>Ga0247779_1001008_pt1 | contig 14561 bp, 13 predicted proteins | sample UWRJL221509R5_FD_179925 | JGI IMG/M metagenome (GOLD analysis project Ga0247779, IMG submission 179925) | Plant litter microbial communities from Arlington Agricultural Research Station in Wisconsin, United States - UWRJ-L221-509R-5 | ecosystem: Environmental > Terrestrial > Plant litter >...
TACAGTGAGGGACAAAACCGTTCAAATGTTTTTTGAATTTGGACAGTTACTTGAATAACTCTGGACTGGCTGATCCAAACTGGTTGAAATTTTTAACCAAGGTAGATTAAGATGTGATAAACAAGGTACAATCTGTTTTATTACATAATATTATTTTACTCCCATGCTATTAATATTCTATTGGTACAAGTACATTTGAACGGTTTTGTCTCTTCTATATATTAAGCATGTGACTTTGTTTAATCAAACCAAATAGCTACAAATGAAATCATGTGACTGCCTTCAAATATGTATATATACTCTATGCACAAGCTGGGACTATCTCCCACATCAAATACTCTCTCAGACCCTCATGTGATTACTTCTGCTCAATATAACTGTGTTCTTGAACTCCTTGACAAAGGTCTTTCTAGACATGCTATCTCCACCACCACTGGTATAAGTGTTGGTTCTATATCTGGTATACACTCCAAAAATCAATCATCAATTTCTAAAGCTACTGGTGACCATCCACGCAAGCTTTCTCCTACCAATACCCAATACATCATTAGTTTTATCACTTCTCAAAAGGCTGACAATGCTACTGATGCTACCAAAACCTTACAAGATATAACCAACACATCCGTCACTATAAAGACAGTATTCAGAGCACTGTGTGGAGTTGGTATGAAGGCTGTAACGAAGCGAAAACAACCATTTCTCTCCAAAAAGCATAGGAGGATGTGCATGGACTATGCAGAAGCCTACCAACACTGGACAGTGGATGACTGGAAAAGGGTTGTATGGACAGATGAGACAAAAGTCAATCATTTGGGGTGGGATAGGAAGCGGTGGGTGTGGAAAAGAGAGGGGGAGGGCTTGAATGATAGGCTGGTCCAGGGAACAGTCAAGTTCGGAGGAGGTTCTCTGATGTTTTGGGGCTGTATGTTTTGTGAGGGGGTTGGATATGGGACCAAGATTGATGGGAGGATAGATGCTGACCTTTTTGTTAGCATTCTGGAGGATAAACTTCAACAAAGCCTTGAATATTACAACAAAAAGCCAGAGGATGTCCTCTTTCAGCAAGACAATGACCCCAAACACAAGAGCAAAAAGGCTCAGAAGTGGCTCCAAGAGAGTGGATTACAACTCATGGAGTGGCCCCCTCAATCAGCTGACCTAAATCCAATTGAACATCTTTGGCATCACCTCAAAACCAGACTCGGAGACTATGAAAGGCCACCTTCTGGAATTACAGAGCTATGAGAGAGGGCACAAAAGGAATGGAATGATATTCCAGCTTCTGTTTGTCAAAATCTAGTGGAGAGTATGCCTAGAAGGATTCAGGCTGTGTTACAGGCCAAAGGGGGTTATATAAAGTACTAAAAACCTAGAATACTATATTATAATATAGAAGGGACAAAACTGTTCAAATGTACTTGTACCAGTAGAATATTAATAGCATGGGAATAAAATAATATTATGTAACAAAACAAACTGTACCTCGTTTTTAACATCTTAATCTACCTTCGTTAAACATTTCAACCAGTTTGGATCAGCCAGTTCTGAGTTATTCAAGTAACAGTCCAAATTCAAAAAACATTTAAACAGTTTTGTCCCTCACTGTATATATAATGATTTGTGTTTTTAGATGATGCACTGTATTTTTCTGGCAAGGAGGAAGATGGAACCACAGCCTGTCTCTTGGTGGCCAGTGTCGCCTTTCCCTTCTCATTTATATATAATAATTTATCAATTGTGTTTTTACATGATGTACTATTGGCACAATTTCCACCCTCACCACAAGGACATTGTTTCAATACTTTAATTCTGGAATACATCTGCCACCTTGAGGTTCGTGATTTGGACCAGCTACTCCCTCTATCACTATTCACACCTTCCACATCATCACCTCCTATGAAGAGAAGATGTAATAATATATAAAGAAGAGGGGCTCTGTCATGGTTTTCTATATTTTTCCCTACTTTTCCCATTTATAATTGTATAAATATCTTATCTTCTTTCTCTTTTCTCTTATCTTTGATTATCCTTCCATTTCTAATTAGATATATTCCATCATTTATCATTTGATGGTAACCACCATTACTGATGCACACAGCCATGCATAGCCTTAATCATTCCATTGACTTCCAGACCTTTCTATATGACATCACTGCATTATTCATCCATTGTTCTTTATAATGTTATCCAAGAACATTCTAAAATATCTGTAAAGTATAAATACTGGTCCTCTAAGTAGCTGTAACCCCAGCTTCAATCTCTTAAGATTTCCACTATCATTGGTGTGATCTCTTAGAATCATTAAGCCAGACCTCTCTTCTCTCTCTCTTGCTTGATCTTTGTTGGTGGTCTTGTCACACTAATTATAGTGTTGCCCTGACAGGCTTGTATTAGTTTTATTACTATTTAAAGACTTTTCAGTTTGTGACAGATTGACCCAACTACAACCTGTGCTTGAGTCCCCTGTACCACAGAACTTTTATAGGCAACCCTAAATATGAAATGTTATAAATGAACTTGTGCTAGTATTTGTGAGAAGATCAACAGGCACTTATGAAATTGCAAAATCGGCAAAACACCAAGGCTTGTGATTTGCACCTGGGCACTGCCAACATCGCAACATGCATCTTTAATGTTGTCCTTGGCGAGTTTCACGTCTTTGTTTGCAGTTTTTACACCGCTGTTTTGCCTGTCACCCTTCACACTGTGTATCTGGTACCAGCAACATTGTGATGTGCACATTGACAATGAACACCTCATGTAATTACTATAGTCATTCATCTATTTACAGTTCATTTATAAATTAGCAGCTTTACCCATCAGTTATGGTGATATCCAGTGTCATGACTTGATTTTCGAATGTTATACTTTATTCTTAAGCAATTTTGTTTTGGCGATATTTGTCATCTTGCTTTGAAATTTTTGAAAATTTTCAATATCACTTCTTTCTCCTAGTCTATCATCTTTTTACTTTCTCAATCACCATTACCCACTGGTTGCTAGCATTCTGAGCCTTCCTTGCCACACCACAATCAACTGGGACCAATCACTCTTAGCTCTGCTTACATCAACACCTTCCAGAGTTCACCCTATTCCCAGTTTTTGGATGTCACTCAATCCTCTTCCCTTGGTTGTGTCATACAATATCTGTTGGAATATTCAGGAGTCATTACTAGGTCGTAAAACTTACCCTCAAATGTACAACATGCCCCTTACAGGCAATTTTGCAGTTTTACCTTCCTTCATTAGCAATCGTACATCATTTTGCCATTTTATTTATCTATGTTATACACAAATCATATTTTATAGTTCATGACTACCAACAAAGACATGATGCAGTCTATATGTCACAGAAGGCCTTGCAAATACGTAATCTGGATGCCAGAGGTTGGCCTCATTATTACTCCAAATGTCACTTGGCTCCTTCCAACTAAACCTGTCGATACATCTACTAAGATCGACTATATGTGACCCCAATCTCTCAACAATGGAAACACATATTTGGCTTTCTATAACAGCACCATCTTTAACCACGGTCCTCTTCTTGGTGTTTTAGATATCTCTAGCAAATTCCTATACAACAAAACCTATAAAGGTGCCAGCACTGCAGCTGAAGGCCAGAATAATAAACTGCGGTACAGCATTTCAAAAGATGTGAAGAAAGAATGGGATAGCCTTGAGAAGTTTCTCATGCTGGTGGCTGACAGGCTGATTAATTGGTATCCTAAAGACTACAAGCTTCCTGAGATAGATTTTCTGGAAGCACCCTCATCTGCTGGGTATCTTCATTATCATGCTAGCCGCAATGCTGCTGTCTGCTGTGCTCTGACGACCATTGATATATTCAAGAAATGATGTGCTCTTATCTCATTTGGACTAACCCTGTGACTCCAAAAATTTTGCAAAAACTGTTTTGATCAAGCATTCACTATGCTTCTTCAGACAACCAACAGGCAACTCACAATTCCTTGGCTTAGGCAATTAAAGGCATTGTATATCTGTGATATGACATTTGGGATGCAAGCAGGAGGTTTTTTTGATGTGCATACATTTCACTGAGGTCCTTGGGTTGACAAAATGGTGGCAATGAGTGTTCCTTTGTGGTTCCAATAGGGTTTGGATGAGAACATCAGTTGTTGCTACCATACACACAATGACCAATTCTATATTGAATATATGCCACCTCCCAAATTCATCAAAGCCATAAAGTCTCTTCATTCTTTGCAAAGGCCACTTTGTTCAGGTCTAGCGCCTGTTAACAAATATTTATGCAATAGAAATTGTCCATCCCAATGGAGTACTTTACTGTGCCCCCCCAGGCTCTAGAATCCAAAGGAATCCAGTGGAATCTACTGGGTGTCCAGAGACCCAGAAATGGCAGAGATTTCTGCCAAATTCACCAATCGGAATCCAAAGAATTCCATAGGCCTGTCTATAGATATCCATAGACCCAATAGATTCCATAGAAATCCATGGAATATCTGCAGATACCCTATAGTTAACCTCGAAGACTGAAATAGCTGTTATTATTATTATTATTATTAATATAATAAAAAAGAAATGCATGAACAAGACTTGAACCAAGGACTCTATTATTAGCATGCAACGCTCTAGCCAACTCAGCCATCAAGGCTTTTCTGTAGTTAAGCCTAATCAGGCTATACTCCCACCCTCATGATGTCACACATGCTGCAGCCAACAATGGGCATCAGTGTGATGTTGACACATTACACTGGTTGTTCCGCAACCACCATCATCCTCCACCAGTCCCATCGTTCCCACCACCACACACCGCACAGCAAAGACAACAACAACAACAACAACAACGAAGAGAACAACAACAACAACAACAACAATGGTGACGACGACGAAGGACCACAACCACGACCACAAGGAGGAGGAGCAGGATGATGAGCACGAGGAATAGGACGACGAGCAGGATACCAACACAGAGGAGCAGGACAACGACGATGACGTGGGCGTTATTAAAAGAAGTGACCAGACTGGGGATTGAACCCAGGCCCTACTGGACATATACCAGATGCTCTAACCACTGAGCTATCAGGTCTTACTGGGTCAATCCACTATATATGGATAATTATGCAATCTCCACCCAATTGAGTTACTAGTCATCCCAAATTGAACCACAGTTCCCAAATGTCACACCAACAGGCTGACTAACAAATGATGACTCAGCAACTCCCAAATGTGAGTTCCCAATTCTCACGAGTGGCAGATTACATAATCCAACAGGCGTGATGTGGCAGGACGAGGATGCAAACGAGGGCAATGGAGGGCAGTGGGAGCAGGCCAAAGGCAAGGTATAGCCCCTGGCTGGGTAAGTGGCCAGCTTCTCATCCTCCTCCCTCCCCTCTCCTTTCTCCCTCCTCCAATCCATCTCCTTTCTCCCTCCTCCCTTCTCCCTCCCTCCTCCTCTCTTCTCCCTCCCTCCTCCCTCCCCTCTCCTTTCTCCTTGCCCCCTCCCTGCTTCTCTCTGCTCCCTTTCTCTCTCCTTTTTACCTTCCCCCTCTCTCCTCTCCCCGCTTCTTTCCTTACTGTTCTCCTTTTTCTTTTCTTTTTTTAATTAAATAAATATTAGAGTATTTAAATGATGTATTAAAATATACAAATAAACCTCTTTTATTTATTTATTTATTTGTGTGAATATCTACTGGAATACTGGAGACTTAGCAAAGTAAGTCTTAATTCAGTATTTATTGATGTCCAATAGATTCCATGGAATCTACAGGATTCTGTAGACATCCATAGAGTTCCATGGAATCCAGTGGATTCTAGAGCCTAGAGGGGGCACAGTAAAGTACTGATCCCAATGCACCACTGGCCAGACATTTGAACTCGACTACTTGGATGTGAGGACTCATTCTGAGGATGACCCAAAACAATCCTTTCCTTTGCATCCTTGGGTAAAGTTGCCCATACCTCAGTCGTCATCATTGTCAATTATTCCTTTGGATGTGAATGCCCCAGAAGATCGCAAAACATCTTTTTGGTACAACAAAACCACACAGGAAGCTCTTGACCCTCTCAGCAGACAGAGGTATGGCAAAGATTATACAGCATTTTTTGAGCAAATGCGCAGAGACTGAGCCTTTTAACTCGCCAAGGAGGACAGGCAACAGAAAGTGAGTTGCAAATTGATGGAAGTCATAGCTGCGAGCAGCAAATATGCCAAAAAAACAACTGTATTTTTGCAGAGGAAAGTTGATGGTGGAGGCCCGAGCTTTTGGAGATGAGAGCAGCTCTTAAGGTCAGAGGTAGATTTGCATTGGTCTGACTTTACCCAACACTACAGGATCTATACCAGCCATCTCAAAGAATGGGATTTATGTCCCATGTTTCCAGCATACCCTCCCAGTGTTCTCCCACCAGCCCAACTATTTCTGGATGTGTTTGACAGTGAATCTGACTATGGAGAAGATGACTATGACACTGTTGATATGTCTGATTGGTTGTCTGGCTCTTGCTGTCTTCTTTATTACACTCATTCTTTGGATATGAGGGACCTGCTTCTACCATCCAATCTTTACAAACCACGCTGGACTTTGGATCTCATATAGCAAACCGAATCAGTTTCAATAGCAATATTCTTGCACCCAATATTAACACAGCTGCAGCAGCATTTCATGAGCAGCTGACGGCTGCAACTACAAGTCAGACAGTAACACCTCTTCCCTTGTCATGGGATATTTGCTTGCTGGTGATGTCGCCTTTTCCTCTTTATAAAGCCAAATTTAATATCCAAGCCATAAAGCAACAATCTGGCCCAGTTCTATTTGTCATTTCACCCTCCAATTTGTAAGGGGCAGTGATGACTGGATTGTTGTTGTCCACTGTGCTCTTATTGTTCTTTGCATATGTTGTGAAGCAGCTTTTTGGCACGATCTGGAATCTCTGGTACCTCCTCATCGAAGATTCTCTGCCAAGAAAGTATATTGACATGTTTCATGGGCTATACTGTGTTAACAACACCTCAACCAGCATCAGCCTCAGCAAGAAATCCTATTGGCCTCTGCCCAATTGCTGGATTCAGACATCTTTTGGTTATGGCTGTTGGACCCTGAAAGTGGAGGCTGTCAGGAATTGACTAAAGTCAGATGAGAAGGAAGCCCAAAGACCAAGTTGATAACAAAGCTGGGGCTCTACAATAGCCCTAGGACCCTATTATATATATGGAGACCAGAGTAACTACTTCCCAGGCCAGGGTAACTTGTCAATAGAAGAATGCAACTATTGATAGATGAAACAGGAGGCAATGATAGACATGGGAGTGAGTACTAAGAATAGATAGGCTGTGTCTAGAATGTCTGTAAGGGGTTAGATAACGGATAGGGGTAGACACCAACATGTGCCCTGACAGAGGCTTGGTACCAAACCCATTGCAACACTATTGAAGGCACTCCTGAGATCAAGACTTCCTCAACATGGAAGAAGCAAATATGATTCTACTTCTCCTGAGTTCAAGAGATATACGACAATGGCAAGAAATTGACAATGGACATCATTCAACACCTGGGATCTTCCACTGCTCCTTCTACATCAATGCCTTTATCATTGTCTTTGCTCACATCATTGACCTTCCAACCTACAATTAGCAACAAATATCCTTTTCCACCGCATAAAAGACCTCCTATTCACTAGAGTAAGTAACCTATTGCTTTCCATACTGTGGCATACCTACTTACTGTAGCAGATAGTTTACTTTTTTTTGTGGGGCCATGAGCCCTTTCTGATACATGTTTCTTTGCAGTAGTTATTGTGATCCTATTGGAGGTCAATCCAGGATCTTTTTTACAATATTATTGTTATTTACTTTTTTTTTCTCCCCCAATTTTTTTGTCTTTCAATGATACATGCATTTCTCTTGTCAAAGCTACAATGTGTGAAAAACAGTACTTTCAGGCGTTAGATATATCAATCACCACGGAATCCACTTAGCAATCAGTCTTATAAATGACTGTCATAGATAGTCTAGTTTTGTGCCCACTGATCCGTGTTAAGCTGGCTGGACTGTTGTGTCAACAATATTCCCATTATTTGAAACAAAGTAGTGGCCTGCACTTGTGCTCCATTTTTTTTATTTCTCCCTGCTGTCATAGTAGCTTGCTTCTATGACAAGTTATACTCAAACCTCTTTTGTGCAGGTGTCAACACCCCTCCTCAGCTTGAGTTCACCAGCGCACCAACTGGCGTCTCATTCCTCATTCCTTGTCATTAAGCATCCCTGTCTGTCAGTCAGTGTTTCTGCACTTCCGCACTTTGACATCTTCCTGTAGGACTTATTCCTCAGTTCTAGTTCCTTTTTCTTTACTCTCCATTTAGTCTTTTATACTGTTCTTGGGTATTAGCCCACTTACACTTTGTTTCCAAATCACATTTCACATGACACTTGCCATTGGTCTATTCTGCGGCCTCTATCTAGACTGTTCATGCATGTAGTACTTTGCTTGCTTATACAACATGAGTATTGTAGTTGGCTATATGGTACCAAGTTCTTGCTTGTCCCTAGCTGATGATACATAATAACCAACTAACAAATCCTTTGAGTAGACAATTCACTACCTTAGGGTTATTAGTGGAAAATTTTAACAACCCTGGCAAAACCCTAGAGCCATATTTGCTCAACTCTGGGCATTTTATGCTGAACCTTACAGCCTTTGGTGGGCAACCCTACAGAGCTTCTACACAACCCTATGTGAAATTGAAGGTGAAATTGAAGTTCTGAGATGGTCATACTCACAAACACACACTATTGTATTGGAGACGTAGGCACGTGAAATTGACCATCTAGGAGGGTCATGTTTATTGATGTTTTGAGATGGTTATACTCACAAACATGCAACATTGCACTAGAGACGTACATACATGAACCAGCCATGTCTTCTATATTTATGTATGAAGGTCTGCCACTTTCCAGTCCTTAATACATCCAGACAGCCAGTTTGCAGCCCCCTCAAAAGCAGCCATATTAGCAGAGTAAAGTCATGTGATATGTGCACAGCCACTCAGGGTAAAATTATATAAGATAGGTGTCACCAGGAACTAGTACTCTTATATAATTATATTATATAAGCACCAAGAGCAACAAAATCTGGGGTTCAGAAAACAAAAAAAACAAAAAAACTTGACTGCAAAGTAATTTTGAGCACAAAAAAATACAAGAAGTAAAATTTGGAAATTTTTTGAAGACAAAAAAAGATTCTCAGAAGCAAGCTTATAAGCATATGGGTCTGCAAAGTCTTGTAACTTGATATTTAATTAACAAGGCAGTCTTTCAATGTTCAGCAAATAATCTTATCATTTAATTCAATGTCCGCTTAGTGGACAAATGTCACATGGTTATATTATATAAGCAGCAAAAAGTGGGCTGCAAAAATCCAAACAATTTTTATTTTATTGCCAAACGCACTTTTGACACATTTGGGTGCTTTTTGGTAAAATAAATAAATTTGGTTAAAAGTTGACTCTGAAGATATATTTTGCAAAAGTAAAACCTGAGGTCTTATGGCTAGATAGATTCAAATAGACCCCAAGAAAAATAAAAAGAATAAATAAAATGTGGTGGGAGTTATTGAGCTCGTCATCGACTGAGCATCCTGCTTATATGAGGGTGCAGAGTGCTGGTTCCTAGTAATGCCTACCTTAGTTTTATAGAGAGAATTTTAGATGCTTATGTAAATATTTTCTATGACATCAGCATTAATGGATCCACCACAAAACACAAAATACTTTTTAAACCCTTTCTTAAAATTAAAATAAAACATTAAAATATTCATATAGAGCTAAATATAAATCATAAAATCGTCAAAAAAATGGTTTCCACACTATTTTAGACTAGGGCATTCTAAATGCAAAAGTGTTCCAAAAATAAATCTAAGCTAAGAATAAATTATATTACTAATTTGGTTTGCTTATATAGTCCATGTTTAGCCTCATCTTAATTAAATCCATACAATTTTCTAAAAATAGCTGCATTCTAAAAGTAGTTTCTATTTTTATTTGTGTATATAGTCTGGGCCTAATCAGGCATTAGAACGACTTGACTTTGAAATCACAAAATCCAAAGTTGCATTCCTTGCTAGAATAGTGTGACAGTAATCCAAGTTTGATGCTGACATTCCATTCATTGCATGACTGACAAATTATTATTTACTATTTGTTTATATTTGAGGCTATAAATTGAGTCAATGGACCCCAAAAATATAAATATAGCCAAGCAAAAAGTCATGTGCATATAGTTTGGTCCTATCAATAACAACTTGTTTGCATCAGTCACAGCACATGACTACCAAGGTATATAGGCATTGTTGTGGCAGGAATACCATATTGGGAAGGCAGTAAACTAATAGTCTGGATATATTAGGCAAGACTGGAAAGTGGCTAAGCCTGATGCATGAATGTAGCTGCTACAGGTGCATGAACCATCCAAGAGGGTTATATTCATAAAAGATGCTTCATATGTGCATGACATTAACATTCTGAGATGGTCATACCCACAAACACACACTAGTGTATTCAAGACCTAGGCATGTAAAATTGACCATCTTAGAGGGTCATGTGTATTAATATTCTGAGACACTCATACTCACAAACATGCACCATTGCACTGGAGATGTAACCATCTTAGAGAGTCATGTTCATGAGACATGCTTCATTAGCACATGAAATTGAACATCTTAGAATTCTAGATAGTCATATTCATGAGATATGCTTCATATGTATGTGAATTTGATCTAAGTCAGTCATACTCACAAACATATTTCATTGTACGTACATATATGAAATTGAGCATCCTAGAAGATCATGTTTATGAAGTCTGAACACATGTCTTAGAGGGCCACATTCATGATACATGCTTCATGCATACATAAGATTGACCTTCTCACTTGGTCATACTCATAATCATGTTCCATTGTACGTACCTGGAATTGACCTATTTAGAGGATCATGGTCATGAGTTCAAAACATATGCTTGATACACACATAAAATTGATCACTCATTGTCATTGTGAACCATAATGTTATTGCTCTATTTCATTTCAATATGCCTGTTATGACCACAATACATTATCATTCTCTTATTGTCTCCCTTTGTACATGAGAAGCATTTGTAAAATATAAAGACTCAGGTTTCACAAAGCAAAGCACAGATGGTATTGCAGGCAAGCTAACAGAGCATGTATGTACAAAAAAAAGAAGGCCCATGAACACGGAACTACAAGATGATCAACAAAAAAATGGCACCCCCGAGTACAAAAAGCTAAGCTATAGTGTCCATGGCCTGGTCATACATATCTATGGCCAATGTAATGTGTTTGCAAAGGTCAGCAGAGAGTTTTATAAGAAGGGATTGTTGAAGGTTGCGAAGAACATTGTTGATTATGGAAGGGAGGGTTGTGTTGGGTTCAGGTGCAAAGTGAAAGAAGGTCATCAATTTATGGATCAAAGTTGCCTGATCAGCTTTATTGGTGAATCTATGTTGACTTGATCCATCTTTGAAAGTGTCAGAAAGAGAAAGAAGGAATTTGATGACCTGGTGCTTCATTTTGAGTGACTGACCCTGCTGAGCTTTTAGAACTTCATATATCTTCAATTCTTGATTTTCCGAGAGGTTGCTAAGCGCAAAAAGATTCCTCAATCATGAGATCAATAATGCACATTATAATAAAGACATACAGACATACTTTTGGTAGCTGTTGCCAAAAAATTGGACGACTCCTTATATGGAAGAGACTCGTCAATTTCATGGTTGCTAATGCTGATGGGAGAGAGATTCTAAAAAAGGCTGGGTCAGAAGTCATGAAGCAATGAACAAAGAATACACATACCCTGAAAAAATAGTGCTGGAGGATGCAGCCTGATTCTTCGATTTCACAGATTTTTTGATCTTGTGAGTGTCCTTAACTGGAAGTGGCACACTTGTGGATAGTGTTGTGAAAGTGGATGTAGAATGTTGAGAGGACCTTTCAGCTGCAAGCCAACGAGAAACACTGCAAGTAGTATGGCGCAGGAAGAGGTCTGCAATGGTAGGACATTGCTCATCTTCTTCCTCCAGCAGGTCAGAGATCAAATTGGAAGGAGACCTCATGGTTGTGATAGGACAGTAGAAAGTATAGCACAAGTTGTGACACACAGGAGGGTTTGTGTTAGAAGGGTTGGCCTTGGACATTGCAAGTAAATGTCTGTGAGGTGGGTAAAGAAAGAAAGAGGGTGCTGGGGTGAGAACGATATGCAGCCATTAAATGTAATGTTATAAGTTTCACGTCTGTCATTACAAAGAGCACAGAAAGTGAACACAAGATATGATAAATGTGATAGTTTTGCACACATCGCCTTAATTGTGATGTCAAAGAGTCTATCTTAGATTGGCTCTGGTGACAAGCAGCTAGGAGTATATCAATGACCTTAAGGTTCAAAAAAAGAGGATAGAAGAGGGGATTCAGAAGTTGAAAGAACAGTTGGGCCAGGCCAAGGGGCTGAAGTCAAGTGTTAGGATTTAGACTTTTAAGACAAAATGGAGGAGAATTCTAGTTGCAATCCTTGAAGCCAAAGTTGGGCTATGCATAATCCAATCAAGTGTCAGAGCAGAAAGGACTTAGCTTCACTAGACCAGAGATTAAGTTAGTCAAGTATAGAGCAAAAGTCAAAGTAAGTACTATTAGAGTGAATTATAGATTAGAATTGTATTTTTTCTTCTTGGAATTAAAAAATCCTTCTGACCAGGGTTGAACCAGTGACCTTGGGATGAAAATAGGTAAGCAATTACCAAGTTTGATAATGGTTGAATCAAACTGTTACAGTCAAGGTTTGAACAAAAATGGACAGAACAAATTTAAAAATCAGCAAACTTGTGAATTGATTCAACAAAGAAACAGCATGAGCTACACCAGAAAAATATAAAATAAAACATGTGTAACACAGTGACTTGACTGTCACATTACTGCACTTCAGGAATTGAATAAAATACATGTGATAGTTGGATAATAATCCAGCATAGTAATTTTCTTGCTAAACTTTGTGTCAATAATGTAAATTTTTAAGGAAAATGTTATAAAGAATACTTCAGAGTGAATAATAAATGAAAATTTGTATCTTTCTCAGAATAAAAAAATCCTTCCAACCAGAGTCAAACCAATGACCTTGGGATAGAAATAGATAAACAATTACAGTTCCATGCTCTTCCAACTGAGCTACAGAAGGATATAATAATAACAAATTTGCTTAATTTTAGCAAAATGTTTAAAGAAGAGGTAATAAGCAAGACCTGAGTGCAAGAAAAAAAAAGACTTGTTGTCTAGAGCTAGGTCAAAAAACCCACTTACTGATTATTTACCAATAAATTACCTGTAAAAGAATTTTTGCCCAAAAGAAGGGAAATTACTGGTAAATTATGTCACGTACCTGTAGGCTAAATTTGTCAGAAATACCCGGAAGCCATTGCAAGCTGAACATATTGTGACTCCGGCCATCTTAATCACAAGATCTATTAGGCACATTGTAAATTTAGAATAGATAACAATATAAATAGATATTATTACAAACATTTACAAAGTTGATAATGGTGGCACGTCGTCACAAGGGATTGTAATCCTGTCTGCTATCTCTGCAATCCTTTTCACCACACTTTCCTCTTTTCCCCCACCAAACACCTACTCTGTCCCATTGCACAGTGCCCAGCACTCATCCAGGCCGCAGAATATGGCAACTCAATCAAGGAAAAGGGTGGCAGACCCTGTTTTGTGTCTATTTTGCAACCAGATGTACGATCCAAAAGAGATCACTCGACATGTACAAGCATGTCAACAACACCACGCAGAAGACAATATTGGAGGGAAGCAGGCCTTAATGGATTTGATTGAAGGGAGGAAGACACTTGGTATGTACCTTTGCATGGTCCTCTTCTTGAACTTTTGACTTCCATTTTGATTGTTTCTTTTGCTGGTAGCTGATATGATGGGAGATGCTGCAGCATCAGCGCAGCAGGTTGGCAATAAGAAAAGCATCAACCTAGGTATGATAACAATGTACCCATATATCATTCTGAGAAATATTTACTCATTTACAATGATAATAATTGCAGGAATAGCTCGATTTGCCTTGCCGGCGGTGAGTGAGCACATTGTAGTATCTTTGCACGCATCTGCCACTGATTGTAAGTCTTAATGTTCTCAATAAGATCTTACCTGTATACTAACCATGTCCCTTCAAGTCAAGAAAGGCAAAGACCCAATCCCTACCTCCAATGTCCCCGTTATCGATGAGCCAAAGATCGATGACTTCTACGTTGAATATCACCCACACAGCAAGCGCCCCACAACCTTGTTAGAATTTGTCCTCCAAGTCCACACACCTTCCAGACTCTCCTAGACTGCCCTGGACCTGCCTAGACCGCTCCAGATCAGTCCATACCATCTTAGAATATTTCCCCTTTAGACAGCTGCCCCTTGTTTCATTCCTTTCACATGTTTCATCTGTAGCATATATAAGTCTGTAGGTTTTTACCTGAAGTCCCCAGTTACTCACTCTGGACTTCAGCTCTTCAT
>Ga0247779_1001009_pt1 | contig 14550 bp, 11 predicted proteins | sample UWRJL221509R5_FD_179925 | JGI IMG/M metagenome (GOLD analysis project Ga0247779, IMG submission 179925) | Plant litter microbial communities from Arlington Agricultural Research Station in Wisconsin, United States - UWRJ-L221-509R-5 | ecosystem: Environmental > Terrestrial > Plant litter >...
AGCATCCGACGACATGCTCCCAGCATCCGACGACATGCTCCCAGCATCCGACGACATGCTCCCGCCGTTCGATGAGGTGCTCCCGCCGTTCGATGAGGTGCTCCCGCCGTTCGATGAGGTGCTCCCACCGCCCGATGAGGTGCTCCCACCGTCCGATGAGATGCTCCCACCGTCCGATGAGATGCTCCCACCGTTCGTTGCGATACTTCCGCCCCACGCTCCGCCGCTATCGCTCGGAGCGCCTAAGCCCGCCACACCGCCGGTTCCAGCCTCCGCGCCGCCCTGACCGCCGATCCCGGTGGCGGTTCCGGCGCTGCCGCCCTGACCGCCCTGACCGCCCGTTGCCGGCGCGCTTTCGAGCCAGCGACCGTGCAGCACGTAGTTGAACACGTTGGGCGCGAGGCCAAAGCGCGTGTACGCAGCCAATACGCGGCCCTGAGCGGATACGAGCTGGGCTCCTGAGGTACCGACCTCAGGAGCCCAGTCGCCCTGCGACAGGGGGATACCAGACGGTTCGAGCACGACTGCGTCAGACGAGACGCGGGTCACATAGATGTCGTCATACTGAGTACCAACACGTCGGCCATCTTTCCAGCTCAGCCAATAGTTCGTTCCGTCCCAGGCCACAGAGGACCGCGTGTCATTGCCAAATGTACGGTGATCAGTGATGAAGACAGCGGGCTCATCGAGCGCCTGGAGGGCACTGTTCACCCGCCCTGCAAGGATCTGCGGTCCATGCGCGAAGGCGATCAGCCCCTGGCCTTCACCCCAGCTGATGACCGGGGGTGGCGAATTCAGACTCGAGCGCCACGGAGTCTGGATCGGGCTGCCGATCTGTCCGGTATCGGACACCTGCTGCACGACAATCGGCGCATCGCCGCTGCTCGGGGTGTCGTCGACCAGGGCAATGTTCGAAACAACGACGTACTGTGCACCGTTGTACGTTACGGCGAGCTGCCCGTAGAAATTGTAATATACGCCGAGGCCGGGAAAGTCTGCCGAAAACGTTTGCAGCACGAGCGGTGGATTGTCGAGCAACTGACCCGTGCTGGTGATGCGCGTGGCTTCGATCGAGTAAAGTGCGGTGCCACCGGGATCGTGGGTGATCGAATCGCCGTGACCCCAAACTACCAGGTATTCGCTGCCGTTCGAAGCGACCACCGGCTCGAATCCGGCTGGGCGCCCACCAGTCGCCGTCGATCCGTGCGCGATTTCGAAAGTTCGGCCGACTACTTCACCCGCGCCGTTGACCCGCTCCCCGATAATTTGCACTGCGTAGCCAGAGCCCGCGATGCTCCCACTCCAGGCAACTAAGAAGTCCGTTCCATTCGAAGCGACAACGGGAACGAGCGGGCCATCGACGGGTTCCGGCTGGTGTATCGCTAGCGGCTGCTGATCCAGAATGGTGCCATCCGCGGAAAGCCGTGAGCCCAAGAACCGGTTGTAGGACGGCTTCCAGACTACGAGCGAACTCTGTGTTCCGCGCGCAACCACTGCCGCTTCGTGGCGGTCGCTCATGTGCTGGAAAACCGAACCCGTGAGCGTATGCAGATCAGGCCCAACGAAACTTGCATACGACGACCTGGTGCTGCCGCTGGTATTGCCGGCTGTCGCGATCAGCACGTTGTCCCCATCGCTGGCCAGCGAGGTCATATCCAACGTACGGACGTCATAAGAAGAAAACGTGCTACCGTCATTCAGACGTTTTAGAATTCCGTAGGCGCCCGCGCCCGACACCAGCACAACGCCATCTCGCGTGAACGCGATCTTGGGGTATGCAAATTCAGGCGAGAGAAGCGTGTCATTGCTCAATACGCCGGCCGCCGAAAGCTCGGCAAAGTGCAGCTCGAACCTCTTGAAATCAGGGGGAGATGGCGGTTTGTTCAAATCGACGCCGTAGGCCACCACGGTCCTGCCGTCGCCAACGGCGACGCTGCCCTGCACGCCCGGCAAATAGTAACTGGAGGCAGCGCTGCGCACCCAAGGTGCAGTGGCCACGGTGATCCGCAATCCAATAGGCGCACCAGCTACCGAGACTGCTTGCACGAAGAAGCGATCCGCCGCGCCGCTGGCGGTCTCGCTGTAGGCAACCCAATATTGTGTGCCATCGAAGGCAGTGCCTGCCGGCCAGCGTGTGGTTCCGGCCGTAGCCGGGAGGGAGACGGGCGCCGTGATGCCCGAGCAATCCGTGCCAACGAGCGCCACGCTCCCGTCCCTCATCGAAGCCAGCACCTGATCGCCGTTGAGCGCCACGCTCTCGACCGCGCCACTCGATATACCGGTTGATACGCCAGTCCCATTGAGCAAGCTGCCGTCCTCGGCGAGCCGCGTGCACCAAAGCGTGCCGTCAGCCCCGGCCCAGTACGTGACGAACACCCCTTTGCTGAAGACGACAGGAGCGCAGACATTCGTCCCGCTTTCATTGGACTTGAGCAAAGCTCCCGGAATATCGAAAGTCCCGAGATTCTGGCCGCCGCGATCGAAGCGGGTATAGCCGATTTGCCCCCCCGAGTGCGTCACGAGGTAGCTCGTGGTACCGAACGCAACCAGCGGGCAGGCTCGCGGACGCTCGAGCACCGGCGAGTGGTCCAAATCAAACTCCGGCGAGAGTACGGGCGTGCCAGAAGCACCGATGGCCGATGTTCTCAGCGCAGTGCGTTCGCTCGGCGCGCTCGGCCCAGCGCATGAGATGCAAAGCAGAACCACTGCGAATGCCGCAATCCGCAGCCCAGACATCAGCCTCTGAGAGTGCGGAATAGATAATCTGCCCATGGTCCCTCTCGTCCGATTCTACGGTTCCATGAGGGACTAGCAATCGTTAACGCTAATGACTCATACAACTATTGACGCACGGCAATTGCGATACAACTGCGTCGTGTTGCGGGCACCTCCGATGGGAGCGCAATTTAACACCCGCATGCCGAAACGCAGCGATTTGTGAATGCCAATCGCGGCAGCGCGCCTGCCTGACCGCCCGGAGCCCTCGGCTGCGACGCTCGGCCCTTTAAAGCAACCGTCCCCGGCGCATCGAGTCTCGCCGCTGCTCGAGGCGACAAGGCCGACAGAAGCGACGCCCAGATCGCATCGAGCGAAGAAGTTGAACACGGCATCGCCCGCAATCGAACGAGGTATTAGGTCTCCGAACGCAACGAGCTGAACCGCGCTCAGCGCCGCCTGGCGCTCTTTCACCGCTGACGGCCGACCGCGGTGCCCACCGACAGGCCGACAGGCGGCGTCCGGTCGCGCTATTTCAATTCAGCACGAGGAGGACTTGCACCAAGACGAGGCCGACGGCCGACGCGCAGGTCTAAGTTCCTCCTCGGGCGCGACCGAAGGGAGTGCACGAGGAGGGACTTGAACCCCCACGTCGCGATGCAAGCAAAAGATCTTTTGGGGTCGGGGCCCCAAAAGTCAGGGGTGGGGCCCCGTTGAATTACGCGCTTCGTGATCCCCGAAGGGGGACACTTCAACGGGGCGGGGCCGAAGGCCCCGACGACAGTGCACGAGGAGGGACTTGAACCCCCACGCCTTGCGGCGCCGGAACCTAAATCCGGTGCGTCTGCCAATTCCGCCACTCGTGCTCGATCATTGCCTAGCTTAGGTGAGCGGAGGGATAGCGCGTGCGGGGCGTTACGTCTACCGAAAGAGGCTCACGGATGGCAGGTTTTGGCTGGGGTTTCACAGCCGTTTTCCGGGTCGTTGTCCGTATCGCAGTGGCCGGGGCTGCAAGAGATGATGCGGCAGGTGCCGCCCAGGCAGGCGGAGTCTGCGTTGGGGGCGCCGCATTGGACGCCGCACACGCCGCAGTTTTGGGCGTCGTCGGCGAGCACGGCCTCGCAATCGTTGGCCGGGTTGCGGTCGCAGTCAGCGGTACCGGGCGCGCAATTTTGGAGGCGCCCAGCGGCGGCGGGATCCGCGGGCTCGGGCTCGGGGGCCTCGCTCGCGCTGTCCGCCGAAATGGTCACCGGGACGCGCGCAGCACAGCTGCCCAATCCCAAAAGCAGTCCCGCGGGGTAGAGTACTCGCGCCCATGCGCTCCTGTTCTTCACCGTCAGTTGACCCGCGAGCAGCGGCGCGGCTTGGGTCGTGGAGAATCGTGCGCGAAAAAATTGCCCACGCCTTCGCGCCGGGAGCCGGTGTAGGCTGAGGGCGTGAGCGAAGCTGAGTTCTTTCGACTGTGCACGACCTGCAAAAAGCCGATTGGCTTTGCTCAGGACTACATGCAGTGCAGCGTGTCGACCTGCAATCGCAACAAGCTGGCGCAGTTTTTCTGTAGCCTGGCCTGCTGGGATGCGCACTTGCCGGAAGCGCGGCACAGGGACGCTTGGGCCGAGCCCATGAAGGCGCCCACGCGTGAAGCGTTCCGTCGCGAGCAGCAGGAGGAGCAGGAGCGTGAAGCGAGGAGCTCAGCTCGTGAGAGTCGAGAAAGTCGGGAGAGCGCGATGAGTGACGAAGCCGATAAACGCCGCCGCATCGTCGGTGCGCCTGCTGCCGCTCAAGACTTGCCGGAAGACGTCTTGGTCGTGGTTTCGAAGCTGAAGGCGTACGTGAAGGCGCGCTCGGGCGGCATGAACACATCCGACGGTGTAGTGGATGTGCTCTCGGCCAAGATCCGTAAGCTGTGTGATGCGGCGATCGAGGTTGCGCACGCGGACGGTCGCAAAACCGTTATGGATCGCGACTTCAAGTAGACGACGCGCGCGGCGCTCCTAGCGCTCGTGTTCGTGTTCCTGCTCGTGTTCGTGTTCCTGCTCGTGCTCGTGTTGGTGGTGCAGATCTGGGGCGTGATCGTGGCTGTGTTCCATCGGTTCGTGGCGATGGGCGTGCGTGTGTTCGCCGACTACGGGCGGGCTGTGTGGGTGTAAGTGATGGCCGTCGTCGTGGCGATGGGCGTGCGCGTGCTCCAGCGCTTCATGTAGATGAGCGTGCTGGTGGCGTTCGGTCAGATGCAGGTAGGCGCCCAGAGCGAAGAACGGCACTGAGAGCGCACCACCCCAGCCCAGCGCACGCTCGCCGAAGAGCCAGGCGGCGAGTGCACCCACGAATGGGGCTAGAGCAAAGACAGACGCAGTTCGTCCGGCACCCATGCGGCCTTGTGCCTCGAGATACAGGCGCAAACTGAGGCCATAGCCGAGCGCGCCGACCAGCAGCAAGAGTGCGTATTGCGGCGGTGTGCGTGGCGTGGGCTCGCCCAGGTGGCGCGCCAGTGCGAACGCTAGGCCGGCACCCAGTGCGCTCTTGACCGCGACTACGGCAAATGGCGGCTCTTCCGACAGGCTGCGCGTGAGAGTGTTGTCCAGCGCCCAGCACGATGTTGCGAAGACGATGGCCAGCAAGCCTAGGGGGTGCAGCTCGGTCTGGCGTCCGGCGTCGATGGCCAGCACCGCGCCGCCGCTTGCCATCGCGGCGAGCGCCGCCACGAAGCGCGCGCCGAAGGGCTCGCCGAATACGCGCCAGGCCAAAATGGCCGTAAATATGGCTTCGAAGTTGAGCAACAGCGAGCCGCTGGTCGCGCCCGACTGTTGCAAGCCCCAAGCGAAAGCGGCAGGTCCCAGCGCGGCACCCAAGCAGGCGATGAGTAGAACGCGGGCGCCGTGGCGGCGCACCAGCGCCAGTGGCGCGCGTACGCTAAAACCGCTCATCGCCCACGTCGAGCAGAGCGCGCCGGCGTAGAGCAGAGCAGCCGTCGTGAATGGTCCCACGCCGAAGCCCAAATGCGCCACTGCCGGTGCAGACAGGCCGAACGAAAGTGCCGACAGCGCCGCGACCAGGATCCCGGAGCGAAGCGAGCTGCGCGCGAGCATGCTCGATCTTGCCCTACTGTCCCGGGCCGGTCACGGGCGAAAGGAGCAAACGTCGCGCGCCTGGTCAGCGCCTGGGAACGGTCGCGAGCTTCTTGCACGCGGCAAGAGCCATTCCGACATTGCACAGCAGCGCACAGCCTCGCGTCGCGGTGGCGAACCAGCTGGCTACTGCCGCGCCCTAATCACTCGTCGTTGCTCGGCAGCCCGGGCATCGACGACAGTTCGACCTGGAGCTCGTTGTGCCGTAGCCAGGGCAGCGTCCACGGCGGATCGTAGCCGGCGAAGATCACATCTCCGATCGGGATCAAACCCGCAGCGCGCACGTGAGTCAGCAGTTCCTGGCGTTTCTTGCTGGGAATTTCCTGGCCGTAGCGGCCGCTGTAACTGAGCGCAGCGACGCGACGCGCCGGGATGCGGCGCAGCGTGATCTGACGATCATTGGGCGCAGGCAGGCTGTCGAACGGCTCGCTGTCGGGCATCCCAAAAGCCACGCTGCGCGTGGCACGGTCCGTCGTTCCCACGGTCACCATGACCGGCGCAGTCATGTCGATCTCGATGCCCCGCGAGTTGGCGCCCGCGATGTACTTCGCCAGGCGGTCGAACCCTTCCTTCAACGACTGTTTCCAGGGCGCGGCGTTGAGCACGGTTACAGCGTGCACCCGCGGCGCGTACTGGCGCACCTCGAAGTCACCGTCGATCGCCTCGATTTGGTAGCGCGCTTTTTCGCTGAACAAGCGCGCCAACTGCCAGCGGGTGAGCACGGCCAGAAGCGAGCTCCCGAGCGTCGTCAGGCCCATCCGGCGCGTTGGCCCCTGCCCGAGCAGGGCGCAGCAGGCGCCAATGCCCGCGGTTGCGACCGGCAGCATCACTGTGGCTCGTTGAAAGAATCGGGTCGGACGAGCGTGGCGCAGCGCCGAGCCGTGGGGCAAGGCTTGAGGCGTAGCGGGCGTGAGCGGGGCTAAACTTTGCATGGCCAAATCCGAATTGCAGCTTCGATGCCAGAACGCCCGGGGACTGCGGGGCGCGAAAGTGGCTGCAAATCGAGGGCCTGGCCAGCAACGCGGGGACGCTTCGGGGCGACACGAATCGCCCCAACTTGGCAGAGTGCCTCGTCCAACGCCCAGAGCCGGCGCCTACGTCACTGGACGCCGAGCAGCTCGACTTCGAACAGCAGCGTGGCGTTGGGCGGGATCACACCACCGGCTCCGGCGGCCCCATACCCGAGCGCCGCGGGGATGAGCAGGCTGCGGGTACCGCCAATTTTCATGCTAGCTACCCCTTCATCCCAGCCCTTGATCACCCGGCCAACCCCGATCGGGAACGTGAACGGGCGTCCGCGGTCAACGGAACTGTCGAACTTTTCGCCCTTCTTGCCGTCGACCCACAGCCAGCCCGTGTAATGCATCACGCAGGTTTGGCCGTTCGTGGGAGAGGCGCCTTGCCCCTCACGAGTGTCTTCGTATTGGAGTCCGCTGGGTGTGGTGGTCATTGCCATGGGCGCGAGTAAAGCCCATTTTGCAGCGCATCGGAAGCAGATCGCGGACAGCCGAGGCTTGCGAAAGCTGCTGCAAAATGGTCCTGTTTCCGGCCTCATGAGCCCCACCTCCACGCCTCCTTCAGTGAGCTCGACAAGCGGATCAGGCTTGGTCGCGCTCGTCCGTCGACTCTCGGAGGTGTCACTGGTGCGCTTCGGCCTAGTGGGCGTGAGCAACACCGCCATCGGCTTCGGGGCGTTTTGGGGTATGCACCGCGCCCTCGGTGCGGCGACCGCGCAAGGCATCGCGTACACGCTCGGCACGCTCTGGAGCTACTACTGGAATCGGCGCTGGACTTTCCAAAGCACGGGCAAGGTCGCGAGCGAAGCGAGCCGTTTCTTCAGCTTGCAGATCGGCTTCATGCTGCTGAGCTCACTGCTCTTGGGTCTGCTCGTCGATCGCGCACATTTTCCTCCCTGGCCCTGCTGGGTCGCCGTGTCAGTTTTGATCACCGTGCTCAACTTCGTGGCCTCGCGCTATTGGGCCTTCAAGCCCGCGCGTTGACGCCTGGCGGAGCCGAACCTACCCTGAGCGGGTGCGTATCGATCTCAGCGCTTGCTGGTGCTGTGCGCTGCTAGCCGCGTGTGCGCTCAGCGCTTGCGGGTGCGACGAGAAGCCCGACCCGGGCGGCGGTTCGGGCGCGAGCGGCAACCAAGCCGGCAGCGCGGGCGAAGCGGGGGCGGCTGGTAGCGCGGGCGAAGCCGGGCTCAACGAAAGCGATGCGGCGTACTACGCACGATGGCCGATGCCGAACAGCGCGGGCCTCGGGTTGCCGAATCCCGCGGATTACGATGCGGAAGCCACACCGGGCGTCGTGCACGACCGGGTCACCGGGCTGGATTGGTTGCAAGATCCCGGCACCGAGCTGTACGCCCGCGCGGATGCGATCAGTCGCTGCTCCGAGCTGTCGTTCGCTGGCTTCGACGACTGGCGCGTGCCCGCGTTCATCGAGTTGGTCTCGCTGTTCGACGAGCTGCCCAACCAAGCAGATCCGAACGTTCCCATTTACATCGCGCCGATCTTTCGCGCGGAGGGGCGCTTCTGGTCCACGAGCCCGATCAGCGCAGACGGCCTTGGACGTCTGCTGGACTTCACCGCCGACGGCTGCAGCAGCTCACACTCCTGCAGCATGGGCGTGCGGGCGCCAGCTGACAGTCCGCTCGGCAGTGCGTTCTGCGTGCGAAGCAGCGAGCCACCTGCCGCAGCGGCGCGCTATGAGCTCGATGGCGATCGGGTCACCGATCTGCACACGGGCCTCGTCTGGCAGACGGTGCCGGCACAAGCGCAGACGGGCGCCTATACCGACGCGCTGAGCGCCTGCGCTGCCTTGGGCGACGGCACGCGCCTGCCGAGCATCACCGAATTGCTTTCGATTCTGGTGCCGATCTTGGACAAACGAGCCTTCCCCAACTGGCCCTCCGACGCGTTCGCTTGGACGAGCTCGGCCATCCCGGTCAAACCCGACAATTATTGGGTGGCCGCGATCGGCGGCGCGACGCGCGCCGTGCTTTCGACCACGCACAATCGCGTCCAGTGCGTTCGTTGACGTCAGCCGCGTAAGCGCGCGAGAACTTCCACGAAATCCTGAGGCAGCGGTTGCTCGAAGTCGAGCTCGGCGTTCGTGACTGGGTGACGGAAGCCGAGCTGCAAGGCGTGCAGCATCAAGCGTGGCGCCGCGATCGTAGTGTACGGATTGTTCTTGGCGTACACACGTTCGCCCACGAGGGGGTGCCCAGCCTCCGACAAGTGAATACGGATCTGATGCGTCCGCCCGGTCTCCAAACGACACTCGATCAGCGTCGCGTCCTTCAGGGCCTCGCGAAAGAAGACATGCGTAGTCGACTCGCGGCCGAGCGTCGGGTTGTTGGTCGAGCCGCGCCGACCGTCTCCGCGGTCTTGCACCAAGCGTGAGAAAATCGTGCGATCGTCGATGCGACCGTGCACGATGGCGCGATAGCGGCGACGCACCGAGTGCACGCGGAACTGATTCTTCAAATCGAGCTTGGCCGCCAAATTGCGGGCAAATAGCACGAGCCCCGAGGTCTCTTTGTCGATCCGATGGACGATGCCGAGCGGCGCTTCTTTGCGTCCGAGCTCGGCGCGCACCAACTCGTCGAGCGTGCCCGTCTCATTCTCGTCGTACGGCACGGTGCTGATGCCTGCGGGCTTCTGCACCACCACCACGTGCGCGTCCGCGTGCACAATCGCGCCGGGCGGCAAACGCGGGCCTTCGCGATGGCGCGCAGCGGCCATGCGCAGCTCGATGCGAGCACCCGCCACCACGCGCACGGCCGTCTCGCGCTGCACGTTGCCGTCGACCGACACTTTGCCGGTCTCGATCAGGCGTCTGACCTCCGCCCAGCTGGCGCCGTCGTGCTTTTCGCGCAGCAAGCGATCGAGCGGCTGCGCGCCGCGCCCCTCGGGAGCGGCGAACGACAGATCCTTGAAGATGAAGCGTTGTTCCGTGCCGCTCACTCGGCACGCCCACGAGGAGAGTTCCAACGCGGCTTGATGTGCACGCTCAGGACATCGCGAAACTCACCGATTTGTGCGCAGTGATCCATTTTGTCGTTGCCCGAAAAGCCGCGCACGTGAAAATTACCCTTGGAATAGCGGGTAATCAGCGTCATGCCCATGGGGCCCGTGCCGTGCACGTCCCGCAACTTGCCACCCACCTCGTGCACCAAATAGTCCGCGGTCTCGGTGGTCGAAGCGTAACTCGGCGGGATGATCGACGAGTGGCTGACGAACATGAAGGTTTCGCCCGCGGCCGCACGCTTGGCGTACTCGGTGAACATGAAAATGGGCTGCCCGTTGATCGCGCTACCCGAGTAGCCGCAGTGCAGACCATCCAACAGCACCACGGCGTCGACGTGCTCCTTGGCATACTTCTGCATCAAGATGTGCTGTACCGCGCCGTAGCCTGCGCTCCAGGAGCTGAGCCCGAGGTGCCGAACACGCGCCGTTTTGCGCCCGGCCTTCTTGGCCACCGCGCGCTCGACGGCTTCGACCAAACGCGGAAACACGTCCGGCGCCTGAAATGCCTCTTCATACGCGCCCGAGCCGATGCCCAGATCGATGCCCACGAGCACCGCGCCATCCATCACCTGCACCCACTCTTTGCGCACCGGCTCGTGGCCGTGAAAGTGGACCATCAAGTCGAAATCGCCCCTCGACGTGAGCCCGCCGCGCACGGGCATGATGAACTGCCCCATGCCGATGCCGCCCTCCCATTTGCCATACACGCCGAACCCCGGGTCGGGCGTCATGCACGGATTGATGCCGCGATCGGCCGAGCTGGTTTGCACCTGAGTCTCCGGCGCGGGTTTACGCGCGACGTAGCTCGCGACGCGCGTGGCTTGCGCGGGTGCCGAAGGTTTGGGCGCTTGCGGTGCGGACTCAGCGAGCGCGCGCGGCGTCACAGCGAGTCCCGCGAGGAGACCGCCCAGCGCTCGCGTCAACGCGCGCCGGTCGAGCAGGGGATGGGCGGGAGAGCTCAAGGGCCCCAAAGGTGCTCCCAACCCAAACACTTTTCAACTTCCGCGCGGTTTTCGCTGAGGCTGTCCGGCCACTGTGGCAAATACCCTTGAAATAGCGGACACGGGAGCCGGTTGAGTCGTAGTCAGCTTCTAGGACGGAACCGGTCTCATCGCAAAAAACAAAGTGTGCGTACCAATGCCTTCACAACTTGAGAATCGAGTTCGAATTCGAACCAATGCCGGTCACTTAAGACCTTCGCGCCGAATTTCGCGCGAAGTGCGCGTTCACAACTTGAAAATCGAGTTCGAATTCGAACTCGATTTTTCGCGTGTCGACCCCTGCCGCGCCAAATGTGAGCTTGGTTCTCAGCTCCGACAACAGAGCGCGCCTGCTTTTTCTAAATGATTTCGATCCCTTGGGCTGCTACCGATCGGCATTGGTGTGCGTACGCACTTTGTTTTTTTCGGGACCACCCTCACGCCCGGGCTCCGCGTGCGGCAGTGGCGGTTTCGCGTGCAGGTGGGTGACTTTTGACCGCAACGTGGGACAGGTCCCCTGGGTCGCTCCTGACCTCCGTCCGGGCAGCGGCTAGCGCACTTCTTGCTGGGTGCTGCAGTGGATCGTGCCTAGGCCGAGCACGAAATCGCTGGAGTGGATGCCGACCACGCGGCGCGAGGGGAAGAGCTCGGCGAGGATCCCGAGCGCTTCGCGATCGTTCGGGTCGTTGAAAGTGGGCACGAGCACTGCGGCGTTGCCGACGTAGAAATTGGCGTAGCTCGCCGGCAAGCGCTGGCCGTCGAAGACGAGCGGCGTGGGCATGGGCAAGCGAATCACCTCGAGCTTGCGGCCTTTGGCGTCGCGTGCGCGCGAAAGGCGCGCGGCGGCGTCGCGCAACACCGCGTAGTTCGGATCTCGCTTGTTCTTCTCGTCGGCGAGCACGATTTTGCCGGGTGCCACGAAGCGCGCAAAGTCGTCGATGTGACCTGCGGTGTCGTCGCCCGCAATGCCGCTGCCGAGCCAGAGCACGCGCTCGACGCCCAGATGATCGCGCAGCACGGCTTCCATGCCCACTTTGCCGAGCGGCGCGTTGCGCGCTTGCCGGCCATTCAGCAAGCACTCTTCGGTGCACAAGAGCGAGCCCTCACCGTCGACGTCGATCGCGCCGCCTTCGAGCACGACGCGCGCGCGCTTACGGCCGAATTGGGCTTCGGGCAGCGCCAGGGGCGAGCCGAGCTGAAGCGCGACCGAGAGCCCTGCTTGTTCGTCCTTGGCGTGATTTTTGTAGCGCGCCCAGCCGTTGAACTTCCATTTCACGAGCGCGGTCTCGCGCTTCTTGCCCGTGCCTTTGACCACGCCCAGCGGCAAAAAATCGCGCGTCCAAGAGCGGTCCGTGGGCAGGTGCACGAAGTCGACCTGCTTCAGGTTCACGCCCGAACGGCTGAGCACGCTCTTGGCCGAGGTCTCTTCTTTCTTGCCCGAGACGATCACACGGATGCGCTCGCCTTCTTGCAGATGGCGCGCGACCTCCGCGAACACCCACGGGATGGCAGCGAACTTTCCGGGCCAGTCCGTGGGCTCGTGCGGCCAGGCGAGCCAGGTGGCCGCGTGCGGTTCCCACTCCGCGGGCATGCGGTAGCCGAGGGTGTGGGGCGTGGCGAGTGTACCGAGTGTTGCTTCGAGCGTGGCAGCGGGGGTGCTGGCACGAGCAACGGAGGGACGCTTCTTCATCGCTTGTTCGGATCCAGAAAGCGTTGCGTGAGATCGCCGTAAGCATCGATGCGGCGGTCGCGAAAGAATGGCCAATTTCGGCGCACCCACTCTTGCCGCGTCAAATCGCACTCCACGACCAGGGTTTCTTCAGCTTGTCCGGCTTCTGCCAACACCACGCCGAAGGGATCTGCCACGAAGGAATGCCCCCAAAATTCAATGCCTCCGTCGGCCGGCCCCTCATGGCCCACGCGATTGACCGCGATCACGAACACGCCGTTGGCGATGGCGTGACTGCGCTGCATCGTCTGCCACGCGGATACCTGAGCTGCTCCGTACTGCTCCTTCTCGGAGGGGTGCCAACCGATCGCGGTTGGATACGTGAGCACCTCGGCGCCGCGCATGGCGGTCAGCCGCGCGGCCTCCGGGTACCATTGATCCCAGCAGATCAAGGTGCCGACCTTTGCCGTGGGCGTATCGAAGGTGAGAAAGCCGAGATCGCCCGGGGTGAAGTAGTACTTCTCCATGAACAGCGGGTCGTCCGGGATGTGCATCTTGCGATACAGGCCGACCGTGTTTCCCTGCGGGCCGAGTACGACCACGCTGTTGTGATACACCCCCGGCGCGCGCTTCTCGAAGATGGGCGTGACCACGCTGACTTTGCACTCTTTGGCGACCTTGGCGATGGCTTGCACGGTCGCTCCGTCGATCGGCTCGGCCAAGTCGAAGAAGGAGGCATCTTCGGTTTGACAGAAGTACTGCGAGGCAAACAGCTCTTGTAGGCAGATCAGGGTCGCGCCGCGCGCGGCTGCATCACGAATCGCCAGTGAGGTTTTTTCGACGTTGGCGGCCTTGTCCAGACCGACGCGGGTTTGGATCATGCCAATTTTCAGGCTGGGCTGGGTCATGCTGTCCTCAGCGCGTGCTTTAGCATGGTAAACGCCTCGGGTGGCGAGTGACTCGAAGACGCTGGACACGATAGAGGTCCCCGAAGCCGTGCTCGGCTGGGGGACGCTGATCGTCACCCCCACTTACAACGAACGCGCCAATCTGGAGGCATTCGTCGAAGCCACGCTCGGAGTTGCGCCCGGCGCGCACATCCTGATCGTGGACGACAATTCCCCGGACGGTACGGGCGTCGTAGCCGACGAGCTCGCCGCGCGTGACAAGCGCGTGCGGGTCCTGCATCGACCCAGTAAACTGGGCCTCGGCACCGCCTACAGCGCCGCGTTCCAACTCGGCCTGCACGAGGACTATCGCTACTTTTTCGAGATGGATGCGGATTTGTCCCATGACCCACGGCACCTGCCAGATTTTTTCCGAGCGCTCGAGGCCGGTGCAGAGCTCGTGATCGGTTCACGCAACGTCCCTGGCGGTGACGTCCTGGGCTGGGGAGCCGGCAGGCATCTGCTGTCCAAAGGCGGCTCGCTCTACGCGCGCTCGATCTTGGGCGTACCCGTCCGCGATCTGACCAGCGGCTACAAAGCATTCCAACGCCAGGCGCTCGAGGCGATTCTGGCCGGGAACGTCGTTTCCAATGGGTATTCGTTTCAAATCGAGCTGACGTATCGCGCGCTGCTCTTGGGCCTGAAAGTGCAAGAAGTGCCAATCGTGTTCGTGGACCGGCAAGTGGGTGCCTCCAAGATGGATCGGAAGATCGTCCTGGAAGCGGTCACCACGGTCTGGAAATTGCGGCTGCGGACGCTGCGACGTCATGGATAGCCCGGCTCTCTACAGAAGCGTGCGCGCGCGCTTCAGGCGCCATTGGGCGAGCGCGTTGTTCGTGCTGCTCGCGCTCGGCATTTGGGGCTGGGTCAGCTGGGAGGCCGCCTACGTGCGCATGATCACCTGGGAAGGCGGCGCCGATTACTGGGAGCACTCCGCCACGCTGCATGCGCTGATCGAGAACCCTTGGCATCCGCACCACCCGCACCTGGCGACGGACACGGGCTCACCACGCTTTGGTCCGCAATTTCTACTAGTCGCGCTGATTGCCCGTGCCCTGCACTGGGATGCAATCCAAG
>Ga0247779_1001010_pt1 | contig 14542 bp, 15 predicted proteins | sample UWRJL221509R5_FD_179925 | JGI IMG/M metagenome (GOLD analysis project Ga0247779, IMG submission 179925) | Plant litter microbial communities from Arlington Agricultural Research Station in Wisconsin, United States - UWRJ-L221-509R-5 | ecosystem: Environmental > Terrestrial > Plant litter >...
ACGCGATATGATTTCGAATTAAAACATACGAATGATTCAGATTACATGTCACGAGATCTTACCGAAGAGATCTTACCGAAAAAGACTCGTACTGCCACGCGCTAGCGGTGGCCCTTCAAAACAAGTATTATTAGCAAAACACAAGCAAGATAATTTTAGGCTGTAGACATACACAATGGAAAATTAATGCCCGACGTAGGCCAAGTCTTGTTGAATGTGTCATCTTCAGCAAGGTTTGGAAGTGTAGCACTAATCTTGGTGAAGAAGTTACAGTTATCAGTCACAATATTCGAGAGTGAAGAGTGCAAAGATATGTAAAAGAAAATGCCACCAGTGCTTAGAAAAAATCAGTTAGATCATTGATGTTCAAACGTTCAGGACTTCAAGCTTCAAGTGTTAGTATCTAGATATGATATATCTGGCTCTAAATTTGGCAACAAAGTCATTGGCGCCCTGATATTCTCTCGATAGAGTTCAAAAAATCAAGCGCCGTTGTCGACTGTATTATTATAATATGTCTACAGAAGTTTTGAAATTGACCTGAGGCCAATGTCTTTATTCGTATCAAAAAATACGAGGAAGAGTGTTTGGGGAACAGTATGCGCTTTGACCGAGAAGCTCAACAAAGTCTCCTGCGTTGAGGAAGTCGATGGAGGTCGGTACGACGACGGGGATAGGAACGCTGGGTCCGAGAGTGCAATTCTTGTCCCTGCAGTACCGTAGAGAAAAATCTGAGACAGTTTCCCATGAACAAAATGAAGTATAACGAACGCATATACGAAGCAAGTGGCAGGTTGGCAGAATACCGCATTGGCAATAATCGCGTCTTCCTTGCGCCATGGGACGCATTGGTTGTATACAACGGTTTCAGGGGGGCTTTCTCCGTAGCGAATTCCGGCGAACTGGCGTAACGAAGCATAATAATATCGAGAGATTAGTATGATGAATCAGGATGAAGAGGAACTCTGAAGAAGGAACCTACAGTAGTTTTGGGGTCAGCATCTTTACATGCTTGGTACTGTGCTTTGTCTTTGACGAGGTCAATGGACCCTACGACAGGGATGTTCAGGGATGCTACGCAGCTAAAAGTGACTGCGAATGCGATAAGGCGGGTAAGGTTGATAAAGAACGGCATCGTTGGGAGACGAAGAGTTTCAAAGAATGTGTAAGGTCTGCTTGAAAAGAGGCAAGCTGAAGACGATGAACCCAATGGTTTGATGCTCTTCTGCCCCAAGACAAAATTTCGTTTTATAGCTAGAACTGCCTGGGCTAGGAATCTTGCTTTGTGGTAGCAGCGGATCCAGGGGTCCACTGGGTATGAGCAACAGCCGGAGAATGATATTGATGGGCAACAAAAATCAGTGAGAAGTTTGTTGGTAGTCTGAATCCCACGCTTTATGAATTTCCGCCTGCATTTTTCCTTCAGAAGTGAAGCCACAAGAGCAATTAGAGACAAGATCGACACTAACATGAGAACACTTGGTGCAAACATAAGCAAAGATTGGCACAACTACGCGAAAAGCACCAGCCAGAACACAGAAGGGAGTAAAGACTGTGTAGCAAGCAGCAGATTATTCTTTTGTGTTTCCCTAAAAATGTTTGAAGCGCAAGGCATCGGAAAATTGTGAACAAAGAGTGGCATAAAGCAGTGGGATGCGGAAGGTCCGATGCAAATTGGTGAGCCCTGACTAGCGTCTAATAGATTGCGGGGATCATGATTCTGTTGACCGTGACAGTCAGCCTCGAAGTTGAGCAGAATCCTGTGGGATTTCACATAAAAAACTGGTTGGGAAAGTCTAACCGAGTGCGAAGTGTTGGGAGTTCGGTGGAAATTCCCTGGTGAATTCAAAAAACGTATGTCATGGTAGTAGTGAGTTAGATTAGGTGTTTCCATTCTTTAGTGCATCGCAATCGTGGCTTTCCGGAGAGCAAGGCTCCAGAACTGATAGTTTATGGTGGTGGTATCGGACAAGTCGAAGCCTTCACACTAGATTAGGACTCCGCTCGACGCCATGAAAGGCTTGAATTGATTGCTTGTGTACCGCCATCATCTCTATGCCATCCTCTGCTATACACTAGAACTTCCTTCAAATCATACTTAGTCAAGAAGAAAGAACTAAACTTTCGCGATGCTCAGCGGGCCGACCCTAAAATAAAATATCCTGAGACGGGTTATGTTCTCAATTTCATTTCGGCAGGACTTAACTTTTCTTCGCCCGCCATCTCCTTCAATTATCCTGCTTGTCCGTCTCCTTTACTCTGGCTATCAGTCGTGATCCCTCTAACAGCGCCTTTTATGAACCTTGCACCTTCGCCTCACAATACCACTAAGGGCTTGCTTGACATCTATCTGAGGCCACCTCGCTAGTAGATGTCCTCGGAATTGTTAACAAGGTTTGACTTCTTTTTTTTTTTTTTTTGAAGCCTCACAAGTGGTTCAGCCTTCACTTGCTAACTTCACATCTCCATGCACACATACGAGACACTGGAGGTAAATGAACGAGATGCGTGTCTAGCATGTGCCTCATGGATCCGGAGTCATGACCTTTGGAACGCTTTTTACGTCAATCAGAGAGCGCATCAGTGGTCACGGAAACAGTGCTTACACTGGGTCTTGTTATATCACGTCGTTTTGAAGCTCTTGTCGCTGATAAGCTCTTGGACCTTGACAACATTGTGGAACAACCAATCGCCGCTGAGTTAAACTTGCACAGGCATTGAATCTCACTGACTCGGAGGCGAGCTCACGGATTGGGCAACTCTGTGGAAAACTAGGGCAACTTTGGGTACTTGAACGGGCGCAGACTGGATAAATTTGTTTATTGGTTCGCAGTGCGCTTTCTCAGTTTCTGTCTAAGTACGCAACTTGGGTATGCTATATACCTTGTCCTTGTAATATTCGATTTATGTTGCAGTCCGTAGCTACCACTCATAGCATGCACTATTTGGAGATAAATTGCCGGTAACGGAAAATATTCAGAGATAAGATAAAAAGACCGATGCCGGATATAGCCGTCTCCTAGACCCTGACGATTATGGAGAACGCTGTGTCATATGTAGCAGAGCCTTAACAGGCCATCACGAACCCGAACCCTTGACCAGACTACTACTTTTATATTGATACCCTCACCATAATATCGTCGACTGCCTCTAATAGTCAGAATGTCGTCGTTGATTACCCTTGTACGCAACAGTAGGGAACCGTTTATCAAGTTCTGGTGCGGCACTTGTTGAAATGAAAGCTTTGCAGAATTCTTGGAAGCTATTCGATCTGTCAACCCACCTGGGCGATGGAAGATTCTCGTTGTCGATGACCATTCCCAAAAGCTCCTAAGCGCGGTGCTCAAGCAATTTGATATACTGGAGGAGAATGTTACTCGTACGTTGCTGTTTGTGAGATGAGAGTACTCATCAATCAATCCCCTAACAGTGATTGAGTCTATAACGAGTATTCGAGAACCTCAGCCAGATTTTGAAGCTGTATATATGCTCATGCCGACGACACAGAATGTCGAGCGAATCATCAAGGATTTTACAAACAATAAGCAGTATGCAGCTGCCCATCTGTTCTTCGTCGAAGGTGAGTAACGCACCTATGGCAACTGTTTGCTAACAGACGACATATATCAAGGTTTACCGGAACAACTATTTGAGCGCCTCACTTCGTCTCCAGCAGAACCTTATCTACAAGCGCTAAAGGAACTTTTCCTCAACTTCAATGGTACAGAATCATTCCTCACCCGACCATAACCCCTTCGTTCTCATATCTATCTCCTCAGCGATCGAAGCTCAAGCATTCTCAATGAACGAGCCAGGCTACTTCTTCAGTATGTATAGTCCTCCAAGAACAGACGCTGCATATAGGCCAGCACGTCTCCGTTTGGAAGAAGACTTGCGATTCATGAGTAAGATGGTGCGCAGATATTTCTAAATTACTGGACTACGCTCATTCTTGCTCCCAAGATTTCCAACGTCTGCATTGCCTTAAACGAATTCCCGTACATTCGATTTTATATGCCGAATACCCACCTTCCTCTTGGTCCTTTGAAGCCCAACGCACAGAATCGACCACCGCCTCCACCAGAAACTGCCAGCCGATGGCGGACAAATCTTGCACGAGGGTCTGAAGCACGAGCATACGAAGCCGTTGAAACGGATTTTGTGACGAAACTTCTTGCATTCCTCGTTCAGGATAATCTGGAAGATTATAAGAAGCAAAACCCGGAATTTGGAGTACGCGACATTTTTGTTGCAACCGATTTCAGGTTCTCATTTTATGTTAGAAACCAGATAATGCTCGTCCGAAAGCCACATTGCTAATTACAGACCGAACCATGGATCTGTTGGCACCGTTTGTGCATGAATTTACCTACCAAGCTATGGCAAACGATCTCTTACCCATTGAAAATGGGAGCAAATACACGTTTGTTTTTTTCCCTTACATATATTTGCCCTTGATTTCGTATTTACTTACGGACATTTTAGTTACAAATTCCAGTCATCGTTGGGTGCCTATGAAGACAAGACGGCAACATTGTCAGACGCCGACACCACCTGGACATCGGTTCGGCACTTGCACATGAGGGAGGCCATCGATAAGCTAATGTCTGATTTTAATAAATTCTTGGAAGAGAACGCAGTTTTCAAGGGGTATGGATATGTTCTTTTCTCCCCCGTCCCTTTTTTGGATTTAGAGTTATATCAATTACAGTGAAGGCGCCGCAAACTTGAACGACATGAAGGATATGCTTGCGGGTCTTCCTCAATACCAAGAGCAACGTGAAAAGGTGGCCATTCTCCCAAGAAAATTTTAGGCATCTCATTGACATATGATTTAGTTTTCTCTGCATTTGAACATGGCGCAAGATTGCATGTTTTTGTTTGAGAGGGAAAAACTTGCGGACCTAGCTTCAGTTGAGCAGGTATGGGGTACCGAAAAATTATTAAGTTTATTAATAATAAAGAAAGTACTTGTCAGTGTTGCGCCACTGGTCTTACATCTGAAGGGAAAGCACCAAAAAGCCTCGTTGAAGAGATGGTTCCTCTGCTAGACAGCAGGGAAGTTATGTGCGTCGACACCCGTATCTCACATCACCGAAACGTCTAATTTTTCTCAGTAATATGCGTAAAGTCAGGATAATAGCTTTGTATATACAGTACCGTGACGGGGTCCCAGACGAAGATCGTCGCCGATTATATCAACACGCGCGATTGAATCTCGCCGAGCAAGATGCAGTCAACGCCCTCGTCCACCTTGGTGTTAGAATCACAAGGGTGTGTTCTTGTATTTTTTCGAGATAAATGCAGGGTATTGACTTCTCAAAAGGGTCCAACCGACAAAGATACAAAAAGAAAGATCAAGCAAAAGAGTAACAGTGCTGATGAATATGAGCTCTCAAGGTTTAAACCTGCACTGAAGACAGTTATTGAGGTAAAAGACAAGATGTTTTCCTTTACTTAAATTGTCTCATGTCTATCTGCAGGATCAAGTAAACGATAAGTTGGATTCTACAATGTTCCCGTACGTGAAAGATTCTCCATCAGCCATGCCAATGTCCCCCCGCTCGCCTCCTCCACAAACGACATCTCTTCGAAGCCAGAAGCCGGCATGGCACAGAGCACCTAAAGTCGCGACACAAGCGGACAATCGCCAGCGTATTCTGATATTTGTCGCCGGAGGAGTGACTTATTCAGAGATGCGAGAAGTTTACCATCTATCTAATAGCTTACAGAAAGATATTTATATCGGTATATCTGTCGAGGCCATCATACCGTGGTCATCGCTGATGCATATATTTTTTACAGGATCTACCCATGTTATCACTCCGAAAGGCTTCGTAGACGACCTTAAGGTTTTAGATCTCGGAGGTGCGGGTTCGAAGGCTATTCCGAACGGTTTGCGCGACATGAAAGGAGAGCCGAGATCACAGCAACAATTATATGACGAGAAATACTACGTCAAAGATGCCCCTCCACCTCAACGGACGATACCCAAGAATCAAACTCAGTCCCGGCCTCCAGAAAGGTTAACCGCTCCAATCCAACCATCTCCAACAAATTCCTATCAAGGATCTGTTAATTCCGTCGAACCAGCTAAAGAAGAGAAGAAAAAGCGGGGACTTTTCCGCTTCTAGTCCTTGGAGCACGTATATACATCTCTTATTCCGCAATGTCATTATGAATATACCTGAAGATGAGAGCGTATGTGTTCCGGTTTCATCGAGTCGAGAAGGAGCTATGCATTAAATAAACTACGGGTATGATACAAAAAAAACTACGTCGAGTATTCTAATTTGGCTGCAAAGACAATCAGTCTCCACATATGCTACGGAAAAGAAAAACAGGTACTGACTTTCGTGCTTCTTTGCGTCTGCTACTTTACGAGCAGCTTTAACGAAATCTTCTTGGTTGATAGCTGTGCGGTCGTCTCGAATGGCGAACATTCCCGCCTCTGTTACGACATTGCGCAAGTCTGCACCATTAAAACCATCGGAAAGCTGAAAGATCCAAAGTAAGTTGCAATAAAAGGTAAACGTATAAATGCAGAATTACAAACCTTAACAATAGCTTCGTAATCAAGTCCTTCTACCTTGTTAACCGGTGCTGAATGAATTTTCAAGATCTCCAGTCTCCCCTGTTCGTTTGGCAAAGGAACCTCAACTTTTCTATCTAAGCGTCCAGGTCGAAGGAGAGCTGGGTCAAGAGTATCCGGTCGATTCGTAGCCATGATAAGTTTCGTCTTCCCGAGCGAGTCGAAGCCATCCATTTGATTCAACAGCTGAAGAAAGAAAATTAACTCTCCATAAGCATCAGTTTCTTCAAATCAGCATACCTCCATCAAAGTACGTTGAATTTCACGGTCGGCGCTAGTTCCCTCAGAGAAACGACGGCCACCTATCGCATCGATTTCGTCCATAAAGATGACACATGGTTCGTGGTCCCGTGCATATCCAAACATTTCACGGATTACACGGGCACTCTCTCCAATGTATTTGTCAACAATAGCGGATGATACCACCTTCAAGAAATTGGTTTGAAGTGTGGCAGCAACCGCACGAGCAAGTAAAGTCTTCCCAGTTCCTGGAGGACCGTAAAGGAGGACACCTTTCGGTGGTTTGATGCCCACGCGTGTGAAGAGTTCTGGATTTAACAGAGGCAGCTCGATAATCTGCAGCAGTCGTTTCATCAGGTATGGCTGTTAGCGAAACATGATCTGCTTCATACCTCTCGTAGCTCCCTAACTTGTTCACCCAGACCGCCGATACCCGCAAAGCTCGCACCTCCTGGGTCTTCCAAGCTCATCTTGTAGACAAGGGGATCAACCTCTCGTGGAAGAATGCGCATTATCGTCAGCGTTGTCATGTCCAGAGATACACGAGTTCCAGCTTTCAACTTGGCCACAGGCAGTGTGGGACGGTATGATACAACGTAACGCGGGCCTGAGGACGCTTTCACAATAACTATGCAAAGAGTTGTTAGGCGCAGATTATTCCATAGCACTTGGCTTGCAGTACTCACATCGATCCGAATCCAGTTGTTTCATGACCTCTCCAATAATCTGGCCGACCGACTGTACAGCTTTGATATCATCTTCTGTCTTCTCGTAGGCTTTCTCGAGATCCTTCAAGGACTGTCTCACTGGTATAAAGTTAGCGACATCAACCAAATGGCATTCTGAAGAGAAGTGTCATTTACATTTTTTGAGGTTCTCGCTGCTTGCTTCATGGCTGCGTATTTTCTGTGCAATGATCTCTAAGTGTCGTGCAAACAAAGAATAGAACAAGCGATCTACATACATCCAAATAGCCTTTGAGAGCATCTTGCCGTCTCTGGTCTACAGCTTCTGTTGAAGTGGAAGGGATGACGTCCATAGTAGTAGTGATTAGAGGTCAATGTCCTTAGTGAAGTCACAATGTTCAGGACGCGTAAGTGTTCTGACGCGTGCTCCCCTAATATGGATGGCCAAATAAAAGCGTGAGCTTGCACATGATGTAAGCACAAAAAAGCTACAATCCAACGGCCTGATGGTCTAGTAGTATGATTCCTTGTTAGGGTCCGCTTGCGGCAATTTCGAGGAGGTCCCGGGTTCAATTCCCGGTCAGGCCCTTGGGATTATTTTTTGTTTGGTTAACATTGCACGCCACGCATCTTGCACGCATCCATTGTAAGCCATTACTACCAGCACTCTTCCATTGGTACTTCATTGTATTTAAGAAAGTAGAGAGGATAGTATTACACGTAAAAAGTAAAGAAGTTCTAGTACATCGACTAGTATGCAGTATCGACATGCCAAGGTTCGAGAACGAGATAAAGCTTCAAGTTACAAACAGAACCGCTGCCGTTCAAACACATACAGAACCCATCGTGTCAAGAGGAGGAGCGTCGTCGTAATGAGGAGGTTGGCAGTTGCGCGTCCATTCCATGAAAGCGTCTTTATCCCACCCGATCTTTCCCGTTTTTTTTGTATGCTCGATGAGTGACCTACGAGAAAGATTGCTTGATTTCTTTCGCTTTAAAGCTCGTGATGCATGGTCAGGCTCCATAGGTTCGTTGCGAGCGCGCCTCATCCTGGAGCTTCTAGGCCGACTGGGCGTCGGAGGCTCGGCCATCCGTCTCTTGCGACTACCAATCCTCCCTATTTCCGTGCGAGAACCATAGTCTTTATCGTTGGGATCATCGCCATCGTTTTGGCTGTCATCACTAGAGTCGTCATTAGCTCCAGGGTCATAGGGGGGCCAAAAAGAGGTATCTTCTTTTTCTAGTTGAACAACAGATCGAGTCCAAGCTAAGTATATTTGGAAAATGTCAGCGAGGATAGGGAGTGTCTTGAAAATGGCTTCACGGTCTTCTTTCTTTATCCTGTCCAGCTGAATACCGGCTGAGACAATGACAAACTTTGGGTGGATGTGGCTGACAAGAGTGGGGAGTGCGTCGAACGGGTACCGATGAATGTAAATGTCGTCATTGGCGGGTGGATCATCAGTTTTGGTGTCCAGGCGGAGAAACACAAGGTTATCCATGTCCTTGATCGGTATAAGATTATATTCAAAAGTGTGGTGGTCCTATAAATTATGACCAGATATCATACTACCTCATTCTCAGCCAGCTGCGGGAAAGCTCTCACTTCATTGGCCGGAAACATATCCTACACAAGCCAGATATCAGTAATTGATTCTGAGAAAGCTCCTGCGATCGCCCTTACTTCGATGCGCGGAAAATTATTTCTTTCCGCCATTACTGGGCTTTCTACTAGACTGCCACGGTATTTATCAACAATGTCTTTTGCCGGAACCAACACATAGCGACCAGTGTTGAACATTTGATGGAAGGAAGAACCAGCTATTCAAATGCACTGAGTATGCATGCAAGCTGTAACCAATATGCGAAAATCAGGACGCACCAGGGAATATATTTTGACGTGTATCCAGGTTTAATGTGCCTTTACGCATATTCCAGTGCCACTCCAGCGAGCTGAGCTGGGTATCAAGTTAGTGAGATTTTCACCAGTCAAACAACACCACAGCTGCGTACAATTGAATCATAGTGTGACTGCCAGTACATTCGGGGTATAACATGGCAATACTCAATGGCGAAGTTAGTCGGCAAATTCTGAATCAAGCAACGGCCTTCGTTGGAGTCAGCAAGTTGGACACGACGCTTGATAGCTAGCTCTCGTTGGTGATTGTCAATCCTGGTCCCAGGCGTGGTGTTATGGTCACTGTTATAAGGCATAAGCAAAGGTGGGACTTTATCCTTGTCGATTCCAAAGGAGTACGTTAGGCAGGATTAAGGATTACTCGTTTGTCGATGGAAACTTGCTACCAATTATATAGTCGGAGACCGAAAAATGCATTTTTTGGCTCCAAATAATGTGTAATCTGTATCCTGATTCCTCATTACGCAACATACGGATTACCTGTATTTCATTAAGCGACGTACACCACACTACTTTGGATGGTAACTGATGGTAATATACATTTTCTTCCATTGATCAACCGTGTACTGTATCAGAAATATGTCATTAATGAGCTATACTTCTTTTCTGTTCTGTAAAGTTGTCTTCGATGATACTGATGGTGTGCATAATCCAAATTATTGTAAAGTGTACGACATTATTGATTACTCGGAACCAAGAAGTCTTTCGCTGTCAGTTATAGTAGAAATCTCGAGTCTTTTTGCCATTGAAAGTGAATCTATGAAGCATCATCATCATTCATTCGTCGTCGCCACCTTCCACCACCCCCTCCGAAACCTCCTCGCCCAGGATGTCCAATACGAAATATTCCTGGAAGAGGAATCAACGAAGGATCGGATGGATTCGTACGGAACGGATTCGACGAAGGTTCAGGTGGCAGAGCTTCTTCTTCTTCGCCTTCTTCATCTTCCTGCAATGATTAAAAAACAACAAACCATCAGCGTCTGTTATGTCTAAATTAAAGAAAAAACGGAGACAAACTAACATCCAAGTCAATCACCAATGCTCCGGTATGCCATCCTGCGGCCGTGATGGCGAAACAAAAGCGGTCTTTGGGCTTCTTGGAATTGTGATCGAACCGGACTACAGTTGGGATATCGACGCGCGGCGGCTCTGCCCGCCTATTCTGTCTGGCAATGTCGAGGTCTGCTTCAGTCTTGAAACCACCTGGTGTACCAGGTTCCAGCTTCAACGGGTCTCCCAACCCCAGAGCACCATTTGAGTACGCGCCCCAGGTCAGGAGCTTCCCGTCAGCTGTTAACGCGGCGTTGTGATAATCACCAATAACGACAGAGATGATAGATTTGTTCTGCAGTTCAGGTATTATTTTTGGCCTCATGTCCGGTTTTGTGTCCGTGTCGCCCACGAGAACAATTCCGGAAGAGTCAGACTCGCCTGTAGAATAGGCGACGAACTGACAGAAGTTGGCGGTTATCTGTACTTTACATCAATAAACAAACATTCTGACATGTCTATGATATTGAAAGAAGCAAAGAAGCATCACTGACATGGGTAATTTGCATGCTTCGAGGAGGCTCCAGTTTTCTGCCGTCTTCCGTTTCTGAAAAGGCCGGATGTTGCGAGATTTTCTCGAGTTCACTGAATTCGGGAAGCTAGAATTTTTAACATTAATGGGGGGGTCGATCTTTATCAAAACGAGTCTTAAGCGAAAGATGTCTGGCACTGACGTATTCCCATCTTCCATGGGGAACTCCGGTCTCGTCATGAAGAGCGCCGAACTTCAAAACATGACCATGGTTCGTGAGCCCGATGATGTGATTGTCGAAAGATGCAATTTGTATGAGTTCTACAGATTTCGATTTCTGACCGTTTCTTGCATTTGCTAATTCTGGTAAAGCCGGGATGCGAGGTAGACGAGTCGGCATCATATCCAAGCCCCAGGTAATGCAAGGTATTAGGAATTCGTTAGTCGCATAAGCCTTCGAATCCAGCGCGTCCATTTCCTGCATTTTTCTCTGGACTGCGTCCCCCATAGCACCATTGAAAGGCCACCATACAAAAACGTCGCCCGACTTTGTCAAAATAGAAGAGAAAGTCCATCCGCATTCGATCTGCTTGGGAGTATACTCAGGATCATTGAGAATGGGGGAAGATAACCAGAAAGGTCGCCCCCAAGTTGCGAAAGTCCATATCTTATTCTTGTCATCCAAGCAAGACGCATGAAGTCGTCCACAGCTATGCGCGTATTAATCTTCTGCAAAAAAAGTGATCCAATAATAATCACCTGATGCTGCGTACGGGAGACGGTAAATTCAAGCGATGGGGTCTTTTTGCTGGCTTCCCAGCGCCCTCAAATCCTTGACCGTCCGCGAGGTACGGGCCCCATGTCCCATTTAATGTACCTACAATAACAAAGGAACGAATTGATTTAAGACGCCCTGTAAGTGAACACGCATCGGGAATACTGGAATAATGACGACACACCCCAGACATGAACATTACCATGAGAGTCCAGGGCATGGAAGGACCTTTGCTGAAGTGTCAAGATAAGATGGCCAAACTGCAGGGCGTGACCCACAACTTACATTCCCCCTGCCACCAAGCTGACGATACGGGCGCCTTTTATAGGCAGTTGCGTGGGATACGGAATGCCTGGTGCCCTAGTGGCAATCGGAAGCCCAAGCCGTCCGTTTCCCTTATCTCTAAAAATTCGGTTATTGAGCACACGGAATGGTCATGAATGGATCATCACGAAGAAAACTAACTTACCCCCAGACGAACACTAGAACCCAATTCACGTCATTTTTTCTAAATGAACAGAGAAAACAATAAGAGCTTACCTCGTGGTCTGAACAGCCCGCGGTAAATAAACTTCCAGCCGCTCGTACGGGCAGTTCCTTGTCCCGAGAAGTTGTAATCCTCGGATAGCTTGCGCTTCCAGAGAGTATCATCGGAACAGAGGATAGAGAAAAGCTTTTCGAAGAAAGGGAGAATAAATGAGAAGTTGTCTTGCCAGGTAAACCATTAGATATTAACTTTATTACAGCGCATTAAGCGAAGAAGATCCGTCGCTGGTACGAAAGGCAAGATATTGTCGAGCAACACTTCGACAGGCAATTCCGAAAGAGTGAGTTTGGTCATTATCAAGTGGAGCAGTTCCAGCCGAGCCGTTGGTAATTCTGCGGCAGAGTTAGCAGAAGCTGTTGGTCTTTGATAAGATAAACGAACATAGGGTCACAAACAAATCTGAGGGTGTGACGAGGGTTCAGTTCGTTCCAGGTGTGTAGAATTGATAAAAACGATTAGTTTCTCGAGTGAAGTGAGATGTAATTTCAGAGATAAGATGGTTAGTGGTTCAGTGCAAGAGCCGCCACCGCAGCAATGTTGCGACACTCTGCCCTTGATATCGATGATCTCATCTAATTTAGTGGTGCCAAATCACATGACGTAGTATGCACTTGTTTGTTTTCCGACGCGACCCGCGTCGCGTTCAAGTGACTGAATGCGTTCTGAGCTTCGCTTCCACTATGTACTCTTCTTCTTCTGTACAGACAGTCAGAAGCCTTCTCTTCACAGTACGTGTCAGCTAGAAGTGCCCACGTCTTCAGAACCAGCTATTCAGCGTGACAAGGGCGTTAGCGCTGGTCTCTGAGCAATATAACTAGTGCTCGACGTTGCCAGGACGTCAAAACGGTCAGACTATCTGTGAGCCATTGCTGCCTGCGGTGGGCTTTGATCATTAATATGCAAAAAAATTACAACTATCAGAATGAATTCAGTGTGTTACGTACTCTCCCATGCTCAGGCTTCCGTGCCATGGGCCTCTTTGTGGCCTCAAGTCAAATGATCCACATCGTTTATTTTCTCTTCCAGATGGGACTGTGGCACCATATGCTGGCGTATCTCTCCTCTCGGGCCCGCTCTTCTCTCGGCTACAAACAAAAATTCATGCGACGTGGGCCATGTTTTTCTTTCTTTGTATATCAATCAAAAGTCGTCGCCGCATATAACACCTGCTTACCTCGTCTCCCCGAGTATCTGATAATACACGACATCCTCGGCCCCACCTGGTGCATCTCGCCGGGGTTGCTGAATGCCAACAAAGCTTGAGCCTCAGTTATATTCTATCCATCGCTGTCTGCTGACCTGCGATTCCGATGGTCCCGAGTCTGCAACATTTTCCCTGGTTTTTTTGGACCTTCTCTGCTTCTTTTACATTTAAAACGGGGTTCTTGTTCTTGCGTGCCGTTAGTTCGAAACATGATCTCTTATCTCATGAGGTCCTTTCAAACCATATGAAGAGAGCCCGGAATGGTTTTATGTTCGACTGAGGATGATGATATGCTTGAAAGGGGAGTAATTAAATGATCATCGAGTGTATGGTACTGTATACCGTCCAAGCAAGGAATTTGTTTGCTCACTGATGTGATGGCCTCTATGAAATGAACTTTCTCGCCGATCCAGACTAACCAGGTAAGTTTGGACAGCAGTCTCGCAGATCGTCAACTTCTCTTCGCTTTGCTTTGAACCATGAACGGCGTCGCGCCTTTGTTCACAGAGCTCTTTACCGCATGACGCGGCGCATCTAATATCTGTCATACATCCCGCACTGTATATTAAAGATCTAGCGCGTATTAGGGATAGCATGTCAATAAACTCTCCGACTTGCACCCTGCTAGTTAGCATCTTGATCGCACATGCCTAATTTGGGCACCGACAAAAAAAAGTCGGGGGGGCTAGACCCATAATTAAATTTGTTCCGGGCTTGTGCTGTGATGCGACCAGATGCGACCAGTTGGCAAGTTCCACATGCTCACAACCTCGAGTAGCTTGGCAAGTCCAGAGTATACGCAGCCAGCCAGCGCTAATTATGTGGTTGAGTTGACGATGTTTGAATACTTTACGAAGAGAGCGTTCCGTCGACACGCCCGATAAAAATAGTACTTGCCTTCAGTAAGCAGCAATACAAACATGTTTTTATATTTCAAAATTCAACTCAGATAAATGGAGTGTAACATCATACGCCCCCCTGCAAGCATCATTCTGACAAGACGCTCGCAGTGTTATTCGGCATACGTCTAAAATAAGGACAACAACAACAACAAC
>Ga0247779_1001011_pt1 | contig 14537 bp, 14 predicted proteins | sample UWRJL221509R5_FD_179925 | JGI IMG/M metagenome (GOLD analysis project Ga0247779, IMG submission 179925) | Plant litter microbial communities from Arlington Agricultural Research Station in Wisconsin, United States - UWRJ-L221-509R-5 | ecosystem: Environmental > Terrestrial > Plant litter >...
GCGAGATCGCAATGCTGGGGTGGCGGCAAGTGGAGGCCTTCGAGCAGCGCGGCGCATGATCAGGCGCCCAGGGGCATGGCGGACTCCCAGCGCGCGAGGATCTCGTCGCGCAGGCCCAGCAGCAGCTCGCCGTAGCGCGGCTCCTCGGACTTCGGCGTGTCCATGGAGTGATAGGTGAGGTTCAGCGCGTAGGGCCGGCCGTTCGAGGCGACCAGTGGCGCGCCCACGCCCGTCATGCCTGGCGCCCAGTAGGCGACACAGTAGCCGCGCGCATCGCTGTCGGCCAGCGAGGCACGAATCTGCGCCTGCAGCGCAGGCCACTCGCGGCCGTGCTTCTGCGCGAGCTTCCCCAGCAGCGCCTCGCGTCCGCGCTCGTCGAGGGCGGCGAGCCATGCCCGGCCCCCGGCCGTAGTTTCCACCGGATACCGGGAGCCGCGCACCGCGCGCCGGAAGACGCCACGCCGGCTCTCACGCAGCGCCGTGACGTACACCATCTCCAGCCCGTCAGCGACGGCGAGCCCTACGTTGACCTTCTCGCGGCCGGCGAGCTCCCGCATGGGCTCGAAGGCCGCCGTCCCGGCATGGTCGGCCAGCACGAAGGTATCGGCGAGGCTCAGCACCACCGCAGCGAGCCGATAGCCCTGTTGCGCGATGTCGTAGTCGAGAAAGCCCTCCTCGACGAGCGTGGTCGTCAAGCGGCTCACGGTCGACCGGGCGAGCCCGGTGCGCAGCGCCAGCTCCCCGTTGCCCAGCAGCTCGGCACCGTGACTGAACGCACGCAGCAGCAGCAGGCCACGCTGCAACGACCGGTTGGCGACGGACGTGCGCGTGAAGCTGCCGCTTTCACGAGTGAGCGCGCGAGACGACAGGGTTGCCGGTGAGTTGCTGGTGGACATGGGATGCCGGATATTTCCAAACAATGGAATTCTACCGCCCCCAGCCGACGGCCGCCACCGCAGAATGACTTCAACGGAGACAGCCGCACGCGCGGCCACAAGAAAATGACTGAGACCATCCCGTCGATCGGGGTGGGCCGGCAGGGGCATGTCGCGACGATCGCGCTGAACCGGCCGCCCCACAACTTCCTCGACCTGCCGTTCGTGCGAGAACTCGCGGACGCCTTCGACGCGCTGTCCAAGGACGACACCTGCCGCGCCATCGTGCTGCGTTCGAGCGGCAAGACCTTCTGCGCAGGGGCGGACTTCGGCGCCGTCCCGCAGGACGAGGCGGCCCCGGATCCCGCGCCGTTCTACGCCCAGGCGATGCGCCTGTTCGAAGGATGCAAGCCGCTTGTGGCCGCGATCGGCGGCCCGGCAATCGGTGCCGGCCTGGGGTTGGCGCTCGCCTGCGACTTCCGCGTGGCCACGGCTTCGGCGCGCTTCTCGGCGAACTTCTGCCGCCTGGGATTCCATCCGGGCTTCGGCATGAGCCTCACGCTGCCGCGGCTGGTCGGTCAGCAGCAGGCGGCCAGGCTGTTCTACACCGGCCGCCGCATCGGGGGCGAGGAGGCGGCGCGCATCGGGCTGGTGGACGAGCTCGTCGACGACGACGCGCTGCTGGACGCCGCCAGCCAATTGGCGCAGGACATCGCTGACTCCGCGCCCCTCGCGGTCGCCTCGACTCGCGCCACGTTGCGCGGCGCGCTGGCGACCGACGTCGCGCTCGCCAATCGCCACGAGCTGGCGCAGCAGCGACGGCAGTTCGCCACGGCCGACTTCCGCGAAGGCGTGGCCGCCATGGCGGTTCGCCGCCTGCCCCGATTCGTCGGTCGCTGAGCGCGGGAGCCCAACATGATGGACGCCATGCCGGACGAACACCGCCTGCTGCGCCAACTGGTAGCACGCTTCTGTCGCGAGGAGTTGCTGCCGCTGGAGCCGCGCGTGCTCGCACGAGTCGCTGCGGGGCAGGGCTACGGCCTCCTGGATGACGAGCGCCAGCGCCTGGACGCTCTTGCGAAGGGCCTCGGCCTGTGGGGACTGGATGCCCCGGAATCACTGGGCGGCGCAGCCCTGCCTGTGGCCGCCATGGTCGGCGTCGACGAGGAACTGGGCCGCACCATCGTGCCCTACGAGTTCCCGCCGGACTCGCCGAACCTGCGCATGCTGCTGGCCTGCGCCGACGAGCGACAGCGCGAGCGGTACCTGGCGCCGTACGCACGCGGCGAGACTGCTTCGGCCATCGCCATCACCGAGCCAGGCGCCGGCAGCGATCCGGCCCGGATGAAGACGCGCGCGCGGCGCGACGGCGACAGCTGGGTGCTGGATGGCCGCAAGCTGTGGATCAGCCGCGCCGACCGTGCGGACTGGACCATCGTGATGGCCGTCACCGACCCGGCGCGCGGCAAGCGCTGCGGCATCTCGGCGTTCCTCGTCGATCGCGGGACGCCGGGCTTCCTGGTGGAACGGCGCATCCCGATGATCGGCGGCACGTCCACCTTCGAGCTCGTGCTCGACGCGTGCCGCATCGGCACGGACCAGTTGCTGGGGCGCGAGGGCGAAGGTTTCGCGCCCATGCAGGGCCGTCTTGCCAGGCGCCGCGTGCAGATGGCGGCCTGGTGCATCGGCCGCGCCCAACGGGCGCTCGACATGATGGTCGACTACGCGCCCCAGCGCCACACCTTCGGCGCGCCGCTGTCGGAGCGCCAGGCCGTCCAGGGCTGGATCGCCGACGCCGCCACGCGGCTGTATGCGTGCCGGCTGATGACGCACGACATCGCCGCCCGGCTCGACCGCGGCGAGGATGCCCGGCTGCAGATCTCGATCGTCAAGGCCTATGCCACCGATATGGCCTGGCACGTGATCGACCACGCGATGCAGATGTTCGGCGCCATGGGCATGTCGCAGGAGTTCCCGCTCCAGCAGATGGCCAACGAGGCGCGGCTGATGCGCATCTACGAAGGGCCGACCGAGGTGCACCTGGGCGTCGTCGCCCGCGGCGTGCTGGGCACGGTGCACTGAGAAGACCAAAGGAGACGATGTTGGAGACCCCGCAACTGTGCCTTCGTGGCGTCACCGTCCGGTTCGGCGGCGTCACGGCGCTGGACGACCTGTCGTTCGACGTCGACCGCGCCACCATCTGCGGCCTGATCGGGCCCAACGGGGCCGGCAAGACGACCTGTTTCAACTGCATCAGCGGTGTCTACATGCCGGCCAGCGGCAGCATCGAGTTCGACGGGCAGGTGCTGACACGGATGCCGCGCCATGCGGTGGCCGACGCCGGCATCGGCCGCACGTTCCAGAACCTCGCGCTGTTTCCCTCGATGACGGTGGAGCGCAACGTGCTCGTCGGCGGACACGGCCGGGCGCGCGGCGGCGTGCTCGCCAGCATGTTCGGGATGCCCTCGGTGCGCCGGTCGGAGGAAGCGCTGCGCGAGGACACGCGTGCCCTGCTCAAGCGCTACGAGCTCGGCCACGTGGCCGACCGGCTGGTCGGCACGCTGCCGTTCGCGTTGCAGAAGCGCGTGGAACTCGCCCGCGCGCTGGCAGGCCGCCCGCGGCTGCTGATCCTGGACGAGCCCGCCGCCGGCCTGAACCACGAAGGCGTCGAGCAACTGGCCGAACACGTGCGGCGCATCCGCGACGAGGAGCGCATCACGGTGCTGCTGGTGGAGCACCACATGAACCTGGTCATGCGCATCTCCGACAAGGTGGTTGTGTTGGACTTCGGCCGCAAGATCGGCGACGGCCGGCCCGATGACGTCCGCAACCACCCCGATGTCATCGCGGCGTACCTGGGGCAACCGCAATGAGCGCCGTCTTCGCGCCGTCCGGCGACGCCGGCGCCACCGCCCCGCAGGCCGCTCCCGCACCGTCCCCGCTGCTGGAGATTTGCGGCCTGCAAGCCTGGTATGGCGGTGTGCAGGTGCTGTTCGGGATCGACCTGGAGGTCGCGCCAGGCGGCATCACCGCGCTGCTGGGGGCGAACGGTGCCGGCAAGACGACGACGCTGCGGGCGATCAGCCACGTTCTGGCCACCCGGCGCGGCACGATCCGCTTCGACGGCCGCGACCTGTTGCGGCTGGCGGCCCAGGACATCGTCCGCCTCGGCGTGACGCATGTGCCCGACGGCCGCGGCACGTTCGCGCAGCTGTCGGTGGAGGAGAACCTGCAGCTGGGGGGCTACACCCTGCGCTCGCGCGCCGACGTGGCCCAGCGGATCGAGGCCGTGTACGCGATGTTCCCGAAGCTGGCGACCCGGCGCTGGCAGCAGGCGGGCACGCTCTCGGGCGGCGAGCAGCAGATGGTGGCGATCGGCCGCGCATTGATGCCGCGGCCCCGGCTGATCCTGCTCGACGAGCCGTCCTTCGGGCTCGCGCCGCTGGTGGTGCGCGACATCTTCGAGACGCTGCGCGGCATCGTGGCCGACAGCGGCGTCAGCGTGCTCCTCGTCGAGCAAAACGTCAATCTCGCACTCGACCTCGCCGACCGCGCGGCGCTCATCGACGTCGGCCGCGTGGTGGTCAGCGGCCGCGCCGCGGACCTCCGCCGCGACGACACCGTGCGCCAGGTCTACCTCGGTTATTGACCGCGTCCAGGACCCCCGAATGAACGAATTCATCCATCAACTCTCCACCGGCCTGGTGCTTGGCTGTGTCTACGCGAGCCTGGCGCTGGCGCTCGTGATGATCCACCAGACCACGGGCCTGGTGAACTTCGCGCAAGGCGAGATGGCCATGGCGTCGACCTACCTTGCCTGGACATTGGTGGCGCACGGCATGCCGTACTGGCCGGCGTTCGCGTTGACCGTCGCGCTCTCGTTCGTCGCGGGCATGGGCATCGAGCGCGTGCTGATCCGGCGCTTCGACGGCGCGCCCGCGCATGCGGTCATCATCGTGATGATCGGGCTCATGATCCTCATCGACGGGCTCGTCGGCTGGATCTTCGGCTACGACGTGCGCACCGTGGACAGCCCGTTCGAGAAGACGGCCTGGCTCGCGGCCGGCCCGCTGTCCGCGCATGAAGCGGGCATCGGCCTCGTCACGCTGCTGCTGATGGCGCTCGTCTTCGCGTTCTTCCGCTTCACCCGGCTGGGACTGGCGATGCGGGCCGCCGCGCTGACCCCGCTCTCGAGCCGGCTGGTGGGCATCAACGTCGGACTGATGCTGGCGCTCGGCTGGGGCATCGCGGCCGCCATCGGCGCCGTGTCCGGGATGCTCACCGCGCCCATCGTCTACCTCGACCCCAACATGATGCTCAACGTCATCATCTACGCGTTCGCGGGGGCACTGCTCGGCGGCATCACGAACCCTTGGGGCGCCGTGGTCGGCGGGCTCGCCATCGGGGTCGCCGAGAACCTCGCCGGGGCCTACCTCGTCGGCACGGACCTCAAGCTGGTGTTCGTGCTCGCCGTCATCGTGGCGGTGCTCACGATCCGCCCGCAGGGCCTGTTCGGGCGCCGTCTCGTCACCCGCGTCTGACATCGCCCTTCCGTTCCGACTGCCATGACCATCACCTCCTCGATCCACCCGGACGCCCGCGTCCTGGCTCCCGCCGCACCGGCTCGCGGAGGCTCTGCCGCGCTCGCGCTGCCCGCCCTGCTGATCCTTGCCGGCGCGGCGGCCACGTTCTTGTTCTCCGGCTACCAGTTGCTGCTGGCGGCCAACATCGTCGCCTATGCCATCGCGATCCTCGGCCTGAACCTGCTCGCGGGCTACAACGGCCAGATCTCGCTGGGCCACGGCGCGTTCCTCGCGATCGGCGGGTACGCGACGGCCATCCTGATGAGCCGCTTCGGCGTGCCCTACTGGCTCGCCGTGCCGCTTTGCGGTCTGGTGACCATGGTGGTCGGCTTCCTCGTGGCGATACCCGCGCTGCGGCTGGAGATGCTGTACCTGGCGCTCGCCACCTTCGCGCTCGCCGTCGCGGTCCCGCAGCTGGCGAAGAACAAGCTGGTGAGCGGGTGGACGGGCGGTGTGGACGGCCTGTCGCTGCCGCGCATCCGGCCGTGGAGCGCCCTGGGGCTGGACGTCGACCAGACGGTCTACGTCTATACGCTGCTGGTAGCGATCGTCGCGTTCGCGCTCGTCGTCAACCTGCTGCGCGGCCGCGTCGGGCGGGCGCTGGAGGCGATTCGGGACCACCCAGTCGCCGCGGAGACCATGGCCATCGACGTCCGCTTCTTCAAGACTGCGGCATTCGGCGTCAGCGCCTTCCTCACCGGCACCGCGGGCGGACTCGGGGCGATCGCCACCGCGTTCGTGTCCCCCGACAGCTACGCCTTCTTCCTGTCGATCACGCTGATGGTCGGCGCCGTGGTGGGCGGCTTCCGCAGCGTCTACGGGGCGCTGTTCGGAGGCGCCTTCATCGTGTTGATGCCCAACTACGCGGAGCGGCTGTCGCAGGGGGCCCCCTGGGCCATCTACGGCGCCTGCACCATCCTCGTGATGCTCGTGATGCCTAGCGGCTTGGCCGGACTCGTGCGCGCCGCCATCGATCGCTGGCGCACGCGCGCGCGCTGACCCTGCGGACGGCGCCCGCCCGGGCCTGCCGTCCGCCCCGGATTTCGATAACCAAGGAGACACTCCATGGCCCTGACAAGAAGAACCTTCGCACTCTCGACGGCAGCCGCCGCGCTGCTGCCCCGCGCAGCGTCCGCCGCCACGAAGTTCCCCGGCGTCACCGACACCGAGATCCGCATCGGTTCCACGGGCCCGCTCAGCGGCCCGGCGGCGTCCTGGTCGACGGTCAACAAGGTCGTGCGCGCCTTGTTCGAAAGCGTCAACGCGGCTGGCGGCGTCAACGGACGGCAGCTCAAGCTGATCCTGCTGGACGACGGCTACAGCCCGCCACGGACGGTGGAGCAGACGCGCAAGCTGGTGGAGGTGGAGCAGGTCTCGTTCGTCACGGCGCAGATCGGCTCCGCGCCTGGCCTGGCCGCGCGCCGCTACCTGAACGACGCGAAGGTGCCGCAGTTGTTCGCATGCTCCGGTGCCGACGCCTGGATCGACGAGATCCGCACCTACCCCTGGAGCCTCGGCTGGGCGCCGCTGTACTCCGACGAGGGTCGTGCGGCGGGCAAGTGGATCGCCGCCAACAAGCCCGGAGCCAAGGTGGCCATCCTCTACCAGAACGACGAGGCGGGGCGCGGCTATCTGCGCGGTCTCAAGGAAGGCCTGGGCGCGGCGTCGCCGGGCCTGCTGCGCGCCGAGTCCTACGAAAGCACCGACCCGAGCGTCGATTCGCAGATCGTCTCGCTGCAATCGACGGGCGCGGACGTGCTGGCGCTGTCGTGCAATCCGAAGACCTCGGTGCAGGCCATCCGCAAGAGCCAGGACACGTGGCGCCCGCAGATGTTCATGAACTCGTCGATGACGTCCGTCGCCCAGGTGCTCACGCCCGCCGGGCTCGAGCGCGCCAAGGGCGCCTTGTCGTTTGCCTTCGCCAAGGACCCGACCAGCCCGGCCTGGGCCAACGACCCCGGCGTGCGGGACTTCAACGCCATGATGGACAAGTTCGGCGCCGGCTTGCCGCACGATGCGCTCGCCGCGCTGGGCGCGTCCCTGGGCGCGACCGTGGTGCAGCTCGTGCGCCAGTGCGGCAACGACCTGTCGCGCGAGAACCTCGTCAAGCAGACCATGGCGATCGACCTGGACGTGCCGATGCTGCTGCCGGGCGTGCGCATCCACACCACGCCGCAGAACCGCCATCCCGTGCGCGAGCTGCGCGCGCAACGATTCGACGGCACGAGCTGGACGCTCGTCGCGCAGAAGTGAGCTCGCCGTCCTCGCGCCGCAGCGACCGGCCGCACCTCCGGGGGCCGCAGGCGTTCGAGTCGATCGCGGCGCTGCAGGGCTTCGTGAAGGGGCCGGTCGTCACCGGAGCGCCGGTGCTCGTGGACCAGGGCACGATCGATGCCTTCGGCCACGCGACCGGCGACCTGCAGTGGATCCACACGGATCCCGCGCGCGCCGCGCTGGCATCCCCGTTCGGCTCGACGGTGGCGCACGGGCTGCTGACGCTGGGCCTCGTGGTGTCGTCCTACCAGGCGTGCTTCGCTTTCGGCGACGCGAGCCTGTCGCTGAACTACGGGTTCGACAAGGTCCGCTTCACCGGCGCCGTGCCGGCCGGCTCGCGGATCTCCACGTCGTTCAGCCTGGAAGACGTCGCCGTGCTCGAGGCAGCGAATGCGCGTTGCTTCTGGCACGTCGTCGTCCATGTCGAGGAACAGGAGCGCCCGGCGCTCGTCGCCGACTGGATCACCCAGGTGCGCTTTGGGGCTGCACCGCAAACGCGCGGCCGCGATCGCGCGGCCTCTTGAGGGAGTTGTGCATGTACCGAGGAAGCTACGTCTTTCCGAAGATCGAGCGCGTGGTCTATGGCCGGCCGGCCGCTGACGTCATCGTCGAGGACGCGACCGCGACGCAGGCGCGACGCGTGTTCATCGTCGCGGCCGCGGCGCTGGCGACGTCGACCGAGGTGGTCGCCCGCATCGAGCACGCGCTGGGCGAACGCCACGCGGCCACCTGGACGGCGATCTCGGCGCACACGCCGCGCGAGGACGTCGTCGCGGCCACTCGCGCGGCGCGCGATGCCGGTGCCGACCTGCTGGTGAGCATCGGCGGGGGCTCGGTGACGGACGCGGCCAAGGTGATCAACACCTGCCTGGCCAACGGCGTCGATGACGTCACGCAGATGGATCGCCTGCGCAAAGCGCCGGGCGCGGCGATGACGGGCGAACGGCGCGACATCTCGCCACCCGCGCTGCGGCTCCTGGCCGTGCCGACGACGCTGGCCGCCGCGGAATTCACGACCTATGCAGGCGTCACCAACGCGCAGACGCGGCTCAAGGAAGTGTTCACCCATCCCTTGCAGGTGCCGCGCGTCATCGTCCTGGATCCCGAGGCGACCGTGTCCACACCCGAGGCGCTGTGGCTGTCGACCGGCATCCGCGCACTCGATCATGCGGTCGAGGACATCTGCTCGATCGACGCCCAGCCCTATTCACAGGGCACGGCGCTGCAGGCCATCCGCCTGCTCGCCCGCGCGCTGCCGGCGACGCGGCGCGACCCGTCCGATCTCGGTGCTCGGCTCGACGCGCAGGTGGCGTCGTGGCTGTCGACCGTGGGCTCGCAGGCCGGCGTGAACAAGGGCGCGAGCCATGCGATCGGCCATGCCCTGGGCGGCACCGGCGGCGTGCCGCACGGGATCACCTCCTGCATCCTGATGCCGCACGTGATGCGCTTCAACCAGCCCGTGGTGGAAGACCGCCATCGCGCGATCAGCGAGGCCATGGGCGAGCCCGGCGTGGAAGCCTGGCGGCTGGTCGACCGCCTGATCGCGGCGCTCGGCCTGCCGCGCACCTTGCGCGAGGTGGGGCTGGAGACGCCCGAGCAATTGCAGGCAGTGGCTGAGGCCGCCATGCACGACCCGTGGATCAGGACGAATCCGCGGCCCATCGGCAGCGCTGCCGAAGTCAGGGCGCTCCTCGACGAGGCGCTGTAGGCGTCCGTCCCGCGCAGGCGGGACACCTCCTTGATTTCAGAATTCCTGGCCGGGAGATCGGCCGGAAGGCCCCTGCGTGTCCGTTCCGAGTTCACCGCTGCCGACCCAAGGGGCGGTGGCGGGGATGCGTGCTCAGCTCGACAACCATGACCCGGAGACATCGATGACCAGATTCCAGAAAACGCTGCCGGCGATCTGCGCCGCCCTCCTCGCCTCGCCCGCCCTGGCCCAGTCGTCGGTGACGATCTACGGCAAGGTGGACTTCGGGCTCGTCGTCGACAAGGGCAGCCCCAGCGGCAAGGCGGTCCGGCTCGGATCCGGCGTCGCCGCCACCTCGCGCCTCGGCTTCAAGGGCATAGAGGACCTGGGCAATGGCTACAAGGCGTTCTTCCAGCTGGAAACGGGCTATTGCGGCGACAGCGCCGCCGGCGCGCCGAACTTCTGCTCGGGCAGCAACAACTTCATGGGCCGCCAGTCGCATGGCGACCTTACGGGGCCGTTCGGATCGATCAGCGCGGGGCGCCAATACACCCTGGGGTTCACCACGTTCTGGACCGCCGACCCGTTCGGCACCGGACTGGCCGGCCGCTTGAACAACACCAACGGCAAGGACTATATCGTCGACCCGTCGGGAACGCGCATCAACAATTCGGTCATCTACACGACCCCCGTGCTGGCGGGCGTGACGGTGTCGGGCGAGATCGGCCTGGGCGAGCAGCCGGGGAACTGGCGATCCAGCCGCGAGCTCGGCGCGGCGCTGAACTATGCGGTCGGGCCGGCGTTCGCGTCGCTGACCTGGTACTCGCAGAACACGGCGCAGGGCGACCATCCGGCCGACCAGAACGTGCAGTTCGGGGCGACGTACGACTTCGGCATCGTCAAGCTCCACGGGCTGGCGCAGAAGGTGAAGGGCAGCCCGGTGGGAGCGCCGCGCATCGACGTCATGAACCTGATGGTCGGCGCCACCGTGCCGATCGGGCCGGGCTCGCTCCTGGCTTCGATCGTCCGGCATGACGACCGCGCGTCGGCCGACCGGGATGCGCGGCAGTTCGGTGTCGGCTACCTGTACCCGTTGTCCAGGCGGACGTCGATCTACACGGCCTTCGCGCACATCGTCAATCGCAACGGCGCGGGCTACTTCGTCGGCAACGGGACCGAGACCGGCACCGGCAACTCCGGGTTCGATCTCGGCGTGCTGACCAGCTTCTGACCGGCGCCGCACGCTTCGCCACCGCACGTCTTCATCGCGCGGTGGCGCGGCGCGACTTGCCTCAACGGGGTTGCGTGTAATTCACCGGCACCCACTCGAACCCGCCCCCGTTTTCGCGCAGATGGCCGAGTCCCGGGAACGGCATGTGCGCGGCCGCGACGAGGTCGTCTTCGCGCACCGCCTGCGAGAAGAGCGCTTCGCGGGAGCGGATCGCCGAGCCGGGGTCGCTGTCGAAGGCGATCGTCACCTTGGGATCGGGCAACTGCACGGCGCCCACGTGAACCAGGTCGCCGACGACGAAGAGCCGTTGCCCGCGACTTTCGATCAGGTAGCTCGTGTGGCCCGGTGTGTGGCCGTGGCTCGGAACGGCGCGCAGGCCCGGGCCCAGGGAGGTGCCCTCGTCGAACGGCTGGAACCGGTTCGCGCGAATGTAGGGGGCCAGCGAGGTCGAGGCCCCCTGGAAAGTCGCCTTGGAGGCGTCCGGCGTCTTCGCGAGGTTGGCGGGGTTCGACCAGAATTCCGCCTCTCGCCGGGCGACGTGGATCGTCGCGTTGGGAAAGGCGCGCCCGCCCTGGTCCACGAGCCCGCCGACGTGATCGGGATGCAGGTGCGTCAGGTAGATATCGTCGACCTGGTCCGGCGCATAGCCCGAAGCCTTCAGGTTCGCCATGAGGCGGCCCAGCGTCGGACCGTACAGGACGCCCGAGCCGGCATCCACGAGGATGAGCTTGCCGCCCGTGTTGACCAGGAAGGCGTTGATGGAGCTCTCGACCGGCTCGCCGAGGAACGCTCGCGCCAGCGCCGCGTCGACGCGAGGCGCCGGTGCACTCAGCACCTTGTCGGCCGCGAGGTCGACCGTGCCGTCGCTGAGCGCGGTGACCTCGAAGTCCCCCACCTGGAGCCGGTAGAAACCGGGCGCGGGCGTGCGGGCCATCGGCGCGGCGGCTGCTGCCGGCGGGGTGAACATCAACGGACTCGCGCCCATCGCGGCCGCGAGCGCAAGGACGGCGGCAGAGTGCCTGAATTTCATCTGGATTTCCTTCGCGCGGCTTCGTCGCCGCGCCATTGGTGAGTGAGACAGGTCGTGGGCGGCATCACCAGGGCAACGCTTCTCCCAGGTGCTCGAAGCGGCCCGTGCGGCTGCCGGGCGCCAGCAGCGCGAGTTGGACGATGGTCTCGACGCCCTCGTCGATCGACAGCGACGCGTGCTCGGTGCCCAGCGCCGTGCGCACCCACCCCGGGTGCGCGCTGTTGACCTGGACGGCCACCCCGCGGCCGACCTCCGCCAGGTGTGTCGTGAAGGCATTCAGGGCCGCCTTGCTGGCGTCGTAGGCGAAGGGCTTCGCGCCCTGCAGCGGCCCGTCGGCATCGGCATGGATCGTGTTGGAGCCCATGCGGCTGCTGACGTTGACGACATTCGCATGGCCGGCCGCCACGAGCAGTGGCCAGCAGGCGCGCGTCAGCGCCACGGTACCGAAGAAATTCGTCTCGAACGTGCGCCGCAGGGTCTCGTCGTCGCCGCTCAGCGCGGTGTTGCCCAGCCAGCCACCGTCCAGCATCACGCCGGCGTTGTTGACGAGGATGTCGAGACACCCACAGGCGCGCTCGATCTCGCGCACCGCGGCCGCGATGTCCGCAGGCCGGGTGACGTCCAGCGCCACGGCGTCGGCGCGACCACCGGCTTCGCGGATCTCGGCCAGCGCGCCCTGCGCCGAGCCGACCTCGCGCACGCCGAGCCAGACGTGGACGGCGTGTGCCGCGAGCTTGCGTGCCGTGGCCAGCCCGAGCCCGCGCGATGCACCGGTGACGAGCGCAACCCGCGAGCCGGTCGGGGAGGTGATGTCAGTCATGTCGTTCCTTGATGAAGTCGAATGGCGACATGTTCCCGCCTCTTGACGAGGCAAACAATCGCCCTAGACTGAACGAATGGTTTCCGATACGAGAACGATCGACACGCAGCTCCTGCGCGTATTCGCGACGGTGGCGAAGTTCAATGGCGTCACCGCGGCGGCGGAAAGGTTAGGCATCGCCAAGTCGGCCGTGAGCAAGCAGCTGGCTGCGCTCGAATCCGCGTTGCAAGTGAAGTTGTTCGAACGCGCCAGCAGGCGTGTCGCCCTCACCAACGAAGGCCGCCTGCTGTTGCCGCGCGCGGAATCAATCCTGGCGGAGCTCGAGCAGTTGGCCACGGACGCGCAGCAGGAGATCGTCCAGGTAAGGGGCACGGTGCGGATCGCGGCCTCGCCCGAGTTCGGCGGCCTGCTGGCGCAAAGCTTCTTTCCGCCGCTTCTCGCCCGCCATCCCGCTCTGAAGATCGTCATGTCGCTCGATTACCGACGCGATGACCTGCACGACCCGAACATCGATCTCGCGTTCCGGGCAGGCACGCTGGGGGATGAACGTCTGGTGGCCCGCCCCTTGGGCAGCTTCGTACGCATCCTGGCGTGCAGTCCGGATTTTGCGGACAGACATGCGCTCGACGTGCCTGAAGACCTGACGCGATGCAACGTCCTGACATTCTCGGAGCGCGAACTGTCCGATCGATGGGTCTTCCATGCGACGAAGCCGCGGCGCCGCCGCGAGGTCGAGGTCGGCGGGAATCTGACCGTGCACGGTTTCGGCGCCCTGGCATCCGCCGCCGTCGCCGGCATCGGCGTGGCGCGCCTGCCGCTGTTCCTGGCGAAGCCGCTTCTGGGACAAGGCCAGCTAGTGCACGTCATGTCAGACTGGAGTCCGACGTCTTTGCCTGTGGTGCTTGCATATCGCGCGGGTATCTCCGCGATCGGCCGCGTGCGAGCCGTCATCAACGCGGCCCTCGAGGTCGTACCGGTGCTGCTGGAACCTTACGAGGATCGCTAACCCGATGCAGCAACGAAAGTGAGCTCTGCGTCGACACCGGGATCGATGGGGCGGATCGCCACTGCATAGTCAGCCATGGGGGGGTTGCGTGAAGGGAAGGGCGGCGAGAGGGCGCTGACCGTGGGGTTGCATCGCGACCTGCGGCCGGCCGCCGCGGAGTCGTCACGGCGTCGGGCCTACAATCGTCATCAAAAGCGCTGTCCACGCGGCGCCCAGCCGTGACTGACGATCGATCCGCATCTACGACGAACCCCGATGCCACCGATGACTCCTTGTCGGAGGTTCTGGCCCTGCTCGCACCGCGGCGCCATGGGTCGGGGTTTCTGGACTTTGGAGGCGACTGGTCGCTGGCGATCGGCAAGCACCGTGGCATCAAGTGTTATGCGGTCGCCAAGGGCTCGTGCTGGATCGTCGTCGAGGGCATCCCCGAGCCGCTTTGTCTTTCCCAAGGGGATTGCATCTTGCTCGCGAGCGGCCGCCCGTTCCGGCTTTGCAGCGACCTCGAGCGTCTCCCGATGACCGTGTCGCAGCTGCCTCCCTATTCCGGCCGGGGCGTCTGCGTGGTCAACGGCGGCGGGGCCTGCCAGATATTCGGCGGCCACTTCAAGCTCGACGATGAGCACGAGCGTGCCTTGGCCTGGGCGCTTCCCATCGCCGTGGCGATCCGCGACGAAGAAGGCCGCGAGACGCTTCGATGGCTTCTCGAACGCATGCTGCGCGAGCTGTTCGATCCGCAGGCCGGTGGGCGCCTGATCGTGCAGCACTTGTCCCACGTGATGCTGATCTACGCCTTGCGGCGCCATCTTCAGTCCGGTGCGGACGGGGCGATCGGCTGGCTCTCGGCGCTATCCGACCGACGCATCGCCGCAGCCATCTCTGCCATGCACGCAGCGCCCGATCGGGCGTGGACCGTCGGATCGCTGGCGCATCAGGCGGGCATGTCGCGAACGTCTTTCGCCGAGCGCTTCAAGACAATCACCGGCGTCGCGCCGATGGGTTATCTGGCGCATTGGCGCATCACGCTCGGAGCG
>Ga0247779_1001012_pt1 | contig 14529 bp, 12 predicted proteins | sample UWRJL221509R5_FD_179925 | JGI IMG/M metagenome (GOLD analysis project Ga0247779, IMG submission 179925) | Plant litter microbial communities from Arlington Agricultural Research Station in Wisconsin, United States - UWRJ-L221-509R-5 | ecosystem: Environmental > Terrestrial > Plant litter >...
GGAATCTCCATACGAGTAGATCGTCGTGGCGACCACATCGCTGACGTCATGACTGCGGAAATGATGCCCCGCCTGTTCGGTGGAGCATCAAAAGTTCGTCGCTGTCAACGCGCTGAAACTCCTGCCCAGGGAGGAAGAGGCGGTGGCCGAAGCCGACGCGAGTAGACCACACACGCCTCGCCCGTGCGGTCGGCCCGGATTGTTCGATATGCGCGTCAACCGTGCTTGCTGGGCCTGCCGGTACTGAACGCCTTCACCAGTCGAAGGTTGCGGACTCGGTCGGCAGCGACGTCGCTAAGGAACGCAAGGCGGTCAGGATCGTCTTCGAACCGATACATCAGAACCTCCGGCCCCCTGCCCCGCTCAGCTTGACCTGACCAGATCTCCAGGACGTTGCTGAGTGTCCAGTTCTGGCCTAGTTCTTGGACAGTAGGGGCCATTCGTTGCACGCTCACCAGCTGCGATCGCATTTGATCAGCGTGCAGCAGCGGCACCAAGTCACTGTCAAGCCACAAGAGCAGTGTCTCGACCGACCTAGATGCGCCGTCACGCATGTGGAGCGTGGCCACGAGCCAGGGCTCGGCGCCCGAGAAACCAAGGCCCCTCCAGAACTTGGTCTGCGATGGCTCTTCAGAGAGGCCAGTAACCTCGAATTCGGGAAGTGAAACGAACATGACCGATCTACGTTGGGCGGCGAATGCTGCGCGGAACCGGACGTAGGATTGAGTTATTTAAACATCATCGTATTGTGACCGCTCCGGAGCGTACGGCAGGCTCAACCGCCGGCGCGCTGGGCATCAGATTCCCATTTTGAATTCGCCGGAATTGCCGGTATAGGTAGGGCATACCGACAGACGCACAACCATGTACTCCAGCACCCAAGGAATCCTCCTAGATCTGCTCCGCAGTCGCCGTGAATCGCTGCGATTACGCCAGACCGACCTGGCTACTCGCCTCGGGCGTGACCAAGCTACCGTGAGCAAGGTGGAGAGCGGTGAGCGCCGGTTGGACGTCATCGAGCTGCGCGCATGGCTCGGCGCGCTGGAAATGGACTTCCTGGAATTCATGGTTGAGCTTGACCGGCGCCTGCCGCCGTTGATCGTCGTCGAACCCCAGTTTGCGCCGGACCAGCCAAGCCAAAAGCCCCGCCGACGCGTGCGGGAGACATAGAAGCGCTGGAGGCTGCAGCCCAGTTGGCTGGCCACGGACGCACATGGACAGCCAGTGCATTTGTAGTGTCCGAGTTGGTGCGATACCACGGTCGTCGATTCAGATAGTATCGATTCGATTCATTGAGTTATATATAACGTGGCTTGAAAGGGACGACTAGGCAACCCTTGAGGGAATGCCTCCTCGTTCCGATTCACACAAGATCAACAAGCCGCCCGGCCGACCGCAGGGCGCAACGAGCTTTGACCCTGACATAGCCTTGGCATTTGGTGCCGCGATCAGGGCGGCGCGAACTGAGGCGGATGTATCTCAGGAAGGATTGGCGCTATCGTCAGGCGTCGAACGCTCATATCTGGGCCGTATCGAGCGTGGGCAGAGCTTGCCGACCTTGGCCGTCGTGCTGAAGTTGTGCCGCGCATTGCAGGTCAGCAGCGGGCACGTCGTCGAGCAGGTCGACCTAGACACGGCCACGCCAGCTCGGAAGCGGGCGCTTCGCAGGCTGGGATAACGTTCGGTCCAGGGTCGGTTGATGAGGCATCGGCCGGCAGAAAAGCGAATTTGCCCCGCTCCAGAGTCCGCTGCCTCTGTACGCCTGCCTGAGTCCGGCAAAAGTTGGAGTTGGCAGCGTCGGTCGCTACGTGGCCGCTCTACTGTGGCTGCAAATGACAATGCCCGCACATCTCGGACCGCGCGGCAAACACTTGCCCGCCATGAGCCGCCCCGGGCCTCCATTTGTCGGCTCGCTTCCTTAGCATCAGCCATTGCATGAGCACCATTACCCTCTACAACCGTGGTTCGTTCTTCCTGGAGCGCGACTTTCCCACCGCTCAACCTCAAGAGGTGGCTATTCATCTGGATTCGGTCTTTTGGGGCGATCCTGATGGCCCTCTTTTCGTCGATCGGTCGATCCTCCTCGACACAAACGTCTTCGACTACATCTCCAAGAACCCTCAGTACGAAAGCATCCAGGGGCTGGTAGCTCATGCCAAGGCGCATGGCCTGCCCTTGGACCCGTCGTACGCGCTGATCGAACAGCGCTTGCGCCACAAGGATCCGCAGCGCCTATTGCAGCGCTACGTGGAGAGCTTGAGCAAGAATTTCCATATCGAGGTACCGAGGGCGAACATTGACGCAATGGGCGTAGTGCTGGACGAGGCGCTTCCAATGTTGCGGTACAACATTGAGTTGTTACGCGATCTGCTGCCACTGGTAAAGGTGATTTGGAACGCCAAGGGAAACTTCACGACCAAAGTCGACCGCTTGGCTTCGGCCTTCCTGAGCCAGGACTTGCCGCGCTTTTCTCTCGGATACTTGTTCGCCGTCGTCGCCTTCTATGTAAAGCACTACCCCGAGCGCTTCACTCCGGAGGTTGTGAGCAAGATTGCCAGCGACATGGGGATCAGTGCCAAGCCTGATGCCGAACACAGTCGATTGTGGAACCTCGCGTTCGATCTGTCCCTACTAGCGTTCTGCGTTGAGGTGTCCTTTCGGAAGGCCACCCCGCACCTTCTGTACCTCAACTCAATCGCCTCTGCTGACCGAGCGTTTGCTGTCTATGCGAGGAACATCAAGGCGGCAGCGATTTCGCGGTCAACCATGGCCGGCGTCGCTGGCGTTCGATCGAACGGTCAATGGGGATTGGTTGTCCCCGGCGCGGATCTGGACAAGGAGGCGGGTGACTACGCAATGAGCCGGCTCAAGGCCGATCCGCCGCGGGACGCCCAACACCTGGCGGCACGGCGCGCAAACCTCGGCGGCCTCTCTGCAGCAATTCTGGGGGGAACACTACCGGCCGGCATATAGATCGCTGCCGATCTGTGGGTCTTGTACGTCCCCCGGCTTTCAGGCCGTGCGCACGAATCGTCAGGCCGGACCGCCACCCTTCGACGAACTACAGGGCCGTGTGAACGCGCTGGGGCACAACCATGTTGACGCCCACCGATGTTGCTTGATTGCTCACAGCCACCAGAGCGCGGAAAGCCTCGAGCAGCGCACCGTCAGGGTGTCCGCATAGATGGTCACGAACGGCCCTCATGGAGATACCGGCAAGGAGATCTGCGATCTGCAGCCCCACATGGTCGTCGGAGACACCGAACAGCAGTTCAGCTTGCTCGTCAAACTCATAATCGGAGAAAGGTGTCGGCATCTGCCTGGCCAGCGCTTGTAGGGCCTCCGCAGCTGCCTTCGCGTCTGCGAGGATCTTGTCGAAATGGGACTGTTCATCGTGTATCAGTTGCACGCCCTTGAGCCGGCGTCCGCGGAATCGATTGATGCGCGCATAGGCGTTTGTCAGCGACGACAGATTGGGCAGCATCCAGACGAGCCGGTCTCGCTTGTTGATGTCGGGAAGCGGTAGATATTTTCGGTAGGCCCGTGAGTCAGCAGCTTGGTGTTTTCGTAGCTGCGGAAGGACGACCTCGGTGGCCATCCGCGGAACCCAAGTAGCCAAATTCGCATGCCGCGGCAGCTTCAGAAAGTCCGCGCTGGCATAGGCCGCCAAGGAGGCTTCGACCGCCTCGTAGGTGTCGGCTCGACAGGCATCTAGATAGGCTTGCAGCAGCGACACCGGTGCGCAGTCGTAGAGGAAGTCGGCCGTGCCCAAGCGGGCACGCTGCAGCAGCCCACTGTCTTCCGCGCCGGGAGGTACGAGCTGGGTGCTCGCGATGTTCGCGCAGATCAGGTAGCGCTTGTCGACGAGCTCGATAAAGAACGGCAATTGCAGTTCGAGCACGCCCGCCACAACGTCGACTAGGAAACCGGTCTTGGTCTTGAGAATCGACGACTTGAGCTCCCCCGGCGGCAGCCGATGCTTCTCGCGGAGCCTGGCGATAAGTGCGCTCGCAGCTTCCTGGTTGTCAATGCCGACCGCGGCGAGCGTGAATACCGGTTGGCTGTCGAAGCCCAGGTCCGGCCCGGAGTGGATCAGGTCGCCCGTATTGCCGCTCTCGTCAATGAAGAACTTCATGTCCAGTCCAGATCCTGGGTTGGCAAATTCGCCTCAGCGTACTGGAAGGCGCCTCGTTGGTCAGGATCGCCAAACACAACCTACGGCCCTGCGCCATGCTTGAGGGCCGACCTCCCACTGGTCATAGTTCCAGGATACTGAAGAAGAAGTGCTGACAGGTTCCAATATTCGATGATCTCGGCGTCCTCCCGAGGACGTCGAGCCCATAACGCGCGCCGCCCAGCGGGGTCGACTAACGTGTCAAGCGGCTAGAAGTAGAGTCCCTTCGGCCTGTTGCGGCTACACCTGCCCTTGCGCCAGGAGCCTGTCCATGCAGCGTCGATACAAGTTCTGGCTAATGCCCAGCTCCGCCGCTGCCGCCTTGTGAAAATGCTTGGGCCAGGGTTTGCGCGGGACGGTGGCGGCAACCTGCTTCATGCGACGCCATGTGACGGCGGTGGACTCCCAAGCTTCGATCTTTCGAGCCCAGTCGTCTACGCCTATCAACGGCCCCAGTGTGCTTCGATCGCCGCGGTGGAAGGTTGCCATCACCCGTGCCAAGCGCGTGAGCCGTTGGACGCACTTGAGCAGAACCTCTTCCACTTCTGCCTCGAGCGGCTGCGTCTTGAAGGTGTGCTCAAGGGTCTTCAAAAGACCTCTCATGGAGCGATACAAGTTCCGCAGCGCACTGCCGTTGCCGAAGTCTGCGAGCCGACCCTGGTGCGACTGAAAGATCAGGTACGCCCGCATGCTGCGCAGGAGCAGCGCAAAGGCTGCAGCCCGCTTCTCGTCGACCAGGCCATAGCGGGACACCACATCGGTGAAGGCCTGGACCTCCTGCGCGAAGCCGGCAATCCGCTTCTGTTGCTCGCTCGTGTAGACCAACAGCAGCAGCGCGGATTGCCGCTCGGAGGCGACCTTGCCGATGAGTACCGCCGTCAGCAGCAGGCCGGCAAGCACTTCGAAGGAAACGACCAAGCGCCCGAAGCCGGTCGGCGTCAGGTCACCGTATCCAACTGTCGTGAAGGTGACGATGCTGAAGTACAACGCCTCCCAGAAGTCGTTCCTCAGGGGTGAAGAAGACGTCAGGCCATTGCAAGTGCCCCGGGTCACGTAAAAGTAACCGGCCACCCCCACGATAAGGGCCGCAGCAGCCAGCGCGACCTGCCAGTACTTTGCCCTTTCGATGAACCGTCCGAGCGGTGTGCTGAGCGTGTACTTCGCGTCTTCGCGAAGCTCACCCAGATCGTCATCGTGGTCTTCTTCCGCGTTCATTGCGCAGATCCCAAGGCCGCGGGCCGGGGCCACAGCTTGATCGCCCTCGACAACAGCTCCCGGCCACGCTGATCGATGGCAATCTCGTCCCAGGTTCCAACGGCGTGCAGTTGCTGATTGATTGGCAGAAGGGAATGATGCAAAAGAGCGGGCTTCTTTAGGGCCCATTGACTGTTGGACACCGAGGAGTTGAGACTCTGGGTGAGGACGGTCAAATTGCCAAGCGTTTGCAGCACCGCGTTGCGCCGGCGGGTCGCTACGGCCTGGGCATCATCGCTGGTGGCCGCCCACAGGGCATCGATCCCCAGGCCGGCGGATCCGTCCGGCAAGGGCCAATGCTCCAGCCACTGTTGGGGCAGGATGTGCTCGACACTCAATTCGCCAGTGATCTGGAGTTCCTCGTTCTTGGGGCCCATATAGGTGTCGCTCAGTCGCTTGAGCACGCAGACGATCTTCGGATTGTTCAAGGTGTGGTAGGCATGGACGCTGCGCCACGCCTCCGCGAACTGCTCGTCGCTTGGCCAGACCGTCGACTCGCCAGACTGCTCGCGTAGCAGCGCCTCGAGCCTCTCAGGAGTGGCGCCGTCGCGGCGCATCGACCGGGCAAGGGTGAGGAAGACGCGGTTGTAGTTCTTGGTGGTCAGGCCGCACACTGCACGGCGCAGCAGGTACGACTCAAGGATCCTGCTGACCACCTTCCACTGCTCATCACTGAGTCCGAGGTCTAACAGGGTCAGCAACAGTGGATAGCAGGTCCGAACGTCGAATGCATCCAGGAAAGTGCCCAGGCCGAACAGCACATCGTCGCGGGCCGGAGCGATGATGCGGCGGAAGTCGCTGCCCTGGCGGGCGAGACATTCAAGCTCTTCCTGTACGGTGCTGAACGGTTTTTCGCCTTCTATCCAGAACTTGTATTCCGCAAACAGTTGTTTGACCGGGATGTCGACGGAGAGACGGCTGGCGAGGAAGTGCTGTAGGAAGAGGTCGCTGCGTGGACGCAGCAGGCGACCCTGTTTGACCTCCGTGCGCCAGAACGGATCGTCGAAGGCCGCCCAGTTCTTCCGGTACAAGGGCTCTTGCGCCTCGCCGCGCCGAGCAGCTCGCAGAAAGATGTAATTCCGCAGCAGGTCCGCCGGCAGCAGAGGCTCGCCGCGGGCGTTCAGCGTCTCAAAGATCACCTGGGCGTCGTCACCCTGCTGAAGGTCGATCTCGACCACCTGCAACGCGTCTCGCAGGGCGAGCCAACACTCGTCGATGCGATCACCCAATGGGCGATCACCGCTTAGTGCCGGCTCGGCTTCGGTGCCGATGAAGAAGTTCCGCAACTGCTCAAAGAAGAAAAAATAAGCCTCTACCATGCGCGGACGCGGGTCGAACTTACGTGCACGCGGGCGCCTCTTAAGGGGATACCTTCTTGAGAGTTCGGCGGGTGAACCCGAGGTGATCACGTCGCTGAACTGCGGCCGGTCAAGCTGGGTCGGCCAGACCTTGAACTGGTCCACTTCCGGCGTCGCCATGCGTCCGTCGTTCAGCAGGTACTGCGCGCACTCTTTCGCTTGTTCAGTACAGCCATGCTCTTTGCAGAAATCTCGCAACGCAGCCAGGAAGAGTTGGAACGTGGTCAGGCGCTGCTGCCCATCAATCACCTGGCGCTTGCCAACTTGGCTTGCCGGTGTCTGCTTCTGATCCAGCACCATGGCGCCCAGGAAGTGGACGGGCGACTGCTTTCGGCCCGCTAGGTAGTCGGCGAACTTCCGTGAGATGTCCTCCCACAAGGGCTCCCAGTGCTTTTCTTGCTGCCAGATGTATTGCCGCTGAAACAGCGGCACTTCCAATTGCATCTTGGTCTCGAACAGAGCCAGCAACGAAACAGCACTTGCTTCCATATCCTCCACTCCCTTGGTGTCTCGCGCCGATCTTCGGCTGACAGTTCTTATGGGACGATTCGTTTAGCCAAGTCTTTAGGCCGTCTATTCATCCCGAATCATTCGCGGATGCATCGTAGCCTGCGCCAACAGCCGTCGGCACCATCGAATGAGGGCATGCTCCCGTGTTGGTTTTCGGGCGCTGTTCACCATCGCGACCAACAGCCCTGGCGAAGAACAGCGTACCGTCTGTTGGCTTCGCTGTACCCGGCTGTTCTCCGAGCGCGCCGTTCTACGTCAGACGCAGTTCAAATGTGCCCTCGCCGACAAACGAGGCGGCGCCTTCGGCGAAGTGATACGTCACCTCGAGTAGGAACTTGCCGCCGAACACTTCGTTCCGTAGATGCCCAGTCGCGGTGGCCACGATCACCACGCGCACTGGGACGGCCGGTGGCGCGACCTTGAAGGTTGTCAGATCGAGGGTCAGCGGCAACAGCTGGTCGGTCGAGAAGCGCAAGACGGTGGGAGCGTCTGCGTTGACGGAGAGTTGATCATCGTCCGTGAGGTACGTCTGCACCTGCTGGCCCAGCGCGTCGATCCGCTCCTGGAACTCGCGAAATGGCGCTCGGGTCACGAGGATCGCCTCAATTTTTCCGGCGCTGTCACGCCGGATCGAGCCGTCGACGATCGCGACCTGCATCTGGCTCAGCAGCGGGATATCTGCCGTCGACTTGTGATACGAAATGGTTCCGCTGGCGATCCGTTCGAATGCCCTTAGATTGGGTCCGAGAGGCCTACCCGCAGAGATCAGGTGGTTCGGGTGTTTCCTGGCAATTTGTGCAGGGCCGAGGAACGCTTCAATTTCTTCGTAACGCGCGTGCATCTCCGTGTAGGTGCAGGAGAAGATGGGACCGCTGCCCCAGGCCGCCGACGTGGCGTACAGCTCGAAGACCCGTCCGTTGCAGATCGCAAAGTAGCTGGATTGCACCTCGGGGTGAATTGCATAGCTCCATGCCTGCTGGATGACGTCTTCATCCAGCGCCTGATTGGGCGCCTTTGCCTCGAGTGTCCACCGCGCATGGCTCGTGACTTCCATCGTGTAGTCCGCGTTGCCTCGCAACTTGAGATCCTTCCCCGGCTTCTTTCTGCCAAGGTGCAAGTACGGGTACTCCAACGGATGTTCACGATGAATGGTCGCGTGGCCCGTCAATGCATAGCCAAGCCGGCGGAGAAGCGGATCGAGGATCTCGGCGCGAACGTCGGTCTCCTTCATGCGATCAAAAGGCAGATCTTGATTTGCAAAGGCATGTGTCGTCATACCGGAGATTTTCCGCTGGGAGCTTGGCCCGCATCGTCACTCGACTAGACATCGGATGGATTCGGAGGTGCTGTACGGAGATACAGTTTTAATCAAGCTCCACGCCATCCCCTCGCTGTGGGAGGATGCGTCGTCCACGGCGTCCTCTCCGCCATTGACACAGGCACCGCCGCCTCCGCCGGCGGCTGCGCCGCGCCGGCAGCCTGTCTAGGTGACTGAGGCCATCTGGCGCGGGGATGAACTTGGCCGAGCCTAGGCGCGCGTGCTGGCCACCGGCTTCGAGGCACTGGATCTTGAACTGCCCGAACCGCGGCTGGCCCTGCGGCAGCCTGACAGAGGTCCTGCAGGCCCAGCCGTCGATGCTGGAATGGCGGCTCGTCGGCTCGTCGGCCCGTCGCTGGCACCAGTTGCCGCCAGCGGCCGCTCAGTCGTCGTCATCGGGCCACCGAAGCGCCCTCACCTGCCCGGCCTCCGCCATCTGGGTATCGAGCCGGGCAACCTGGTGTGGATTCAGGCCGAGGCGCCGTCCGAGCGCCTCTGGTGCACCGAACAGGTGGTGAAGTCCAATGCCGCGGGCCGGCCAGAACAGTTGCGCCGCCTGCAGGTGTTGGCCCAGGTCTGTGAAGCGCCGGTCTTCGTGTGCCGACCCTGGGTCGCGCAGCACGATCCGTCGCCGGCACCGCTGCGCTTGCTCGCATCCGACGCGCTACGCCCACGTCCCCGGTAATTGACGATGATCGCGTGGCACCCAAACACCGGTAGTTCCACACCGTTCGGCGACAGCCACCTGTTCTCGCACACCGTCCAAAGGGAGGGCTCACGGATAGTGAACCAGCCTAAACGGATTCACGATCCGGCGCTGGCGATGACTGCCTTGCCCGGTTCTGAAGATTCGCCGGACGGTGCCGGAAAGGCCTCGTCGAAGCGCTTTGTCGCTTCCTCGAGGTCCATGGTCCATCCGGAAATAATCAGTTGATGGCCAGGGCCCGCAAAATTGAACCTCTGCATTGATGGCTGCATGGCGTCATGCTGAGACTGAAGGATGGACTTCCCATCCAGATAGTCGATCAAATCGACAATCGCAAACGCCTCGCCACGCCAAAACCGTCGCTGCTCTCCGTCGGGACCGCGCCCGACATTCCCGTTCACCAACACGTTCACAAGCTCAAGGGCTTGGCGGACGGGGTGCGAACCGACTTGGTAACCCGTGAACAGGCGGTTGGCGGTGACCACACAGGTCCGCACCTCAGTGGACGTTGGAACGTCCCACCCGAGGCTTTTGAACAGCGTTGCCCGATTGCCGGGATCGCCCAGCCATCTCGCACGGATATCGAGTTGTTCGTGTGCTGTCGTCACCAATCCATAACTAGTACGGAGCTCATGCGGCGAGCAAGGATGAAAGGCATTCTTGCATTCAATGACAAGAAGGATGCCATCGCGGTAGCAGAAGATGTCGGTCTCTCGCTTCCGTCCTTCGATGTTGATCTCGAAGCCCTCCCGCACGAAAAAGCCCGCCTCGCGCAACGCTCTCGCGACCGCAATTTGCATCGGATCGTCTGAAGCGGCCTTCTCGCGCTTGACTTGGCTTGCATGCATGACACTGCGAGGTAGATTGGAACGGCTGACCAATGCCGGGGCAATTGCAAGGAACTGTCCCGACGGACCGACAGACTCGAGAAATGGCCGGTATTGAACATCGACGTAGTCGTCGGCATCGGCCCCTGAACTTGTGACCGGCAACGTCAGCAGATTGATAATCTCCTCGACCTTCTCTGCTGACATCAGGTTCTCCAACATCGCTTGGAGTTTTCCGCGTTTCACGACCATCACGGTCGATCGCATGTTGAGCGTCTGTCGCTCGTGGTCATCTTCCACAGTCTTGATCTTCTCGCGCATCATCAGTTCGATGAAGGAGAAGAATCGCTGTACCTTAAACAAATCCATCAACGTCAGGTTCGTACCGACCCTGAGCATGCCATCGGAAGCTTCGTGGAAGTTCTCAATGAGAATCCCGGTCAGCAGCGGATATTCCTCTAAGTATGGGCCCTCTACAGTCAACAGCTCGTAGAGCGGCGGCAAATCCGGAAGCGCGATGACGACCCGCTTCACTGGTTCTTCGACGAACGATGCGAACTCCAGGAGCCCTCGCGCGAAGACTTCCTTGAGCAGCGCCTCGAAAGATGGCAGGACGGGATCTTCGCCACCCAGCTCACGTTGCGTTCCAATGGCGCGAATCATCGCCTGAATTTCGCCCTGGATATACCCAAGCCTGACCGAGCGCTCGAACTGGGCGTCCATGGAAGAGACGATGACGCTCTTGCCTGCCAGCTCAGCCTTGTAGGGAAGCCCGTCAAGCATGACCTCGGCATCGATGTGCTCGTTCAGCTTTGCAGCGTCAACGATCAATGCCGAATACACCTGGTCAACCTCAGCGTTCACAGTGTCCTCGGTGAGCATCCACGACTGGGCAGGGACTCCGAACTCACTGCGAAAGATCATGTACAAACGGGAAAAGGCCGATGCCCATTCAGTCGCGTCCCAGCGCGCGATGACGTCCGCATCCATTTCTCTGTCCCCGCTCCAGTTCGAGGCAAAGGCGCTGTTGACCATGGACAGAAGCGTCTTAAGCGCACGCCGCTGGCGAGCCTTTAACACCAGAACGATCCTCTGATGAATTCGCCTCGCCGGGGCTGCGAGCTCCTGCAACGCCAGCACGGATTCCAGGTACTGAACTAGTGCTGGCGTCAGGCCCAAATTCCGCCCAAGATCAAGCGCTGCGATGACCACCTTCTTGAGGCAGGCAGTTTGATAGCCATAGCGAGATGCCCGAAAGAGACCGTCATTGCGAGCCCGAGCAACCCAAGCATTGCCGTCAAGGCACACCAAGGCCGTCGTCACCATGAGTGCAGCATGATGGTTGTTCTTGGCAATGTGGTCGGCCCAGCTCTTGTAGAGGGCCTTCGCCTCCTGTTTACTTGCATCGGGCCGGCCAAGACAACTGGCTGCTTCAAGCAGCGCACCCGTCTTGCGGTGCTTCGCCAATTCTTCGAGGAAGGCAGTGAGATTCAATCGGACCCCGCGCTGGAAAAGTGATGTGAACATCGGCTCGACACAGTCCCGTGTCCGTAGGCGACGCCGAATTCAGTAGGGCATTCCGGCAAGCGCCGAGGAACGCGGATGGTGGTGTCAGGTCTTCTTCACAGCGAGCGCACTTGGCAGCCCCCGGCCCTCGCCGCGTGCGATCACTGACTGAAGCATGCGAACCAGCAGGAAGTCTTCCGGCGCCGTGACAATCAACTCACCCGAGGGATCGGGGCGAAATTGGGCGACGCGCGCATGGTGCAAAGCTTGGTCTGGCAGTGGGTGCTTCGCGAAAGGATTGTGTAGCACCATGAGCCCGTCGAGGAGGTGCTCCACGTAGTCGCGCTTCAAGCGCTGGACGATCCTGGGCATTAGAACGCCCTCCTGCGGATGGAAGGTTGTGTAGAGCGTGTTGGCGTTGGGGTTCTCGGCCAGCGCCCGGATCTTGCCCCAGGTCGCCAGCGAGCTGTAAATCACCGCCGAGACGTCCGCGTAGGTGTCGTCGCAGAACAAGCCCACATTAATACTCACCGCGTCGTTCTTAGGCGCTCGGTCAACGTTGTAGCTCACCACGCGCCGCGCATCGCGGGCGGTCGCCTCTTCGTCATGGTAGAGACCGTACATCGCGGCAATGGCAGGTCGCATGGCCGCCAGGTGCGACAGCGGTCGGTCGAAAGACGCGATGCCAATGACGAACGGCCGTCCTTGCACATGTGCCAGACCCTGGTAATAGCCTTTGTAACGCTTGAACTTGGACGAGAAGCTGTTGCAAATGCGAAGCGTCGCGTCGATATTGAACTGCGTAAGGTCGCTGGGAATGTCCGCCGCCGACCAGCCGTAAGCGGGCTTGGCGCCGGCCGCCGGTGCTGCGATGGTGGCTTCCAGCGCGAAGGGCACCGCACCGTCTACGACAAAGTCAGGGGCGTGGTGGGAGAAGTCGACTGGGCGCGACAGTTCCACCAACGCGGCATGCAGGTACAGCTCCCAGAGGCAGGGCTCGAACGAGAGTTGAAACTCTTGCACGAACTTCCCGTCCCGGTCCCGGAAACCGCTGGCCCAGCCTTGCAGCACAGCTCGCTCTGGTGCGTAGTCGCCGTCCACTAGCAACTTGAAGATCGGGTGCCACCGATCCCGCGCGACGATGGGAGTGAAAAGGTCCATGTCCCCAATTATCTCGTGGATGGACCGGCGATTATTCGCGTCGATCGCTGACTGGAATCGCTACTGCGGCAGGCAATATTTAATTGAGCTGTTACTATACAACATTGGGGGTTGTATAGTAACTTCAGGCGATCCTCGTTGAGAAAATCACCAACTTAGGCTTTATCAATGGCATCGATTAATGTCCATTCGCCGTCTGATTCGAGTCATCCCTTGCCAGCCTTTATAGAACCAGCACGGTTGCACAAATTCCCGCAGCCATAGGAGACAAGCAAAAGTGAAAGCGATGGCCGGGACCACCGCACGTGATGCGCTCGTCGCCAGACGGGACGAACAGCGCCGCGCCGTTCGACAGCAATGTTCTATTCCACGTATGGTCGGTCTGACTGTTCGTAAGCCATGCACGTTCCCGTGATGCCATAGTCACCAGGACATCAGTGCTTCAAATCCGGCCGAAAAAATCGTGAACGGCAATCTCTATCGAACCCACCACATGCCACCCAATTGGCCGGCGCCGACGTACCCATGACGACAATTCTTCCTTCCTGAAGAAGGTCCACTCATGTGTTATTTGCATATGGACTCTTTCAATAGAGTGCAGCTTAAGATACCCCGAAAGTTTTAACGTACAGCTTGACGGCGACCCTCAGCTTGTCCATTCCGGATCGGATGTTTTCTGAGGTCACGCACACCGGGTATCTCAAACTTCTGAGGTACCAGTGAGCATCAGGATTGGCTGTCGGCAGAGGATCAATACCGATGCCGATTTTTGATGCTTCACCTTTGCCGCAATGAAGACGGGCGGTTCGAATGTCGGCATCATTTGCAAAAGCGCGCCGACCTTCGACTCGCCACCTGCCGTCATCCGCAAGGCGAATGACGGGCGCGCTCATTCCGTCCCGAACTGCTAGCTGACGCTGAGCTTCGGTTGAAGCATAGGTGTCGGCCCGCTCCCGCTTGGAGCGCCGCCCAGCAGGCTCGATCCAAGCGGCGTGGCGTCGGTACAAGCCGATTGACAGTCGTCCATCGCCCTCGATCCATGCCCACCATCGAATTGGATGACGTCGAGTGGAAGGTCTCGGCCACATGAAACCTTCAACTGTCGAATAGCAGTCGAAGTCCTCCTGCGTTGGCCAGACATCCAGGAGAGCGGAAGCATTCACCCAGTTGACGATCCACCGTTCCAGCGACCCGCCGTGATGAATTACTACATGATCCTGTATAGCGTTTGTCCAGTGATAGATAGGGTCGTAGTCAGTCTTCGGAAACGTCGTTGTCACGCCGAGCAGCCTTCTAAACCACCTTTTGACGTCGACTGTTGCCCAATGCGTGCGCTGCATCCAGGAAAGAACTATCCAGGCGACGCGAACGTATGGGTCCTCCTCGACACGCCGCTTGAACTCCGGCGAGGACAGATTTCTTCCAACCCACACCATGAGCGCTACGCGATTGCCAAGCGCGTGCTTTACAAGGTAGCGCCGAATGCTCTTGAAGAGACGATGCGGCTCCTGTCGAATTTCTGGTGGCACGACGAGTGGCGTGCTCGAAAGCATCGCGGTGCCTGCGCGCTGAAGCCTTGCAAGGCTCTCGGTGATGTCCCAAGCCGTGGTGTAAGTCGATGACCTGAACAGGCTGAGATTCACATGCTCAGCGTGCCACTGCGGGCAGCCGAGTCGGCGCAGTATCGCTGAGCGACTGCAGTCCCTCCAACGTCA
>Ga0247779_1001013_pt1 | contig 14512 bp, 17 predicted proteins | sample UWRJL221509R5_FD_179925 | JGI IMG/M metagenome (GOLD analysis project Ga0247779, IMG submission 179925) | Plant litter microbial communities from Arlington Agricultural Research Station in Wisconsin, United States - UWRJ-L221-509R-5 | ecosystem: Environmental > Terrestrial > Plant litter >...
CACGATATTGCTGTACGAAGACCTTCTTACGCTTTTAAAGGTGGAGTCTTTCCTCTTTCCATTGACCAATGTTAACATTTGTTTCAGACACAAATTTCAACCTCTTTCACGACGAAGATTAATACCCGCGACGATTAATGCCCGCGACACACGTTGTTCCAATTAACACAGATTCCAGGGTATATGCAGTTGAGAAAAATGGAGTGATTAGTGCGACTTTTGTTTTATATCTCCGCCTAGACCTCTAGCTGATAAAACTTCTCAAGAACATGCAAACATACTTACGAAGCGCGGTGACGATGTCTACGTGCACTACCTCGACACGGACAAACGAATGGACGAATGGATCCCAGAAAGCAGCTGCACGCTATTACCAGAGAAACCGCTTCGCTTCTCCGAAGCCACTTCGTCCAATGGTACAGCTATGGACGTCGACCATTCTATGGCCTACGAGGATGATTACGAATCTAGTCGGACAACCCAGGAAATAGTTATGACTGAAGAGGAATTTGATCTACGACATCATCAGCAACTTCATTCTCAAAAGAATTTTGATACTGTTATTTTTGACACATGGAAGATTAAGCCTTGGTAAGCTTTTTATTTGGTCTTATCTCTCTGGAAGATGTCCAATACAATTCTATGCTAGGTACTTCTCACCTTACCCTTTGATGGAAACAGAATTCGAAGACCTCGCTGCTGCAGGTGCCAATCAATCTTTGCCTAAGATTCCAGGAGTTGCTCGAACAACTGCCAGGTCCCATGGACGTACTTCTGATATTCTGGCTGGTGGCTTACAGCGGCAGTACAATGGGGAGTCAATGCTTTGGGTGTGCCACTTCTGCTTCAAATACATGGTGGATGGAGTTCCATGGGAGTTGCATAAAGTATGCTGCGTTATTTTCTATAAATGTCATTACCCTCATGCATTACGTTACAGAAAGACTGCAAAATGAAGCATCCGCCAGGCAAGAAAGTATACCAACGCGGGGCTCACACAATTTGGGAAGTCGATGGGGCAAAGGAGAAGGTAAGATGTTTAACTAGTCGGAAAAAAAACTCACTCCTTAAAGACGTATACAGCTTTACTGTCAAAATCTTGCACTCTTCGGGAAACTTTTCATTGATGTCAAAACTTTGTTCTTTGACTGCGATAACTGTAAGTTGCTGATTTTTCATGCTTGTTATATATCTTTATCTTACCTTTTTAACTTGCAGTCCTCTTTTACATTCTTACTGACGCTAAATCATCGGAGGACCATATCTTAGGATTCTTCTCCAAGGTACGCGATTTTCATGACACTGTATGCGGCCATTCGCTGAGCGACTGCTATAGGAAAAGCTGTCCTACGATGATTACAACCTTGCTTGCATCATGACTTTACCTCAATACCAAAGAAAAGGTTACGGCATGCTTCTTATCGAATTCAGTACGCATCCCATTCTTTTCAGAATGAAAGTTTGTTGTTTACCCTTTGCCAGGCTATGAACTATCTCGCAGAGCCGGGAAAGTTGGTTCTCCTGAACGTCCATTGTCCGATCTCGGCCTAAGAAGCTACCTTGCATACTGGATATCTACTATCATCCGGTTCTTACGGTGAGTATCTTCCTCGTTGACAGATTTTTTGTTGATTATAAATCTTTCGTATTAGACGAGTACTATCGGCCCTTCCTCCCGGTGTTGACACTGTAAAATATCCAAATGGATTTCCTGGACCAGAAGATTGCGGAGAAGTTGAAGACCCTAACCTCTCCAGGAAAAAGAAGAAAATCAAAGGGTTCGACGGCGGAGCCCCTGAACTAGGCGTTGAACAGAAGGCTTGTTACATGCCGATGAATACCATTCACGGTAACGGTAAGGTATTTTTCCATTGCTCAACTGGCAATTGTCGCTAAATTAAAGGATGTTAGACCCGACCTTCACTTCTAGGCGACTGTTCCTGACCACGCCCCGAAAAGACGGAAGTGCAGAGACACATGTGAAGATGGAATGTACCCTGGCTGACATCGCTCGAGCAACGAATATCCGTCCTGACGACGCGGCTTTTGCCCTCAATGAATGCGGTTTGTTGATGCGTAGAATGATTCGACAAAAAACTACATCCAAACAAAAACAGAACTCGGAAAGTTCAGATTCTTCAGACACCCCTGAGGAAGAGGAATATATCGTGATAACCAGAGAGATGGTGGAGCAGGTGGCGAAGGAGAGAAGCATCAAGATTATGTATTTGGATCAGTCGTGTGTACTGCTGCAGTAACTGGGTGGCTGCAATGTGGCCTTTTTTCCTTTTTTTCTCCTCCGTAGTAAGTCTGTACGAAGATATATACCCTACATCTTGTAATTATGATTATGTTTTTGAACCCCTACAAGCTTTGCTATATGTCACTTTTACCATACATAGTTTTGGGAATTGTGTGGATCTCCCAAATAATATATAATCCCTCTCCTCTAGATGGTCCTCTTTAATGTTCTATATTATTTTGGATCTGATTTTTCCTCTCCTCCTTTTTGCCAAAATCTTCCCCTCCTTCCCAAGAAGCCCAGCATGCAAAATCATTTGCAAGCCTGCCGTGCTCCACGGTAATAGCACTTCTCCGCAGAGGACCAAAAGGCGGTTCGTTATATAGTTTGAGGATAACATCTTCGATTGAAGTAGATGTGAGTACAATCAGTTTACTCTTTGGGTGTAGAATTCTTCGCAGTGTCTTCAAGACTTTAGTGTGAGTATCCTGAAAGATTTAGCAATTTAAAATCTTCAGTAGCAGTTGGAATAGAAGGTAGCGAATGGGACAAACTTCATTCAAGAAAGGAGGGTCGATGACCGCTATGTCAACTTTGCCTTTTAGTTCTTCCGGGAAGACTTCTGGTTCGTTCATATCGTATGGGAAGAACTGGCGTGGGGATAGAATAGAGAAACGTTGATCGTATTCAAGCAGTCTCGCGGTGCGTAACGGCTTCATGTGTTGGAAAGCTACGAAGGCTGTAGGGCAACACAGAAAAGCGATGTTCGTTGTTTCGGTACACATAGCATGCAAATTACTAGCTAACTTGTTCGCAAATGTTTCGTCATACCTAGAAAACTAGGTTAGAGCAGCTAGCTATGAGACGGGCACAATACTTGCCCGCGACGAGTCCCAGAAAAGTATTGAAGAAGGTTTGATCAATGTCTTGAAGAACTTCAGCCTCGGTCCTCCGAATCTGAATCCGTAGGTTGTTCTGTGTAGAATATATGGAGGATATTTTATTGAAGGCCATAATGATTGGCTTCTGTGTATATTCCACCACGTATATTGCATAATAATTCATGGTTGATTTCGAATACTCACCAAAATTGGCTGAGTTGCCAGTCTTCTCCAAATGCAAGTTTAAAATCGGCAACGCTAATCATTGGCTTGTCTTTATCCGCTTCGTCAACATCCAGCGCAAGTCCAGCAACTTCAGCCGCAGCTTTCTCAGCTGCGAGTTCCTGGAAGAGACGCTCCTGCTCAGCCTTCTCTGCAAAATAATTGTCCAGAATGGCAAGGGTGTTGACGTCGAGTTTAGGTGGTGATCCGGAGATATCTGAGAATCTAGACGAAGAAAGAGGAGATCCTGGAATATCCATTGTATAATGTAGTTTGTCCTGTGGTTTTGGCAGAAAATAATCGTGTTTCGCAAAAGAATTGCTAGGAAACTTTAGAATGTGGATGTGGATGTGGATAAAGATGAGATGTCTGTTTGAAGATCGCCCATCAAGCGATCAAATGCAACATTTCTCCGGAGAGAAAAATACAGGTCATCAAATTATCCTGTTTCGGGATCAAGCCAACGAAAAGCATAACTTGACTTCAAACCATCATCATGTCGACCAGAAAAATTACCGTGCTCATATCCGGCTCAGGTATTTGACGCCGCAAATACTTGTAATGAGAACTTCAGCCAACGATTATGCCTGCGATCTAGGAACAAATCTGCAGGCCTTAATCGATGCTCTCAACACTCCTGCCCTCCCAGAAGCTGAAATTAATTTGGTGCTTTCAAATCGGAAGGCAGCATATGGATTGACAAGAGCAGCCCAAGCCAATCCACCCATTCCGACGGCATATCTGGCTCTCCAGCCTTATTTGAAGCAGAATCCCGGGAAAACGCGTGAGGATTATGATGCTGAAGTCGCAAAGATTGTCCTTCGCACCAAACCTGAACTCGTTGTTTTGGCTGGTTGGATGCATATCCTGAGCGAGAGTTTCCTCGAGCTTCTTGACGGCCGAAAGGCCGTGGAAGGAGAAGACATCTCACCCAGAAAGCCAATCCCAGTGATTAACCTGCATCCAGCATTGCCTGGACAGTTTGACGGTGCTGGTGCCATTGAACGTGCTTTTGAAGCATTCCAGAAAGGAGAGATTTCACGGTCAGGAGCGATGGTTCATCGCGTTGTGAAGGATGTTGATAGGGGCGAGCCCCTTGTGATCCGCGAAGTACCATTCGTCCAGGGGGAGACACTAGAGGATTACGAAGAAAGACTTCATGGTGTTGAGCACAAAATTATTGTAGAAGCTACCAAAAGGGTTTTGGACGAAACCACACTATAAGTGAGTCTTCTTGCGTCCGTTATTTTCAAGGTTCTTACGCCCTTCCTAACCCCTAGAATAAATAAAATATGAACATCTAAATGATTAACTATGTATCATTATTTTATGCTGCCTATAGAAACCGTCAATCGGAATAATGTCTCCTGCCAAAAACAAGGGACCTCAGCTCGACTTTCTGAATACGAAAAGCTACGATCGTTTCGAATGATCACTCTTGAATGCCAAACTCAGCCAAACTACAAATTTTGACAGAAGGAAGTGTCATTGTATTTCTCTCAATACGTCGCGACACCCTGAGTTGAAGGACCCCGCCTTTATTGAAATCAAGCGGTTAAACCAGCACGTATTAAGACTCGCGATGTCGAGCTGCTACGAGGATGATAATGTGGTAAATTCATTTCATTCGTTTTGTTAACACTGTTGCCGAGACTCATCTCAATCGCTTTTTAACAGGGGAGTCCAGAGTGGCCTATCACGCCCACGAACTTCTTCCCAATAGATGTACCGATCTCGCCTCGCTTGGAAGTGGGCGATATTGATTCTGTACCGTTTTCTGCAAGTGTTGTCACTTTAATAAGCCATATCTGTCATCGATTGACGCATTTATGCAGCAAAAGTTTTCTGAACTCTTCAATGGGCTTGGTTTGCACGTACCATCAACAGCGAAACAAGAAGGAAAGTCTAATGGTGACCCAGACATGAGTTACGACATCGAGGTATGCACTGGCACAAAATATCCTCCTCGTACATTGGAACTTAATTGGACACAGAGTTATAGCCATCTTAAGGACATAGATCCCGAATGGAGTCACGATGAAATAGATGTTGGTGGTTTCATCTTTGTATATGCGCATTTTAACAGCAGAATGTCACCAGGAAATCGTATTAATATCGCCTAAGCCCCAAAGCCGTTCTGGACTAGCAACCATTCTGGAAGACGTCGGCGAGTCGAGTATGGCTTTCACAGAATGCAGTCAACAGCACAGAGCTATGCTTTCAGACTTTGAAATTGAAGACATAGGATCCTCGAATGACATGAAGACATGCATAAGGCGGAATACAGGGCAGAGATACATCATTAAAAGACGGCATGTTAAGAACACATCTTGGTCAGAGAAAAAGATCCTGGAGCGTTTAAGTGAGCTGTTACCCCCATTCGTCTCGTATATGCGTTGGGCTTTTCAAGGTGGAGAACATATGTATATCATCACTGTGAGTCTCCCACTCATTGCAATTTAAACGAAGTTTACCCTTTGTTTCCTAGGATTATCACGTGGGTGGAAATCTAGCGGACCTCATCATCCAATACGGACCACTTCCATCCCATCGTGCAATCTTCTATGGAGCAGAATTGGTGTGCCCGATAAAGCTTGTATGTATTTCCGATCCTTAACTTTTGCTTACAGGTATCTGCCATCTCGAGCCTACACGATTCTGGCATTGTGCATAACGCTCTGGAACCAAAAAATATCGCCATAGACAACCAAGGCCACATTGTGATATCTGATTTCAGCTACAGCCGATTCCTAACCGATGCTTTGGTGATCGAACATATTCCTGGATTGACGATGAATGAATATCGTGCACCAGAAGTATTTCTAGGCTGGAAAAGAGACGCTGCGGCAGATTGTTGGGCGTTTGGGATGATGATGTTTTACATGTTCTTTGGAACGGTAATGATTGCTTTTTTCTTCTTCATAAACTACTTTTTAAAATTGCTTATAGCAACCATATGGTCTCTCAGAGGGGATAGCGGACGATCGCTTTTTTTCAGACAGAGTAGTAGGGTGCAATATTCCAACAGAGTCATTGCGTCTTGTGCATCCCATGGCTCGCGATCTCATCACGAAGGTGAGTAACATAAATAATATTATATAAATGTTCTTACCAATCTTCGTTATCTGTTTCTTTCTAGTGTTTGGAACGTAATTCCTCAATCAGATGGAATATGGAGCAAATCCGAGCCCATGGGTACTTCGCAAGCATGTATGTGTATTTTGTGATTTTGTAAACACGTTTTTAATTATTACTCGTAGTGATTGGACACAGGTTGCCGTCAAAGCTTTGGATGGTTCGTTTGAATGCAATTACCTGTTGTTTTATTAGTTGTCATTCTGAAAAACGTGATATACAGTGCCGATTCATGGCCAACCTTGCTTGGGACTTGCCAGAAGGAGCGATCACGGGGAAGTTCATCAAAGACATGTTTCCGTTGGCTCATCATCCATTGACGTCGACCACAGGCCAAAGGTTGTTCGTCCCATGTCTGGATCACGGAGGTCGCATTCTGTCAGAGGGGTTTCAAAGATTCGGACACTCCCAAAACTTCCGGCACTACCTGAATTATTCCCCTCCAGCACAGACGTCGTAATTCCAGAGACAATTCACGAAGAAGATCCCGCTTCGACCTCAGCAAGTCCAGGACATCTTTATCCCGACCCACACTCCGAACAAATCGAAGAAGTCCCGAGAGATGATCCTGCAGAAAGAATGACTCGCCTATGGGCGGAAATAGATCGCGAGCAACAAGGCTCCACGACTTCCGTAATCTCTTTAGAGTTTGGAAAAGCCTCCGGAATATTCAAAGCACCCAAGCTGAGAAAATATCGATCCGCCATTCATCCTCATCGCTTGTTTAGCATGAGCACATCCTCTTTTTCTATCACGAAACTTAGAAAAAAAACCCGTTCTACAACGACCCTGCGATTGGCGAAACACGCAGAGCCCATTGACAATCTACCAATGGGTCTCCATCAAATTGGCAGTGGGATTGGCTTTACCTACAATGTTCCTGCGGCGATACCATCTAAGGCGACTCTCTGTTCTTTCACCCCTACTTGCCACCCTCTTTTCCATAAAGGTTTTCCTGCTCTCAATCTTGGGATAAGTCTAGGACATTCTGGCAGTCGTAAACCCGCGACAAGCTATGATGAGCAGTCCACCCCTCAAGCACAAATTCCACCTACAGATTCACCTGCCGCGAACGTGGCTGACACAGAATATGAGAGTGTAGGTCAGCGCCCTGGTATTTGCGAGGTAGGTAGTGGAACTTTTATCCGGGATATGTACGAGTGTCCCAGCTGGATACTCTGCCCTCCTGAGAACCTTCCCTCTCCTATGGCACTTGTGAACATGAACACTCGGTCAACGCCATCTTTTCTCCACGGCTCTAGTTGTGAACCGCCTACTCCTGCTACACTGGTTGGCTTCAACGAGTGCCATGAAGATGGTAGAGACTCCAATTCAAGTGCGGAAGTGACTATCAGCATTCCCAAACATCTGGAACTTGATCTTGACTTTGAGCAATGGGCTCCAGATTCTACATTGCGTTTGGTCCCTCCTCCAGCCGTGCAATCTGAGCTTTCTTACGGTGATAGCTCCAGAAATCTGGAAGAAACTATGTATTCGGATATAACGTCGACTATCAATGGTGGTACCTAAATCATTAGATATGCTTTGCCGAGCATTTTCCCTTTCTTTTTTTCGCGTTTTGTTTTTGACTCTGATCTTGATTTGTTTGTTGTTCTTTCGATCCTATAAACCATCTTCATTCATTATTCGGCCATTCATACAGGATTTCTATTATTCTAATTTCTTCGTTTTACCCAGTGATTGTGTATATTTCCGCATCTTCAAAAGAAATAACATATGTGATTCTGGCACTATTGTTTATATTACGGGGCATGTACTTGTTCTAGCTATTTTTTTACTGTTTTCCTATTATGTGTCTCCCATTATTTGCTCGTCCAATATGTTTGTCTCAACCCTTCTTGTTTACTCAGTGCATTCATCTACCCCTTCGTACAAAGACAACTTGAACAGAAAGTGACAGTCGATACCAATCAGGATAGGAACCAGGCTCCGGGATATGTTGGTGTCCGATGAAGGTGCCTTGCGAATAGTATGTGCGATGCCAATACTACCTGAAGTGCCTTGGCCCTTAACCTGGATTTTTACAGCGTTGTGCCTGTTCCAACAGCAAATGAAATTCCGACCGTTGACGCAGGTAAACCCACCAAACATCCATATGCACGAATGGGCGAATGTGCATGATGTGCATGCAAAAAATCTATAAAGACAAGATTCCACATTTTATTTGCGCATCCAAGAACCAGCCCAAGTCGCGAACTTCGACATGCCTTTGCCCTTCGTACTTTCCTACGCTTTATCTCCTTCTGCTGCTCGTGCCGACGAGCAGAAATCCAGCGCTGGCCAAGAAGTTTGGTTCAAGAGCGTTTTGCCATTCGCTGCCGGTCAATTCAAGGGTATTTCTCTTGAAATATTAAAGGACACCAATCCTGCAGGCGAAGATCCAGCCAGTTAGTAGCTTTTATTGAATTTAACTTCGACTCTAATAGTAGTTTATTAAGAGGCACAGTTGTCTTTTGCTGTGGCTCTTTGCGACAGTGGTCTGTCTAATAAGCTGGTGGATGTGGAATCCGCTTTCCCGTCCGCGTCCCTTCGGTTGGATATGAGCACAGGAAGACCGTTTGCCTGGGCTGGACAAGGCGCATTTCCGGCGGTGTGAATTCCATTAGCTTTGACGAAAACTGTGATATTTCTTCAGCTCTGATTGAAGGAGATCACATTTATGTTGTGCTCTCTATTGACGAGTAGGTTTCCATTTCTTTTGCTACATACATTTTCAATGATTAATTCTATCCTTCGAAAGCATTAAGCCAACCGAGTTAGGCTCGTAAGTAACGATTGAGACGAATTTTGAATGACCATCAACCCACTTGCTTTTACTGTCAGGTCCCCAGGTCTCGAGCGTGCTGGCCCCGTATTTGCAGCAGATTTGGCGAGAGGTTCAAACCGCGGGCCAGGAAAGAATGTTGTCCCCAAGGGTTCCCCGAATAAAAACGGCGAGCGACGCGAAGTTAAAATTGGCTGGCGTCCACTGGCAATAGGCGGAGGGATCCTAAAACCCATAAGACATCTTCTTCCCAGGGAAACGCAACATTGGGCTGTCGTCATTGGAAGATTTTACCATGAACTGGGAATTGATGAAGACATAACCGTTGTTTATCGGAACGGCAAAGTGGGCGAGGAAGAATTTGATCCGGAAGACGTTGGATATACCACCTTCAACGACCAAGCTATTGTTGACGCTGGTATAGTTACTTCTTCATCCACTAGTTATATCTTTCTCAATTATAATGAATCACAGGAAACATCACCATCAACCAGATGGAGGAAGTCTACCATCTTATCGATAACAATTGCCAGAAATTCTGCATCAACTTGTTGGACATTATATGCCAAGTTGGAAGAAAGCGTCTGGATACCATTTATGGGCCGGCAATGTCACTTCCTGGACCAGAATTCAAATATAACAAAGAGACACATCAATTCGAACTGGCTGAACTACCCAAGGTTGAGAAGGAAGGAAAAGAGGAGCCGCCGAAAGTCACTGTCTCTACCCAAATTTACGAGACTCCGTGTATAATGTTTGGTAGCGAGCTTACCGACGAGACTGTGCCATTGACGGAAGAAGAACACAAGGAAATTATAAATCACGCCATACGACGAGTTCTCCAAGTGTTGTAAACTACTTCACTTTTCCGCTTTTTGTCGGTTTGGGGGAACCTAAATTATAAAAGCTGAAAAAGTTGCGATATATTATTGATTTAAAAAAAACCCCATTTACCCCATTTTCTTCACTTTAATTTTACCTTTATTTCACCGAGCAGCCAACTTCTTTTTATTTCGGGGAGGAAATCTTTAAGTTTCTAAACGTTGCGTCTTGGTCGCGTCATTTGGTAAACGCACGTGCTGTGAATTTCGTTGGATCGTTCGCGTCCATACATATTTAGGCTTGACTGCAATAACTTCCCCTCCAATTTTTTGTTCACCTTCCGTAGGCATGGACAACATGACAGAATCGAGGCGCAGATACCAAGCAGGGCTTCTTGATTTATACGATATCTCCCTTCTTCTTAACTACGAACGAGCGGTAACCGAACCACGATTCAGACACGCAAAGTTGCGGGAAGTTGCTACGACTAACGATTTCCAAACAGTTAGGTTGCTAGCGCCTGAATGGAACGAATGCACAATCCCGAGAACAGGCTTGCTGTTTGATAAATCTCTAGTGCCCGCATCGGAATTGCAGACGAATGAACCTGATTTACCGTCCAATATGCTGCCTCCTTCCACCAAACGCCATACTTCTGTGAAGGATTTGACTTCAAAGGAGTTGGAGACGTATTACTGGCAAGCTCGAAACCACGATGGGTGCTTCACAACTGTGGCACTCTTCCAATATTTCATCGATCTTTTTCCCGAATTCACCCGTGTCCGCGTGCGAACAGTCGACAAGGACGGAAAAGTGACAACGTATAGCACTCTTGCAAGTGATAGGTTTATCGTAGAAATGCATCTTTTTGGGTCGAAGTCATTGACTATGGCTACGGTTCTTCCCGACGGTCTGACACACATATCTGGTGGAGACAACGTGATCCAACACGCTGTGCTGGGATTTTCTTCTCCGGGAACAAAAATCGATACGATTCTCGATTTGACATCATTGCAGTTTGGAGATGTCGGACGTGGCTTTAAAGGACGTGGCTTATTCGTTCTGGAACCGATACAACAATATGTTGGACGCTTGGACAAATTTGCTGAACAGAACGATTTCAAAACGCCAAAAATGAGTGCACGTATAAGTGACACTGTTCCTAACAGTGAATGGCTAAAAAAGGTTGCGAAGAAAGTGAAGGAAAGGTGGGATCAAAGGGAGACGGTACATTGGTGTGGGCATTGTGGTTCTCCCCCTCGCGACGGCAACGAATTGCAGAGATGCGGGACGTGCAAAGCCGCCTATTACTGCAACGTGGAACATCAGAAAGCTGCATGGGCATACCACAAGCACTTTTGTGCTGCACCGAAAACGTGAATTGAAGGCAGGTATATAGCGACGGACGAACGTAGCCAAGTCAAACGGTGTAAAACATGTCCAGCGCTCCTCAATACACTTTTCGAGCGCAATGATAGCAAAATTTGTGTGCTGGTCAAACACCTTCGACAGGACCTGTACTTTTCCTCATTTTCGGCATTCCTTATTACATAAGGTTTGAAAGACGCGACGCGATCTGTGGGTGAGCGCACCTACGCAGACCCACCACTTCTAAGTTCGCCGTTCGAGGTTTTTGGCGAACCTTTCTCCCAATAAACCGGATGCCCCCGAAAAGAGAACTCATAATAATTTAGTTGGTACTCTATTTCCAGATATGATGTAAGTCTCCCTAATGTTGTCTCCGTAAATGAGCACAAGGGTCTTCTTTATATTCCCAGAATTCTTCTGAGAAGAAAATATCTGCCTTCCCCACGTTACCCATTGCGGTAGTGACCCTGGTGTGACCTCTTCACTCTTCTGAACTTTAATTGTAATGTTGTGGAGATGCTGGAGCTCGGACAACGGTTTCAAATCCCCAATCAACTATCTATATATCAGCAGTCGTTCACAAAGAAGAATCAACACGCACTGCTATGAAACCTGAGTTTGGGATAACTCCCCTAAGGTCCAAAATGATTTCCCGTACGTTTGGTACATATTCCGGGATGGCTTCCTCCATGTTAACAAATATTGACAGTTGAAAATTGTATTCGCTTACAGCTGGCAATAGTGTTATTCATCAGAACTGTTTCAAAAATTTCTAGTTTGGGTAACGGCTCTAATGAGTAGGTTTGAACCCTAGACACGGTATAAAGATTGCCCGGGATACGCCATGAGAAATGTCTGACGTTGGGACAGACTCGAAGAATCATGGAAGGAGCCGTTGGGGACAGGTATAAATTTTGGATATGAGGGTAAACACGATTGCTAAATGCCCAAGAAATCGAGCTCAGATCCTGTTGACGACTGAAACCTGGAGGGAAAAAAGAGATTTGGAGAGTGTGAAAATTCGTAAAATACGAGAGACACCGGGCCAACTCCTGGAGCACGTACGCGATAGAATAGTCAGTGATAACAACATTGACAATTCTAATGGGTATCAGCCAAAGGGCAGTAAGAATAGACTATGATGCATTTGAATAAGGATTCAATATTCACCTAACATATTGCGCCAGGGTTGGATCGCGAACGGTCACAATTTCTAGCTGCCTAACGAGTTCTGTCGCAAACTTTTTAGCTTTGGCATCATGTCGAACCCGAGATGCCGTGTTTCTGCCTGTTTCTGCCTCCCAAGATTTCAGAGTACCAAGTAAGTCACCACTTTCAGTTGGCATTCCCTCCAGCACTTCAATGCGTTCCCATAAGTATCTGAGGAAAATACGTCGGAGGGTCCGGCATGCTTGGCACAACGATGCAAAAGTGGCGTGTCTTGCTGAGCATGCTTTTAGATCAACAGACTTATCAGTATAATCGGTGGGTACTGGTGTTGCAGGCACATGAGATGCAATTTCTAGGTAGATTTCATCCGGAAGTTCCAAAATTTGGCTTTTCAAGTCGTTGCTATCGGGGCGCTGGACATTAAATGAGCGGCCTGAGCGTGTCCTGGGAGCCATGACCAGGATTTTGAGAAGGAAAGGAGATGGGCTCAGGCTGAGAAAAAAGAGGTTGGATGTAACATGCAAACTAATGGGTACCGGTAAGTACTTGACGCCTTGACCCGTTCAACGCGGGGTTGTATGTTGATGGAAATTCGATTTCCGACAGGTCATGGGATGCCGAAATTAAGGCTCGCTACCAACGGGCTGCATACCTATTAAATTCCGCAACATGCCGAGGACAGCCACTTCAGGTAATTGATGCTCCGTTCATAGTCCGATTGAGCTGGGGTTGATGGCCATCGGGTGTCTTGGAAGTTGGAGGCACAACAAATGACGAAGCGCCTCTGACATTGAAACAACCAGAAAGGCTAGTGAAATAGAGCAGAAACGAAGGGAAGCAAGGGAGTTCGCAGTTCTATGCATCAAAGCGGCATGCACAAAGGCGAGCAAATCAATGTAATTTTTGGAGAAGAGGACGAGGACAGCTATCAGGTACGGCTTTACGTGTTCTGCCGCAAGAAACAGTGCTGGTTTGGCATCTGTTGAATTTCGCAGAATATAGATGTACTCCTGGATTACATAGATTCTAATTTTTTTTTTACTTACAGTTTCAAGGCGTGTTTCATTAATATTCTTCCATTGGCGCCCGTGACAAGAAAGCATCCAACCCAACCACGCGTGGGAATGTGAACTTGGCTACCAGAATCTAGGATGCAATGGCCGACATGCAAGAGGGTTAACCTTTTCATCTCAGGCTGAAGCCGTCCAACTCAATACAAAACCGCACAGCTATCATATCACTTATCTGACGGCATTGAAGGATGTGAGCAAATCTATGTCGATCTGTCTAAGCAGTGCTCATGCGACTCCTGGCGCCCATCTTCGCTGATATCATCTATTCGATGTCGTTTACAAGCTGGAGACGGAGATGCGTGTAATTTCTCGGGTACAACTTTGTCGGATGCTCAATTATACATGCCTATTTGACATAGTTGCTGCTGCGGTCCTGAAGCTTTGTCAGGACTCTACATATTCGCCGATCTGGTCATATTTATATATAACGTTAAATATTACATGCGATACGGCAAACAGCGTATTAGGAACAAATAATTTGCTCATACACTTCATTTTTATGACTGTCCCTTGGTAGATAGAGTGAGGGGTGATAATTTGTTGGACTCGCTGGTGATATAACCATTACTTTAGTTCAGGTAACAGGAGTCAAAATCATATCGAGATTAATTCCCATATGTTTTAAGTCGACAGTGACCCGTCGCAACAACTCCTGCCTGGATAGATAACTCCTGCCTCATTATCTTTTTATCTAGCAAATTCTAGATTTTCACACGTAGCCGTGAAGGTGTCCTGTACAACCGTATAATTAGCAGCCTACTGCAGCCGAGCAGACTTCGGTGAGGTCTCATCATCGTCAAATATACATGATTTC
>Ga0247779_1001014_pt1 | contig 14510 bp, 13 predicted proteins | sample UWRJL221509R5_FD_179925 | JGI IMG/M metagenome (GOLD analysis project Ga0247779, IMG submission 179925) | Plant litter microbial communities from Arlington Agricultural Research Station in Wisconsin, United States - UWRJ-L221-509R-5 | ecosystem: Environmental > Terrestrial > Plant litter >...
CTGCCGCTCCTCGCTCTGTTCCATGACGGCAAGATCCAGAAACGTCTGGCGTCGAACACGACCCGGGAGTTGGCCGCGACGCTGCAGAGCGTCGTCGATGCTGCGGAGCTGGTGGTTCCCGTGAAGAGCGGAAGGCTTGAATCAGAGGGGGGCGTGCCTGCGGCGTTCGAAGGGGACGCGGGCCGCAAGGAGATCTGTCTGGTCCGACTTCGGAACGCTGCGCAGGCTGGCGACCTGCCCCCTTCACGTCGTATTGCAGGGAATGGAGACAGTTCGGATCTCCCCAAGGAGATGCTGAAGCTCGTGGACGAGCTTTGGGACGTCTTGAGGAAGACGCGCAGTCCCCGTCGTGCGGATGAAACGGTGCTGGCCATCATCGACGCCGTCCCCGTCGGCGCGGACTTGAACCCGCTGCTCATGGGGATCGCGCAGTGGCTTTTGTACGACCCGGCTTCGGGTGTTTCGAGCTACCTCCCGCAAGGGGACTGCGCGCTGCTATTCCATCGCCTGGGCGCTCTTCACCGCGCCGAGGTCCAAGGCGGGAGCGTCGAGGCATCCCAGTTCGAATCGGTCAGGAAGGACGCGCTGGCGCTGGTCGAGCGCGAGCAGGCAAGAGAGTTGAGGAGCCTGCCCCCTGACGAGCGCTTTGCATGGAACATGGCCGCGCGGCTGGAGAGATCGCTTGCACTGCCGCTTGCTGAGGTCGGCGCCTCTTGGGCTTTTGTCACCATGCTCATCGCCGACATCATTCGAGAGGAGCCGAGCTTCCTGCGCGACGCGGAACTCGACAGGCTGAATGCCATCGGAGAGGTCACGCGATTGAAGATCGAGGCGGCCATCGGATCGCGTCCGCTTCCGAATGCGGCCGCACAGGCCGACTGGTCGGAGCAATACCAGGTTCTGCGCAAGCAGTACGAGGAGGCATCCCGCCAGGCGGAACCTGCGCTGTTCGAGCGGCTCGCCCTTTGGAACGCACGGCAGGTGGAGATGGCCGCGGAGCTTGCCGGCAGGGTCGCGAATCACCTGGTCCTTCAGATGGCCCAGCTCGCCCCTGCATCGGCAGGTGCCGAAGGGTGTAGTGCAGCATGACGGTTGATAGCACAAGCGCAGCCTCCAGATCGGCGGCGGGCCACTTCCTTTTGTCGAAGGCAACGCTCGACGCTATGGCCAGCGGCCTGGTCAAACAAGCCCTCGGTCGTGGCGCGAGCGACGCGGTCGCACGGGTGTCGGAATCGGATCAACTCCTGGTTCAGGTGCGCGACTTTCGCCCCGAGACGTTGGAGAAGAGTCAGCGCCAGGTTGTTTCGCTCACGGTCTATAACGGAAGTCGAAGCGGCTCCGCCAGGACGTCCGATCTCTCGCCAAAGGCGCTGTCATCCACACTTGACGCAGCATGGCATATCGCCAAGTACACGGGCAGCGATAGTTGGTCAGGGCCGGCAGAAGCGGATCTGCTGGAGACCTCGCCGCTGGACCTAGAGCTCTATCAGGCTCGCTCGCCCGAAGCTGAGGAAGCGATCGAAGCGGCGCGGCGTGCGGAGCGAGCGGCCATGACGGCAGGTGCTGCGATTGCCAACTCGAATGGCGCCCGCGTCAGCGTGCAGCACGGCCAATTCTCGCTGGCGACGTCCCGGGGATTTGTCGGCGGTTACGCCCATTCGTCTCATGCGCTGGCTTGTTCGGTCATTGCTGCCAACGCAGCCGGCATGCAGGACGGCGAATGGGGAATGGCGCGCCGCCGCTACGCTGACCTTGACGCGCCTGAAACGATAGGTAGAACGGCAGCCAGGCGGGCCCTGGACAAGCTCGACGCCCGACCGTTGAAGACAGAACGGATGCCCGTGCTGTTCGAGGCCTCGGTCGCGGCCTCCCTCGTCGGTTCGCTGGTCGCAGCGATCTCCGGTCAGGCGCTCTATTTGGGGCGGTCCTTTCTGACCGGCAGTTTGGGGCAGCTGCTGTTGCCCGAGCATGTGGACCTGCATGAAACTCCGCACGAACGACGCGGGCTCGCAAGCGCCCCCTTTGATGACGAGGGGGTGCGAACGCGCGCCCGGGAGGTGATCAAAGAGGGGGTCCTGCAGGGCTACTTTCTCTCGACCTACGCGGCGCGAAGGCTGGCGATGCCATGCACAGGACATGCCGGTGGCCCATACAACCTGAGCCTGTTCAGTTCCCGCACCGCGGCCAATGATGGGCTTGACGCTATGGTGCGTCGTCTCCATCGGGGGCTGTTGGTCACCGAATTCATGGGCCATGGTGTCAATCCCGTGACCGGCGACTACTCGCGCGGCGTCTCCGGCTTTTGGGTGGAAGGTGGCGAGATCCAACATCCGGTCCATGAAGTCACCGTATCGGGAAACCTGAAGAGGATGTTTCTGGACATCGCGGCCATCGGAGCGGACGTGCATATGGCTCCGACGAGGACTGGATCGATTCTGGTGGATAGCCTGCTCGTGGCAGGCCGATGAGGAGACTGGTGTGACAGAAGGTATCGAAGAGACGCGCGCACGACATTCAGCAAGTCAAGATTTGAGGATGAAGGGGATCACTTGGGGCGGCCCTGCGGTTGCTGCTCCTACAACCTCAGCCAAGCACGCACTGGAGACCGCGAGTGCGTACCTGCTACACCGGCACGATCTTGACGAGGCCATCCTGCTCAAAACGCTGTCGGCAATGAGTACCTCCGGCAGCGACTACGCAGACCTCTATTTTCAGAGCTCGCATGGAGAGGTGTGGGAGCTGCGGGAAGGCATCGTGAGAAGTGCAACCTCGTCCATCGACCAGGGGGTCGGGGCGCGTACGATTTACGGTGACGAGACTCGCTTTGCGTACTCTCAAGCGCTTTCAGTCGCCGCGCTCGAGCAACTTGCTGCGGCAACTCGCGGCGGAATGACCGCGGGCCGAAGCCCTGGCGCCGCGAAGCCGTCGCGGTTCCAGGGAAGGCACTTCCCGCCCATCTACGCTGCCGGGGATCCTCATCACTCGGCTGAAGCCAGCACCAAGGTCGCGCTGCTGGAACGGCTGGAAAGGATGGCACGCCTGGCGGATCCGCGTATCACGCAGGTGACGGCGCGACTCTCGGGAGGCTATGACATCGTCCTGGTCGCGCGCTGCGACGGCTGTCTTGCAGCAGACATCCGACCGCTGGTCCGCCTAGCACTGGAAGTCACTGCGGAGTTCGGGGGGGCCAAGGAGATCGGAACGAGCGGTGCAGGCGGTCGTTTCGACTACGCCTATTTCACTGGCGAGTTGCTGGCGAGTCTTGCCGCGCGGGCTGTCGATATGGCGCTCGCAAGCTTGGAAGCCCGGCCTGCGCCGGCGGGAACGATGGACGTCGTTCTTGGTCCCGGTGTCCCCGGTGTACTGCTGCATGAGGCGGTTGGCCACGGCCTGGAAGGCGACTTCAACCGCAAGGGCAGCTCAGCATTTTCAGGGTGCGTGGGGCAGCAGGTTGCCGCTCGTGGCGTCACGGTGGTGGACGACGGCAGCATGCCGCATCGCCGCGGATCATTGCGCATCGACGACGAAGGCAATGAGACCCGGTCGACGGTACTTATCGAAGATGGTGTGCTTAAGGGGTACATGCAAGACACCTTGAACGCCCGGCTGATGGGCGTCCCGGTGACGGGCAACGCGCGCCGCGCGTCCTACGCGGCCTTACCCATGCCCAGGATGACTAATACCTACATGGCTTCAGGATCCCTTGATCCGCGCGAAGTCATCGCATCGGTCAAGAAAGGCCTCTACGTGACGGACTTGAATGGTGGGCAGGTGGACATCACCAGCGGCCAGTTCTCCATGGAGGCGAGCCTGGCCTTCCTGATCGAGGACGGCCGGATTACTGCGCCGGTGAAGGGCGCCACACTGATCGGCAACGGCCCCGAAGTGCTTCGGCGGATCAGCATGATTGGTAACGATGCACAGATTGACGCCGGCATTGGGGTGTGTGGCAAGGCAGGCCAGAGCGTACCGGTCGGTCTTGGGCAACCGACGCTGAAAATTGATGGCATGACGGTGGGTGGCGCTTCCTAGTGCCGTCAATCCGGCGCGCCTTTCAGTAACAGATCTCCTTGAATGTTTGAGTACTAAATGAATTTCATCAAGAAAGCTGGGGCGAACCTCCTCAGCACTCCCGCTGGCGCGAAAATTGAACCCGAGGATCTCAGGTTCAACGGCCGGTTCTTCGGCCGACTCAAACGCTTGTGCGTGCCCTACTGGACACGTCGAGGCGCATGGACATCCTGGCTCATGCTTGCCGCCGTCCTCGTACTCAGTCTGCTCATGAGCGCGGCCTACGGGTGGTTTGGCTACTTCGTCAAGGACTATACCGAGGCGCTGGTGAACCGCAACTTCGAGCCGTTCTGGCCGCTGTTCCTCAAGAGCACGGCCATCAGCGTCGTCGGCATGTTCTTCCTCTTTACGGCCAATAGGTACCTGATGAACCTGTTGATGTTGAGCTGGCGCCAATGGCTGACCTCTGACATCGTCTCTCACTACCTGAAGCGGCGTACCTATTTCGAGATCGCAAGCGAGCAATCTATCGACAACGTCGATCAGCGTATTCAGGGCGAAGTGGAGCCCTTTGTGCGGACAGTGGTTACGCAGCCGCAATTGGTGATGGAGGCGGTAATGGGGTTGAGCATTCAGGCCGCGATCCTTTACACGATTGCTCCTATGCTCATCTGGGTCACCATCGGCTATGGTGCGTTGACCATCCTGACGACGCTCTGGCTATATCCGCCGCTGATTCGGCAGCAATTCAACATCACGGTGGCCGAGGCGGACCTTCGCTACGGACTACTGCACATCCGCGACCACGCGGAGATCGTTGCCTTCTATCGTGGTGAGCACGCGGAGCAGAAGAGCGTATTGGCCCGCCTCGAATTGGCGCTTCGTCGGCGTCTGGTGAATCTTCATTACGAACTTCTTGTAATGGGAGGTGCTTTCAAGCTGCTTGACATCGTCTGGGCGCTCGCGCCGATGCTTGTTTTGGTGCCTCTCTATATGAGCGGGAAGATTCAGTACGGTGAGATTGCGCAGGCAACGATGGGCGCCGCCTCAATCCTGGGAGCCATCAACACGATCCAGCAATTTCTGCCGACCATGGCAGGCGCTGCTCCGCAAGTCGTGCGACTCGGCCAGATCCTTGAGAAATACGATTCGCTCGATCCCGCTCGACTGGCAGGCGGCGGCGACGAAAAGCCGCACATCCGTCTGTATCGCAAGGATGGTGCAGATTCGGTACGGGTCGAGCATGTGTCGCTATCAACGCCGGGTGGCGAGCAGGCTCTCGTACGAGACCTCTCCTTCGTGGTGGAGGCAGGTCAGCGATGGGCTATCACCGGACGGACGGGCGTCGGAAAGAGCTCGCTGTTGCGAGCCCTGGCAGGATTGTGGGATCGGGGTAGCGGCAAACTGCACATGCCGGCTGCCGATGAGACACTGTTCTTGCCGCAGCGTCCCTACATGATGCTCGGCACGCTGCGTGAGCAGTTGCTCTATCCGTCCAAGCGTGACGACGTATCCGACAAGCAGCTTCAGACACTGCTTGAACGAGTGAATCTGGGCCGCGTGGCCGAACTCCACGGCGGATTCGACGCTGTCCAGGACTGGGGCCGCATTCTCTCGTTGGGGGAGCAACAGCGCATCGCCTTCGTTCGGGTCCTGGTCGCGCGGCCGAAGTTCGTCTTCCTGGACGAGGCGACGAGCGCGATGGACGTACGGACCGAGCAGCTCATGTACGAACTGCTTCGCGAGTGTGGCGCTACATGCATCAGCGTCGGTCACCGGCAGAGCGTAATCCGCTTCCACGACCACGCGTTGCGCCTTGACGGCGGTGGGTCTTGGAAGGTGGTGGCGCCGGACGAGGCTGTCCCTTCGGAGGCGGTTCGGACGCCCGAACCCTTGGAAGCCCGTTGAGGGGGCTGATGCGGTCGCCCAGTCGAAGTACCTGAAGGTGAAGTAGTTACCTATGAACCGTTTGTGTATAGCGTTCCTGTCGGTATTGATCGCCGGCGCGACGTTCTCCAGCACCGTTGCGGGCCGGGACGCTCCTCAAATCTCGGCCAGGAGCTACCTAGTGATGGACGTGACGGCGAACCGTGTCCTCGCGCAAAAGGATATCGACCGTCAGGTGGAGCCCGCCTCCCTCACCAAGCTCATGACGGTCTATCTGGTCTTTGATGCGATCAAGAGGCATCGCTTGTCACTGACGCAGACGCTGCCGGTCAGTAGGCGTGCATGGAGGATGACCGGCTCAAGGATGTTCATCAATCCGAAGATGAAGGTCCCAGTCGAGGACCTCATCAAGGGGCTCATCGTCCAATCCGGCAATGATGCGGCGGTCGCTCTCGCTGAAGGCCTGGACGGCACGGTCGAGGCGTTCGTCAAGCGCATGAACGATCAAGCTCTGAAGCTGGGCATGAAGAACACGCACTTCGAATCACCCGATGGTTTGCCGATGCCCGGCCACGTGACGACCGCGCGCGACTTGAGCATCTTGTCAAAGCGGCTGCTGAACGACTTTCCGACGCGCGTGGGCTATTTCGGAATACGCAAGTACCACTACGCCGGCACTCCGCCTTCCAATGAGACGAATCGAAACGCCCTGCTGTTTCAAGACAAGACTGTCGACGGCTTCAAGACCGGGTATACCGACGCTGCCGGCTATTGCATCGTCGCCTCGGCGATGCGGCCGTCGGGACGTGGGCGTGAGCCGCACCGCCTTATCGTCGTCGTGCTCGGTGCTCCCAGCAAAGCCGAGCGCATCGATGAGGCACAGGCGCTACTCGACTGGGGCTACGACCAGGCGAGCTGATGTCACCTCATCTTGAATGAGCCGCGGGCGGAGGCAAGGCTGATGCCCGTCAAGGCCGTCTGACGGAATTGCCTGCTTACGTGCAGCGTGTCGGCCCATCTGCTCGATACGGCAGCCGGCGGAGGCCTGCGTGCGTTGATGCCGCTTGTCGGTGGCGGGGGATCTCGCTTGACTAAGAACTTATCCGTAATGAGGTTGCCCCTGAACCGCGGAGTGCATAGCCCGTTGGTTAAGCGGCGTTGTCGTGCTGTGCCGCGAGCCATCGTCGTTCGAATGTGAGCGTCCGGCCGGAGCCTGGAGGGTGGCCTGGCACTCTGGCCCGAGTTCGTGCGGAGCAAGTTGCACGTCAGTTGCCGCCGTGCGTTCTGAACGAACGCACGGGCCGGCTTGTCTGGACGAAGTCATGTGCACAGGTCTTGGGCGGGACCGGTCTGCTGTTGGGGCTTCTTAGCGGCCTGCTGGGCGTCGGCGGCGGCTTTGTGATCGTGCCGTCCTTGACCCGCTACTCGAACCTCTCGGCTGAGAGCATCGTCTGCACGTCGCTCGCAGTCATTGCAGTGGTCTCGGTCTCCGGCGTCGCCTCGGCTGCAGCGCACGGCGCGGTCGACTGGTCGTTGGCAGTGCCGTTCGGTGCCGGTGCCGGTGCTGCGCTCGCGCTGCTGCTTACCCGCCAGTATGCCAAGCGATGGTCGGGCCCCGGGCTGCAGCGCTCGTTTTCCATCTTGTGCTTTGTCGTCGCGGTGATCCTGCTGATCCGTGGCATTCGCTCCCTCATCGGCTGACGACCTGTCGGCGTCGCCTTACCTCGTAAACACTATGTCGAACCACCACAACCTCCTGATCCTCGGCTCCGGCCCGGCCGGCTACACAGCTGCCATCTATGCGGCCCGCGCCAACCTGAAGCCCGTGTTGATCACCGGCATGGCCCAGGGTGGCCAACTGATGACGACGACCGAAGTCGACAACTGGCCCGCCGACGTGATGGGCGTGCAAGGGCCGGAGCTGATGCAGCGCTTCCAGGAACACGCAGAGCGCTTCCAGACGCAGATCATCTTCGACCACATCAACGAGGTCGATTTCGCGAAGCGCCCGTTCACGCTGAAGGGCGACAGTGGCACCTACACCTGCGACGCGCTGATCATCGCCACCGGCGCCTCGGCCAAGTACCTGGGCCTGGACAGCGAGCAGGCCTTCATGGGCCGCGGGGTCAGTGGTTGCGCCACCTGCGACGGCTTCTTCTACCGCGACCAGGAAGTCTGCGTCGTCGGCGGCGGCAACACGGCCGTCGAGGAAGCGCTGTACCTGTCCAACATCGCCAGCAAGGTGCATGTGATCCATCGTCGCGACAAGTTCCGCGCCGAGCCGATCCTGATTGACAAGCTCAACGCCAAAGCGGCCGAGGGCAAGGTGCAGCTGCACCTATTCAACACGCTGGACGAGGTGCTCGGCGACCAGAGCGGCGTCACCGGCGTGCGCATCCGCAGCACCAAGGACGATGCCACGGCGACGGATCTCAAGCTGCAAGGCTGCTTTATCGCCATCGGCCACCAACCCAACACCGACATCTTCAAGGGCCAGTTGGAGATGAAGGACGGCTACATCATCACCAAGAGCGGCCTGAACGGTTTCGCGGCGATGACCAGCGTGCCCGGGGTGTTCGCCGCCGGCGACGTGCAGGACCACATCTACCGTCAAGCCATCACCAGCGCCGGCACCGGCTGCATGGCCGCGCTGGACGCTCAGCGGTACCTCGAACAACTCAAGGGATGAACATGATCACGATCATCAATCCTCTTCTGTCTGCATCCGGCGCTCCTGATTTCGCTGCGGTCCGCCCCGAACACATTTCTCCTGCGATCGAAGCCCTCATTGAGCGCTGCGACCAAGCGCTGGCCCGGATAACGGCGCCCGGCGTCGAGCCTCGGTACAAAAGCGTCTCGATGGCGCTCGACGTCCCGGTGCAGGAGCTGCAGATGGCCTGGGGCATCGTCTCGCACCTGCACGGTGTCGTGGCCACTCCAGAGCTGCGTGCCGTCTATGCGCAGGCGCTGCCAAAGGTCACGGCGATGTTCACGCGCTTCGCCACCAATGAGGGTCTATACGCCTTGGACAAGCGCATCCTCAGCGAGGACGGCAGCCTGTCCGACGAGGAGCGTGAGAGCCTCAAAAAGGCGTTGACCGGCTTGGTGCTCTCGGGCGCCGAACTGCAGGGTGCGGAGAAGGAGCGCTTCGCTGAGACGTCGCAGCGGATGGCGACCCTTGGACGGGAGTTTTCGACCCGGCTGATGGATGCGACGGACGGCTTCGTCTACTGGGCATCCGAAGCGGAACTGGCAGGCGTTCCGGACGACGTTGTCGCGGCGCTGCGCCAGGCCGGCGCAGCCGAGGGCAAGGACCGCCTGAAGGTGACGCTGCACGCTCCCAGCTTGGGCCCGGTGATGCAGTACGCCCATGACCGCGCCCTGCGCGAGATGCTCTACCAGGCCAATGCGACGCGAGCCAGCGAGTTCGGCCCGGCCGAACTGAACAACGACGCCGTGATCGCTGAGATCATGGCCTTGCGCCAGGAGCGCGCTGCCTTGTTGGGTTATTCGCACTTCGCGGCGGTGTCGCTGGTGCCCAAGATGGCCGGCTCTTCGGATCAGGTCCAGACCTTCCTACGCGACCTGGCGGCTCGCAGCAGGCCCGCGGCGGGACGCGAACTGGCAGAACTGCGCGTTTTCGCTGCCGAGGAGCTTGGCATCCATTCTCTCCAGGCCTGGGATGTGGCCTATGCCAGCGAACAACTGCGGTCGCGGCGCTACGCCTTCAGCGAGCAGGACGTCAAAGTCCATTTCCAAATGGAGCGCGTGCTGTCTGGCATGTTCGATATCGCTCAGGACCTCTTTGGCATACGGATCCAGCCAGAATATATGCCAGCCTGGCACGAGACCGTCCGGACGTATCGCGTCGAGCGCGACGGGGTGCTGGTGGGCCATTTCTACTTCGATCCCTTCGCTCGCCAGGGCAAGCAGGGCGGTGCATGGATGAATGGCGCCCAGCCGCGCTGGACGCGGCCCGATGGCGTGGAACGCCTGCCGCTCGCATACCTCATCACGAATTTTGGACGTCCTGCTGAGGGAAGGCCGGCGTTACTATCGCATCGCGAGGTCGTCACGCTGTTCCATGAGTTCGGCCATGGCCTGCACTTCCTGCTCACGCAGGTCCGGACGCTGGGCGTCTCCGGCATCTCGGGCGTCGAATGGGACGCGGTCGAGTTGCCCAGCCAGTTGATGGAGAACTTCGCCTGGGAGTGGCCGGTACTTCAGAAGCTGACGGCGCACGTGGACAGCGGCGAGCCGCTTCCCCGGGACCTGTACGACAAGATGGTGGCCGCGCGGAACTTCCAGGGCGGACTGGCCCTGGTGCGTCAGGTGGAGCTGTCGTTGTTCGACATGCGACTGCATGCGGAGCAGATACAAAACGCGCAGGCCCTGATGGAGGAGGTGCGCAGCGAAGTCAGCGTCATCACCCCGCCGTCATACCTGCGGTTCCAGAACGGCTTCAGCCACATCTTTGCCGGCGGCTATGCCGCGGGCTACTACAGCTACCTCTGGGCCGAAGTCTTGGCGGCGGATGCCTGGGGTGAATTCGAGCGACTCGGCCCGCTGCAGGCCGCGACCGGCCAGAAGTACCTGGACGCGATCCTCGGCCGCGGCGGCAGCCGGCCGATGGATGTGAACTTCCGTGAGTTCGTCGGACGCGAGCCGAGGCTGGAGTCGCTGTTGAAGCAGCGCGGTCTGGCTGTCGCGGCCTAGCCGAGAGGAGGCGCCGTGGGCTCTTGCGAACACCTTGCATGGTCGGCGGTAGCGCCTTGGGACGAGGCCAATGCCGACGGCTCCTTGCTGCGTTCATCGTCGCCGACCGTCGTCGGCGCGTTCTTGCCCGACTGCCCCTGCTTCAGGGAAGCGAGTTCGACCCTGGAAAGACTTGCTTGGAACTTTGCACATGTCGTGCGCTTCTGTTCACTGGATGTCGTGCGATCTCCAGCGCTGGCCTTCCAGTTCGGGATCTGGCGGACGCCGGCAAGCCTGATGCACACCATCTCGTGTGCGCGGGATCAGCCGATCTTGGCCATGACGCCGCTGGCACACCAGAGGGCCGTGGGACCACGCTTACGCCCGTTGATGCGGGCCGAGTGCAGCAAACTCATGATGGCCGCGGCTCGCTTGCCAGCGCGCAGGCTGCCGGCGAAGAGCCAGTTGGATCTTCCGAGAGTTATCGGTCTGATCTGGTTCTCGACCCATTGTTCGAGATCGGCACGTCGCCGTCGCTCACGAAGTGCGTGAGCTCTTTCCAACGCTTCAAGCTGTAATCGATCGCCTTGATGGTCGCGGAGCCGGGCGGCACCAACGACCTCTTTGCGAGCAGCCATCGGTAGAACACCGCCAGCACTCGGCGCGACTTGCGCTGCCTATGGTGCCAGCACTACAGTGCATAACTGTTGCGTGCTCTGCCACCGCGCTTGCTGCGACCTTCCATGTGGAAGTTGATCCAGTCCATGATGTCCTGGCGGCGCCACCTGGGGTGGCTTCGGCGCTTCTCGGGGCCGGTCAACCGCAGTGGTTTGGGGAAGCCCAACGTCTTCATGTACTCCTCGAGGATATACCGGGACGCGCACTTGAGCATGGCCCCAACGTCATGTGCATCGAGCAGGGCTTCCGGATCCATTCGGAAGGCTATCTCGCGAGCCAGCGCTTGGATGTCGATGGTCGGTGTGACAGGTTGGGGCACTTCCACGGGCATGAGGCAGCAACTGCTTCGATTGCCGACGCTTCCATTCGATTGATCACGCTCTCGGTACGCCCGTGTAGCCGGCGTGCGGAAACGGTGCTTGTCCTTTCCAGGTCTCATGCTCCAGCAGTAAGAGACTTTCGAAGTGCTGGTGGATCCCAGCCTTCGTCTCGGCTGATTGAGGCATGCACCGCATCTTTGGCCGCCGGCCATCGACGAACGCTTGGATGTCCTGATGCTGCTCCACGCCGATGGAGCCGGCGGCCCAGGGATCGAATAAGCCCCGTCACGCGGATGTGTGCGGCACGGTGCAGAATGTTCGACGCGCCGATCATCTGCGGGACTGATATCAGGCTGAGTTCGCATGGCTTACCCTTGCTCCGGCGGTGCCCCACTCTATGCTTTTGGTCTCCTGCTACTGCGATGAAAATCAACTGAATTCGTGCAACTCGCCGGCCGTAAGAGTTGCGGCCAGAGCGGGTGGGGTCGGTATGTCCCTGCTGGGAAATGCGACCTTCTCGCTTGGCGACGGCGCGACCGCGAGACACCTGCAGCACTTCAGGCGAGCCGTATCGGAAGGCCGTCATTGCACGCGTGTTGGAGTTCTAGTTCTTGCCGGGCAGCGTGGTGAGGATGATCGCCAACCGGCTCGCAGCGGCTGCCAATTGATCGGTGTCACCGACCGCCGTATAGGAGCCAGTCCGTGATCGGCATGTAGGAGCCAGCGGCTGAGCCGAGGCGATTCAGCAGTTCCCACCGCGGCTGCGCCTCTAGCCAGCATGGTGTAGCTGCCCGCCGGCGGATCCGGTTGAAGGTCAGGCGGTCGTGATGCTCGCTGGCGACGATCCTCCCGATTTCGGGGGAGGGGTCGAGGCCTTCAGTCAGGCATTGAAGCCTAGACTGGCCTTGCCCTTCGGGGCCCTGCTTTCCTCCCTGAGCAGGAGCCTTAGCGTGATGACAGCGATAAGGCATTGCACGGCTCCGCCCACGGGCGGGGCCGTCTTTTTGCGCTCGGGCGATCGCTTCCCGGCTTGCTTTTCGACTCAGGACTCGACGCGAAACTCTTCGCGCTGGCGGCCCTGGGCCACGTATTGGGTGAGCCACCTCGCGGGCTGGCCACGGCCGCTCCACGTGTTATCCGGATTGGCAGGATCACGATAGAGAACGCGCGCGGTAGACGTCGATGGAGTCGCAGTTCCGCGCCGCTTGGTCTCGGTGTACGGCAGCAAGGCCTTGATGCCTTCTTCGATGGCGAATCCCGCGGCGATCAACTTCTTCGCGTAACCATCGGCCAGGACCTTGAGTTCCTCTTCCCGCTTGCCCACGATCTCCTGGTCGAGTTTGGCCTTCAGTGCGACCAGCTCTGCGTAGGACAGTTTTCCGACATCAACGTCTGACATGTTCTTCAAAGGTTAGGCCGCCACACGGCGGCGTGTGATGGTAGCCCCAAGCATGAGTGCCCGGCCGGCGAGAACCCGGAGATCGTCGGGCCTCGTGGGCGGTGGGCGCCGGCCGGGAGAAAACAACCGCGAAAGCAGTTGTCGGATATCGGTTCTTCACGATCTCGGTCGCGGTCACGCTGACAATGTTGTTGCAGCAGAAGTCGGACCTGCGCGACAAGTCGGATGGCGCGGCTCGCGAGCAGATGCGCCTTGCCTTGCACGACGCAAGCCGACGAAAATTTCTTCCGGGCTGTGAGTAAAGACTGCCGCGCTCGATCTGGCTCCTTCCGTAGGAGCGCGCGGATCATCCTTCGATCGAAACGGCGCACGGAGCACGCAATGCAGAGCAAATGGCTGACCGCGATCCTTGCCCCAATTCTTGGATTGGTTGCGGCAAGCATTGGCGCCCAGGAGGTGGCTGACGATGCGCAAATCGATCAGGTTGCCATCTCGAACATCTCGTCCTTGTACGGCAGCCAACCGACACGCGCTATCAGTTGCACAAGCCATTGAGAGATCTGGTCAGAGCGTTTGTGCGCGGTCATCACCGCCGACTTCGCCCCCTGGATCAGCAGCATGCGCAGGTAGTCGTCTCCGCGCTTTGTGATGCTCCCCAATTGCGTCTTGCCACCACTGGAGTTCTGCCGTGGAACCAGCCCCAGCCATGAACCGAACTGCGCGCCACTTTTGAACTGCGTGAAGTCGCCGACCGTAGCTACCAGTGCCGAGGCAGTCACCGGGCCGATGCCTGCGATCTGTGCCGCCGCCTTGGCCTGCTCGTCTGATCGCACATGTGCGGTGATTCGTTCGTCGCAGCTTGCGATGTGGCACTCCAACTCGATCCAGTGCAGTCGTGCCTCCTGCAGCGCTAGCCGGACGATGCCGGGTAGCTCATTGCTGGCGTCCTCCAGCACGTCCGCCAGGCCCAGGTACAGCGCCTCGGGAGACTGCGCGAAGACGATGCCGAACTCGGTCAGCAGGCCGCGGATCCGGTTTATACAGGCGGTGCGATCTTGCTTGTAGCCCTCGCGCAAACGGTGTATGGCAAGCAGGGCCTGCTGCGTGGGCGTCTTCACTGGAACAAAGCGCATGTGCGGCCGGCTCGCTGCCTCGCAAATGGCGGCTGCGTCATTGGCGTCGTTCTTGCCGCCCTTGCCGGTCATGCGATACGGCGTGACGAAGTGGCCTGCAATCAGGCGTACGTCCAGCCCGAAGTGGCGCAGCTTGCGCGCCCAGTGATGGGCACCCCCGCACGTTTCCATCGCGACCAGGCAGCCCGCAGGGAGCAGCACGCACCAAGCCGCGAACTTGTCGGAGGATAGCCGGCCCTGAATGCTTGTGTCCACGACGGCATGCATGGACATATGGGCACTTCAGACTTGAGCACAGAGGAACCGACGGCACCGACCGGGCGTAGTTGGCGACGGCATTCGACAGAGTTCAAGAAGCGAGTCATCGACTTGGCAGGTCAGCCCGGG
>Ga0247779_1001015_pt1 | contig 14495 bp, 9 predicted proteins | sample UWRJL221509R5_FD_179925 | JGI IMG/M metagenome (GOLD analysis project Ga0247779, IMG submission 179925) | Plant litter microbial communities from Arlington Agricultural Research Station in Wisconsin, United States - UWRJ-L221-509R-5 | ecosystem: Environmental > Terrestrial > Plant litter >...
ACAGTGACGGGAGGTGTAGGAGGTGTTGTCACAGGAAAGTGAAAAAGCGTTGAATCCCGTGGGAAATGTTTACCAAAGTCCCCTTTGTTGAATGGCCGTGTCTCTTGTTAGCCTAAGACAACTTGGGACCGTCTTATTTCAAAATCTCGTCCTTCATTTAAACAAGCCTCTATCATCGTTCCTTCTTCAACTAGATTTCAAAACCCAAGTTGTCAGGCGGAATGATCCTTTTTAGCCATTTTAGGTTCTCGTTCAAATGAGGCAGGGTTCATTAAGGTTCATGAATCTGTTAAACGGCTGTGAGAATCGAGATAGACTCACTTCTTTTTTTTACATACAAGATGTATATTTATCCTTACACCAGAATACGTTTGTAATACCCACTTGGAAAAACTGTTTATATATGACAAGATTTTACCTATTTCCAACTGAAGTTGCCGTAAAGGGTCTGAATCGGAGTTTGAATATTCCATGTCCAGATTGCCGAGCATGCCATTGTTCTTTCACCTAATGGCACGGATCATCGTCATGTTCGAGCGCTTAAATTCCTTTCAACACGCCATTACCCTGTAGGCGCATGCCTGCACTCTGGGTTAGTCTTTTGAGACGATGATTAACTCTGCCCTTCGTCGACTTGCGCTTGGCGGGTTTCCAGATAGCTTTCTAGTGCACACAATAAACCTTGAATCTGAATCCGAACAAGATAAATTATCGTGCGTGGCCATAGAGGCTTATGGCTGAGCTAACTCAGGTTTCTCCAGAGAATTTTGGACTCCTCCAGAGGTTGATTATATAAATCAGACCCTCCCCAAAGTTGGGAATGATGAGCCGTCAGCGGACGTTTCTGAGATAACAGGCAAGAAGATCACCACGGAATATCCACCAGACAAACCAGCGGAAACTCCAAATCATATCGACTCCCCGGCAGAGGTAAACGGAAGAAAGCTTCACCGACGTAGATCTGCAGCTGCCTTTCCTTCGTTTCTCCATAAGCTCGCAGAAACGCAGCTTGTCGAGATAACGGAAGAGGTTATTTTGCAATCCTTTGCCGAAAATACAGGATCTTCGTCTGTACAGGGCTTATCAGACAACTCTCCTCATCTACGCAACGCTTCTGAGTTAGAAATCGACAAGGGTACACGAAGACAGACAACGATCAGTACGCAATCTACTGAAGACAAAGGAGATAGCAGCACCCCCAAGCCCTCAAAGAGACAGTCACTTTCTTTTTCGCGCAATATATTTGGACTAGACGAGTCAATTGCGAAGAAAGTTGAGGAAGCCGGCCGCTTAAGGCGTATACAGTCTCAACAGAGTCAAAATACGAACCCGAGCTCACCCGTATCTTCACCCGTGCCTTTAGATCCTTCGATAAGTTCAAAGCTGATCGGAGAACCTTGTTCGGCTGTCTCGCCTACCCCACCTCTTACCAACGACCTGCATCAGAGCTGCGAAAATGGCATGCAAGCCTTACAAGATATTATAGATATGCAGATCGCACAACTAAAGGCGAGCAAGGAGGAAGCCGACCGTCTGAAAGCCGAATACCAACGTGACAAAGCTCAACTCACCCTAAAGTTGAAAGCATACGTACAGGATGCTTCAAAAATGGAGCAAGATAACACCCTTTCAAAGCAGAAAATATCTAGGCTGACAACGGAACTCAACGAGGTTGCACGTGGTTTAAAATCTCTGACAAAGGAAAAAGAGGGCTGGCAAGAGCAACTGGATACCATGCATCATCGCGTCATGCAGGCTGAGCGTCGTGTCAGATGTGTGGACCATCTGACGCGATTGAAACTCGAAGCACATCAAGAAGGAGCATTCGGTTCTGTAAAACGCACCAAGCAGTTGCATCCGATTACGAAAGCGAGCGCAGAGGTGATAAATGCTATATCATCAATGAACGAAGAGATATCGCAATATGCAAACCTCCTTGCGGAGAATGTGCAGGCATACACTCCCATGCATACGCTTGATGATCTTACAAGATCCAAGAAGGTGATTGGGGAGACTTTAACAACATCTTTATTAAAAAACATGCGTCCCCCGACCTCTCATGTACGATTGAAATTATTCCTTATACAAGTTATCCTCGAGGTTTTCATGGTACACTGGTGTACTGATATAATCGAAGGCTGGTACCCTGCGCAACAGTCATTCTCAGACGTGCTCCTTGACTTGTCGTCTCAAAGCACGAATCCATCGAGTAAGTTCTAATAATGTACTTCATATAATCCAACTAACATTGTGTAGCAATCTTTCCTGGAGCGAGGGTTGATCACGGCAAGATCAAGATCTTGCAAACGGATAACACTGTTAATTATTCACGATGGGTGGTAGACATTATGAAGGATCTTTCTCAAATCCTCGCCCTAGGTGCTGTCCGGATTAACCTTACTCGCAACAGCTTATTCACTTCCAAATTCATTACGCTTGTCAAAATGGCATATGACGTGCGAACTGCGCTTGCCGAAAAGGATCTTTGTGGCGGCCTCGAGCTTGCGGTTGTTGGAGATGGCACCCCCTTTCAGCCCAGATGGATGGAAGAGGCTCATCGAATGAGTCGTACTATCACTCCGACGACAATGAAAATGGAGCCGGTTGCTGGAACATGTGGACTGGGTCTACGGCGATACACTATTGACATTGGTGGCTCGTCGATATCGACTTCGAATCCTGACATGATTCTGAAACCCAAAATTATTCTTTCGCGTGCCCTCGAAGATGGTTCTACTTGGTAAGGTTGGATGTTGTATATGTGCATTTCTCATTGTCTTCCATCTTGTACACATACCATTTGCTTCACGTTCAACATCGCCATGTAAGCAGCAACTTTGATATCAGTAGAATTACAACAGATTATCCAGAATGTACAGTACTTAAATAGTTCTTAAATATAACATTTGTATTGCGGGTCTTTAGGTCCTTTCCATCCAACTAGATTTACCATTAATATTGGAAGAAACTCAGATCATACTGGGAGTACTTACCACAATGCCAGCAATCGAGCAAATGGTTTGGATCGCTGAGTTTCGAGATATCATTATGCGTATTGTGGCAAGGTTCTTTGAAATACGACTTACTATTTTTTCTTGATCTCAAGCAGACGAGGGTAATTTCCTCCCCAGAACGAGTCTGGAAATAAATAAGCATATGTCTCACAGCCGTGACAATGAACACACTTACCCTCAAAATCTGGTTCGTGGATATCGGCCTCGTTCTGATGGATCAAAGGTCAACTCATGATAACTAGGAGCACAAAGAATTGTAAAACCCACGAGATATGCACCTGCGCCAGGTGTGATTTCGCGCAGATAGTTGACAGCCTTTGTAGATTGGGAATATGCCAATTGTTGATCTGCCATAGTCCCATCCCAGTACCAACTGTTAACCAAAATCACCTGGCGCGGAATAAGTCTGTCAGGTTGACGAAGTTTGGATTAGAGCTATATTCTCACCTGGTACAATGCTGTCCTCCAGCTAGGATGGACGCTTGTATCTAGTCCCTTGGTCCCATTGAATCCATATGCAGTGGTGATATGTATTTGAGAAAACGCGGAGTGTGCAAAAGCGTCCATTAGGGCGTCTTTCAATTCCGCTCTGCTACTTTCTGTTTCATGATTTTCGGCAGGAACAAAACGTGAAGCAAGTGCGATAGGTAAACCGATAGGCTAAAGAATTTTTTAGAATATGTCCAGTCCTTTGAGAAAAAGTTGAAGCCCTACATCTTGTTCTCCATTCGTTCCTGCTATCCAACCTTCGAACCATTTACTTAACGAAGAAACTTCTGTCACAGAAGATTTACCGCCCATCCTTGTGGTTAACTCTACTAAAGGTTCGAATAATTCCTTGGTTTCATCGAGTTGTAATACAGGTGATATGAGAACTAGATTTCCGATAGTAGGCTGCGTAGATGGATGAGACTATCATAAGATGGGAAGCGCATTGAATCACTTACCGTCAAATACCCTCCAAAGCCTTGTTTTGCGAATGTTGTGACATTCTTTAGGAATATGTCGAGAACTGCTCTCAAACTATCGTCATTAGGTGGCCAATTGATATTAGCCCTATTGGTGAGAGTTCGTCAGCGGTTTGTAGTTTTGAATGTACGAAACTGCTTACATTCTAAACGATTCCCTCGGCGATGTCATCATAGTAGCCTCAAGGACAACCCCAAATGTACCACCTCCACCTCCACGAAGCGCGAACAAAAGATCTTGGTTCTGACACTCATTGACAGTTCGATAAACTCCATCAGGAGTAACGACTTTGTATTGTAGCTTAAGAGGAAATCAGTACCGTATTTCATGATCGGCAGGCTCAGGGTGGTCTTACAGTTCGATCGGCGCCCATACCGTAATTTGGTGTCAATGGAGAATGTCCACCTCCCTGATAACGAGTAAGTAAACTCTCAGTTGCTCCTTAAGGAACATACCTGCGCCCATCCGCCTGCGGCACCAACAGATTGGTCCGAGCCTGCGACAATTTGAAGACCACGTTCATCTGCAAACTCGATCAAGTCGTGGAATTGTGATCCAGCCTTTTCACAAAAGAAAAAGGGCGATTCAACGACTTATTTTTAAGGACAAAAGAGAGCAGGTATTCAAAACACTTACACCAAACGTCAAAGCAGATTGTCCGTCGATATCGCAGCCCTCAGCCACGAAGTCAGGTTCGTGTTTGATCTTATGAAATTATACATCTTAGGCCTTTTTTTAAATAAATAAAGAAAAACGAGCGACTCACGTATTTGAGGTTGTGCATCTATGAATAAACATTACTACGGCTTCTTACTCCAGGAACAAAAAAAAACATACCCATAGACCCAGCGAGTCAGGCGCTGAGCTCCGCCCTTGGAAGTCGTGCTGTATATTTATTAGTTTCATCCAGTAAACGAGGTCATGACGGTCCAAAGATAAATACACACCCCAGTATTCTTGATAGCCAAAGTAACAGCCTTTTCCTTGCTGAACTGGAACGCTGAGATGACATCCTCCTTTTTCCTAACATCAATCTATACGGGTAAGGTCAGAAAAGACTTTTTCAGGGTCAAATTTTACGTACGTAGAATGGCGAAATGCTGCCTTGAGAACATTGTTGATGAGGGGCAAACGACAGAGAATTGGTCGCATTCGTCCAGTCAAGGAGACATGATTCTCCAGTCGCCATGCACGTCTCAAACTGAGTCTACAGATAGTATGGTAGTTGAGGCTTAGTTTGTGTTAAAAGATCAAACATTGCAGCACGTACCGAACTATAACCACCAAACGCATGCGAACGATTCACTGATGATTAAAATATCAAACATAACTTCCAGGGGCTGATAAGCAGTACAGATAACTCACGATGACTGTTGAAAAAGTTTTCCTGCACATGAGCGCATTCCTTGTAGTTTGGCTCAACCCGATTGCCGTTATACACAGAAAAGCATGGTTTCGCCCATGGTTGACCAAAGTGAAGACGTCCTTCAACTGTAGCATTCAGAGCTGCCCAGTCTGACGCAATAGGCGCTAGAGGTCCACATAGAGGGTTTGATCCAAATTCGAACGTCCGGAGCGTGGTAGGAGTGAGCCCGAACGTTACCTGGGAGGACATGAAGAAAATAAGAAGTAGGAGGTTACAAAAAAGTGAACTTGCCTGACCTTTGGGTGAAGTTGCTTGTTATAACTGTATCGAAGAATTAACGAACGGTCAAGGTTACAATACAAAATGAGGAGATGTTATTTACTTCAAAACTAAAATTGATGCGAACACCACATACGCGGGCTATCAAATAGAATCTCCGGATGGAAAATCGTCCTTATCTCGTACCTGGACGATTCACAGTCACATATGTACAATACTAGAGACTCCGTTCCGCTGGTGACGTTCTCAGAGTTTTCAGCATTCAAAAAGAAGAGCCGTCCATCTAAAACCTTTATCGAGTACCAAAGGAACTGCAACACTTTGAGCTGGGTGAAAATACTGTGCGCACCTCTGCATGCCGACATGTTTAACAGCTGGCGTCTACCAGATTCCGTGGTCTAGACGGCGGACCCTGAGTATTTGACGTACATACAGAAGAATCAATCACCTTCAATCACTCGATCTGTCGAAAAATCAGAAGTTCTAGGTTCACCACTTCACATGACAATGCTGATCTCCAAAACATACGCGAAGAGGTCAGGCGGAGCCTTGACATTTTTCCGATGACTTCATAATGGGGTACTTATAGAGAAGAGATCGTTTTAAAAACATTTTTTGTAATCTCTGTTCGGAGACGATCACATAATTGACCGACTTGTAGTACGAGTGACAAGACGTACAGGATACTTCGATATCAGGTGAAGAAACTGCTTTCGTTGCTCCTCACCGCTCATACCCTGTTCAGGGCATGAGAAAATGTGTTATTTCTATCGCTCAGAACCATACATAGTCCGAGGTACGGAGGAGAGAAAGGCGTGATTCCTGAAAGTTTTTATCGAGAACTTCCAATCCTTCTGGGAGATCTTTCCGGTATCAATATGGTGCCGAAATTTGGTTGTCCTACATACTCTACAAGTTGGACAGGGTTGGAGCCTTTTTGCCTTTGTTTCCTTGGGGGAAAATGAGTGTTCTAACTTCTCACCCGGAACCAAGACTTCCGAAGTCTTCAGACAGAGGCTGGAGTAAAAATCCCAGACTTCCATGGACGCATCGAGAGGGCTGAAATTGTCTTCCTAGACGACCACAGTCCAGTCTAAATGCTAAAAGCCTAAGCAACGGAAGGAGCGCGTCGCTCTTGTGGACCAGCCCTCCTTGCGCCTATCAAGTTGCTATGAATACGATTTGGCAATTTTGTGGATGCGTCCTTTGAAGGTTGATTATCTTTTTAGTTACTCCATTCGAGCAAGAGCATCGAGTTAGATGATTTCATCGTCATACGACTGGACCAAGACTCTCCAAGACTGGACTGAAGGATGTCGAGATTGTTGAACATTCGGAACAAAGAACGTCAGTGATGCATTGATGATGTGACGCCGCATCCGGCTTTTATTAGTGAGTCAACCATGTGCAATGATCACTTACAATCTTTCACTTTGCTTGATAACGGTCAAACTTGCTACACTAATTTTGAATTCAGCGCCCTGAAGTCTGGGATTCTTTGACGTTAGACACCTGTGTGCACTGCGCTTGAATATAATCAATCAATTTCCCTCCAATTTTTTATCCATCACGGTCTTCGTGTCACCGCTAAGTACCAGTGCACGACTTCATAGAACGTTACAACATAGTAGGGTAGCAATCAATATATCGTATGCTGACATTTCCCCCCATGTCATGAATTGTTTGATTTCCTTTCACCCCATGAAGACATACATTCGGGTTTGAAGAACAGGAAACCTAGAACACGATGACCGGTGACCACACAGCAGACCTTTTAGATTACTTCAATGGCGAGATGGCTAATTGTCTTCTTCAATTTTGATTCTACATCTTCTCCATACGACATACTGAATTCAAAATTGTGTGGTATCCTCATTGATTTAAATTCAATCGAGTATTTCAAGAGTATCTGACTGTTGCGTGGATTAACAAACATGTGCTTGCCTTTTGAGTTGCTGCTGGCTGTGTAAAATTGGGTTCGTCTCCGTTGAAATATTCAACGAGTACCAAAGAACATACGGCCTGATTTAAAAAGAGAGCGTAAATCAATGCAACAAGAGCGCGGACAGCGTCATGAAAAGCAATGGCTGAGCGAAACGAGCTGAGAAACTCGTTCAGGACACATGTAACTAACAACTGAAGGCAAACAGGAAAATTTTCAGAAAAATAGGAACAGCACCGAGAAAAAGAGCCATTTGGTGCACACAAAGTCGCAATCAGTACAAGAATTTAACACGGTGAGAGAAAGGAGGAACAATCAGAAAAGCGCACTCGTGGCATACAGTGCGAAATATGTTCAAATTAACGAAAGATACCGGGAGAGTAAAAGTAAAATTATTTGACGAGAGCCAAACGATAGGGACGTTCGGGAGAAATTGCTGCTAAAGGGAAGCATGCACACCATGTTAACTGTCCGGACAGAATGCACAGAGCGGGAAGGCGTCGAAACGTGTGAAGATCATTGATCTTCTAAACATTACTTACCGTAAATAGAGTAGTTGGCCCATTCCTGAGAGCGTTTCAGCGCTTAAATTGAGGATACGTGACAACTGATATCAATCGATTCTAACACATAACTACACCATCATTTTTTATATAAATTTTCTGAGTATAATACCATCCCTTTATTGTCCATTATATTTTTGAATTTTCTGAAAATCTGCAAACGGAAACGGTCGCGCTAAACCATATCGAACTATGTTTCTTCTTGATGTTGAGAGAAGCCTTCATGTACGCTGAGGTCGGTTTTCGAAGACAGTCATTCAGATTCGCCATCGAGAATGGTACCACGGTCGACTGCAGCAGCATGTCCGCGAGCAAGGTAGCCATAAACTGCGAGGTACCTTCAGAGGTAAAAATTATTGTCCATTAGCCATTGTAATTTCTTTAGAGAAGTATCAACGCGTTAGCTCACTGATCAAAGAATGGCAACATCTCCTTGCTGCCAGGAGTGTTCCTCCAGTCACGCATTAGGTCGCAAGCGACTGCAAATCCAGAGAGGATGTGGACACCAGCTTGGCGCATCCTGTCGTTGGCATCGTCGGCGATGCGCTTGGAAATTGCACCAGATGCGTCGGCGTTGGCGAAAACAGTATAGCCTTCTTGAACGAGGGACAATGCAAGGAAGGTGGTACAGACCTAGTATACACATATAAGGTATTTGGGGAAAAGAAGAGAATTGAAACTGTACTTACGTCGGTAGTGATACCAGCAATAATGATCTGCTTCTTGCCAGTAGCGCGTACAGCATCGCGAAATTCCTTATTATCCCAGGCGTCAACCTCGCCGTTGCGCTTGATCAAGGGGGCGTTGGGGTGCATTTCAATAACTTCCTTGGGGAGAGGACCGTTTGGGCCTGTCGTATCAGATAGACAAATTGGTTAACATTGTTGAGAGAAATATGCTTTAAAAGACTGAACGAACCTGTCTCGGCGCTGGTAGTTAGGACAGTCGGGAGATTGAAAACCTTCCCGATAGCTGCATGAGCAAGGAGATTGTTCCTGAACTCGTCTGCCTGATAGTCACGGACTAGTTGAAACAGTCCGACTTGATGGTCGACGACGAGCAAGGCGACATTGTCCTTGTCAATGCGCTCGAAGGTATATTTCGCTTTAAGGTCAATAATTGGTCGTCAGCATTACTTCCGACTATAACGAAAGAACAACAAACCAGATGTGTTAGCCATCGGAAGGTGTTGTTGTTATTGTTGTTGTTGTGTTAGACTGTTTGCTGAGGAGATTGTCTGAGGAAATAGTAAGCAATTTCCCTCTTATTTATACGTTTTCATGCTCGACTGAGATCTGAAGTCGTTTCCTCATCTGGGTGGAACGTACTTTGCTTGGAAGGCCTGTTCCACCACTGTTTTTTGCTCCTCTTCCATATCGTTTAAACGGATATCGACGGACATTCCTGTGATTTTAGTTCCTGTTCTATACACTGAAGTCGAAGAAGAAGAATCGAGAGCCTCTTTCGGAGAGTCTACATAAGCTAAGTACAAGGCTTAATATTGTGATCTGTGATGCTTGATGGACTACAGGGCTTCTTTGAGGTGAGTTCGATGTATATCGTGGAGATCCGTGAGACTCGCTGCATCATATATGTCCATATATTGGCCTAAGAGATCGGCAGTATGCTACAGCCAGAACTAGTTCAGGCAAAATGCTCGTTTGGATTACGGGAAACGGTGTGAAGTCCAAAGCCACAAAAGCTATAGTCCGCTGGTTCGCAAGTTCGTGATTTCAATGTCATCGAGCATGGTTGCTCAGTTCGTAGTTAACCATGAGAACGATTTAACAGCAAGTAGAAAGAGTAAGAGTCAGAAAGACTAGCTTTGTCGTTCCTCAGTCTACTAAGCAAAAGTGATTGATAAACTATGACCAATTCCTGCTGACACCTTGTTTATCAATTGATAAATAGGAGTACACGTGAACAGCAGGCTACGTAAGCACTCAAATCAGGCAATCTAAATTTAGACCTCATGGCAATTTCCAGGTCTTCGGCGCCAAGGCTTCTTCTCTTCCATATCTTCAATTACTTACTCTAGCTTACTCTCCTTCTCAACCCCATAATGCAGCTAAAAACGAGTTTGACACTCTTGTTGAGCCAATCTCTCGTCACGGCTGTGGATAAATATGTGTAATGGCGAGCAGTTCGCTTGACGTGAAAATTTATAGCTTTAGGATTCTGGCGTCGATTATCGGCTATAGAAAACTAACGACTAGTCGACTCTCTCAAGCTTTCTTAATTGTGAAGAACCTTTTAACCAACATCAGAACTCAAGGAGTTTTTCTTTTTCCGGATGAATACAATAGCGATAAATAATGGACGACCAGGGCTGCTTTCAGAGAAAGCTTGAAGTTGAAGACTCTGATGCATCATTGTACGAAGAAAAGGGATCTCGATCAGGCACTATTGCGTTACCGGCATCGAATGGTCATTTTTCTGTTACTATGAAACAATTCCTATCTGCAACTCCTTCCTGACCTTTACCAAGGACAACTCACTCCAATTGAACAAGACAGGGAGATCATGATAGACGACCACTGATGTCAATATCCAATATTGCGAAAATTGGGTAGCTAGCGCTGGTTTCATGGAAAAGCTCCACTGGTAATGGCCCGACATATTTGAATACTCTACATGGCACGACGCAAACGCACGTCTTTCATATACTTTCAATGGTGAGTTATGATATAAAACCACAGCCACTCGTAGGGGGTGTTCTTTTCGGCGGGTCTTCTTATGTACTTAATACCCTAGGCAGTCAAGTGAACGTTATATGGTCAGCATACATACAAAACCAAGCTTTCTTTCTTGATCATATTCGGTATACCCCATCTGCAGATATAACTCTGAATAATAATGTGATTCGTGTGGGTACAAATGATTCAGGGTTACAATATGGACCTGGATGGCAAGATGATTCAAGTAAAGCACCTGCAGTTGTATTCATTATGCAGTCAGGGGGGGATGTTTTTTTTTGGTCATAGGTGAACGAGAAAAAATACGGTTTCCGTTTACATGGCCAGCCTCCGATTCGACAGTGATGTATGTATCGTTTTCCTACTTATAACGCAGATTATTTTCTTCTGTGCTGAGTGCCAGTACCAGTGCCTGGGGTAGAAATCTATGTTAAATCTCATTCGCCGATACCAATCTGTATAAACCGTGGAGGTGGCCCAGGGGTATGATGAGAATACGCCTCCCAGAGTGGAGTCATGAGAAGTTATGCGCATAATAACTCAGCCAAGAGAAAGCTTTGGAGGAGCGACAGAGCGTAAGTACATATATGAATTTTGTTTGTCTTCTTAGTTCTCGTTTTCGAAGTGAAGTGGTGTCAATTCTAAAGGGGATTCAAGTTGTATCTTGGCAACATTGTCAAGGTTGAGAATATCCGAGCATTAAGAGGCGGGAACAGAATCACTGACGACTCACGAGATGGGCGACGGGTGATGCCGAGTCCCGACACGAGTTCGTTTGAATTTCAAGTTATTACGCGCGCTAAAGTGGCACTTCTTTTTCTACTTCACTTACTTCAGCTTAGTCTCCTCCTCTATAGACCTACCCCGCAGCTTCTCAACTAGCGCTTCTTGCCCAAACCTCGCCTTTGGCGGATAACCTTCTTCAATGATCCCTTCGTTATGACCACGCGTCATACCATTAAAAAATCCAATTTTATTATCAATAGGACTTAGTATACAGCAGCTCCTCCTGTTTGCTGGATACACTCTACTGATGGGCACGACAGACTTATATAACGTTTGAGACTACCTCCTGAATATATCATCAAGCGAGGCAGTCCACCCAATTGGTTCTCAAGGCCTTGTGTTTTTTCTCGTCAGCTAAAAACAGTATTGGATAAATGGCATGGATCCGGCCGTAGGCACCATGGTCAATTATGGTGTCTGGGAAATGAGAGAACATCAGAAAGGATGTGATTCTGATGTTGAGTCAATCCCTCGTCAGTGCCACCGGGAATAAATCTGTATGATGGTGAGTGGACTGTAGTTCGTTTGATGCAAAAATCTTAGTTAGTAATACTGAAAGGCTTCAGGCTCGGTCTTGGTGCGGATTTCGAGTTATCGGAGAAGATAATAACTCTCTTGGGTCATATCAAGTCGAAAGAACCTTGACCAAAACTGAAAAGAGTTCTTTTGTCTTAGGATGGATATAATAGCCACAATATCAATGATTGACAACCAGAGCTGGCAATTCATTCAAAGTTAGCTTGAAGGCCCCGCGGAGACTTTGATGCATCAATGTAAGTCTACGAAAACTACACACGATGACAATGCCGTTTTCATGGTCATACATCTGTTACTATGGGATGATTCCTCTTTGACACTCCTTCCTAACCTTTTACCAGGAAACCTGAGGTTAACTCACTGTGATGGGGCAAGACAGAGAGATCATGATAGACGATACCGATACCAATATACGGTACAGCGGAAACTGGGTGGCTAGCACTGGTATCACAGAAAGTTCCACTGGTGGTGGTCCGGCGTATATGAACACCCTACATGGCACGACGCAAAATACAGCCTTTTCATACACTTTCAGTGGTGAGTAACCACACCTGGTACGCAGGGGAGTCCTTTTCGACAAAGTTTTCTGATATAATTATATAGGCAGCCAAGTGAGTGTGATAGGCTCGGCATACAATACTTCTGAGTCTGCGTTTCCGAGTTGGCAATGCTTTCTCGATGGTGCCAAGGTTGGCGGACGCGCTTCGTTCTCCGCATTCCAGCAAAGGCAAACTGTATGCTCTGCAGGATCACTTTCTACAGACCAGCCGCACATCATTTCTGTACAAATAATTGGCAATCAAAACCAGGCTTTCTTTCTTGATTATATACGGTATATCCCAGCTGCGGATGTACCTCTAAATAATGCTGTGATTCGAGTGGGCACAGACGATTCGGGGTTAACATATGGACCCGGATGGCAAGACGGATCAAGTAAAACAACTGCAGGAGGTGTATTCAACTCGGAGGCAAGCGCGACCGTTGCTTTCAATTTCACCGGTTTGTCCTTCATGTGAATGATAAAAAACACATACACTTACCCGCAGGTATTCCAGGGAATTCTGTTAGCTGGTGGGGTTATACCCTTAAAGATCCTTCTCTTGGATCTGCCCCGGGAGCAGGAACCTACTCGGTTGACGGGAGCGAGCCGAAAGCTTTTAAAATACCAGGTCTTCCTTCCTCTTCATCTCCATCCCAAACGAATGAAGAGTTCTTCAACACGGGTACTTTGTCTGATGGACAGCATCGAGTGGAGGTCGTATATCAAGGAAGCCCGGGAGATGCACCGTTGGTTTTGGACTATATTTTACTTCAGGGTGATACCACGGCATCATCATCATCGCCTCCCGGGATGCAAGTCCTAACTCTGTCTTCGCCCGAGCAATCCTCAATTCCATCATCGCCTCTCGGGACGCAAGTCTCAACTTTGTCTCCACCTGCGCAATCCTCGATCCTTTCACAGAAACCGACGCACGGAAGCCACCATATCAACATCGGTATCGTCGCAGGAACTACTATTGGTGGCCTGTGTATCCTAATCAGCCTGATGTTTTGTTTTCTACATTACCGTCGACGTCGACGTCGATTTCCAGTAGAGAGTATCATAGAGCCTTTCGCTAGAAACCCCAATTCCAACGGATCCAGCCCTTCCTCGTACGAGCCGCAAAAGTCTGGAAATATTACTTCCGACTCGAATCCTTCCATGAGCCTCGTCGTTCTGGATCCAACGGCAATGAGCAAGCAACAACTGGCACATTTGGAGGTTTTGAGACGAGCGAAGGTGACCTACTCTGTGTCGGACTCACAACAGCGATTGCTGCCGCAAATCAATACCGCAGAAGCATCTGGTTCCTCACAGAGAAACAACAGGGTACATGATGAGCCCCCGAATTATTATTTGTGACCCAACATATATGAAACGGACAAACATTTTCCTCTTAGTCATGGACAGCGATGTATGTTTTCCTAATTTCAACGCGAAATATTCGTCTAGTCGCTGTTAATCCGTAGAACGGAAGGAAAAACAGTAGGAATTGCTTGCCATGAGACTTAAAAACCTCAAACATTTGGGAGGATTAAAATATTATCATATAAGTATGCTCTACATCCCCAGCAGCAACAACGTAAAAAAACGTAAAAAAACGTGTCTGTAAACCGCTTCGCGCCCTCTCATCACTTCTTCGAAGAAGTAGAACCAGCACTGCTGTCACCACTGAACGGTGCTTGGGACTTTTTGGTATTGAGCATTGCACCCAACGAAAGAAGCATCTGCGACTGTTGGTCAGCGACATTGGGGTCGTTCGCACCGGGGAGTCTGGGTTTGATAGACGAAACAGGCTTGTT
>Ga0247779_1001016_pt1 | contig 14482 bp, 14 predicted proteins | sample UWRJL221509R5_FD_179925 | JGI IMG/M metagenome (GOLD analysis project Ga0247779, IMG submission 179925) | Plant litter microbial communities from Arlington Agricultural Research Station in Wisconsin, United States - UWRJ-L221-509R-5 | ecosystem: Environmental > Terrestrial > Plant litter >...
GGATCAGCTCGCCGATCAGCGAGTCCTGCGAGATCGCGGTGAAGCCGGGCGTGTCGTTGAAGTAGATCGGCTTGGTACCCGAGATCACCAGCGACAGGCCCTTGAGCATCATCATCATGCCCAGCGTCGCGATGAAGGGCGGCACCTTCAGCTTGGCGATGATCACGCCGTTGACGAAGCCGCACAGCGCGCCGAAGAAGATCGCACCGAGCACGCCCAGCGCCAGCGGCAGGCCGTGATAGGTCAGCACCACGCCGGCCATCACGGCGCAGAAGGTCATCATCGTGCCGACCGACAGGTCGATGCCCGCGGCGATGATGACGAAGGTGCAGGCGATGGCCAGCACGCCGTTGACGGCGGTGGCCTGCAGGATGGCGACGATGTTGTCCATCTGCAGGAAGTTCTCGGACGCGAACGAGAAGTACACCATCAGGATCAGCAGGCTCGCGAAGGCGAGCAGCTTCTGGCGCGCGGCCGGGTTCAGAAAGCGGCGCTTCGCGACCGGGGCCGTGGCGGTGGAGGTGTCGGCAATGGTCGTCATCTCGGGTCCTTGTTCAGGCGGCCGCGCGCAGCGTTGCCAGTTCCATGATCTGTTCCTGCGTCGCCCCGCGGCCCGGCAACTCGCCGGTGACGCGGCCCTCGCACATCACGACGATGCGGTGGCTCATGCGCAGCACCTCGGGCAGCTCGCTGGAGATCATCACGATGGCCTTGCCCTCGGCGGCCAGCGCGTTGAGCAGGCGGTAGATCTCGCTCTTGGCGCCGACGTCGATGCCGCGCGTCGGCTCGTCGAAGAACAGCACCTCGCAGTCGCGCAGGATCCACTTCGCGACGACCACCTTCTGTTGATTGCCGCCGGACAGCAGCCGCACCTGCTGCGCGACCGAAGGCGTCTTGATCGCCAGCTGCTTCACGAAGCCCTCGGCCACGGTGCGCAGCATGCGTCGGTTGACCAGGCCGCCGAAGTCGAGGAAGCGCTTCATGCAGGCCAGGCCGATATTGCTCTGCACGTCGAGGCCTGTGGCGAGGCCGAACTGCTTGCGGTCTTCCGACAGGTAGCCGATGCCGTGGCGCACCGCGTCTCGCGGTGAGCGGATCTTCACCGCCTTGCCGTGCACCAGGATCTCGCCAGCCTCGATCGCGTCGGCGCCAAACACCGCCCGCGCGGTCTCGGTGCGGCCGGCGCCCATCAGTCCGGCGAAGCCGAGGATCTCGCCGCGGCGCAGGGTGAAGGACACGTCGCGCAGCGCGCGACCGCGCGTCAGGCTGCGCGCTTCCAGCACCACGTCGTTGGCCGAGGTGTCGGGCGGCTCCGCCGGCGCCTCGTTCAGGTCGCGTCCCACCATCATCGAGATGATCTGCGCCATGCTGGTCGAGGCCATCGGCACGGTGGCCACGTAGCGGCTGTCGCGCATCACGGTGATGCGGTCGGCAATCTGCTGCAGCTCGTCCATCTTGTGCGAGATGTAGACGATGCCCACGCCCTGCTCGCGCAGCTGCCGGATGATGGTGAAGAGGTCGGCCACCTCGGCGTTGTTCAGCGCGGCGGTGGGCTCGTCGAGGATCAGCACCTTGGAGTCGAAGGACAGGGCCTTGGCGATCTCGACGAGCTGCTGCCGGGCGACGGTCAGCTCCCCGACACGGGCCGTCGGCTCGATGCGCAGCTTCATGCGCTGGAAGATCTCGCGGGCCATCGCGTCGAGCTTCGGCGCATCGATGAAGAAGCCGCCCCACTTGCGCGGCTCGCGGCCGATGAAGATGTTCTGCGCCGCGCTCAGGTGGTTCATCAGGTTCAGCTCCTGATGGACGATGCCGATGCCCAGCTCCTGTGCCTCGCGCGGGCTGCGCACCTCGATCGGCCGGCCGTCCATCAGGATCTCGCCGGCGTCGCGCGCGTAGATGCCCGACAGCAGCTTCATCAGGGTGGACTTGCCGGCGCCGTTCTCGCCCATCAGCGCATGGACCTCGCCGGCGCGCAGCTCGAACTGCGCGCCGTCCACCGCCTTCACGCCGGCGAAAGCCTTCGTGATGCCGCGCATCTCGATCAGCGGCGAGTTCATATGAGCCCCCCGCCCAGCGGATACGCTGGTCGGCCCCCCGAGGGGGCGGCGATGCTTGCCGGATCGACCGGCAAGCACATCGCCAAGTGGGCCGGCTTGGGAGCGGCCCGGCGCTCGGCCCGAAATGCAGCCACGCTCATGTTGCGCTCCCATCGAGACCGTAGAAATCCCGTGCGTTGTCATGCCGGACGCGCTGCCGTTCGACAGCGCTCAAGTCACCGATCAGTGAATCCGACAGCGCGATCCAGCGCCCGTAGTCGGCCGCCAGGTTCAGCACCGGCCAGTCGCTGCCCCACATCAACCGCTGCGGCCCGAACCAGCGCAGCAGGTCGTCCCAGGCGGGGCGGATGGCGGCCAGCGGTTCGGGGCCGTGTGTCTCGGTCAGCAGGCCGGAGAACTTGCACATGACGTTCGGATGCGCGGAGAGTGCGGCCATGTCGCGCCGCCAGGCATGGGCCCAGACGGCGTTCCAGCCCTCGTCCAGCCGCGGCTTGGCCGCATGGTCGATGACGACGGGCAGGGCGGGGTGGCGGCGCACGAACTGCAGCAGCGATTCGAGATGGCGCGGCAGCACCAGCGCGTCGAAGCGCAGGCCCAGCGCGGCGATGCAGGCCATCACCTCGGCGTGCGGGCGCGTGGCGATCCAGTCGTCCTCGGGCAGGTCCTGCAACATCGGGCGGATGCCTTTGAATTTCGGCTCCCGTGACCAGCGCTCCAGCGCCTCGATCGAGCTGCGCTCGCTGATGTCCACCCAGCCGACGACACCGCCGATCCAGTCGTGCGCGGCGGCGAGTTCCAGCATGAAATCGGTCTCGGCCGTGCTGTCGGCCGCCTGCACGAGCACCGTCTTGCTCACGCCGTGCCGCTGCAGCAGCGGCGCCAGGTCCGCCGGCTCGAAATCCCGGTGTATCGCTGCCAGCACGGGCACGTCGGCGCGCAGCCAGCGGTAGTCGCCGCGGGCCAGGCGCCACAGATGCTGGTGGGCATCGATGCGCTCCATGGCGATATCAGATGAGCACGCCGCCGTCCACCACCACCGCCTGCCCGGTGACGAACTTGGATTCGTCGCTGAGCAGGAAGACCACCTGCGGCGCGATGTCGTCCACCGTAGCGAGGCGTCCCATCGGCTGGCGGGCGATGAAGTCCTTCTCCGCCTGCACCGGATCCGCCGCGGCGGCGATGCGGCCGCGCAGCGAGGGCGTATCCACCGTGCCGGGGCACAGCGCATTGCAGCGCAGGCCGAGCTTGGCGTAGTCGGCCGCGAGCGCCTTGGTCATGCCGATCACCGCGGCCTTGCTGGCGCCGTAGACGAAGCGGTTGGTGAAGCCCTTCAGCGAGGAGGCCATCGAGGCCATGTTGACGATCGAGGCGGCTTGGCCGGAAGCCTTCATCTGCTCCAGCATCGCCGGCAGCGTCGCGCGGATCACGCGGTACATGGACTTGACGTTCAGGTCGAAGCTGAAGTCCCAGTCGGCCTCTTCGCATTCGAGGATGCCACCGTGATGGACGAAGCCGGCGCAGTTGAACAGGCCGGTCAGCGGCGGCAGCGTGGCGGCGAAGCGACGCACGGCCTCTCCGTCGCGCACGTCCAGCAGCGCGGTCTCGACCGCCGGCGCTTCCTCGCGCAGGGTGGCGAGCGTGTTCGGATTGATGTCGGTCGCGATCACGCGGGCGCCCTCGCGGGCGCAGGCGAGGGCGCTCGCGCGGCCGATGCCTTGGCCCGCCGCCGTGATCAACACGGTCTTGCCTTGCAGTCTCATTCGCTTGTCTCCATGGGCGCTCGTGGCGGCGCTGTATTCATGTATGAACTAAATGTTCATAGGAAAATAATTTATGCCAATTCGGAGGGCGCGACCCTGGGACTAACCCTTGGCAGGTGCTCACCGGCGCTTCCGGTATGGTGCCGGGGCCGCTCTAGAAAACTGGTTCCTCGCCCCATGACCTCGGAAGCCGATCGCTACCGCGCCCCCGCCCTCGACAAGGGCCTCGACATCCTCGAACTGCTGGCCGCACAGCCGCATGGCCTGACGCGCGCCGAAATCGTCAAGGCGATGGGCCGCAGCCCCAGCGAGATCTACCGGATGCTGGAGCGGCTGGTGGCCCGCGAGTATGTGCTGCGCTCCGTCGAGGGAGACCGTTATTCGCTGAGCCTGAAGCTCTACGTGCTGGGCCATCGCCATCCGCCGGTGGACCGGCTCGTCGCGCGTGCGCAGCCGCTGATGGACGCCTACGCGAAGGCGGCCGAGCAGAGCTGCCACCTGAGCATCTACGACCGCGGCAACCTGACCGTCATCGCGCAGACGCCCAGCCCCGGCAACTGGGGCATGTCGATCCCGCTCGGTGCGCGGGTGAGCCTGATCGACACCGGCTCCGGCCATGCGGTTCTGGCCTTCCAGACGCCGCAGCATCGCTCGGAAATGCTGGCCGCCCATGTGGCCCTGGATGGCGAAGTGCCGATCGAGCGCGACGAACTCGACGCGATGCTGGAAGAGGTGCGCCGCTCGGGCCTGTGGCTCGGCGAGAGCAAGCAGGCCTGGGGCGTCACCGACATCTCGATCCCGGTGATGGACCCCTACGACGAGGCCATGGCCGTGCTGACCAGCCCCTATGTGCGCCGCATCGATCGCCACATCGGCCCCGACCTGCAACGCGCCTGCGATCTGCTGAAGGAAGCGGCGCGCGGACTCGGCGTCAGTGGTTGATCGATGACCGAGCTGTCGAACCTCCAGCACTGGCTGCTGCCCCTGTCGACCCTGGTGCTCGTGGCGGCCGTGTTGCTGGCTTGGTGGCGCGACGGCCGCCGGCTGCGCCAGGCCTTGCGCGCGCATGCGGAAGGGGAGGAACGGCTGGCGATGGTGCTGGAGGCCAGCAATGCCGCGCAGTGGGAATGCAACATCACCGAACGCGTCTTCTGGCTCAGCGACCGCTACTACCGCCAGCTCGGCTACGAGCCCGGCGCCTTTCCGGCGCGCATCAGCGCCTGGCGGGTGCTGGTGCACCCCGACGATCTGGACGAGGTGGAGCGCCGCTTCAATGCCGCGCTGGAGCCCGATGGTCAGGCCTACACGGCCGAATACCTGATGCGCGCCGCCGACGGCGGCTGGCGCTGGATGCTGGCGCAGGGTCAGGTCTTGCGCCGCGGTCCGAAGGGCGAGCCGCTGCTGATGCTGGGCACGCACAGCGACATCCACGAGGCACGGACCCGCGCCGAGGCGCAGCGCCAGCTGCAGGAGCGCTATCACAAGATCTACGAAGCCACGCCGGACGCCTTGGGCATCGGCATCCTGCACGTGCCCAGCGAACGCTACATCGCCGCCAACCCGAGCATGCTGCGGCTCTCCGGCTACAGCCGCGAGGAGTTCGTCGGCCACACGGCCGCGGAGCTGGGCATCTGGGCCGAGCCCGCACAGCGCGAGCCCTACGTCCGCGAGTTCCTGGCCACCGGCAAGGTCGACGCGATGGACATCACCGTGCGTCGCAAGGACGGCAGCACGATCTACGGCCTGATCTCCGCCCGCGCGCTGACCGAGAACGGCGAGCCGCACATGCTGTTCATCTTCCATGACCTGACCGAGCGCTTCGAACTGCAGCGGCAGGCCGACGCCGCCCGCGCCGAGGTCATCGCCGCCGCCGCCGCCAACCAGGCGAAGACCGAGTTCCTCTCCCGCATGAGCCACGAGCTGCGCACGCCGATGAATGCGGTGCTGGGCTTCTCGCAGCTGCTGCGCGAATCGGCGCTGCTGCGCAGCGAGGGCTCGCGGCGCGAGCGCGAGCAGGTGGACGCCATCCTCAACGCCGGCTGGCACCTGCTCTCGCTGATCGATGACGTGCTGGACATCGCGCGCATCGAATCGGGCCGCGTGCGCGTCGCCTGCGGGCCGGTGGCGCTGGCCGGCGTCGTGCAGAGCGCACTCGATCTGCTGCGCACGCAGGCCACCGCCGCCAGCGTGCAGATGCTGGCGGAGCCGCATCCGTCGGATGCGCCGGTGATGGTGCTGGCCGACGAGGTGCGGCTGCGCCAGGTGCTCGTGAACCTGCTGAGCAATGCGATCAAATACAACCGCCCCGGTGGCAGCGTGCGCGTGGATGGCGCGCTGCTGCCGCAGGAGGACGGCACGGCGGTCTACCAGTTGCGCCTGGCCGACGACGGCCTTGGCATGAGCGATCAGCAGCTCTCGCACCTGTTCGAGGCCTTCAACCGGCTGGGCCGCGAGCACGATGGCATCGAAGGTGTGGGCATCGGCCTGGTGCTGAGCCGCAGCCTGCTGGAGCTGATGGGCGCGACGATCCGGCTGGAGAGCGAGCCGGGCCGCGGGACGACGGTGTTCGTGAGCCTGCCGCTGGCGGACGATCAGGCGAGCAGCCAGAGCGCGCCGTAGGCCGGCGGCGCTGGCCAGGTTGCGGCTTTCGGCAAGTCCTGGCCCCGTTCGGCCAGCCAGCGCCGCGCCAGCATCCAGCCGCCGTGGCCGACCAGTACGCACGCACCGGCCGGCGGCGACCACGCCGCCACGCGCGCCAGAAGCGCCGCGAGGCTTTCGCCGCCGACCGAGGCGTAGCCTGCGAAGTCGGCAGTCCAGGCATCGACAGCGGCCACGCCGATATCGTCCCAGCGCCGGCCATCCCAGGCGCCGAAGTCGATCTCGCGGAGCGCGGGATCGATGTGCAGCCGCCAACCCCAGCGCTTCAGCCAGCGGCCGACGTCGGCCGAGCGGCGCAGCGGCGAGCAGCAGGCGACGTGCGGCAGGCGCTCGCGTCTCGCCACCTGCTGGATGCGCCGTGCCAGGCGTTTGGCGCGACGGCGGGGTACCGGCAGGTCGGTACCGGCGCCGATGCAGCGGCCGGCCGCGCCCTCGGGGCGCGGGTGCCGCCAGACGAACATGCTGCTCATGCCGCGGCGAAGACCAGCAGCACCGCCAGTTCGCTCAACTGCTGGCAGGCGCCCAGGTTGTCGCCGGTATAGCCGCCGAGCCGCCGCTTCAGCCAGCGGCGCATCCACAGCACGACGGTGGCGAGCGTCAGCAGTGCCGCGCCAAGCTGCAGCATCGGCAGCAGCGCGATTCCCGCGATCAAGGTCCAGCCGAGCGCAACGGCCAGCGTGTCGGTGCCGGCCTGCGTCGCCAGCGGCTTTGCCTTGGCGTGCTCGATGTCGCCGGCGTAGGGCAGCAGGCGCATCAGCAGGACCGGCGCGGCGCGCGAGGCGGTGTGCGCGAACACCAGGGCGGCGAATGCGCTGCTGTTCGCTGCAAGCGAAGTGAGTGTGGCGGCCTTCAGCCCCAGCATCAGCAGCAGGCCCAGCGCGCCGTAGCTGCCGATGCGCGAGTCCTTCATGATCGCCAGCGCCTTCTCGCGGCTCACGGTGCCGCCGAGGCCGTCGCAGGTATCGGCCCAGCCGTCCTCGTGGAAGCCGCCGGTCAGCCAGACGCTCACCGCCATCGACAGGCCCACCGCCACGGCCGGCGGCCACAGCTTCAGCGCCGCCCAGAGCACGAGCGCGGACACGAGCCCCACCAGCGTGCCCACCGCCGGAAACCAGCGCGCGCACTGCTGCAGCCAGGCCGGCTGGTAGCCGACCCAGCGCGGCACCGGGCAGCGCGTCAGGAACTGCAGCGCGATGAAGAACAGCCGCAGCTGATGGCGCATCAGGCCTTCTCGCTGACCCCGGCGGAGGCGAAGCTCGCCATCTCCGCGAGGATGCGGCAGGCCGATTCCAGCAGCGGCCAGGCCAGCGCGGCGCCCGAGCCTTCGCCCAGGCGCAGACCGAGGTCCAGCAGTGGTTCGGCCTGCAGTGCGTCCAGCATTGCCGTGTGACCACTCTCGTTCGAGCGGTGCGCGAACACGCAGCGCTCCAGCACGGCCGGCTGCAGCTTCGCGGCGACCAGCACCGCGCTGCCGGTGATGAAGCCGTCGACGACGATCACGCGCCGCTCCAGCGCGGCCTGCAGCACGGCGCCGACCATCATCGCGATCTCGAAGCCACCAAAGGCGGCCAGCGCCTCCAGCGGTGTCGCCGCGCTCGCATGGCGCTGCAGCACCTGCGCCAGTACGGCGGTCTTGCGCGCGAGTTGCGCATCGTCAAGACCTGTCCCCCGGCCGGTGCAGGCCTCGATCGGCAGGCCCTGCAGCCGCGCCAGCAGCAGCGCGGCGGCCGAGGTGTTGGCTATGCCCATCTCGCCCAGCAGCAGCGCGTTGCCGGGCCGTTGCTGCAACAGCTCGCGGCCGGCAGCGATCGCCTGCATGGACTGGGCCTCGCTCATCGCCGGCTGCTGCGAGGAGTCGGCCGTGCCGCGCGCGATCTTGGCGATGGCCAGGCCCTCGCGGGGCGCGAAGTCGTGGGCCACGCCCGCGTCGACCACCGTCAGCGCCAGGCCGTGCTGGCGTGCCAGCACGCTGACCGCGGCGCCGCCGGCCAGGAAGTTCTCGACCATCTGCCAGGTCACGTCGCTCGGATAGGCCGAGACGCCGCGCGCCGCCAGGCCGTGGTCGCCGGCGAAGACCATCATCTGCGGCGCGACCAGCGTCGGCGTCTCGCTGCCGAGGATCAGGCCCAGGCGCAGCATCAGCGCCTCCAGCCGGCCCAAGGCACCGAGCGGCTTGGTCTTGGTGTCGATACGCTGCTGCAGGCGGGCGGCCAGGTCGGCGTCGTGCAGCGAGGGAATATGGGGAAGGGAGGTCGTCATCGGATCAGGTCCAGGAGCGCGCCGGGCGCGAAGTGGGGGTCAATGAAATCGGCCAGGCCGTCGAAGACTTCGTCCAGGCTGCGCAGGCCCTGGCCGAACAGCGCGCGCATCACGGCCGGCTGCTCGAACAGGCCGTGCGCGTAGACGCCCAGTACCGGGCCCTGCTGCCAGCCGATGGCCTCGCCTGCTTGCGTCGTCATCGCCACAGTGGCGGGGGCCATCGCGGGATGCTGGGCCGTGCGGCCCTGGCGGATCTCGTAGCCTTCGGCCTCGACCCCATCGAGCGCTTGCCACGGTCCGCTGCAGGCGAAGCAGACCTCCGCCGGCCGCAGCAGCTTTTCCCGCTCGTACTGCGTGACCAGCGGCAGCAGGCCCAGGCCCGGCGCATTGCCGTCGAGTTCGTAAGGGTCGAGCAGGCTCTCGCCGAGCATCTGCAGGCCGCCGCAGATGCCCAGCACCGGGCGGCCGGCGGCGGCGTGGGCGCTGACCGCCGCGTCGAGCCCGCGCGAGCGCATCCAGGCCAGGTCCGCGGCGACGGACTTGGAGCCGGGCAGGATGATCCAGTCGACCCCGGCCAACTGCGCCGGCTCACGCGCCCAGACCAGGCGCACGCCGGGCAGGCCGCGCAGCGGCTGGAACTCGTCGAGATTGGAGATGCGCGGGTAGGCGACGACGGCGATCGTCTGGCCGCTGCCGGTCGATGCCTCGTCGAACACGCCGTCTTCCTCCGGCAGGCCGTGGCCGCGCCACATCGGCAGCACGGCCAGCGTCGGCACGCCGGTCAGCGCCTGCAGCTGCTCGGGGCCGGGCGCCAGCAGCGCCGCATCGCCGCGGAAGCGGTTCAGCACGAAGCCCCGGATCAGCGCGCGCTCGTCGGCGGGCAGCAACTGATGCGTCCCGTACAGGTGGGCGAAGGCGCCCCCGCGGTCGATGTCGGTGACCAGCAGGCAGGCGGCTTGGGCCTCACGGGCGGTGCGCATGTTGACGTAGTCGCTGGCATGCAGGTTGATCTCGGCCGGGGAGCCGGCGCCCTCGATGACGACAAGATCGTTCTCGGCCATCAGCTCGTGTAACGCGTTACGTGCACGGGGCCAAAGCGCCTCGCTGCGCTGGCGCCAGGGCATGCGGCTCAGTGCCGGATCGACCTCGCCGAGCACCACGACCTGGCTCTGCGTATCGGCCTCGGGCTTCAGCAGCACGGGGTTCATGCGGACCTCGGGCACGCGGCGCGCGGCAAGTGCCTGGAAGTACTGGGCGGAGCCGATCTCGCCCACCCGTCCCTCAAGGCCCGGTACGACGCGGGCGTTGTTGCTCATGTTCTGGGCCTTGAAGGGCGCAACCTTCAGGCCCTGGCGCGCGTACCAGCGGCACAGCGCGGTGGCGAGCCAGCTCTTGCCGGCATTGCTGGTGGTGCCGAGCACCATGACGGCTTTGCCGGTCATTACAGAGCCTCCTTCAAGGCCTCTTGCGATTGCGGCGGCAAGGCAGCGATGCGGACCCAGCCGGCGAGGCCGAACGAGGCGGCGTCGCGCAGCTTGATGCCGAGTTCGCGCAGCGCGGCCATGTCCAGCGGCGCCGGCGGCTTGGCGAGCCAGAACGGCGTGCAGCCCTTGTCGAGCTGCCGCCAGTTGAAGCCCGCCAGCAGCGCGCGCTGCGAAGCGGCCCAGTCGCGCAGCTGCGCGCGGCTTTCGGCCAGCCAGGCCTGCGTGGCCTGATCGTGCCAGTGCGCCAGCATCGCCTCGCCTTCGGCGGCGAGCACCCAGCTCGGCGCAAGCGACAGCACCCGCGACCAGCCCTCGTCCTGCGCCGGCGCCAGCAGGTAGGCCGCGCGTATGCCCGTCAGGCCCAGGGCCTTGTTCGGACAGTGGAGCTGCCAGCAGCCGTCGGGCACGCGCGTGGGCTCGCCGCTCAAGCGCAGCGGCTCATAGGCGCAGTCCACGACGATCATCGAAGCGGGCGCACGCGCGGCCAGTTCGGCCAGCGCGTCGCTGCCCAGGCAGGTGCCGGTGGGGTTGCGCGGCTCGCAGATCCAGACCAGCGCCGGACGCTGCGGCTGCAGTTCCCGCGCATTGGCATAGCTGCGCACCTCGAGGCCCAGCGCGTCCGCGGCCAGCGCGTAGTCTCCGAAGCCCGGCTGCGGCACCCACACCTCGCGCAGGCCCTTCAGCTGCGCGGCCAGGGTCAGTCTGCGGATCGCCTCGGCGCCGCCGGAGGCGGGCAGCACCTGCTCGGGATCGGCGCCGTGCGCGATGGCCAGCGTGCGGCGCAGCGCGCGGTAGGCCGGATCGGGATAACGGCGGCGGTCAGCCTGCTGCACGGCCTGCCACAGCGCCGGCGGCGGACCCAGCGGGTTCGCGTTGGTGGAGAAGTCGTGCGCGATCGGCGGGCCGCCATCGGGGCCGCCGTGCATCGCGATCGTCGCTGCTGTGTTTGTCATCGGTGGACTCCCGCGGCCAGCAGGGCCAGCGCGATCGTACTGACGATCAGTGCCCGCGTCGCGCATGCGATCGCGTCGGCGATGTCGTCCGCGCGCGGCGCGCGGCCCGACTCGTTCAAGCGGTAGATGCCGGGCTTGCCGAGCTTCAGGCCCAGGCGCAGTGCCATTGCCACCATCGGCCAGCCGCTGTTCGGCGAGGGCGTGCGGGCCGCTTCGCCGGCCAGCCCGCGCCGCCAGCCGATCATCGCGATGGCGGTGATCCGCGCGGGGATCCAGGACAGGACGTCGTCCGCCCGTGCTGCCCACTTGCCGCTCCATTCGCGGTGGTCGCGGTAGCCCCACATCGCATCGGCCGTGTTGGCGAAGCGGTAGACCGCCGCGCCGGGCAGGCCCAGCAGCGCGAACCAGAACAGCGGGGCGACGACCGAATCGTTGAGGTTCTCGGCCAGGGTCTCGATCGCGGCCTCGCGGACCTGTGTCGCGTCCAGCGCCGCGGTGTCGCGGCTGACCAGCCGCGACAGGCGCTGGCGCCCCAGTTCGACGGACTGCTGCAGCGCCGCTTCGACCGCGAGTACCTCGTCGCGCAGCATGCGCCAGGCCAGTAGCGGCTTCAGCGCCAGGCCCAGCAGCAGCGCGGGCAGCAACTGTTGCAGCGCCAACGCGAGGCCGCCGGCCAACGCCGCACCGAGCAGCCAGGCCAGCGCGCCGCCGGTGAAGGCCGCGGCCGGTGGCAACGCGTGCAAGTGCCGGCCGATGCCGCCGAGGTAGCGGCCCATGCCGACGACCGGATGCAGCCAGGCTGGCGGCTCGCCGAACAGGCGGTCGATCGACAGCGCGACAAGCATCGCCAGCGGCAGCAGCGCGGCGTTCATGTGTGTGGCAGGGCCAGCCACTGGCCCTCGACCTGCAGCAGCCGCAGCCGCTGCTCGAACACCTGCTGCAGCGCTGCGCGGGTGGCCGCGTCGCCGGGGCTGCCCTGGTGGACGACGCGGCCGGCGGCCATCACGACCAGCTCGTCCGCCTGCAGCGCGACGTTCAGCTCGTGCAGCACGCTGACGACGGTGCGGCCGCCGGCGACCAGCGCGCGGACGATCGCCAGCCAGTCGGCCTGGTGCGGCGGATCGAGATGGGCGAGCGGCTCGTCCATCATCAAGAGCGGCGCCTGCACGGCCAGCGCCCGCGCCAGCAGCACGCGCTGGCGCTCGCCGCCGGACAGCGTGCCGAGTCGGCGCTCGCGCCAGTCCCAGCTCTGGGTCTGCGCCATCGCGGCCTGCACGGCCGCGTGGTCGGCACTGCTCGGCGCAGCGAGCCAGGCCTGGTGCGGCAGACGGCCGAGCATGACGACGTCGAACGCGGTCAGGTCCTCGCCGCCGGACTCGTTCTGGCCCAGCCAGGCCAGCGCGCGGGCGCGCTGCTTCGCGGGCCAGTCGTGCAGCGGGCGCGCGTCCAGCAAGACCTGGCCCTCGACGGGGATCAGGCCAGAGAGCGCGCGCAGCAGCGTCGACTTGCCGGCACCGTTCGGGCCGACGACGGCGGTCCAGCGGCCGGCGGGGAGGTCGAGCGCGATGTCGCGCAGGATCTCGTGGCCCTGCAGGCTCACGCGGTGCAGCGAGCAACTCAGGGCGCTCATGCGGCGACTCTCCGCTGCCGCCGGTTCATCAGCACCAGCAGGTAGGCGCCGCCGAGGATCGAGGTGACGATGCCCACCGGCAGCTCCTGCGGCGCGAACAGCCAGCGCGCGAGGATGTCGGCCGCCAGCAGCAGCGCGCCGCCGGTGCAGGCCGAGAGGCCGAGCAGCCGGCCGTGGGTTGTCGGACACAGGTTGCGCACCAGGTGGGGCGCGACCAGGCCGACGAAGGCGATCATGCCGGCCTGCGCGACCGCGGTGCCGGTGGCCAGCGCGAAGGCCGCGATCAGCACGATGCGCATCAGGCCCAGGCGCACGCCCAGCGACTGCGCGGTGGACTCGCCGAGCGTCAGCGCATCGAGCGCGCGGCTGCCCGCCATCGCGATGGCCAGGCTGGCGACGAGCGCGGCGCCCATCAAGGTGACGCCGGGCCAGCCGAGCAGGCCGGTCGAGCCGAGCAGGAAGGCCTGCATCTCGCGCATGATGTCGGCCTTCATCAGCATCAGCAGGTTGGTGCCGGCAGTCAGCACCACGCCGACGACGACGCCCGCCAGCAGCAGCCGCAGCGTGTGTTCGGCGCCGCGCGCGAGCATCAGCGTCAGCAGCACGCCGGCCAGACAGCCGATGAAGGCAGCGCCGGACAGGCCCAGCTTGTGCAGGCCGATCGACGTGCCGATCGTGCTGCCGAACACGGTCAGCGACAGCGCAACGCCGAGGCCCGCGCCCGCCGCGCCGCCGAGCAGGTAGGGATCGGCCAGCGGGTTGCGGAACAGGCCCTGCGCGATGGCGCCGGCCAAGCCCAGCAGCGCGCCGGCCGCCCAGGCGCCCAGCGAACGCGGCAGGCGGATGTCCCAGACGATCTGGCGGCCGATCTCGTCCGCCGGCCAGCCGAAGCCGGTGCTGCCCACCGCGATGCCCAGCAGCAGCAGTGCGGCGGACAGGGCCAGCAGCAATGCGAGCAGCGGCGCGGGACGAGTCACTGGTGCCCCTCGTCCGACAAGTACGTCGGCCGATCCCCCGAGGGGATGGCCACTTGCTTGGGGCGGCCCGGCGCTGCGTGGCCCATCACTTGGCCGTCTCGCGCAGACAGCGGGCCATGATCTGCGCGGCCTCGGCCAGCCGCGGGCCGGGGCGCACCAGCACGTCGCCCTCGGCGCTGGTGAAGACGCAGATGCGCTTGTCGCGCACCGCCGAGATGCGGCTCCAGCCGGGCCGGTCGACGACGCCGCCGGCATCGCGCTGGCCCATCATGATGACCTGCGGATCGGCCTGGACGACGAACTCCGGATTGATCTTCGGGAACGGGCCCATGCTGGCCGGAATTATGTTGCGCGCGCCCAGGCGGCTCAGCAGCTCGCCCATGAAGGACGACTCGCCGGCGGCGTAGGGGCCGCTCGCCACTTCGTAATAAACCCGCGCGCCGCGAGCCGCGGCCGGCAGGCTCTGCGCGGCCGCGCCGACACTGGCCTCGATGCGGCGCCAGACCCGCCCGGCATCGGGCACCGCCAGCAAGGTGCCGAGTTTGCCGAGCACGCGCTCGACGTCGCGGTAGGACTTGCTGTCCATCACGACGACGGTCAGCCCCAGCGATTGCAGCCGCTCGGCCACGCGTGACGAGGGCGAGACCAGCACGACGTCGGGCTTCAGCGCGGCGATCATCTCGACATTGGTGTCGAGATGA
>Ga0247779_1001017_pt1 | contig 14481 bp, 11 predicted proteins | sample UWRJL221509R5_FD_179925 | JGI IMG/M metagenome (GOLD analysis project Ga0247779, IMG submission 179925) | Plant litter microbial communities from Arlington Agricultural Research Station in Wisconsin, United States - UWRJ-L221-509R-5 | ecosystem: Environmental > Terrestrial > Plant litter >...
CGGCATGCAGTTCCTTGACCTGATCCAGGAGGGCAACCTCGGCCTCATCCGTGCGGTCGAGAAGTTCGACTACACCAAGGGCTTCAAGTTCTCCACATACGCAACGTGGTGGATTCGCCAGGCGATCACCCGGGCGATGGCCGACCAGGCTCGCACCATCCGCATCCCGGTGCACATGGTCGAGGTCATCAACAAGCTGGCTCGCGTGCAGCGCCAGATGCTGCAGGACCTGGGTCGTGAACCAACTCCGGAGGAGCTGAGCCGCGAGCTCGACATGACCCCTGAGAAGGTCATCGAGGTGCAGAAGTACGGGCGCGAGCCCATCTCGCTGCACACCCCTCTCGGCGAAGACGGTGACAGCGAGTTCGGTGACCTGATCGAGGACACCGAAGCCGTCGTCCCGGCGGACGCGGTTGGCTTCACCATGCTGCAGAAGCAGCTGGAGAGCCTGCTCGACTCCCTGTCGGAGCGCGAGGCCGGAGTGATCCGGATGCGTTTCGGGCTCGGTGACGGCATGCCGAAGACTCTCGACCAGATCGGTGACACGTTCGGGGTCACGCGCGAGCGGATCCGTCAGATCGAGTCGAAGACGATGGCAAAGCTTCGCCACCCGTCCCGCTCGCAGTCGCTGCGCGACTACCTCGAGTAAGCGGTGCGCGTGCTGCGCGTACTGCTCACGATCTGGGCGGTCAAGCTCGCTGCGCTTGTCATCAAGGCAACTGGTCGGGCGGGTACTCACGTACCCGGCCTGATCGCGCGGAAGCTGCACCCCGGCATCATCGGGTCGATCAGGCATCCCGCTCGCGTGGTCGCCGTGACCGGCACAAACGGCAAGACAACGGTGTCCAACCTCCTCGCGGAAGCGCTTGAGGGCGAAGGCCTGCGCGTTGCGAGTAATCGCAGTGGGTCAAACCTCGCGGCCGGGGTGGCGACGACGCTCGTCGACGCCGTCACCTGGACGGGCAGGCCGAGGGTCGACATCGCCGTGTTCGAGATGGACGAGCGCTCGGCGAAGCTGATCCTGCCAGGGCTCAAGCCGGATGTCCTGGTGTGCATGAATCTGACGCGGGACTCCATCAAGCGCAACGCGCATCCGGCGTACATCGCCTGGATCATCTCCTCTGCCCTGCCGGCGAACACGAGCCTGGTGCTGAACGCGGACGACCTGATCGCGTCGTCCCTCGGCACGGACTCCAATCCGAGGGTCTACTTTGCTGTCGATCGCCTGCCGACGGATGGCACGAAGCCGGCGGGTGCGGCAGTCGATGTCGCGATCTGCCCCGTCTGTGACCACACGCTGCAGTGGGACTACTGGCGCTTCAACCACATCGGCAAGGCGTTCTGCGACTTCTGCGGCTTTCGATCGCCGGAGGCCGGCTATCGAGCGAGTGCGATTGACGCGGAGGCAGGCACCGTGTCGCTCCAGCTGGACGAGGTGCAGTCGACCGCAAAGCTGATCAACGCCAACATCGTCAACGTGTACAACGAGATCGCCGTCGCAGCTGTGCTCGACAAGCTCGGCGTAGCACGAGACCGGATCATTGCGGCGTTCGACCACCTCGTGCCGCCGACCACGCGTTTTGCGACGGAAACCGTAGGCAACGTGCAGCTCGTGAGACTCCTGACGAAGGGGCTCGTTGGTGTCGCCTGCTCTCGTGCCTTCGAGTACCTGGCCTCATTCCGCGGGCGCAAGGCCGCGGTGCTGACGATCGATGAGGTGAGTGAGCGCGTCACAGACGTCGAGAACACGGCATGGACCTACGACGCCGACTACGAATACCTCGCCGACGATTCCCTCGCCCAGATCGTCGTCGGCGGCGTGCGCAGGCACGACCAGGCCCTGCGGCTGGCGATCGCAGGTGTGGACCCGCACCGGATCGTCACCGTGCAGTCGGAGACGGCGGCGGCCGACGTCATCGACCTCGACGGAGTTGATGAGGTCTTCAACCTGCACAGCGTGCACAACGCCGTCAGCACGGGCACGGTCGTCCAGGACCGGCTGCGGGCGCGTCTCGCGCCAGCGCGTTCGGCTGGAACAGCGGGGCGGCCGGAATCGTGAGCCGGGCGCTGACCATCGAGATGCTCTTCCCCGAAGTCGCGAACCTGCACGGGGACAACGCCAACATCACCTACCTCGCCCAGTGCCGCCCCGATGCGCAGGTCATCCGCACGAGTCTCACCGACACCCCGGCGTTCGTCGCCGGGCAGGTCGACCTCGTCTACCTGGGCGCAATGACCGAGCTGGGGCAGCTGAAGGCGATCGAGAGGCTCCGGCCCCATCGTGGCCGCATCGAGGACCTCATCCAGTCCGGGACGACCTTCCTCTTTACACACAACGCGCTCGAGGTGCTCGGCACGCGGGTGCGCAACGATGACATGGGGTACGACGTGCCCGGCCTCGGCATTTTCGACCTCGAGGCGACCCTGCACATGTTCGGCCGCTACAACGGCAAGGTGATGGGGCCGGTGTCGCAGGTCGGCGCCGTGCATCCCGTCGTCGGATACAAGTCGCAGTTCTCGATGGTGACCGCGCCGGCGTCCCTCCCCGGATTCCTCACCACCGATCGCGGCATCGGGCGCAACACGACCACTGCGGTCGAGGGCGTGCGAGTGCACAACTTCATCGGGACATCCCTGATCGGTCCGCTCCTGGTCGTCAACCCTCACCTCACCCGGAGCCTCCTCGCGCAGCTCGACCCGGACACCGAGCCTGCGCTTGCGCATGAGCAGCTCGCGCTTGCGGCTTACGATGCTCGGCTCGCCGACTTCCGCGACGATCGCCGATGGCACGACTTCGAGCGCGTTCGACCGGCTTCCTCCGGGCGCTCTTAGAGCACGGTCGTTCTTAACGCAGAGGGCCCACGCACCGCCAAGCGGTGCGTGGGCCTTCTGCGCGTCTTGTGCGCTTACGCGTTCTGGTCTTCCAGAAGGCGGTACGACTCGTCGTGCCACTCGAGGGCGGTCGCGGAGAGCTTCTCCTTGAACTGGGCACCGTGGTGGGCGCAGAACAGGAGGTCTCCTGTGCTCATGGTTGCGCGCACGTATGCCTGCGCGCCGCAGCTGTCGCAACGGTCGAGAGCCGTCAGCTGGAGGGCGGAGTCGAGCTCGATTTCGCTGTCTGTGATCTGAGACATTGGTGGCTGCTCCTTCGGGTGTGAAAGTGGTGCGGAATTCCCTTGCCTCTATACAAACACGCTCCTGTTACAAGCGTGGGTCATTCGCGTGGTATTTCGCTGTGCGCGTATGACCCAATCCGGGGGACGACGGTTGCGCCGTGTGTGTTGCTTCCGGCCTGGGTCGGCGGCCCGGATTACGCTTGGTGGACAGTTCGATTTCCCCCTCAATTTCATCAGGAGTCCTCGTGGCAAGTTCCGACTACTCCGCCAGGCACCTCTCGGTCCTCGAAGGGCTGGAGGCCGTCCGCAAACGCCCCGGCATGTACATCGGATCGACGGATGCCCGCGGTCTCATGCACTGCCTCTGGGAGATCATCGACAACTCGGTCGATGAGGCGCTGGCGGGCAATGGCACGTCGATCGACGTCGTGCTGCACGCGGACGACTCCGTCGAGGTGCGAGACACGGGCCGCGGCATCCCCGTCGACATCGAGCCGAAGACAGGGCTCACCGGTGTCGAGGTCGTCTTCACGAAGCTGCACGCCGGGGGAAAGTTCGGCTCGGGGTCGTACGCGGCGTCCGGTGGACTGCACGGCGTCGGGGCATCCGTGGTCAACGCGCTGTCTGAGCGACTGGATGTCCAGGTCGACCGTGACGGCAAGACGTACGCCATGTCGTTCCACCGTGGAGAACCTGGCACCTTCGCGGACAAGGATCCGGCCAATCCGACCCCGGATGCCGCATTCTCGCCGTTCGTGTCCGGCAGCGAACTGCGCGTGGTCGGCAAGGTCGCGCGCGGCGTGACCGGCACTCGAATCCGCTACTGGGCGGATCGGCAGATCTTCACTCGCGGCACGGACTTCCAGACGGACGAGCTGGTCGGGCGCGCACGCCAGACCGCGTTCCTCGTGCCAGGCCTGCGCCTCGACCTGGAGGATCGTCGCGGGGAGAGCGTCGAGAAGCAGTCATTCAGCTTCGCCGGCGGAATAGCTGAGTACGTTGAGTTCCTGGCGCCGGACGCCCCGCTCACCGACACCTGGCGCATGCAGGGGACTGGCACGTTCACCGAGACCGTTCCTGTGCTGCAGGAGTCCGGTGCCATGATGCCGACAGAGCTGACACGCGACGTCGATGTCGACATCGCCCTGCGCTGGGGCGTCGGCTACGAGACCGTGTTCAAGAGCTACGTCAACATCATCGCGACTCCCAAGGGCGGAACGCACCAGGCCGGTTTCGAGCAGGGCCTGATGAAGTTCCTGCGCTCCCAGGTCGAGCTGAACTCTCGGAGGCTGAAGGTCGGCAACGACAAGCTCGAGAAGGACGACATCCTCGCCGGTCTCACCGCTGTGCTGACCGTGCGCCTGCCGGAGCCGCAGTTCGAGGGCCAGACCAAGGAAATCCTCGGCACTCCCGGGGTGCGCAACATCGTCGCCAACGTGCTCGCCAAGTCGATGGGGGAGCGATTCGGCTCGAGCAAGAGAGACGACAAGGCGCAGTCATCCCTCGTGCTCGACAAGATCGTCGCGGAGATGAAGTCTCGGATTTCGGCGCGGGCGCACAAGGAAACGCAGCGGCGCAAGAATGCCCTCGAGAGCTCGTCGCTCCCGGCCAAGCTGGTCGACTGCCGCTCGACCGACGTGCTGAACACGGAGCTGATGATCGTCGAGGGCGACTCGGCGCTCGGCACGGCGAAGCTGGCACGAGACAGCGAGTACCAGGCGCTGCTGCCGATCAGGGGCAAGATCCTGAACGTGCAGAAGGCCTCGGTGTCCGACATGCTCTCGAACGCCGAGTGCGCTTCGATCATCCAGGTGATCGGCGCAGGATCAGGCCGATCGTTCGAGATCGACCAGGCCCGTTACGGCAAGATCATCATGATGAGCGACGCGGACGTCGATGGAGCGCACATCCGCACGCTCCTCCTCACGCTGTTCTTCCGCTACATGCGGCCGATGATCGAACAGGGCAGGGTCTTCGCCGCGGTGCCGCCCCTTCACCGCGTGATCGTCATGAACCCGGGATCGAAGCCCAACGAGACGATCTACACATACTCGGAGAAGGAACTCGAGGGCGTGCTTGCCGGCCTGAAGAGGCAGAACAAGCGGTACCAGGATCCGATCCAGCGCTATAAGGGACTCGGCGAGATGGATGCTGACCAGCTCGCGTCGACGACGATGGACCGCCGTTACCGCACCCTGCGGCGAGTGCGGGTGTCCGACGCCGAGGCGGCCGCGAGCGTCTTCGAGCTGCTGATGGGCAGCGATGTCGCACCCCGCAAGGAGTTCATCATCGCGGGCGATGGTCTCGACCGCGCACGCATCGACGCCTGATCCCTCGCCGCCGATAGCGCTCGCGTAAACTCACCCCATGTCCCGCAGCGCGGCACCGAGGATGACGCCCGCAGCGATCGGGGGCGTCGCGGCGGCTGCGCTGGTGATCGCGGCCATCACGGCTCTCATCTTCCTGGTCAGGGCGGGTGACCCGGGCGCCACGAACTGGCCGACGGACTTCGAGTTGCGCTCGAGCGACAACGGAGTGCTCTTCCAGTTTTCGCAGGATGTCTTTTCCGGGCGCGCGCTCGACTGGTCGTTCTCGCCGCAGGTCTATGTCTTCCCGGAGATTCCCATCAGCCTGGTCGCGTACCTGGTGGCGGGGGGCACGGTCCAGCTGTACTACCTGGTCGTCGCGGCGATCAACAACGCACTGCTGTTCCTCGGGCTGTTCGCCGTCATCCGACTTCTCTTCGTCGACGACGGTGTCGGACGCCAGCTCGCGCGCGCGGCGATCGCCTCCTTCCCGCTGCTGCTCCTGCCGCTCGTCGGCACGACCTGGCTGCTGTCATACCAGGTAGCCCCGACCTACTACTTCGGCATGTACCTGATGATCATCGGCGCTCCCGCGTTGTTCCTGGCGTGCAGACTGCCGACGAAGATCGCTCTCGGCGTTGCGATGGGCCTGACCGCGGCATCCAATCCGCTCGCCCTCGTGTTTACCGTTCCCGCACTGGTCGTCGTGCTCGTCGTGCTTGGGTTCTCGCGCGGATTCCGATTCGTGCTGCGCCCGGCCGCGTGGTCGGCGGGGGTGCTCGTGCTCGCGGGTCTCGTGCGCGTGCTGCTCTTCTCCCGCCTGCAGGGCGGGTCCCCGTTCGCCTATATCGACACGTCGATCTTTGCCGGTCGGCTGCAGGTCGTCGGTTCGTACCTGCATGGGCTCCTTGGGCAGGCCACGACGGCGATCGTCATCGTGCTCGGCGGGGCGATCGCTGCCGCGGGCATCGCGGTCGCGGTCGTGCTGATCGTTCGGCTCACCCGCAGGCGACGACGGATGTCGTGGAGCCCCATGGCATTCGCCGTGCTGTATTACGCGCTGGTGCCCGTGACGGGGCTCGCGGCCATGTCTGCCCTGATCATCACCGACTACCTGTACCTGTGGCCGGTTCTCATCGCGCCGCTGGTGTTCGTGCTCATGCCGCTGCCGCGCTCCTGGGTGCCGTGGGCGCTGCCTGCCACGGCGGTTGCCCTCGTCGTCGTCGGGATCGCGACCGGTGGCGTCACCACCCTCTCGCGGGCCGGCACCTACTTCAGCTATCGCAGCCCTGAGACGCAGTGTCTCGATTCGCGCCTTCCCGTCGGGGACACCATCGGTTATGCGACGTTCTCCGATGCGCGACGCCTCGAGCTGACCTCGGCTCGGCCGTTCCGCCTCATCCAGCTGAAGAGCAGCGGCGTTCGGGCGTACTGGCTGACGAACCGTGACTATGCGCGGGACAACGTCGGCCGCTTCTTCTACATCAACGAGCACGGCGATGAGCCGGCCATCAGCACCACATACATCGAGAATCGGTTCGGAGCGCCGGACGCCCAGTTCTCATGTGCTCCCGGCCAGACGGTTTTGCTCTACAACGACCCGGCCAAACTGGCGAAGATCAGGGCGCGCTACTCTACGTTGCCGATCCCGTAGCGCGCTGGAGCGGCATCACGGAAGTGCGCGAGACCATGCGCTCTCTCCGAGCAGCTGGCCGGATGCCGTGAAGGCCCTCACCTGGTGAGTATCAGCGAGGAGCCGGGCCATTTCGCCAACATCGGCCCGCTCGAATCCGAGACGCTGCCAGAATTCGCCGGATCGCCGGCTGAACAGCCATGCCATCGTTGCGCCCTCCTCGGCGGCCTTCTCCAGCGCGAAGTGCGCAAGCTGCGTTCCCAGCCGCGTGGTCCGCAGCGACGGGTGCACCGCGACGCTCCTGATCAGTGCGTGCGTGCCCAGCAGCTCGAAGCCGGTGGTCGCCTCGATACGGCCATCGGCATCCAGCTGCATCCAGATCCGCACTCGTGGATCGTCGACGCCCGCGGTCGTCAGGTCGACCCGCGCGAGGAAGGCCTCGAGGTCAGAGCGATCCTCCGGCTGCGCGCGAACCAACGCCAGGGTCATGGTGAGCCGGCACCGGGCCGGTCAGAGGCCGAGACCCACGGAGCCGACGACGGCGTCGAGAGGCGTGCCGGACGCGTCGCGCTTCGCGCCGCGTTCCGGCAGCGTGCGCGCGGAGCCGTCAGCACCGACGGCGACGGGGGCAGCTCCGACCCAGGCGACGGAGAGCTGGTCTTCGCCCTTGAGGAAGCTGTGTGCGCGCACACCGCCGGTTGCGCGGCCCTTCCCCGGGAACTCCGTGAACTCCGAGACCTTGGCACGGCCGGGATCGCTGCCAGGAAGCACCTGGGACGATCCGGAGATGGTCGCGACGACGACATCCTGCTCTGGGCTCACCGAACCGAAGAACAGGGCACTCGCCCCCGCGCTGAGATTGATGCCGGCCATACCTCCCGCCGCAACACCCTGCGGGCGCACGGCCGATGCCGCGAAGTGCAGGAGCTGCGCATCGGAGGTGACGAAGACGAGTTCGTCGCCGTCGCCGCCCTGTCCGGCGCCAATCACTTCGTCACCCGGCTTCAGGGAGATGATCTCGAAGTCCGGTTTTGCCGGGTAGCCGGGCGCGACGCGCTTGACGACTCCCTGCGCGGTTCCGAGGGCGATAGGCTGGTCTGAGGTGAGGGAGACGAGGGCGAGAACGCGCTCCTTCTTGTTGCCGATCGCGAGGTAGTCACCGATGCGGCTTCCCGCTGCGAGCTGCACGGAGTTCGCGGGCACGGACGGCAGGTCGACCGCGGTGAAGCGGATCAGCCTGCCGAGGCTCGTGACAGCGCCGACCTCCGCGCGACTGGTCGTGTCGATGAACGAGAGGATCGCGTCATGCTTGCTCCGGCGCTTCGCGGCAGGGAGCTCTGTTCCGTCCTCTGGCAGGTCGACGCGGATGGCGCGACCGGTCGTCGAGAGATAGATCCGGCATGGCGTGTCCGCAATTTCGAGATCGGGCGCGGCTGCTTTGGACGAGCGCGAGGAGACCGTTGCAATGGATGCTCGCGCCTCGGTGAGCAGGGTTCGGCGCGGGGTTCCGAATCGCTCTGCGGTGGCCTCGAGCTCGTCGGAGACGACCTGGCGGATCCTGGCGGGGTCGCCGAGGATCGCCTCGAGTTCCTCGATTTCCTGCCGCAGCTGGTCGCGCTCGGTCTCGAGCTCGATGCGGCTGAACCGGGTGAGGCGTCGCAGGCGCAGCTCGAGGATGTACTCGGCCTGGACCTGGCTGAGATCGAAGACCTCGATCAGCCGGGTGCGCGCCTGTTCGCCGTCGTCGGACGTGCGGATGACCTGGATCACCTCGTCGATGTCCAGGATCGCGACCAGAAGGCCCTCAACGAGGTGCAGGCGCTCCCGCTTTCGCGCGAGGCGGAACTGGCTGCGACGGGTGACGACGGAGAGCCTGTGGTCGACGTAGACGCGCAGCAGCTCCTTGAGACCGAGTGTGCGAGGGCCGCCTTCGACGAGGCAGACATTGTTGATGTTGAAACTGTCCTCGAGGGGCGTGAGGCGATAGAGCTGCTCGAGCACGGCATCCGGACTGAATCCGGTCTTGATGCCGATCACGAGGCGCAGCCCGTGCTTGCGGTCGGTGAGGTCTGTGACATCAGAAATGCCGCTGATGCGCTTGGCCCCGACGCCGTCCTTGATCTTTTCGATGACCTTCTCGGGCCCGACGAGGTAGGGGAGCTCGGTCACGACGAGACCCATCTTGCGAGCGGAGATCGACTCGACGGCGACGCGTGCACGGGTCTTGAACTGCCCACGACCGGTCGCGTACGCATCCTTGATGCCCGCGAGGCCGATGATCGTTCCACCGGTCGGCAGGTCCGGGCCCGGTACGAACTCCATCAGGTCTTCGAGCGTCGCGTCGGGGTTGTCGAGCAGGTGCCGTGCCGCTCCGATCACCTCGATGAGGTTGTGCGGCGCCATGTTGGTCGCCATGCCGACCGCGATGCCGCTTGCGCCGTTCACCAGGAGATTCGGGAAGGCGGCGGGCAAGACCTCGGGCTGGGTGAACTGGTTGTCGTAGTTCGGGACCAGGTCGACGACATCCTCATCCAGCCCGTCGGTCATGGCGAGGGCGGCAGCGTCCAGGCGCACCTCGGTGTACCGGGGGGCGGCAGGCCCATCGTCGAGCGAGCCGAAGTTGCCGTGGCCGTCGATGAGCGGCACCCGGAGCACGAAGTCCTGGGTCAGGCGCACCATCGCGTCGTAGATGGACGCGTCTCCGTGGGGATGCAGCTTGCCCATGACGTCGCCGACGACCCTCGATGACTTGACGTGCCCGCGGTCCGGCCGAAGGCCCATCTCGGTCATCTGGTACAGGATGCGTCGCTGCACCGGTTTCAGGCCGTCGCGGGCATCCGGGAGAGCTCGGGAGTAGATGACGGAATAGGCGTATTCGAGGTACGAGGTCCGCATCTCGGATGAGACATCGACGTCTTCGATGCGTTCGCCGGTGGCCTCGGTCGCGCCGTCTGTCGGGGTGTGATTGGGAGGAGTAGCCATAGGATTGCCCCCATGTTACCGGCGCGGAATCGAGACCGGATCAGCCTTGCCGACGTGTTGCCGAGTTGCCTCGCCGCGCTGCAGTCCGAAGAGAATCGGATGCGGCTTCCTCGGGCAGATCGGATCGTGCTCGTGCTCGTGGACGGGCTCGGGGCCGTGTCGCTGAAGGCCCGGTCCGGTCACGCCAGGACGCTGGCCGGTGCCCTCACCGCAGCGACGACCGTTGACTCCGGATTCCCCACCACGACCGCGTCCGCGCTGGCTACGCTGACGACGGGCGAGTTCCCCGGGCAGACCGGGATGCTCGGATACTCCGTGCTGGACGCCGCCAACGACCGGCTCGTCAACCAGCTCTCGGGTTGGGACGCCGACCTCGACCCGCTCACCTGGCAGCGTCGACCGACGCTCTTCCAGGCCGCGGTCGAGCTCGGCCTGCAGGCCGTCGTCATCGGCCCAGCGCGCTATGGCGACTCAGGCTTCACGCATGCCGTGCTGCGGGGCGCCGCGTACCGGCCGGCGGCCACGATACAGGACCGGTTCGATGCGGCGAGCGCGTGGCTGCGTGAGCCAGGCCCCCCCGGCCTCGCCTACCTCTACGTGCCCGAGCTCGACTCCGCCGCGCACGCCCACGGGTGGGAGTCTGCGGAGTGGACGGAGCGGCTTGAAGTCGTGGACGGCGCGATTCGCCAGCTGGTCGGCGGGCTCGGGCGGAGTCACGCGCTCATCCTCACCGCCGATCACGGCGTCATCGACATCCCGACGCGACAGCATGTGCTGATCGACGGCGATCCTGGGCTGGTCGACGGTGTGCGGTTCGTCGGGGGAGAGCCGCGGTGCCTTCAGCTGTACTTCGAACCCGGACTGGATGGTGCAGCCCGCGAGGCGTTGGTCGAGCGGTGGAGGGAGTCGGAGTCTGATCGCTCCTGGGTCGCGACCCGAGCCGAGGCAATCGAGGCCGACTGGTTCGGCGATGTCGATCCGGTTGTCGAGCCGCGCATCGGCGACCTCCTCGTCGCGGCGCGCAAGAACATCGCGTACTACGACACGAGGACGGCGAAGCACGGCAGCAGGGACATGATCGGACAGCACGGCTCATGGTCACCGGCCGAACGCCAGGTCCCGATGCTCAGGTTCGGAGCGTTCGCCTGAGGTCGAGGCGGGCCTGGCGGTGGTGCGGCCGGTTGGTCGCCTCGCCGTCTCGCCTAGGCGAGATCGTCGTCTGAGCGGGCTCCGAACACGATCTCGTCCCAGCTCGGCATGGCCGCGCGACCCTTGCGGGCCTTCCCATGGGAGACCGTCGGCTGGGGCGCGGTTGCGCGCGTGCCGTCCCGGTCGTCGTCCATGCTGTCGAGCGGAACGCTGACGATTCGGATGGCCCCGGTCGACGGGTGCGTCGGGGCAATCTCCGGTGTGTCATCCTCGAACGGTGCGGACTCACGTTCGCCCCGGCGACGACGAAGCGCCTCCAGGAGATCTGCCGTCTGGTTCATGTCGTTCGTGAGATCGGGGATCGGCTGCGTCGATGACGGCGATGCCGCACCAAGGCGGGAGCCCGCATCCGGGGCGTCTGCCGTGCTGAGGTCGAAGGCTCCGCTGTCAAAGCGGGTCGCATCCGGTTCGCGTTCCTCCGGCAGCTGCACCGCGCGAAGACGCGGGATCAGCACACCGGTCGACTCACCCTGCTGTGACAGGGTCACGGCTTCGTTGTTCATGGGGTCGAGCGCGAGTTTCTTTGGATCGAAGCGCCAGCGGGCGTCGTGATCGATCTGGTTCGCGGTGAAGGACAGCTTGACGACCCAGCCAGCACCGTCTTCCTTCCAGCTGGCCCAGCGTTCGCCGTCGGCGTTGAGGTCAGCGAGGCGTTCGCGGATGACGGAGCCGAAGGTCGCGCCCTGTGCGAGCGGATCGGTTTCGAGAGCAGTGTGGACGGGCACCCCAAGCGCTGTGGTTACGACATACTCGCGCTCCGCAAGCACCGGCCCCTCGTAGCGCTGGATCTGCTCGAGTGGCACGCCGGTGATGGCAGAGACGTCCTCCGCCGACATCCCGGAGCGGATCTGCGCCTGGATCTCTCGGGGCGCAAGCTTGGCGCCGTTCGACGGTTCTGGCGCGGTGGGCCGCAGGCCGACGTGCAGCACTTCATCAACGTCGATCCTGTAGCGTGTGCCCTCGTCATCGGCAACGAGGAGCGAGCCGTCTTCTACTCCGATTACACGTAGGTCCTGCATAGTGAATAGCCCTCCGGCTGATGGATTCGCGTCAAGAATGACACGCGGAGCAGGCGTTTCCGGGGAATAGACCGGGCGTGCCGCAAGTTACATCACCCGGCAGATCGCAAGCACCCCCAACGCGGTTTGCTATTCGGCCTTCATTCATGCAAACTGTGGCCGCCGAATTCGATACACGAACCGCCAAAGAAGTGGATGGGCATGGCAACCGATTACGACGCACCCCGCAAGACCGACGATGACTCCGAGAGCATCGAGGCCCTCAAGGAGCGCGTCCCAGACAAGATGTCTGGCCAGGTGGATGTCGATGACGCTGACAACCCCGGCAGCTTCGAGCTCGCCGGTCAGGATCTCTCAGATCTCGATCTCGACGTCGTTGTCCTGCCCCCGCAGGCCGACGAATTCACCTGTGTCAGCTGCTTCCTCGTGAAGCACCGCTCGCAGCTCGACCACGAAGAAAAGCTCGGGCCGATCTGCATGGAGTGCGCGGCGTAAGACCGCCGTACCCCCGCGCCATCCCGGCTTGGCGATACCCCCGCGCCATCCCGGCTTGGCGTAACCCGCGCCATCACGGCTTGGCGTAACCCGCGCCATCCCGGCTTGCCTTGCGCCCTGTCGGGTGAGCGTTCCGACAGGACTGCGACCCTCAGTGCGCGCTAACAGTTCCTGTTGAAGCGGCGTGCGCGCTAACTCATCCTGTTGTGGCGGCGTGCGCCGACTCCTCCTGCGGACGCGGAATTCCGGCGACATCCGCCGTCGATCACGAGCTCGCGAAGCGAGCTTTGGCGCGCCGTCAGCGACGACTTTCGTCCCCCGGTTCTGAAAACTCAGGAATATCGTTCCGCGGCATGGAGACCGCCGCGGCGATACGCGGGCCGGGGCAGTGCCCAGTTACAGGATTCCTGAGTTTTCAGAAGGCGGGACGGCGGGGGCTGGCGCGACAGGATTCCTGAGTTTTCGCAGCGGCGGGCCGGGCGGGGGACTAGAGGATCAGGCGAACAGGGGATCAGGCGTGCGTGCGCGCCTGGGCGAGGGCCGCGATGAGCGCCTTGGGGTTGCGGGTCGAGATGAGCCAGTAGGGAGCAGGGTCGTTGGCGTCCTCGACGATGACCTTCACAACCGGTGAGATCCAGCCACGGATGACCAGCCAGGCGCGAGCATCCAGTCGCACCCCGCGCTCCGCGGTGGCATCCGCGCCCGTGTAGCCGGTCGCTTCTCCTGCGTTTTCGAGCGGGAGGCGGGCGCGGCCCGCGAGCAGCTCTTTGTCGGTGACTTCGATGCGCGGCGAGCCGATGACGAGCAGGATGGCCGCGGCCGCATACAGGACGACGGCGCTGATGACGCCCAGCGTTTCGTTGATGGGCAGGAACACGAGCAGGCTCGCCGGAATCAGCAGGCCGCAGATGATGAACACCCGCGGACCAGGCAGCAGTCGCTCGCGATAAATCAGCATGCGTCTATTGCACCAGATATTTCTATGAGGCCCCGACGCGTATTTCTATGAGGCCCCGACGCGACCGGGTGAAGCCGCGACCGGGCGAAGCCGCGAGCGGCACGAGCCCAGGCAGTCGAGGCGAGCGTGGACGGGAACAGCATTTCGAGCAAAGGACCGGCCGGACGTCGACCGGGGAGTAAGCGAGCCCCGCGACAACCGCCTATCGCGAGAGTGATGTGGGGCCGCGCGCCTACCGAGGAAGAGCGGGCCCGTCGGTTCAGGCTGTGTGAATTTGGGGGTTGAAAAATGTGCGGACCGGAGTTAAAACATTGGTGTCAAAAGTTGAGCCACAGGGGCTCACCTTCACACGAAAGGGGAATCTTCATCATGCCAATGTCCTTTGATCCTTTCAGCGACCTCGACCGACTGACGGGAGCGCTCCTCGGATCGCGTCCTGGACCGCGTTTCATGCCGGTCGACCTGTACCGCGACGGCGAGCAGTATGTTCTCAACGCCGACCTTCCGGGTATCGACCCCGGATCGGTGGACGTGGATGTCGACGGCCAACTGCTCACCATCCGCGCTGAGCGAACGGCGGCAACCACCGACGGAGTCAAATGGCTGTCCCAGGAGCGACCGTACGGCTCATACCTGCGCCAGTTCAGCCTTGGTGAGGGTGTGGATGCCTCGTCGATCAGCGCACACTACGACAACGGTGTGCTCAGCGTCATCATCCCGATGGGGGAGAAGGCGAAGCCGCGCAGGATCGAAGTCTCGACCT
>Ga0247779_1001018_pt1 | contig 14474 bp, 16 predicted proteins | sample UWRJL221509R5_FD_179925 | JGI IMG/M metagenome (GOLD analysis project Ga0247779, IMG submission 179925) | Plant litter microbial communities from Arlington Agricultural Research Station in Wisconsin, United States - UWRJ-L221-509R-5 | ecosystem: Environmental > Terrestrial > Plant litter >...
AGAAGGGGAAGAAGGGGAAAGGCAAAGAGAGAGAGGGTACGGAGGAGGGTGATGGGGATGAAAAGGCGGATGTGGAGGAAGAGGCGAAGCCAGAAAAAGTGCTTGTGATACATTTAATTGAGAGTGTTCAGACAGAGTTGGGGGTATATGTCGTGTTTTCTGCTGTTGGGTTCGTTCATCTCATCCTTTCTCTTTGTCTCCTCTGATGATGCCATACCAATTAGAACGACAGCTCTATTTACTTTCCCGCTAAATTCCGAGGTGTCGTCGGGCGACATTCAACATTTTGATTTCAAGAGACCTGTTGTTGACTTTTCGATTGTGGATGGCAAGTCAATAATGGTTAGTCTGGATGGCGAGTGGAAATCATCTGAAGAAGAAGCGGAAGCATTGGAGGAAATAAGCATGGTCAAGACATTGAAGTTAGCAGAAGGAGGCCAGGTAGGTTTGGTTTGGTCGAATGTTACGGTTGCTGACTGTTTATTAGCTCGTTGAAGATGAAGAAACTCTAAAATTTGTGGTATCATCGCTCAACTCTTCCGCTTTGCTAACTGGTTAGTGCTAGTCCACTTTGGATCATGCATTGTCTTATTGTTCTCGATAGCCACTTCAGAAGAACTTAAGAAACTGGATATATACAGCGACCTTGTGGCGATGCCTAAATACACGGCCGATGCGGATGGTGATGTGGTTCCCATCGAAAGTGTGCTACCAGCTGGGACATACCCAATTGGGGCACCTGAACTGTCGTCTTCGGAGACGGCGAAGGCTGCAAAGGGCAAGGGAGAGTTGAGCAAGAAGGAGCTGGGAAGAATCAAAACGAAGCAGGCAGTATTGGCAAAGGCACAGGAGCAAGGCGTAGGGAAGAGGTCAGGAGAGGAGAGTGAAGAACGAGAGGCGAAGAAGATAAAACAGGACGAAGATGTGGAGATGATGGGCGCTTAGATAGATATAGGGTAGATAGGAGAGAGTGGCTGACTTTTGAGCGGAGTAAAATTAGAATGACGCAGGAGTGAATATGTAATCATGAGAGAGAGAGACCGTGACTTTGTTAGTTGCTCTTGATCTTGTCGCCATCCATGGACAAACCGCTGGGACCGCGCCAACCCCCGCCCGACAAGCGCCATGCTGCGTACGAGTCCATCTTTGGTCGACCAGGCGTCCCACCCCCGACTCAGCCAGTCTACCACCGCTCCTCTTATGTTCCAAATCCCAGGCAGTCCTATTACCCGAATCCGCATACCTCGTTTCCTCAGTATGTCCCTCAATACCAGCCATATCCTTCTTCTTCTCTCCAACCTCCTCCCAATCCTGCCCTCGCTCGGGCCAGATCTGTAAACTCAAACTCTCCCGACTATTCCCCTGCCCCTCCTCCTCCTCCTCCTCCTATCAGCGATCATGTCCATGCATATCCCGGTCTTACCCCGGCACAGGCATATCAAGCACAGATCTACAACAATTCACCTTCTCATTCTCATTCTCCTGCACCTGCTTACGGCCCTCGTCCATCGCCGGCCCCGTCAAATAGGACATCAAATGTCCCCGGACTGCCTGCTGAGCTCCCGCGCATCGGTATAAGCCTCGAACATGACGATGGCAGATTAGGTCTTGATTTTTCTGCTTCTTCTACTACTGGCGCAGACGTAGATTCAGAGGACAGCAGTAGTGAGCTTCCTTGGGCTCGTTCAGAACCTAGTAGTACGCGACCATCAGCTTTCTCTTTCTCTTTGATTGACTTGTAATTAGTTCGACAACAAACCCTTTCTCGTCAGCATCTACGGCAGCCTTCTAATTCGGAATCGCATCATCATCCAGTTTGTATTTTCTTAGGATATTTTCTTCTCGTATCTTATCTTTTTACAGGGTGCCGGTCTCCACGTCGACACAGTGGCAGCACGCTCATCTTCAGCAAATATTTCCCCTCCACCTTCCAGTACCGATCATTCAATAGCTTCTAGCACTCTTGTCAGTCACACCAATCATCGTCGTTCCTCCGATTCCGCACGTACCATGCCAAAATTCCCAAATTCCACCACTCCCCAGCGCCGCGATCGAAGTTCTCAAGATCATCGATCCATGTCCATGTCTGCGGTCCGTCCCTCCGTCGAACAGCAAATAAAAGGCCCCACCCACGGACGCACTTCCCCCACCTCCATCCGTCCAGTCACGACGACTGTTCGGAAGACACCCATTGTATACCCTGCACTCTTGTCTCGCGTTGCGCAGGCGTTTCGCGAGCGAATACCCATAACTGATCGCGTAAAGGATGGTCTGACGTACAAGGACGCCTTTGATGGTCGCGAAGCCGTGGATAAAATAGCATATATCATTAAAACGACCGACCGCAATCTGGCACTACTCCTCGGCCGTGCGTTGGACGCTCAAAAGTTCTTTCACGATGTCACTTATGACCATCGTTTGAGGGATAGTGCGAACGAGCTGTATCAGTTTCAGACCAAGCTTCCCAGTCCATTCGTCAGCGGTGAATTGCAGCATGGCCACGGGGAACAAATATCCCCAGAGAGATTGGGCAATTTGTTAAATTCTGCTTCGTTTTTTGAGGTGTGTTTTTGTCATATGCTCTTCTTTTGGTTTCCTGCGCTTGCTTTGACTCCTTTATTTACGGAATTATACGTGCGTTTTACAGAATCAAAGCGATGGGGCGTCCCCTGGATCCCCGGAAAACGAAAACAGGACATCACCGAAGGATTCTCCTGTCTCTGCAGATGAAATGACGCTGCCGTCGGGGGTGTTCACACTTCTGACCGACTGCTACTCGCCGACGTGTTCAAGAGATCAGCTATGTTACAGTATCGCCTGTCCGCGGCGGTTAGAGCAGCAGGCAAGACTAAATATGAAACCACAACCGGGGTTGTCAAAACAGATTAGTAGAGAGAGCATAACAGATATTCCGGTGAGTATTTGCGTTAAAACAATTGGATATAGATTAAGGATATGATTTAACATAAGTTTTGCAGGATGCCGGCACACTTTGGATACATTCCGTACCTCAGGAGATCGTTAACAGCGTATCGGAAACAGAAAAGAAGCGACAGGAGGCAATCAACGAAGTCATATACACGGAGAGGGACTTTGTGCGCGATATTGAGTATCTACGAGATGTGAGTCCAGCCAATCTCGATGTCAGGAAATAATCACTAAACTTATGTGTCATATAATCAGTTTTGGTACAACAAACTCCGAGACGAAGATATTATACCAAAAGAACGGCGGAAAGAGTTCTTGACGCAGGTGTTTTGGAATATACACGATGTCATTGCTGTGAACACGCGCCTGAGAGACGCGCTTTCCAAGAGGCAGAAACAGTATGCGGTGGTTGATCGGATAGGGGATATCCTTCTGGAGATGGTGCCCCATTTTGGACCATTTGTGAGCTATGGTGCGCACCAGCTATACGGGAAGTATGAGTTTGAGAAGGAAAAGGGGATGAATCCGGTGTTTGCTCAGTTTGTTGAGGTGCGTGTTGTTTCTGAATAAACAAGTTTTTTCTTCTTAAAAAAGATCTATCTGACATACACGCAAATTTATCATCCTTATCATAGGTAACCGAACGACTTCCGGAATCACGAAAACTCGAGTTAAATGCCTACTTGACAAAACCCACCACGCGTCTCGCGAGATATCCGCTTTTACTGGAAGCTGTACTAAAGCATACACCAAACGATAGCAGTGACAAGCACATACTTCCGCAAGTGATTACACTCGTGAGGGAGTTTTTAGCGAAAGTGAATACGGAGACTGGGAAGACGGAGAATAGGTTTAATTTGATGCAACTGGATCAGCAGTTGGTGTTTAAACCCGGAGAGGAGGTGGTGAGTGATTCCGCCTTTCTTCTTCTAATAATATGACATCTGTCTCTATGACTTGATTGTGATTTTGCGTATCTTATTTTCCTTCTTTATTCCTTATGATGGCTTTTTTCAGAATCTACGACTTCGCGACGAGGGGCGCGAGATGGTGTATAAGGGGACCCTGAATAAGCGGGATGGGGAGATCCAGGTGTATTTGTTCGATCATGCATTACTGTTCACAAAGTTGGTCAAGAATAAGCAGCATGAGCACTATAAGGTGTACCGACGGGTGAGTAGAATACAGTCGCTTTTCTTCCGTTTTTGAAAATTGATGGATCAACAAATTTGTAATAGCCAATACCACTCGAACTCCTGCTAATATCAGCGGCACCTCTCGACGATTCCAATGGCAGTGGTACTCTCCGATCCCAACAGCGGAAAAATCAAACTCTCGTACGGCGGTCTTCATTCGAAAAGAGTGTAATTGGAGTTGGCGGAGGCGGAGGACGTGCAAGCGTGCCCAGCGTCGTCTCTTCCGTTGTGGTGAAGAACGACCATAAAGGCCAGCAGTGGATCAACTTTATCCATCTAGGGAAGAACTACTATAACTTGATGCTGTGGTCGACGTCGCCGTTGAGCCATCGGAAGTGGCTCGAAGTGATATACAAACAGCAGCAGATTATGCGGGAGAGGAGTGTTATTTTTGATACGGTTACGTTAAGTGAGGGCTTTTTCTCTGGGCCGAATAAGGTTAATTGTGCGGCTCCGTATAGTGAGTAGATCTTGGCCTTTCCCATTACTCCTTACTTAGCTTGCTTGCTATCGCTTTTAGGTGGAGGAAGGAGAGTGGTGTATGGCACGGATGACGGGGTGTATCTTTCCGATCTCCGAGAGCCGCACCAAGAACCTGTGAGGGTGTTGGCTTTACTCGATGTTATACAGGTCGACGTGCTGGAGGATTACCAATTGCTCATAGTTCTCTCGGGTGAGTAACTAGGGCCCCCGTTTACTGGCATCATTACTAAAAATAACATCAAATAGAACGTCAAGTGATCACCTTCCCACTCGAAGCGCTCGACCCACTTGATCCTATGGCCGGTCTGAAAAGAGCGAAACGGATATCCTCACATACATCGTTCTTCAAGGCCGGGTTCTGCCTGAACAAAGTGCTTGTGTGCATCGTCAAGTCTAGTCAGCTGTCGAGCACGTTCAAGACTCTGGAGCCTATCGATCAGAATGTGAGGGGAAGGGCTAAGCCGACATTCAAGAAGCTGCTACAGGGCGGGAATGATACACTCAAGCTGTTCAGGGTATGTCGTTACTTGCATTCTTTTCTTACCTTCTAATGATGTGGACGTTTTTGTTATATTTTCTTGGGCCTTCTAGGAGTTTTACATCCCCGTTGAATCGACGTCTATTCACTACCTGAAGACGAAGATGTGTGTTGGGTGTTCTCGCGGATTTGAGATCGTCGATCTCGAGAGTCTGGACACGCAAGGTCTTTTGGACCCGAATGACGAGTCGCTCGAATTCGTGAGGAAGAAAGAGAGTCTGCGGCCAATGGCAATTTACCGAATTCATAATGATTTCTTACTTTGCTATGATGGTGAGTCATCCCAAAAACAATGTTTGCGCAAAATAACTTACGCGCTGCGCGTAGAATTTGCTTTCTATGTTAATAAGAGTGGTCGAAGATCTCGGAAGGAATTCATGGTACATTGGGAGGGCACTCCTACAGGTTTTGGTGCGATAAATCATTAATCATTATCGCGCCTCTTTTTTTTACTGTTCTGTCGTCTTCAGCCCTTCATGAACCATATGTCCTGGCGTTCGAGCCGACATTTGTCGAAATACGACATATCGAGACAGGACGCATGTCGCAAGTCATTCAGGGCTCGAACCTTCGTCTGTTGTTCGCAGATACTCCACCATCAGTGACGAATACGACTTCCGCTATCCATCATAACCCGAATCCGTATCAACATGGGTATGGTTCATTTATTTCTGTGGCTATCTCATGACTCATTTTTTTGTTTTTTTTCTTGTCATTTTAGTCCACCTGGTCCATACAACCCATACGCACCACCGTATCCCGGACAGGGCAATCCGCCAGCACATAACATGTATATGCAGCAGCCGCAGCAACAGATGTATCCTGACCAGTACCAACGGCATCCGCAGGGAGTCGGGAGGGAGGAGATCCTAATTGTGTCGGACGACCGGGTATTAGCTCTTCGACCGAGAGGAGGGGGATCGATAGGCGGCGGGATGACTGGTGGTGGAGGGGGAGGAGGTATGCAAGTAGGTGTGGGAGGACATCGATATATGTCGGATAACATTTCTATGGGGTCGAGTTCGATACATCATGGTCGATGATGCGTGTAGCGTGAAAGACCTTTCGTCAATTTCTCTGCATTTCCCCCCTTACTTCTCCCTCGCCCGAATTACTTCAAGCAAAGACGTCGACCCCAACTTGTGAACTATGTTCACCTTCTGTACACCTAAATCGCGCGCTCACCTCCTTTTTTTCTTTACTGTAATACATGTAGTTATGTATGATTATTGCCTGTTACTTTCGAGTCACAGCTTGCCATGCTCTTTTCCTCGTCCCTCTCAAGCATTAGTAGTAGTAGTTCTTTCTCTCTCTTCCTTACTCTATGATCATGTAAAATCGTCACCTGTGTGTTATTTTGTCAATGCGCATGGAATTTAACTATCTCATGCAGCGCATGTTATGCTACATTGTCATGCGAGTTTTGCGGGGTATGGTTAGCTTGCAGGTTCGAACCGCTGTGCCCTCACAACATTACATACCTAAATTTCGGGTTGCGATTGGATATCGAATACTTGACTGACAGACCGTAAGGATACTCGGCTACTCCTGAGGAAGTGTCCAGGCATGCAAGTGAAAACGAATCCAACGCACCTAGAAGGGGCGATGTTCAAGACTCAGACTGGAGAGCCCACGAGCCCAGTTGGAGTCGGACACACTTCCTTTTTGCTCACCTGAGTTCAGATTTTATTTCTCTCTTTCTTTTGTTTTGCTCCGTCGTGGAGAATGCGCTTTCATTGTTCAATCATCTAGTTTCCCGTATCTTCAAACACAAATTACTTCAAACTAAGGATCAATTTTTCTGGCATAACAGATTGATTTGTCTTTCACAAAGCAGGATTTACATGAGCGCTCGCGGGAACTGCGACGACCACCCCAACTTGTCGGGATTGAAATATTGACAGCGTAAATACTTGCGCACGGCGGAGTATACTTTACGACATCCCGAACGACATGAAGCCTTCAATATCGGAGTCCGGCACGTTTCGTCCCTAATCCATCTCCAGTGAGTGACGATACAAAAGACCTTTAACTTCGTTGGTCCTTCCAGCCATTGCCAATCATACCTATTGGCCGGAAGTTCTGTAGTAGGTTGGCACACACGCGTCGATCATCGTCGTATCATCAACGGCATGTTTTCCTGACATTTTATTCCCAACGCCACAAGGTGATGCGTGTCATGCGTACATGACAAGGATTAACCTGGATTAACGTGGGCTCTACAGCCCGTGTCAGAAAAAAAGGGAAAATTTCGCTGATTGCTACAATCCTTGGCCAATAGTTGAGCAGTCAAATAGGCGTGACTCAAGTTGCTGAATAAACTGGTCGCGGCCACTGACTTTCTGTACTATTTATAGAATCCTTTTGTTGGCCTTGGTGCATGACTGGTAACGCTACTGGAGTGCAATTCTTGAAAAACAAGATGATAACGCTCAGTGGAGAGAGAGTACATACCTGCATACACTCATGAAAGAGACAAGTGTTTTTATACAGCTTTGGGCGCTGAAAAGGTGACATGTTGACATGGGAAGACAATTGATGGAAGAACGTGAGAAAAACCAAGGGGCAAGGTGGGCGGGGCTTTGTTGGATCCACTCGTATCGCTTCTTTCTTTTATTTTATTTTGTTGACCTGCGCGCGTCGTTGTCGTCGTCGCGGACCACCCTCCTTTAACATCACAGTCATGAAGTTATGTACTCTGCTCGCCCTTTCTCTCGCTGTCGTCGCCAATGGAGAGAAGATAAACCCCAGACATCTCGCTAAACGACAACTTACCTCTTCTCTTCCAGCTGGGACAACTCTGGCTACCAGTGCTCCCCCGCCACCTCCTGCGTCTTCTTCTTCTCCTCCACCAGCGCCTCCTGCGACTTCATCTCAGGTCACTTCTGATAGAGTTATTACTACCTCCAATACTCCAGTAATCACCCCACCGGGTTTCAGCTCAACAACGACCCCAGCGGCCCCAGTGGCCACTGGTCCGCCGCCCCCTGCGACGTACACTGGAATCCCTCCACTCACCGTTATCAGCTCGGGTATGCCCACACGGCCGACTCTGGGTCCTGCAACCACATATACTGCAGGTGCTAAGCCCCCGCTCTCTGGTGCCCCACCTTTGCCATCTGCATGTACGTTCAAAGTGGTAGTTGTCCTGTTATTCGGTCTGACAGTAGCGTTAGTTGTTCTTGACCCCTCTGCATGGCCCATTCCCGATCATGTTCCGGACACAAGTGCGTAATCCTTTCCGTTTTAATTGCATATATTCAACTTTTTATTATCTTAAAGCTTCCCCTGAGGTTGCCCAATGGATGAAGGAGCTCGATGGCCATAACATCCCTAACCTTGCTCCTACCGTTGATGGTTCTTGCGGAGGGGACCCAGCTGCAGCTGCTGACGCTGCCAACCGCGGTTGGTGGACTTGCGGTGGTTACACTCGTGACACAGGTATGTTTCTCAAGCATACTTCATGCGTCCAGGCTCACAAATCATCTATAGATATCGTTGCCTGTCCTGATAAATATACATGGGGTGTCAGGTCAGCATTCAAGTTAGAGCTTTTGGTTGATTTTAAAACCTAAATTTCGTTTTAACAGCTTTGACGATGGCCCTTCTGATTACAGTGAGTTGGCTCTCGGTACACCTGATGTTTCTTATTGCTGATTCTTTTCTTCCCTCCAGCCCAGTAAGATATCCACACATTGACACTTCGCGTTTAGTCTCATTTGTTGTTTGACTAGATACGTCCTCAACTTCCTCCAGGATAAAGATATATCAGCTACTTTCTTCGTTGTTGGTTCGCGTGTCATCCAGAGGCCTGCTTTGCTCGTAGAGGAATACATGCTTGGCCATGAAATCAGTGTACATACTTGGTCACACAGCAAGGTTTATATTTTTCCTCTTCCCTTAGTTGGATGACTCTTACGGACGATTTACTCAATCCAATTTAGCCTCTCACATCGATGACAAACATTGAGATCGTCGCCGAGTTGGGATGGACTCGCAAAGCCATCAAGACCGTGCTTGGTGTCACACCTACTACTATGCGTCCTCCCTGGGGTGATATTGGTTGGTCGCCCAAATTTCGCCCTCAAGAGTCCCGTGGTTAACATTTTCACTCGCAGATGATCGTGTTCGTGCTATCTCCTTAGCTATGGGAATGGTTCCCATCATGTGGACCGCGACTCCTTCCGGAAACAAGTTCGATACTAACGGTGCGTATTGGATGTTTATGCTATCTGCGATATTCCCCGTCTAATCGTCTTCCCATCGCAGACTGGAAGGTTGCGGGTGGTGTTGTCAATGGCTCGGACTCGTTCAGCACCTTTGAGACTATTTTGGATCAAGCTTCCTCTCAATTGGACACCGGTTTCATTGTTCTGCAGCACGACCTGTTCGAGGTCACTGTTGACCTTGCTGTTGGATACACCTTGAACGCTGCCCTCCAACACAGCCCCAAGTTTGACGTACGTATCGTTATTCAATTGTCGAATACATGTTCAGTTTTACTCAATTTTACTTTTCCTGCAGTTGAAATCTATCGGTGAATGCCAGAAATTCCCCGCTGGTAACCTTTACTTAGAAACCAATCAAAACGCTACCTTCCCCTACCGCAACACGACGACGGGAGGTGGTGTTGACGTTAGTGGAGACGGTTCCGTTGACACTAAGCCCGGAGATGGAGGTTCCACTGCTGCCGACAACACGAATACTAGCAGTGGAAAGTCTGCCGGGTTTATTAATACTATCCCGATGCACTTTGTCGGAGGCTCCCTGGCTGCCGTCGGTTTTGCCGCCATGGGTCTCCTGCTATGATCATCTGATTTGATGCGATGGTGATTGACGATAATGTTGATGATTGTGCTCATTCGATGCATGGATGGTGCGTATGTATATATACAAAAGGGTATGTACACACTAGACGTATGTTCATGATGAATGACGTCGTTGGCTCGTCTGTTTCTCTCTTTCCATTCGCTGGCTGGTTATTTTGATTGTCGTCCCCCTCACTCCCCTCCCCTTCTCCCTCCATTCACGATCATATCCCTCCTATCCATGACACAGAGCTGCCCACCGCTATTCATCACCCTTGAACATCTCAAAGTACAGTCAGTCCATCTATATCGCATTATATCACGATTGATAGACACATTTTTTCGTGTCTTCGGTATCACCTTACGTACTTATGCGTTGGTTTACTTATGGACTACTAGTTAGGTAGGCATGATTTCAGTAGTATTACACCCTAGTACACATACATATAGGTTTTTAAAACGGGGCTTATCTCGGACTTTCTGTTTTTATATACAACACATACATACTACATACCACCACCCACCGCCCTTGTTACATAGTATATATTTTGTGTTTGTTGAAATTTAGCTTTGCAGGTTTGGCCTATTGTAAATATCACTTTTCAGTAATGTTCTTTGTTCGGCGCTTATACTTCTCGTCTGTAGTGTAAGTTATAATCTCCTATTTGCTCATAATGGAGGAAAAGGTATCATTTCTCATCGCGTGCGGTTCACAAGGGTTATCATGAGATGTCACCAAATCGAGCTACATCAAGTTTGAGCACACTGCAGTCTGCCAGTTTAAATTACGAAACTACGTGGACAAGTGGTAGTGGACGGGTATATGTATTTAAACTAACTAGAGTCCGAAGTAATTCAGAATGCGCTGGTTAGGTGGTTGCTCGGAAATCAAAGGTGAGCCTAGTGGTTCCATGGCTGGCAGTACGCGCTCTGCCCGACCAGTTGCGCTATATCTGCTGCATTGGGGACACCAATGGAATTTATTGGTACGGGGATAGGTATACCAAGCGCGGGATTGGTACACTTGTCGGTCCTGTTGCGTAATACGGAAGAGATGGAAGGTAAGATAATTTGGTCGAACATAGGATATATAAACCACAACGTATGGATGGATGACTTACGAGAAAGCGTAGCACGTGGCTGGTTTGCAGAAGTAAAGATTGTCAACGACAGTCTTGTCCTTGCTGACCTTTATGCATTCACCATAGCGAACAGGTTGAGGAAGCCCTTCGCCGTAGCGGACGACTCCGAACTAAATTTTTCGTTGAGAAGAGTGCAATCAAAAGATAGAAGAACAAAAGGAGCGTACAGTTTCAGAGTCTGCCGTTTTGCAGATTTCGGATTCCTCGCTGAAATCGATGGGAGGGTATCCGGTGCCAGGGATGACAGGGATGACCGAAGACGCAACGCATGTAAAGGCAATTGCGGCGATGACGATGCTGGTGAGCTTGATGATGAAGACCATTGTTGAAGAGGCAGAAATTCAAAGAATGTGCAGAAGTTGTGAACAAAGGAGAGACGAGTTGAGCTAAACACAATAAACCAAATGGTTTGTTGAGTTCCTTCTCAAAACTTGAGACTCATTTTATACCCTAGAACTATCAAAGCACCCGCCAATTTTGGAGTAGTGGGGTAGTAAATCATTGATATCGTTCTAGTTGTTTAGTTGTTGATGCGCGGAATAAATTGTTAATGTGAGCAGCCTTCAAAGCATACTTAATTGCAATTCGGGTCCACAATCATGGAGTTTTGACCAGCGCCAGAGAGAGAAATGAGATCAGAATAGTGTGAGAACTGAAGACAAGGAAAATACCTTACATAGGTTAAGCGTTTTGCAACGGCGAGCAAAGATTGACGTGAAAAGCAGAGGTTAGGGCGCTATAGTACTGATAACTGACAGAAACTCGTGATTAAGTTCTTCTTTAGCTTTCATTGAAGCGGCTACCGAGGAATCATTAAACCACACAACAATAAGACCGCGTAAGAGTCCCAAAGATAACTTTGTGCTAAGTAAAAAAAGGAATTTCCTGCCGAAATTCTGTTGATGAACGAAAAGTTGCAGAACTGAACTTTCGATCTTTACTCGCGGCTCTGAGCTTTGCAGCAGTGGTTAGTATGAAGTAAGTTTTGTCGGACGTGCGCAGCGTATGCAGGCCTTCGGGGTTTAAATTATCCTGATGCCATCATGGCATCCTACATCCGCCGTAAAATTCAAAAACCTGACTATTCGCTCCTATCATGACTGAATATATAAGAAAGGAAATGGGTATGAGCGTTATAAAAATTGATCGCTCTTTGTTACTTATCTTTTTCTGATCTAAAAAAGCTTGTGCAGATTAGTGAGATTTTCCCCTTCTCATTGGCACTTGCATTAGCCTATTCTAGTCGAGGAGTCATCGATCATCGGGCCGCACCATCTTGAGCGCTTATTTGTTACAGCCTACAAGTCATGAAATCATGACGTCGCTGATGCATTCCCCGTCGGGAAAACATTAATTGTTGAAGGAGAGGTCAATTTAGCATGCTAGTAATTATGACGTGAAATCATGATATGCAACTGATTTTTTCTAGCAAGACCTGGCAGTTTTTCATTGGGCTTTGGTAAACGCAACTTTAAGCTACAGCTCACGAAACTAAGTAGTACAAACAGTACGTGATGGGTATATATATATTTAAGCTGAATTTCAAAGTGATTTAATACGGGCTGACTGGGGGATGGCTTCGGTCGTCAAAGGTGGTATGTGTTGCAATACATGCTCTGGCAAACGAGTTGAGCCAGATTAACTTCGTTCGGGATACTATCCCAATTAGTTTAAATTACTCTGGTGGCATCATCTTATCCTTTGTCCAATGAGGGGAAGCAGCCAAGAAACAATAAACCTTCATGCGGGTGCTCTGTGTTCGGCGTTCGTCATTCCATATTGCGCTGGGCACTTATTTGCAATCAATAAATGCGACATTGATCAGACAAAAAAATAGGTTGATTGAGTGAATAAAGACAGCAAAATATTGAAGGGTCAAAGGACTGCTACTAGGCAGTATAGATGATAAGTATGAATATATAGGTGTTGTTCGGCACTCGTAATCAGATGACATTTCTTGTCGTCAGAGGCGAGGAAGATTGTTTGGACCGCAGTACGCGCTATGCACGACCAACTCGGAGAAGTCCGCTACATTAAGCGCATCGACGGAGACAGGTATGTCAACTGGAGCTGGGAGGGCTGGCTTAGTGCAATACTCGTCCCTATCGAGAGATAGGTACATTCAGTGCATGTCCATTTTGCCAGGCACTAAAAAGATCTACGACTCACGAAAATCCATAGCAAGTGCCTGGCTGACAAAATACAACGTTAGCGATGAGTCCACTGTCTGTGCGAGTTGAGAAGCATTGGAAGTATTTTATTGTCTCGATGGGTCCTTCAGTGCCATAGCGAGTTGCGGCAAACTGGAAATTTGACAACCAATTAGAGATTCACCAAAAACAATTATTATCCAGAAGCAGAGAAGAGCATACAGTTGTCGCCGGGTCAGCAGCCTTACAGGCTTGGTACTCTGCGGTGTCTTTGGCCGGGTTGATATCCCCAACAACTGGGACGTTCACACCTGCGACCCTGGTAAAGGCAGTTGCGAACATAACTATTGCAGACAATTTGGCAGAAAAAGACATGTGTAGCGTAGTAGGATAGAGCTGAATGGATGATTTGAAGACATTAAACAAGATGGTTCGTTGTCTTCCAACATGGACCAATTGAACCTACTTTATACCCCAGTAATGCATGTGGAAAAATCCATTTTGCCGCTGTTTATTGGACGTGTTGAGAAAATAACGTTGTTCTCGAAAAGTACTACTCCTGTTAATATCATTTGAATCCCATGCTACTCAGTATCTTTTCTTGGAAGACAGTAATAATAATAAGCTGAATTAATGAAATAAGCAGCTAGAAGCTGGAATAAGATATAAGAGTAATATTGCATAGCGTAAAATGCTTCAGAATGACCATTTAGAAACGGAAAAACAAGTTATCAGTTGATAGACCAATATATTTCTCCTTCTCTTTTCCTTTGTCAGCTTCTCGGAATGATCTTCCTTCGCTTCGAAGTTTTGCCATCCCATAATATTATTAGCAAAACACAAGCAAGATAATTTTAGGCTGTAGACATACACGATGGAAAATTAATGCCCGACGTAGGCCAAGTCTTGTTGAATGTGTCATCTTCAGCAAGGTTTGGAAGTGTAGCACTAATCTTGGTGAAGAAGTTACAGTTAGTTATCAGTCACAATATTCGAGAGTGAAGAGTGCAAAGGTATGTAAAAGAAAATGCCACCAGTGCTTAGAAAAAATCAGTTAGATCATTGATGTTCAAACGTTCAGGACTTCAAGCTTCAAGTGTTAGTATCTAGATATGATATATCTGGCTCTAAATTTGGCAACAAAGTGATTGGCGCCCTGATATTCTCTCGATAGAGTTCAAAAAATCAAGCGCCATTGTTGACTGTATTATTATAATATGTCTACAGAA
>Ga0247779_1001019_pt1 | contig 14466 bp, 14 predicted proteins | sample UWRJL221509R5_FD_179925 | JGI IMG/M metagenome (GOLD analysis project Ga0247779, IMG submission 179925) | Plant litter microbial communities from Arlington Agricultural Research Station in Wisconsin, United States - UWRJ-L221-509R-5 | ecosystem: Environmental > Terrestrial > Plant litter >...
CTTTCTTTAGACTTTTTATTTCAGACAAAATGTTTATCTATTTAATACACCTTTTTTTTCGAGTCACCACTTTTTTTGGACTGGTCAATGCAAACAATGATCAGTTTCTATCTCGGCATAACCACGCCCATCTATTCATCCTTATCGGTCTCACCATTCATGAGGAACAGCGCATTATACGTGGCTACAAGCCACAACAAGCATTGAAGTGGCCGCCTAGAAAATTTGAGTTTGAAATTCGGGCACCATGTGACGCCGCGTGGTACCTGAATATGTCACGGCGTTATTTTCAACCGCGACAGTCCAACCAATATCCACGTAACAGGTTCACAACTTCTACTGTGAACAACTCATTACGCGTCCTGTGCTTCATAGGAGAACCACAGGATCCTGTCTTGGATGCATTCGTTGTCATTCAAGACGAGTTGCAACGCCTCAGAGTCGAGAATGCAAAGTTGACGGAGGAAGTACAAAGTTTGCGCGAGCGTGTCCGATCTTTCGTGAGTTTAACTTGCATATTCACAAATGAGTGTATTATTTGACGTGATCTCCTCCAGGAATCTGTCGGCAGACCAATCTGCCAGAAATCGTCTTTCAGCAAACCATTCCGCCAGCCTCCCCCAGAAATTTTACGCCTAATCTTTGAACGAACGATACCTCCTCTTTTTATACTTGACCCAGATGCCTGTATGGAAACCGAATCTATGTGGTGTCGAGTTTTTAGGCAAAAGCAGGCGCATTTATCCGTCTGCAAAGCATGGTATAGTGTTGGTCTACCGTTCCTCTACGAACATATCCATGTTCGCTTTATACCCCAACTCATGCGACTATTGGAAACTCTTTGGAATACCGGGCAGGATTTCAGACGGTTTGTCAAGTCCATCAGCTTCTATTGTATAATTCCAACATCATATGCTGAGCGATTCAAGGACAAACTAAAACTGTTCTTCTCTCTGTGCCCCAACGCCAAAGCCTTTTCCTACCTGTCATCATGTCCGTTACCTTCAGTGACCTATCTCGGAGTGTTGCCTGCGCATATCACGCACCTGTGCTTTGGCAATAATATTTCGTGTGAAGCACTTATGAATACCCTGAAGATAGCTTCGCAAAATCTCGTATCTCTGTCCTTCGTTAGTCCTGACCGTCCGGCGGGTCTCAGCAATCTCGACATGAAATCCAACGACTCCATTCAATTTCCCGACCTTGAAATACTGTCATGTGAACGTCGGCATGGTACAATGTTCTTAAATAACGTTGCAGCTTCCTGGAGTATGCCTCGCATCAAAAGGTTAACCCTCCGGTGCCCTTATGACGTAGGAAGGGAAGTGGCCAACTTCTGTCAACAGCATGGAGCTGGCCTTACATTCTTCAACATGGTTCCTTCCTACATCTGTGATTCATGGAAGGATCCATTCACTGATCTCGGCGATGTTTTGGATCTATGCCCTGCTCTGGAGCATATTGTCATTCATCCTAGAGCTGTTGGTTATCTAAATCATCCACGCATAAGATCGGATTCCGTTTCGGGTTCTGAAATATCAGATTCACTGAGCTTAATTGATTGGGAACTTCTCCCGAGACAAAATCTGCCTCGCTCGCGGTCTTTTCTACACAATTATTTTTTCCATCCGAACCGGTTCTGAAAGACCCAAACACTTACAGCTATTAATTCTTCAACTTTATAGTGACCAATGACTCGTTTATGCCATTATATATAGAAAATGCAATATCATGCTTCCAGGACTGTATTTGATTGTTCAAACCGAAGGACACCCGTTCACTAGGATCGTGAGAAAACTGGACACGTGAGCATATTACGGAAGAGGAAATTTTACATCAATGATCAGCCTTTGGTCCAATCCAAGTTCCCACCCCTGCACTTTCTTTCATTTTTACCGTCGAATCGACATTCTATCCAAGCTTACGCTTACGCGCTTAATAATGCACTATACACAGGATTAGCGATACCCATTCGAAGCTTCTTCGTTTAGGAACAAAAACGTCATGCATTGATGTCGGTGGTTTCTGACGACTTGGACTATCCTGTTGCTATCCTGCGAAATCATCGAGAATGAACTTCGTAGACGTTGAACTGGCGAGTTGAGAGGTTCCTCAAATATAGGTTGCGACAGAAATGCAAAATAAACCTACGGAAATTTTGGAACCTTCACTTTGGATAACACTTGGTCATACAAAGGCTCAACGATTGGTATGCACTTCTCGTTCGGCTAAAAGATCATTTTCTTATACTTTCTGGCTCCGAAAATAATCGATAAAGGCCTCTAGAACGTTCAAACGTTGAAAAGCTCGTTGGAATGATTCTCATGCAGGTCTTTGTATCGTGGACTTATATATCTATGATATCACATGCACCTTCTCGTCTAACACTTAGGTCTTAGGACTTGAGAGTATGGCTCGAGAGCTTCCAAGAAAAGGATGCTGGTTCATATCAGTTACCGTCACCTCTTTCTCTTGAAAACACCACCAGTGATCCGACGTTGCAATGCGGAACCGATGACTTCACCTTCACGACACATTTTGGCTTCAAAACATGTTTGTTCCCTTTATCATTGTTGAAGGTCCAATTCGTATGCACGGAGGTTATCCAACGACTAGATTCTGCCATAGATTCCTGAACCCCTGCATCTGCTATTTTACGCTATCCCATCTCGTCGATTCGAGCCAACGAAAGTCCGGGATACACATCATTTATTGGAAATTCAAATTGATTCTTGGCGCAACCCTAAAATCACTCATCACATTATCATCTACGACCCGTGTACATATTCCATCGTTTCTATAGGTTTCTGCTGGTTTCCGTAGCCTTGACCCGCCTCGACTACGAAATAGGCACATGTGGATTGGCCACGATCTTTCGCCCACGGTACATAGACATTAGCTCTATCGGTCGGTTGCACTGTGGCGCTACCTACAAGACTCATCGACGACGGATATACGAAGGCCGTAAATTATCGCGTTATTCGGGAGAATACGAACCTCAATGGTATGGTTGAGGCTTGAGCTTGAACGTTGAACCCTTGCTGCGGATGTCCTGCTTCGCGGAGAGTTTCCGAGAAAAATTAGGCAAAAAAGGGATCAACTTCATGCAGGGTCTAAATTTTTCCAGTCTGATGTACGTCATCCGATATCTTAATGGATGAATATGTAAAGTTAATTCTCCAGGTTGCAGTCATGCAAAAATTCTAAGAGAGCCTAGAAATTGCAGAAAGAAATTTAGTCTGTGACGAACTGACATCTTAATATGGCGCAAGTCCCTCAGGCCCCCTTCAAAAAAGCCTAAAATTATGAACAACGTGCCAACCGCCTAAAAACTTGCTTCTCGAAGTATTATGCACAAACTGCTCTGTGCGTCTTGGCTTTCATTTGCTTAGCCTGGCGAAAATCCATGTGTCTCCATCTTTTTCTTTGGGCACGTATTCTCCACCACCTTGATGCGAGCTGCCGGCGAAGGCAGAAGAGTACAGGCGTTACTGCGGATGGGGATGCCGTCCGCAGTCGACGAGGCTCGGTGAGCCTTGTATTTGAGAACATGACGATGATTTTCTCGTGTGGCATCGGACGAAGTTCGGTGCGAGGAAACGGACGGAAGCAACGAAAATATTCTATCAAGCAAAAAAGCGCCTGTAAGCGTAGTAGCCGATTCAATTGATGGAGTGAGTGTCGCTTTCGAATTCAGGTGCCTCCTATTGGCTCATTACCCGAGCGATTTTGTTTACATTTTTTTGTTGACTTGGTACTAACATCGCGTAACTTTCAGATAGCGCCCTATCGGTATAGTGCAAGTACTGTTTATCACACCGCGTGGATGCTTTCAGCTAGTCGTCCTAGCTGTCGCTCGACCTCAATCTTATAAAAGCAGGATGAAGTCCAGCAACGACTTTGTGTTCGCCCTCAACCCTCCAAAAGATGCGTTTCTCTACCTCTTTCTCCATCCTCGCCCTTCTCTCTGCCGTCGTCGCCCACCCCGGTGAGGTCGAAGAGCATGGCACCCCCGCCAGGCTCGAGTTCCTCCGCAATGCCAAGCGCTCGGTCGAAGACTGCAGCTCCTCCTTGTACGCTCGCGGACACGAGGGTGCTGCTGTCGCCCGTCGTGCTGCCCTTGCTAAAACCCTTCGCGAAGAACTCGGTCTTCCTTCTCGCGAGTACCTTGACAAGCGTGACTTCGAGACCGTGTTGAACACCAACCACCACTCGAACAAGACACATCTTTCGCTGCTTAGCCCAACCAAAGACATCTTCACTGGCGAGCTCCAGTGCGTTCTCCAGCCCGAGACCACTGAGGGTCCCTACTGTGAGTTCTTTCTTCTTTTTTCTTGGAATCGCATGAGTTGACCGATTTTTTACACCAACAGACGTCAAAGGCGAGCTCCTCCGCTATGACATCACCGACCGTGAAAAGGGTGTACCTCTTTATATCGACTACCAGATCATCGATATCAACACCTGCAAACCTGCCAGGGATATCCATCTCGATTCATGGCACAGTAAGTTGGGATTTCTGTGTGTCTTTGTCAGTGTATTTACCTCTGCGCTAATAGCCAATGCTACCGGTGTCTACTCCGGCATCGTTGCTCGTGGAAATGGAAACGAAAATGACCTTACCAACATCGTTAGTTTATTTTCCATGAACATACGCTTCGTCAGTGCTAATAATCAATTTTTGCCTTAGAACTCCACCCACACCCGTGGAATCACCAAGACTGACCGCAACGGTGTTGCCTTCTTGAAGACCATCTTCCCTGGTCACTACACCGGACGTACCACCCACATCCACGTCCTCGCCACTGTCAATGCTACCGTCGCCAAGAACGGAACCCTCATCGGTGGAAACGTCGCACACGTTGGCCAGGTACTTCATCTTGTTCAAAAATCCTTTGATTTCAACCATATACTAACGATACATTCCTTTTCTCTCTCCACCTAAAGGTCTTCTTCGACCAAGACTTGATCACCCAAGTCGAGAAAGTCCAACCCTACGCTAACAACACCCAGCCTCTCCAACTCAACAAGGACGACTTCATCATGGCCGAGGAATCTGCCCACGTCGACCCCGTCCTCAACTACGTCTGGCTCGGCCGCAAGCCCGCTGACGGTATCCTCGCCTGGATCACCATTGGTATCAACACCACCGCCTCTTACGATCCTTACCCCGCTGCCTTCTGGACCAAGAACGGTGGTGTCGTCAACCCCAATGCTGGAAGCCCAGGAGGCCCTGGTGGTCCTGGTGGTCCTGGAGGACCCCCTCCCAGCGGCTTCCCCAGCGGTGCCTTCCCCACTGACTTCCCCGCCCCAACTGCCACTGGATCTGAGGCTCCCGCTTCCACCACCGCCTAATTTTTAGATACGTTAAAATGATGTACTTACAACTTGTCAATGTTCATGACTTGTACGTTTCCTGTAATCCTTGATGCACTTTGAGAAGTTCGTTGGATGCCACTTACGTCTAATCGATGTCTCTAAGACTGAAGTAATTATTTAACTACACACGTTAACTATGTGCACGCAACACCGTCGCCGTCTTATACATTCACACAATATGTACGCACGTATGTATGTAACAAGTCAAAGAAAAATAGCATTGGACATACAAACTATACAACAAAACCGCAACACGCGTTCCATCGTCTATAAATCAATCAAAAAAGCCTCCTTTCTCTCTTCCTTATGTTCAAACCCAGGTGACGACCCGTATACTGAATACACCGGCTGCGGAGTAGCAGTCGGCACAGCAGGGAACTGGGGCAGAGGGACAGCAGGATCTACGGGGACGTTGGGGAATTGAGGGAGTTGTGGAGGTGCAAGAGGGGCGGAAGGTGCGTGGTGTACTTGTTGTGATTGATGCTGAGGTTGATGATGTTGCGGAAGTTGGTTCTGATACTGTTGTTGGTGTTGAGCGGGCGGTTGTGACGGTACTGTGTTGCTCCTCGTTAGATGGGAAGACGACGAGGGAAGAGAATAGGCGACTGCTGAGTTATGGCGGTTCAGGGATGGCGGAAGAGGGGGTTGACTGGGTTGCGCAGACACGGGAACGGGAGCGGGGGCTTGCGGGGTGGGTTGATATTGGGATATGGCCGGTGGTGATTGTGGTAAAATGCTGACAGGAGGTGGTGATTGTATTGTCACGGATGCCGCAGGCGCAGTGTTGTATGACGCAGGGGCAGCATATTGTTGGTACTGTGATTGAGAGGGTTGAGCGTACTGGGTTGATTGCTGGGGTGTGACTGAGACAGGGGACAATTGATGCTGAGCGAATTGAGGTTGCTGATGCTGAGGTGGAGCTTGTGAGTAATATTGTTGTCCAGTTTGTTGTTGCTGAAGAGAAGGAGCAGCGTAATTCATCCGAGGTGACAATGGTTCTCTCTGAGGTTCCTGTTGGGCCTGATAGGAGGTCTGCTGTGATGCCCACGAACTGTATCCATTTGACGCATAACTGGGACTGGCCTGCTGAGGTTGCTGCTGCGAATGCCGCCATCTCGGTTGAGACACTTGTTGCGATAATATTTGATCGTATAATTTCACGGCCTGTGATAGTTGGTCATGCATGTCAGTCAACATTTCTATATTTTTGATCAGCATGATTTTGGGCATGGAATTTATACAATAACACATACGTTCTTTCCGACCCGCATCGTCCAGACTCAAGGCCAATTTGGGCCTCAAACTATTCGCCTTGTCGTATAGCTCAGTAACAGCCGGGTAACGAGACAAATCCTTCCCTCCTTGAGCCTGAAATTGGTCAACAGTCTGATTAAAGGTAAGGATGGCATCCGATTCCAAAGGTTCCAGATCGTAATTAGGAATTTTGGGTAGAGCAGATTGGTTGACCGAAGGAGGGTACGATTGCGAGTAGCCAGTGCCTCCATAAGGGTACGGAACTTCTTCTGTCCTTGGCGTTTCTACAACAACAGGAGCGCTTGGTTTAGGTGCATTGGCTTCACGCAGACTGGCTTCGATGGCTGCTTTCAAATCTGGGTCGTCATCGTCATCGACGACAGCAGTCTTCCTGTCAGATGGATACGTGCTGCGGTCGACGATGGGTGGCTCAGAATATCCCCACTTCGAAGGAGATGGCTGGGAGGGAGCGTAACCGGAGCGGGAGCCATTAACTTCTTGGAGAGAAAGCTGGATAGCTCTCTGAAGCTCAGCGTCCGCCAATTCACGAGCACTTCTGTGACGATGCCCATGCAAACTAGTAGAGTGGCGATGCCCCTTGTCACTGGATATCGTTTATTAGAATAGAAGCATGGATATGAACAAGCTGCTTACACTTTCTCTGCTTTCTTCGTAAGCTTGTTGTAGCACCCGTCACACACCCTGACCTCTTGTGCAATACCGAAATGAGGCAAGGCCATAGTTTTGGACGAACAAGCTTGATCAAACACCTGTCCGCAGTTTCGGCAATGATGCTTCCTGTTGGTGAAGGAGAACGCGGTGCGACAACGAAGACAGACGTCAGAGTCAATCCATTCAGGTGCAGTCATTGTGTCAACCATGGCAGAGTTGGCAATAGCCATGTCCTTTGGAGGAAATCTATAACCTACAATAAACCGTGATCGCGTCATAGCTCAGACAGTGGAATGAGGCGAAACACTTACCTTCGTTCAGGAGATTCTTATAAACCTGGCCGACGTAGTTCAACGAGGGTTTTCCTTCCAAAGCAACACTCCAATTTTGGACCATCCTGAGTATCGTCTCTTTGACATCATGATTGAGAGTGGGCATCTTCAAGATAGAGACGAGGTTATCCATGAACTCCCGTGAAGCTATCTCGCCCAGAAACGGATCGCCACCGTTCTTGATGCATATATCTGTTAACTAAAAGAACTCAGTTACTTGTGGTAAGACTGCTAGATCTCAACTCACGCTCAATGCAAGCAGTTGTACATTTGGATTCTTGTGATTCAGCCGACGTTTGAGGGCGCGCATAGCATCCTTCGCTGGCACCGACTTTGAACGAATCTGGTCGCATATCTCGAGATTAAGAGCAATATCCTCTCCGCCGGCTGGCAATAGTTCAGATGTGGCTTTGTCTGTGCAAACAGGTTAGCAAAGACTGCTGCAACCCTGACAGGACTCACCAATAGCGTCATCGAGCTGGGATGTACCCCATATCCACGCGCCTAAGCCAGACATCGATAATTAATGCACCAATTCGTGGTATAGATGTGAATTATAATGAAGGGATAGTCTCGTCAAGCTTGAGTTCTGGATATGTTCGTATTGGTGGTCCTTAAGTGTCCTGCTTGACGATGATGGCTAGCACCAGCTGCGGGGGCTCGGCTTACTAAGCATATTAAAGTCAGCACTGACTCGAAGAACTGCGCTGCACGCATAGCAGCTCATGTCACAAAAAATGACGAATACCTCTTTGCATTATAATGATATGAATCTTTTATCTAGCTGTAGTTTTCTCAAAAAATTGTATCATAAGAATGACCCTTCGTCGTCCCCAGGTTCAGCCGGATTCATGCCGATAGAATAACAGAGCCAAATTCAGAAATTTCGGTCTGCAACCGGAGCGTGTCATTGCGTCCAGCGTCCAGCTCACATATTCCTCGTAATGCCGCCAAGATCAGAAACCTTACCAACTGGTGTCCTGCGTCTAAAGGATATTCTTACCCAACTTAATGCTCAACCGAAACTTTCACTTTCTGGCGTGAAACGCCTACGGCTGTCTCTTGCGGCGAAGAGGGATCACTATGGGGCACAGTAAGTGCTCGGTGCAATTTACGCGTTGGGTTTCTCTCTGGGTCGAATTGCTTACTCTCTTGCTTTTCTTGTGTTCTCTTTGGTCCTTAGACACTTTGTGGATGACAGTCTACCGCGAATTCGGTGGGCAAACCCAAATCTGGATATTATAGTTCGTAAAGCAAACAAGACGCCGCAGGAGCAGTGGAAAGCAGAGATGGAGGTAGAGTTCGGTGCGTAAATTTAATTATCTTGCTTATGTATGTCTGATATGAACTCTATATTCCTTCCAATATCTCATATCCGTAGAATCAGGCAAGGTCGAAAAGGTCGTTATGCAGGACAAATATTCATCCACGATACTTGGCGAGCTCATGGAAAAAGCTGGCGATGACCTATGGAAACGACACGTCGCGGATTGCAAAAAGACGGGCGCACCAATACTGCCAGAAGCTTCTCAACCAAGACCTACGAAGAATGCCTCCGAATCATCGAAAGACTTACCAACGCTAGACGAATTCCTGCAGGCCAACCCCGCTGTTAAAGCCCGACAGGAAAAGAAAACCCAAGACCGACTGGCAAAATTGGCAAGGAGAAAGGAGCAGAGGGAGAAAAAAGCAGCCGCAGCTAAATTAGAAGCACCTATAGCAAATTGAAATATCATCCCCGGCGCCCCCGCGTTTTCGAAACTATCTTATATGTAATTAGGACCATTCTGCAACTTGCTCGCTTAATTCTCTCGACATTGCGGTGGTTGATTAGATAATGCACATGGAAAGTGACAATATAAGGTTACAGTAAACAACATGCAGTAGTAACGTCGGCGAATATATCGATAGAGGGAGCATCTAACTTTGTACCAGCCAACCCGAGAAATAGATAATGAACCCGACCCCAACGACTAATCCTGAAAGGTCATCTAAAAACAATGATCCCATTTGCATGTACTTCATCGAATTGATGATGAGAGAAGGTATAGGTGCAGGAAGATGGGGAAGAGCCAGCGCTAGTAGTGTTGGCGGTTGAACGGCATCCTGAAGAAATGTTAAAATACAAGAAATGGATAACGGTGCCAAACTCACGAAGCCAGAAAATATCCGCATGGAGTGTAAAACAATTTGGAGAGTTGTGAATGCCCAGAAGAAAGGCTGCGACGATAAGTCAGTACCAATATATAACATATAACAGAAAGAAACATACAACGACTTGGACTGTGAATCTCCGAGCTATGTTTTCTATAAGCGAGCTTTTCTGGCCCAGATTTGCCCACCGTCGCCACATGCCCACCGCGTTCATGCCTAACTCCTCCGTCACGCTCTCCGTGTAAGCCAGCGGTTCAGCCCACAGCACGAAGTATGCTAAAAGACACCACATGGCAATGAGGTGAAGTAATGGCATGAGTTTTTGCAACTTCGTCTTCTCCTTCGGTGGTTCCACAGCTACAGGTTTGAATTTCCCGTCCATGCCAGGTCCGAAAGGCGAAAACATGCTGTTGATGCCTGGTCCATCAGCACCCATCTGGGGTCCCATAAGCGCAGCAAGTGGATTGTCCATGGGAGGTGTAGACGAATCCCTGAACTCTCCAAACGGTGGGGTCTGAGGGAAAGACGCTCCTGATGCGTTCATCAGCGCTTGCATGAATTGCTGCTGCTGTTCCGGAAGCCAGACAGAAGGGTCCGTTGCATTGCCTGTTGCTAAGCTTTCGAATATGTTCGCGTTACGTGAAGGCGTTGTTCCTTTCCGTGCTGGCTGAGGACTCGGTGACGGCGAATGACTCGACCCTGCAGGTGTGGGCATATTACTGCTTTCCTCACCGAGGAAGCTACTCGTATTACTGCTGGTTGGAAAATTCGCTAAAGGAGGATCTAAATACCGTAAGCATAAATATAATTCAGCCAGTGAATCAAACAAGGAGTGTTAAATAATTCCTAAACTAACCATCATGAAGATACGCTGGTGCGTCCTCACCGCGCGCTGACGTTGTGAGCTTGGCAAGTCTATCCGTACCACGGCTAAGGATGGCCTTTCTACGAGCCTCTGCACGAGCTGCTGCAGACATTTTGGGAGATGTAGGAACGCTACTGGGCGTTTGAAGCTTTTATAAGATGCCAGACAAGCAAGTCCAGACGTGGCAGCCAGCTGTATTTCATACCCGTTGTTTGGCAAGAGACTAGAAACCAAACAACACGATGCGCGTCTTCTGACTTCGACATGCGCGCCTCCGGGTAGTTTCTTAAGGCTCTAAGATAAAATTAAAATTCAGGGAATACTAGAGCTTTTAATGCTTACAGGTAGACTTGTAGGAAGCCCGCATCATATATCCGTTGGACAAAAGCCATAACGAGTAAGCGCCTGACAGCCTAGTACAGGGCCGCACAAAACTTTGCCACGCCTCGGCCTTAATAGCAAGACGCAATTGTAACCACATCAGCGACAAAAAATGTATAGAACGTAAAAATCATTAAACAAGGCAGTAAAAAATGAAGGCACTGCCAGGATTCGAACCTGGGTTTCGAGAAATCGTCGAGCCATCAGAATCTCGAGTGATAACCACTACACTACAGCGCCTTGTCCCTTATCCTTTAGGCGCCCGCCCCTTCCTGGCGTACCAAACTCCGAGGGCTCTTTAGAATCGTGTATATTGATATTTTATTAAATAACTTGCTTGTACGTATGCAGATAAGTTACGAATTATGCAAAGATATATTTACATATAGACGCCGTCTGGTAATAAATTTATAGTGCGGGAACAGGTAATTGTTGTAAATGTGATGGGTATGAAAACGAGCTGAAATTGGTTGACCGAAGTGCATCTGGTGTACTGGCAGTAGGGTACGATATCCCACTAGTACGAGGGGCGTCGAAGGTAGATCCAAAATGAGATATATCGGTAAGTTCAATTGTCGTCGTTTGTCTTGTTACTGTGCTTGATGTAACAGTAGTCAATCGTTCATCTAGTCGAGTACCATGAGTTGGATGAGATGAGTCTTCATTCGTGTGGCTCGTTGTGTCGTTTTCAACTCCACTGTTGTTTGCCATATTTCTGAACGCGCGATAAATATACGTAACTACCACCAACAAATTGGAGACGACGATGGCTATCGTGACCTAGGAAAATGTCGCGGGTTATTAAGACATTATCGGAAGCTAAGCATTTATTTCATGTCTTACCTGCACATGTCCGGTAAACATTACCCATAGAGGCGTATTTATAAAGAGAAACACAGCATGAGAAATGCTTGCCAGAGAAGTAAAAATTCCGCATAGGAATATAGCCAGCACTAGTCTTCTATGCCCACGTTGAAGTTTCATCTTCAGGAAGATATAAGCAGGTGCGAGTATTAACCACACGTCAGCTAGACCGTCGGCTTTATGGAAGGACGATAATGTTAGATCGTTTAACGCCAATACAGGGTATTATTACTCTTGACTCACTAACAAGTTCCAAAATTGCGGTATACGCCTTATAATTTCTAACAGATGCACATGATTCAGCCCGTCCTTGCTTATTAGTGCATGCAACAACTTTTTGAAGCATTATAGCCATCATCATGAGTCCAAAAAGGATAGACACCCCTTTTGCCACACGTTGTACCGGCCCATAGGGGAGCAACCTGACGATTGTTACTGCGACAGTTAGCCTTGCTGTCCTATGCGCGATATATGAGAATTAGAAATCAGGAGTAAGTAGCGTAGGACGATACCAAAGTGTTGTAGTATAAAACATCAAAGTCATCCACCGTATTGCGAGTTCCGAGGCCCTAGGCACGCGCGGAGCGTTCGGCCCCATCACTACCAATCATATTTATATATTTTTGTGTGAGTGAAGCTCAAGCACCCATAAACAATGTACACTCACCTTTGGGTTTGGTTACGTTTACCATAGAAGTAAAGGCCAAATATAGTGCCAAGAGAGCAACATCGCTCGAAAGAGCTACCAGAGCCCAGAAATCATCCCACCAAAGCCGACGTGTTCTGAACCTGTGGAAAAGCCTCTGAAGAGTGGTCAAAATGGCCACTGAGTGGAATGTAAAGATTAACGCTATTTAAACAGTGATTTTTTGTTAGCGTGGTACAATCATCTTGCTACGCTGAAATCCACACCAGAACTTGTGCTTCGAGGAATTGAGGTTATATTAGGCATAGAGAGTTGTTCAGTGGCGATCAGGTGGTACACAGTAAGGCGGATAGACAAGACGATGCTATATAGCCATCCATACCTTCTTATGAGCAGCTACGAAATCGTTCCGGATGAATCTATAACCTATCGCGAGCCAATCGGCTATGAGGACAGGGTCAGTGACAAGCTACTAGTAGTTACAGGATGGAATACATATCCCTCGTGAGTGAGGTACAGAAATATAGTACACTCATATACGACATTTCACTACTTATGATTGAATTGAATCTTGTCGTTTCAATTCAGTGGCTAATTGAAGTTAAAAGTCATAGATACCTATCCACACGTTATGTTATATGAAAAAGAATATTCGACAAAACAAGAAATAAATATCTGATCCTACGTACGAATTCACATTAACAATTTCAATTTCAACAACTGGATACGCATCATGCGTCCTGCATTATCATTATATTTCACGTCTCGCTGCTTCGTTAACAACTTAACATCATCCTATATGATTTTACCTGTGTAGTTAAGGCAGGGCCCGACATCATGTCAGGCCATCTCTCAAATAATTGAAGTTGCATTAGGCTTCATTTTACTTTAGCACGGACAAAAGGGGATTAGCGCCGGTGCCATGGCCGTCACGAGCCGCTGCATGGTTTGGCTGCCAGGGACATATTGGCGTGAAAATTTTCGGACCTTTTACTCACTCAAATTGCCTTCGATGGGAAAGATGTAGAAACTTGGTGGCAATTGTGAATTTGAACTCAGGTCCCCGTTTGAATTGAAGAAGAAAATACGCTGCGTCCTTAGAGAGAGGCAAAAGTAAAACAGTGTGTCACGGTCAGGGAACATAGCCGAGGCTGTGAGTTTAGCAAATAGGCTAGAGGGCGGGATAATAGCTTGACAGGAGAAGCATTTTGTTTGTAACCAGGATGAGGATTGACTTAAAAGGTGGACGTGTGCAGTTGCGTATGCGAACTTCTTCAGTTGATCTGACGAAAGCTAGATACGCAAGCGCCTTGTGTGAAGCCACCAGTGTCGCTGCTGCTCATTGTTCAGCTGACGAGCGCGTAGAATTACTAGTAGATGCAGGATGCCAGTTAAACGTTTAACGTTCCCTGTTTTTTGACCTGTCATTAGTCTTCGACTTTCGTATAGGTACAGAGGAAGATTTCGGCATTGGTATTGACTTGCCGTATGATTGAATAACGCGTTTCGTCTAAACACTCTGATTATACTATACGTACATACGTACATAAGGGTTTGACACGATGCCCGCGACCACAACCTGTCGTTGTGGTTGCATCCGCCTCCTAACAGCTCCTAGCAGACCAAACGTGGCGAGCTCTTATGCAGGGCCTCAGCATACAGCGTCTAAAGTAACTTGATTGTATTGTAGCTAGTAAGCTGACAAGATAGATATAGAATATGATAGATCTACAAATGTTGTCGGTTTGGATTTCAATTTTACACTACAGGGGTAAATAATGTTTGCGAATGCGATGGGTACGAAAAGGAGCTGAAAGTAGTCGATCGATGCACATCCTGCGTATCAGTACTAGTAGGGTACGACACAGCACTAGTTGCAGACGCGTCGAAGGTAGATCCAAAGTGCGATAGATCGGTGA
>Ga0247779_1001020_pt1 | contig 14441 bp, 17 predicted proteins | sample UWRJL221509R5_FD_179925 | JGI IMG/M metagenome (GOLD analysis project Ga0247779, IMG submission 179925) | Plant litter microbial communities from Arlington Agricultural Research Station in Wisconsin, United States - UWRJ-L221-509R-5 | ecosystem: Environmental > Terrestrial > Plant litter >...
ATCCTATACCTGTAATACTGGGTGTGCGGGTGTATGTCTACAATAAGTATATCATGTTTGAATGCCTTTCTTTTTGGTCCCTAAATAAATGCAATAGTTTGATGCTATACAAAACATAGTGATAGAAACGGGGTCCCAAATTCCCCTCGAATTTTTTAAGCCATAACGCAGGCAAGCAGAGCCATGCGAATCTAGAGAAAACATAAGAAAGAGGCGCGCAAATTACTATATCGAAAAAACGTACGAAGAGACCATAGCGCATTTGGCGGAAGTATACAGCGCGGCGTGAATCGTAATCGACCTCAGGGTCGATTTCTAAATAAAATTGTAATTGTAAGCGCTGCATTGACATCTGTCATAGAGGAGAAAACGTACCATTGACTCGCGGCAAAGGATGCATGACGATCATGTCCTCCTTGGCTCTAGAGAGAACAGCGTGGTCGACGCGGTAAGCGTCCTTGACTTGAAGCCACTCAGTCTCAGAAGTGAATCTCTCCTTTTGCACCCGGGTGACATAAAGGACATCAGTGTCGGCAAGGACTTCGTCGAGGGACTCGCAAATGGTAACGGGGATACCAGCTTTCCTGGCAGCAGCGACAACGTTGGATGGCATAGCCAGGGAAGTGGGAGCGACGAAGTTCAGACGAACAGAGTAGAGGCAAAGCAAGGTCACAAGGCTATGAACTGTGCGTCCATTCTTGAGATCACCGAGAAGGGTGATAGTTTGTCCATTGACCGTTCCTAACTCGGAACGAATGGTGTAGATATCTAAAAGAGCCTGTTGAAGAAAGATGAGTTCGTGATAAAGCTACACGAGTTAATCGAGAACATACCTGGGTGGGGTGCTCTCCGATACCGTCACCAGCGTTGATAACAGGTACTGGGGAGTATTTAGCAGCTTCTTGAGCACTGCCAACCTGAGGATGCCTGATGACGATAGCGTCACCGTAGCAGGCCAATGTGCGGATTGTGTCAGGTAGGGTCTCGCCTTTTACAACAGAAGATGTGTCAGCGGTGATCTGAACAACTTGACCTCCGCAACGCTTCATGGCAGCGTCGAAAGAGGAGCTGGTGCGAGTAGATGGTTCGTAGAAGACAGTGCAAAGTACCTTGCCCTTGAGGATATCAAGGCTACCGTTGCGTTCGACCTGAAGACGTATCTCATTGGCAATAGCGAAGAGGTCGTATAAATCGCGCTGCGAGAATTGTTTCACAGAGAGGATATGGCGACGTTGGAAAGCAGGATGAGGTTGAATATGGTTCAACATTTGCGAAACTTGTCCTTGAGGTTGAGGTAGCTGTCCAGCGGTGGGTCCGCCCAAGACACCGTGGGCCAAAGGAATGATGCTTGTCTGGTGGGACACTTCAGGTTCTTTAGACACTTCCTTCGATGGAATACCTCCAGTCTGGTGGCTGAAGATAGTCGCAGAAATATCGCGGCCAGTTTGCGAAGAGAAAAGTGAGCCATCAAGGTATACACTTTGACCGTGGATGACGACACGATGAACAGCTCCGGCAGTGAAAGCAACTGGTGACCATGAGCTCGAATGACCAGAAAAACGGGCCTTTCTGCCAACAACAACCTCAACACTAGTCTGGAATTGATCTGCCAGTCCGAAGATCTGCACAGGGTTCTCGTGTAACCGCGCTCGGATGTCATCCAAAGTCAAACGTCCCTCAGTAACAGCAGTCAACAAGAGAGGAAGCGTCTCGCCAACACCGGACCAGGTTGAAGCGGGTTTTCCCAAGGCAGTAGCCAGCTGGTAAGGAACAGCGCCAACAGAGAAAGCGTCGATGACCTCCATGTTCTTCCAGATAGCTTTCTGAACTTCAGCAGAAGGAAGAACCTTCGCTTCGGGGTATGCCTCGGCCGTGAAGAACAACGAGAAAACAGAGACATCGCAAGTCACCTTGAGCTGCTTCGCTTTGCTCAGGGAAATAAGCAAAAGGTCCTCGGTAGTTCGAACATCGGTTACATGCAAGCTGCGTGAGTGTAAGCTGGCCAAAAGAAGAATCGACGCAAGGTCAGAACCCTTAGCATCCGTCACGATGACCTTGTCTGCAGGCCATGTGCCGAAATGAGCAGCAACAACGGACAAGGGGGTAGCAGATGGGACGAAGAGGGTCTTCACGTCCGCAAGAAGCTCTTCATCGAGTTGACCAGCGTTGGAGGCAGTTGCTGTAATGCTGAACGCATAATTGCAGTGCGCTCCACCGCTAATGCTTGTACGAGCTTGTTCAAGAGTCTGGCGATCGACAATGCTTTGCTTATCACTGACAGGAAGGATAAGTGCAGTGGTGAATCCAGCAGCAAGCGAAGCTTCCGTTGCAATTGCTAGATCCTTCCTATCGGGAACGGCCAATCCAGGAACAAAAGCACTGATATTGACGAGTCCAGGGAAGGTGTGAGTGTGATGAGAACTCTTCGAGTCGATACTGGAAACATCCAAAGAAAGCTTGCGGACAAGGGCCTCGGCCAACATCTTAGCATTCTTGACGTTGGTGATGAGAGGAACGGCGAAGTCGACGGCCATACGACGGGTATGGTAACCTTTGCTAGTGTAGCTAGCTGGACGACGGTAGTGGTTCTTCGATGGCAAATTAATGTACATGTCAATGAGGTTGTTTGCCAGATGCTGAGTGAGCGAATACTCCGACTTCTGCTTGTCGCGGCTGTCTTCACCCAAAGTCTCCAAGTACTAGAGAAAAAAAAGCAGCGTTAGTCCACGAAGGACATAAAATAAATCTAATTTAACATACCTTGCAAGGAACGTTGTGTTCGGTCAAGAAATCAGCAGTACCAGAGGTAGCAAAGATGTTGTAGCCAGCCGCGCTCAACTTCTGCACCGAAGGAAGAATCTCTAGTTTCTCTTTGTAGCTTCCAATGGAGAACAAGATGTTTTTCTTGGGCGGGATGATACCAGTTGAAATCAAAGCCTTCAGGTATGCTTCATACTTATCTTTTCCGAAGCATGCGACTTCACCGGTCGAAGCCATTTCTACACCGAGAACGGGATCTGCACCAGACAGCCTGCTGAAGGAGAACTGAGGGACCTTGACACCAACATAGTCTGCAGAGAGGCCGAGGTCGGGATAAGCCTCGACAGGAAGACCAAGCATGACCTTGGTAGCCATCTCAATGGCGTCCACTCCAGTGACCTTGGAAACGAAGGGGAACGAACGTGCAGCCCGAAGGTTACATTCGATGACCTTGATCTCGTTGTTCTTGGCGATGAATTGGATGTTAAAAGGACCAGTAACGTTAAGGGCGTTTCCGATCTTGGCTGTGGCTTCTTCGATCTGCTTGACGGTTTGCGGGTCGAGATCCTGGGGAGGGTGAATGAGAGTGGCATCTCCAGAATGAACACCAGCGTTCTCAACGTGTTCTGAGATATAGTGCATGACCATCTTTCCGTCCTTTGCAACAGCGTCCATCTCAATTTCCTTTGCTTGCTCAATGTATTTCGAGATGACGACCGGGTGATCCCTTGAGACTTCGGCAGCTTGGGTAAGATAGTTGGCGAGATCATCATTGGTGGAGACGACGTTCATCGCAGCACCCGAGAGTACGTAGGAGGGCCTGACAAGGACGGGGTAACCAACCTTCTCGCAGAATTCGGCAGCAGCTTCGTAGCTCGTCAACTCCTTCCACAAAGGCTGGTCAACGCCAATCTCGTCGAGAAGACGGGAGAATTTGTAACGATTCTCCGCCATGTCGATCATCTCGGGCGAGGTACCGTAGATCTTGACGTTCTGGCGGTAGAGGGGCAAGGCAATGTTGTTAGGAGTCTGACCACCCATGGACAGGATCACACCTCGGGCGCTCTCAGCCTCGTAGATGTCCAAGATAGTCTCCAGGCTGATGTTCTCGAAGTAAAGCCTGTCGGCTTCGTCATAATCGGTACTGACGGTTTCTGGGTTGTAGTTGACCATGACAGTGGGCAAGCCTTGGTCGCGCAAAGTTCTGATAGCGCGGACGGCGCACCAATCAAATTCGACTGATGAACCGATACGGTACACACCAGACCCAAGAACCATAACGCCGCGGTCGGTGAAATCAATGTCATGTTCGACAGCATTGTATGTTGTATAGAGGTAGTTGGTAAATGCAGGGAACTCGGCCGCGACAGTATCGATCTGCTTGACGAAAGGAGAGATGCCGGACTCGAGACGAAGTTGACGGACAGCAAGCTCGGTCGATCCAATGCAGGAAGCAATTTGCCTATCAGAGAAACCATACTGCTTGGCGTGGCGAAGAGAACCAGTAGGCACAGTGGCGATGGTGCAAGAGCTGCGTATAAAGAAGATGAAATTTGATGTTGCTTTCTTTCGAAATGTAAAAGACAAAAGACTCACGACAGGTGGTTCTCCATCCTAAAGATGTTATGGAGCTTGTTCAAAAACCACTTATCGATGTTGGTCATCTGCCAGACCTTGTCGATGCTATATCCACGACGGAATGCCGTAGAAATGGCAAAGATGCGCTTATCGGTAGGATTTACAAGTTCCTCGTCGATGTTCTCAACGTAGTCGTTCTATAATGAAAAGAGTCACTGAATAAATTTCGCATTTTCTGTGAAAAAATCGAAACACACCTTAGCGAATCCTAAGAATTGGTCATCGATAGCCCTAATAGCTTTCTGGATGGTCTCCTCAAACGTCCTGCCGATGCTCATGACTTCACCAACACTTTTCATGCTGCTGCTGAGAAGCCTGCTAACGCGGTTAAACTTCTTGAGATCCCAACGAGGGATCTTCACGACGCAGTAATCCAAGCTGGGCTCGAAGCATGCGCTGGTGACCTTCGTGACGGAATTCTTGATTTCGTTCAGAGGGATGCCAAGACCGAGTTTGGCAGCTATGAAAGCCAATGGGTAGCCAGTGGCTTTCGAAGCTAGAGCAGAAGAACGCGACAGACGAGCATTGACCTACAAATGGATAAAAGTTGAGCATTGCATGCGCATACGCATACAGCAGAATATTTTAGAGTCTTACCTCAATGATGCAGTATTCCTGCGATGTAGGATTGAGCGCGTATTGAATGTTACACTCTCCAACAACGCCGAGATGGCGGATGACATTGATGGCAGTGGTGCGTAACATGTTGTAGTCAGAGTCGGAGAGGGTTTGTGAAGGCGCAACGACGATGGAATCACCAGTGTGGATACCTAGAGGATCGAAGTTCTGAAAGATAGATAAAGAAAAAAATGTAAGTCCAAGACAGAAAAAAGAGGCAATGAAAGCGCCACTAACCTCCATGTTACAAACGGTGATGCAGTTGTCTCTGCAATCACGAACAACTTCATATTCAATCTCCTTCCATCCCTTCATACTCCTCTCCACGAGAACCTGAGGGCTGGTAGCAAAGGCCTTGCTGCATAACGCACGAAGCTGAGCTTCGTTTTGCGCAAACCCAGAGCCCAAACCACCCAAAGCATATGCAGCACGGATGATGACAGGGAATCCAATGGACTCCGCGGCGGCAACAGCTTCATCGGTAGTCGTAGCGGTACGACTCTCAGCACACTTCTCGCCAATCTCCTCCATGGCAGAAGCAAAGAGCTGACGATCCTCGGTGGTGATGATTGTCTGGATGGGGGTACCGAGAACTTTGACGCCAAGCTCCTCAAATTCGTCTTTCAAAGCGATACCGACGCCAAGGGCCGTCTGTCCACCAAAGGTCACGTAGATACCATCTGGCTTCTCGTACTTGATGATCTTGCGAACGAATTCTGCGGTAACGGGCAGGAAGTAGACTTTGTCGGCAAGACCCTTCGAGGTGGCAATGGTAGCGATGTTGGGGTTGACCATGATGGTGTAAATGCCCTCCTCCTTCAGAGCCTTGATCGCCTGTGAGCCAGAGTAATCGAATTCTCCGGCCTGACCGATAGAGAGACCTCCAGATCCGAGGATGATAACCTTTGAGACGTTCGCGCGAGGCACGCGCTTCTCGTTGTCCTCTTTCTTGCCACCGGGCATGATGAGGGGGGGAACAGTGTTAGCAACAGCGCAATCTTGGACCCTTTGGATGAAGACATCAAAAAGGAACTCGGTATCACGAGGACCAGCGGTAGACTCAGGATGGAACTGAACTGAGAAAATGGGCTTGTCTTCGCAGTAAATACCCTCGTTACTTCCGTCGTTCGCGTTCTTGAAGAGTTCCTTCCACCCAGGTGGAAGAGTTTCAGTGTCGACCTGATAACCGTGGTTCTGGCTCGTGATATAACATCGTCCAGATAACGCGTCTGTACAAGGAATGTTGTGACCACGGTTACCATACTTCATCTTGGAAGTGGTTGCACCGGCGGCCAAAGCCAACAATTGATGGCCAAGACAGATACCGAAAATGGGGTGGTCATTCTTCTCCATGGCTTTGGTCAATCGATTAATGGTGGGTTTCAAGACAACTGGGTCACCAGGACCATTGGAAACGAAGAGACCATCGTAAGGCTCGGGATCGGAAAGGTAGTCGTAATCCCAGGGAACGACCTTGAGTTCAACTCCCCTCGCCAAAAAGCAACGTATCTGGTTGTTCTTCATACCAACATCGATGGCAATGACGCGCAAGGGGCGACCGGAAGGATGTAAAAGGGGTGTTCCGGTGGGTTTGTAGACAACGGGGGCGGTAATGGAAACCTGAGCAACTAGGTTCTTTTGATTGTGATCGGCAAAGGGAATGTCAATGTACTCCTCTCGCCATGGGTAGGGAGTGGAAGGTACAGAGGATAGTGTTTGTGTATGTTGAGGGTATCCTGCAGCACGAGGACGTCCAAGTCGTGGGGCACTAGACCTTGCTAGAATTCTTCCTAACATCGAACCCTTTTCGCGGATTTTTTTGGTGAGGGCGCGAGTATCGACGCCGAACAAGGCAGGAACGTCATTTTCTTTGAGCCATGTGCCCAATGAGGATTTTGCAAGGAAGTGACTGAAATCTTCCGAGTAGTAGCCAACAATAAGGCCAGCGACGTGAATTCGGGAGGATTCGAATTCGAGAGGAATGGAGTCCAAGTCTGCCAGAGTCGGTCTTGCAGGAACACCGTAATTACCCACCAAAGGGTATGTGAGGACGAGGATTTGACCCTCGTAGGATGGATCCGTCAAGGATTCCGTATATCCGACCATTCCTAATGCAAGTATGAGAACAAGAGAAATTTTACAGCCATAAATACCCACCTGTCTGGAAAACGCATTCGCCAGATACGCTTTTGCCTTCAGCACCGAAGCTGATGCCCCGATATGCTGTTCCATCTGCGAGTTCTATGACGCCGTCAACCATCTCTGTTCCATCGTCGCGCAACGTTGCAGACGTGACAGGGGGTGCAGGAACGGTAGCAGAGAAAATGTGATTGGTGGTCATCGTGGTAGAAAGATCTGGTCGTGCAGGGGAAGAACTGGTGGGGGCGATAGAATTAATGGCAGCCATGTTTTAGTTCAGGTGCAAAACTTGTTTTCGTAACAGACAAACAGAGGGACAGTGTTCCTCCACCCGGATTAAAGAACTCGAATTCGAGTGGGAGGAAGGAGAACCCGAAAGAAAAAAAAGTTAAGATTAGATCGCCGAGTTTATTTGTGCATGATTGCCAAAGACATGATCGATCCCTGAAAATCAATGACGGCTCGGCTGTAAAAATGTTGAGAAGCAGCTCCGAGAAACCCCGACGGCCCGACTAGGCTAATTTAATCACGTGCATACTTATAGCAGGTGCTGGTCGTGTGACTGTGACTGTGACGCATTGAGTTCCTGTTCGAGAATGGAAGTCTTGATGAACCAAGATTCACCACCATCACCAATATTTGATTATCAGGAAGACATATGCATGCCTGAAGAGTACAATCCACTGCAGTACCAGAACGAAGAATCGATGAGGACTTTCTGGGTGCATCTTGTCCTCACGCTCCAGGTTTCTCGCAGGAATGAATTTCTAGCTGAAAGCAGTCGCAGAAATGCACCGGACGCTTCTGGACCGGTTTCGGAGGGCTGCGCTGGGCTGCGAATGTTGTTGTGGATCTATGGTTAAATTACAAGGCTGCTATAAGGAAATTTCTAAGTATGGATCACGCAATCAGTAATCTGTCGAGCACGCCATTTTCCTCATGACATTGCTCTTCCAGGTTCACCCTTTGAACTATATAAATAGGACCCTTCAATCCACAATCCCAATAATCTAACTTGCATCTCACACCATGGCTTCCCAATTCCACAGGTGAGTTATGGAATAAGCTTTGAGTGCCATTCTAAAGTGCACTTGCTAGACAACCTGAGTTTGATACCATTCAGCTTCACGGAGGTCAAGCGCCTGATACCGCAACAAATGCTCGTGCGGTACCTATCTATGCTTCTACCAGCTTCGTTTTCAACGATTCTGCCGTGAGTCCTCTTTGGATTTAGACCTCAATCGTCCCTTTTTAATCAGCATTCTATCACAGCACGGCGCGGACCTTTTTGGTTTGAGGTACATCTTATCATATAATCTATTCCAATATCGCTAAGATCACTTCCCCCACAGAGCACCTGGTCATATCTATTCTCGAATTGGTAACCCCACAGTGGTATGTCAATTTCATATCCTCTGTTTATTTTGTTATGGCTTAACCACGTTGAATCTAGAGCGTGTTCGAGGACCGTATCGCAGCCCTCGAAGGAGGCATAGCTGCCGTCGCTACTTCATCTGGACAAGCAGCGCAGTTCCTTGCCATCAGCACCATTGCCGGATCTGGAGACAACATCGTTTCTTCGTGAGCATACTCAGTGACTACCTGTAAAGTATCACCTAACTGACCTTGTTTTAGGTCTTATCTTTATGGAGGAGTAAGTCTACCTTCAAAAAAGTTTAGATCACCCTTTCTAATCAGCCTCGCCGAGTATAGACTTACAATCAATTCAAAGGTATATTCTTTCGTCTTGCACGGCAGCACATTCTCTTACGGTGCTTGCTTGCTTTAGTTACTTTCAAAAACTTCGGCATCGGCGTAAAATGGGTTACAGAAAACACCCCAGAAGCCTTTGCCGCGGCTATCGACGACAAGACAAAGGCCATCTACGTCGAAAGTATCGCTAACCCAAAATACATTGTCAGCGATATTCCGGCGCTTGCTAAGGTAATTTCTTTTCTACTTTTGTCATGACATGCCTTCTAATCGGTTCAAAGGTTGCCCATGATCACGGCATTCCTCTTATTGTCGACAATACCTTCGGCATCGGAGGTTGGTCTATTCTTGGTTATTTCTCTCTTCCAAGAGACATGTCGTTAACATATTGTGTGTGTCTGAAGGATACCTGATCAACCCAATTCGCCACGGTGCCGATATCGTTGGTATGTCGCTCAGCGAAAACTTTCATTATGATACCTTTCTCATCTTAGTTCAGTTCACAGTGCGACTAAATGGATTGGTGGACACGGAACGACGATTGCAGGTGTAGTGATTGACTCCGGTGCGTCTTCAAAGTTGGAATCTCGAACCGCGTATTTATAAAAATTATTCATGTAGGTAAATTCGACTGGTCAAAATCTGGTAAATTCCCCGGCTTCACAGAGCCATCTGAGGGCTACCATGGACTCAAGTTCAGCGAGACATTCGGTTCACAAGCCTTCGCTGCCAAAGTCCGCACAGAGGGTCTAAGAGATCTCGGTCCTTCGCTCAACCCATTCGGTGCCTTCCTCCTCCTCCAAGGAATCGAGACACTTAGCTTGCGTGGACAGAGGCACAGCGAGAATGCTTTGGCACTTGCTTCGTAAGTGTTTCCCTTGGTTTTTTTTTTACCTTCTTCGGTTTTCATCCTCTCGTCCCTCCATAGATATCTCGAGAAGCACGAAAATGTTGCTTGGATATCTTATCTCGGCCTCGAATCTCACCAGTCGAACGCCCTAGCCAAGACCCTTCTCCGTCCTGGCGTCTTTGGTGGTGTCCTTTCATTCGGGGTCAAGGGAGAGCTTGCCAATGCGACCAAGCTCGTCGACAACCTGAAGCTTGCCAGTAACTTGGCCAATGTTGGTAAGTGCCCATTCGAACCCTCTTTCTTTCCTCTTTTTGCTGTGTTGTACTAAATTTACTCTGACAACAGGTGATGCGAAGACACTTGTGATCCATCCCGCTTCCACCACCCACTCGCAATTGACTGAACAGGAACAACTCAGCTCGGGTGTCACCCCTGATCTCATCCGTGTCTCTGTTGGTATTGAGGATATCAAGGATATTATTGCCGATTTCGAGACGGCTTTACAAATTGCTTTCGCTGAGGAGGCTAAGTAAGAAGCCTGAATTTTTCTTTAGTTTTGGCTTGAGGTTTATGGCCTTGTATTAACAAACAAAAATTGTATATGTATAAGATATTAAGAATGAAGGAAACACGATCCGCACATTGTATAAGATGACCATGTTAAATTCTGCACCAAGACAAACTATATACCAAGGTCATTCCCAGGAGCGTAGTAATTGTTTTATTGGGGTAGAATTTCGGAAACAAGCAAAGGAGTGCCACACCTGCAAGTTCAACCGACTATCTTACCTAACCCATCAATTAGAAATGACGCACCAAGTTCGTGTGGGCCTTGCCTCTTGACTTCATCATATCTTTATCTTCACGAATACATAGACGAGACGACCTACACATCCGATACTGAATTCAAGGAATACAATTCTTCTTCATTGACCTACGATTTGCAAGAGGCTCTATATCGAATCTCACTCCATTGAAAGAACATGGCTCCAGCCCCAAAGTCCAGCTCAAATCAGCCTATCAACGTGAAGCTTTTACTCATAGGAAATTCCTCCGTTGGCAAGTCAAGTCTACTACTACGGTTCTCTGACGAACAATGGCTGCCTGAGGACGAGAGCAGTGCGACGATTGGTGTCGACTTTCGAGTAAGTACTAGCTCTGAAGCCTTGCCTGTCGATTCAAGTTGAAGAGGGTCTAACTACTTAGCTTTCTCGATCATTTAGGTGCATAAGATGGATATCAAAGGAAAGAAAGTAAAACTTAGTATATGGGTATGTGAATTAGCGTTGATATGATAGTGCGAATGTTGAATAAGTTACATACAGGATACCGCAGGTCAAGAACGATTCCGGACCATCACATCCTCGTATTATCGAGGCGCACAAGGCATTATTCTTGGTAACTTAATATTTAGAAGCTATCTATCAGTCAAATAACTGATAGTTATACTGTTTTTTTGCAGTATATGACGTCGCTAATCGAGAATCTTTCGAGGCCTTACCAAGGTGGTATAGTGAACTCGAAACATACGTCTCTGATTCAGTAGTGAAGATTCTCGTAGGGAATAAAGTGGACAAGGTAAGCCACGTATCCTAATCTACCATGCATGAGCTAAACGAAACTCCTTTCCAGGAGTTCTCGAGACAAGTATCTACAGCCGAGGCACAGAAATTTGCCACGCGGATGTCTTCTCTTTTTATCGAAACGTCTGCTAAGACGTCCGTAGGCGTGCGAGAAGCATTCCAGGAGGTCGTAGAGAAGATTATTGACACACCAGAGCTTTGGGAAGGGAACAAATCACAGAATACGAGCGGAGGAAACGGCGGGATGCCCGGTGGCGTTCAGACCGTCGGGCTGAGGGACGAACCACCCAAGCAGGAAAATGGTGGATGCAGTTGCTAGTTACCCTGCCCTTCGTCTTTTTACCCCATTTTTCTCTTGTCGATTTTCTAGTATTGGGATGCAGCTCGAGCGTAGTCAAGTCCTAGCGGGAAAAGTTCTTTTTTTCCGTCTTGATTTTGCCTTTCGTGGAATTCCTTGGTTTTTTACGCATTTTGTAACTCATTTTTTTCTCTTGGTCCCATCACGAACTTCTTTATCATGTACATACATTTCATGCCCTTTACTACTAACTCATAATAATTAAGGACATTCACATTTCTGGCACTGAAGTGCCTGCACAGTGATCGTATCTTTTGTTCATTGTTTATAAGTTCACGTAACAGTATTATAAGCTACATCATAGATTGGTAAAATTCTGTCGCCTGTGCAATAATCAAACGCTAATGTTCTCTGCTCAGCAAGGGGAATGAATATCGCTTTCTGGGTGCTTCGGTCGCAAATTTATGATCGTTAGGGGTATGTCAATAGCGATGGCACGGCTTGAACCTGCCGAGACAGCAACCCGTACCTTCTCTTTTGAATCTTTCTGGATCTTAAGGACATTAGTCTAAAGATTCGTACAGAAAATACCCCGAAATAGAAACGCACCCCATTTATCTTGTCCTATATAGTGGTGGGGCAAGCGAAAAAAAAAACAGGTAATGTTCATTATGGATTAGACGCACGATAGAAGTATCTTACTGATTCGATTCCATAGTCCTCGTCGTCTACTGGGCTTAACGAATTTTCTCCTGTGAAGGTGGAAAACCGTATACTTGTAGGCACAATATGATTCTTGTCAAAGTGTCCAAGGAAGCATCGACTATTTAGGGTGGCGAGAAAGCTATTGGCATACACTATGCAAGTAACATGTTGGTCAATCAAACAATAATGTGCGAGGCTTAATGATTATAAGGCTTACATTTCCCGATAATGAAGTCGATAGCTAGAAACCATAAAGTGTCGTGAAATTTCATAAACTATATGGATTATTCAGTCAGATAACAAAGAAATTTTAGCAAAAGTCAGCTTTACGGCGACAGCTTCGATGATTATCACAGTAGATGTGAGCAGGCCTCTGTTAGCTGCGTAGACAATTAATTTCGTGATCATTTTATCTGTTCTGTGAATATACGTCGATATTGATATTTAATCAACTCGAACCCAGCAGAGAAAAAACAATAACATTACTTTTTAATTCCAGAACGCTGCCCGTGGAGAAAGTATATCAAAGAAGTAGCGATCATGATGTCAGAAAGCACGGCAAATATTGCAAAGGGAGCTGCCGCATGATACTATTATTGAGAATACAAAATATTAATTCGTGCACATAGAAAAAGCTGGAGTTAACTTACATTAATGTTCCCCAGCTTTGACCATTCTTTCTTGACCAACCTGATTGGAAACTTCCAAATTAGCGTAATGAACGCAGCCAGAAGACGAAAGGTGGGCTTACATCAAGATCGAGGTTTCTAGAGGATAGAATTATAAAATGTTGAAGTCAATGAATATTTATGATGAGAAAATAGGTTGGTTTTACCTATCGCAAACGCAAAATGTGCAAGCACCAGGGCACCCTGAAAATCGTTTTAGCGTTCTGCGACGAGGTAAATATGGATATACGTATACGCACGATAATGAATGTAATCCACCATTTCAATCTTTGTGGAGTCACTGTAAATTTAAGGAGTGAGAGGGGTCGAATGGATCATTGTAGCTCCTTAATCGTACAGTAAATTATTTTTCTCACGAAGTAACTGCAGGGCACGGGACAATTAGATCCATTGTATAAAGGTGCAAGAATAAACTTACGCCTGAACCGTGCAGGAAATTATCGTATTGATTATAATCGACGTCTGTGATTCAAGAATTTTATCACTGTTTCTGTCGCGCAGACGACCCAGGCTTACAGCTATAGACCTATTATACCCTAATTAAGAATTACGATAATATAGCGAACGTGGAAGACTCACCAATGGGTAAAGCGGAGCTCGGAGAGACGACAATTATCGATGATCTAGAGAAATTAGAGTACTTTCAGCGTGGTCAAAATAGTAAAGCAGCAGAAATCGTACCAGATAGTGGTAGGTGCCATAAGATACTATTAAGGACATATTAAAATGACTATTGAAGAAAAGTGATAAAGGTACGCACTGATCGCGGTGTGTAGACTATCAAGCAACCTATACAATCCACATCAATGCAGGCTAGCTTGCTCTTACGCGATAACTAACCATATGCCCAAGACCTGAAGTAGTAGTATTAGGCGTCCGGCATGTTTCATAGAAGAAGATAACGATAACTCACCAGAAGCTTCGAGTACAACGAGTCTTTTGGATAGAAGATGAAGTAACAATAAGCCTTGCAAATAAACTCGTGGGCACATGTTGTCAGGATCGATTTAATCGAGTGAAAAGAACCTGTAGGGTTGTGATCCCGTATAATCTAGAACAGTGGCGTCAGTCAGGATTCAGGGAGAAAATACGATTGCTGAAAGTCGTGGACTTACATGCACGCAACAAAGCAGCCGACAAGGGTTGCTCCTACAGACAGAGAGGACATTAGGAAACAACCCAACAAGATTTTAAAAAAGTGATATTGCAAGATCATGACGTACCGAAAGTGGCATTGATATCGAGAGAGTACTCTGTGTCCATACTTCTTTTCAGATCATGAAATGCTCCAGAGGTGCCAACCCTACTTCTTCTACCCAGTAGGAGACAAAAGCAAAGAAGGTATAAAGAGGGTCAGAATGACTGAAGAGGAAGAAAGAAAACTATGCAATATATAAACAAGGGTTGGTGCAATGTAGGGTACATATATTCCGTGGACATGAATGCCA
>Ga0247779_1001021_pt1 | contig 14440 bp, 9 predicted proteins | sample UWRJL221509R5_FD_179925 | JGI IMG/M metagenome (GOLD analysis project Ga0247779, IMG submission 179925) | Plant litter microbial communities from Arlington Agricultural Research Station in Wisconsin, United States - UWRJ-L221-509R-5 | ecosystem: Environmental > Terrestrial > Plant litter >...
TAGATCTTCTCTGCTCGAGGGCAATTCTGGGCGCCATGCTCGGATTTTGCACAGCCCGAACATCGATGCCGTTCGGGATGAGAGGTACTCTGACATCCTCCGGGTAACTGCCAGTCGAAGCACAGCACTGATCCATCCTTGCCCACCAATTGGCCTTGATTGTTCCTGTGGGCTTTCCCTTTCGGTTCTGACCCGTCCCATAACTTGCTCGAGTTGCACTTGGTGAAATCGTGATCGTGACGTCCCAGACAGGCTGCACAAACTCTTGACGTCGCTTGGGAGTCTGCGCCTTGGAAAAAACCCGTGCCCATGTCGACCTCCTCTCTATCTCCTCTTCGGTACCTAGGTCTGGCGGAGCGTCATGTATCATGGGTTTTTCGATTCTGTTTTGCCTGGTGCCTATAGGGCGACCGTGACCTAGCCCTCTTTTTTGCACTTTGACCGTAAGATGGAGATGGCGACCTTGACCTTTCTTCAAAATTTTTGGAGAACTGCCTTGATTGCTTGCGAGGTGTGCGCAAATCTACCATGGCCTGAAAATTAGATGCCACTTTGCGTAGCTATGTATAGCATATTCAAGTTTTAATAAAGCATATTAAACAAAATTTTGAAGGTGTGCGCCGTCACAACATTATGTGTCATCCCAGCAAAATATCCCGTCGAGAAAGCAATAGCTGAATTTGTGCAGAAGGTTTGAATGTAAACCCGCCGTCATAAGAAGCCGCGGTAAAGAATAGTCATAGCAATTAGCAGCAGCAGCAGCAGCATCAGTAGCAGAGTAGCATTAGCAAGTGGCAGCAGCAGCAGTAGCAGTAGCAGTAGTCGCCATAATATTGTATGTGATTGTCGTTAAAAGACGATCGTAATACGAAGGGGAAAATAATTAACAATAACATAGTCAGTATGATTCTTTAATCTGCTGGCAGTCATACACGTACCTCACGAAGAGATTTCTCTCGAACTTCGTCCAGGACCTCATTGTGTATTGTTTCCATAAGCGCATCGTTGATGAGATCTATGTTAAAACTGTTGTTTCGCTTTAAGGCGTCGAACCACTCTCTTCGCACTCGGTGCTGGTAAATGATGACCGTTCGATCGCCGTGGGCTCGCTGCCGTATAGTATGGGTCTCTAGTCGCACGTAGAATGTGGCTAGTGACATGAGATGTTTTTCTGGCCATACCCCACTGGTTTTCATATGATGCAACATCATATTCTTCGCTATCCCAATCTCTAACCAGTCCAACTCGTTGTCCATTCTAATGTTCTTCGAAGCTTTGAGAGACGATGATGGACGCAATGCCACTATATCATTGTCGCCCTTCGCAAAGGTGAAAGTGTCTTGTAATGTGGCCTTTCTGCGTTCTGCCTGGGCCTCTTGGCATCCTCGAAGGGTGAAGTAATCCAGTTCTACATATTCCAGTTGCTGGATTTTGTTTAATGCATAGGCTGCCGGTCTGGGTGCGATGTACGAGTCGACTCACTTGGTTGGATCGAAGTCGTTGAGCTTGGGCTTTTTCTTCTCCAACTCTTTCCTCTCAGCTTCTGCCTCTCGTTCTGCTTCCATCTGCCTTCTCCTCTCTTCCTCCCGAGCTTCTTGAGCCGCTATCTCTTCTGCAATCTCATCATTGCGAATTTGCTCGTTCCATTCCGCAATTTTTCGATCGTTCGATTGGATCCATGCCTCTTTCAATTTCTCGACTGCACCTTCGTTTGTTAAGGGTTCGTCTCCGATGTGTGCAGCGATGAGTGATTGTCTTATAAAAGCCCATTCGTCTTCCTCATAATTCGGGCATGTGGCTTTCGTTGGATCTTCCGTTATGCGTGGCATACTTGATTCAGAGTTTAATTAAGGTATGTAGTATTACGGTGAAATTTTAAAAGAGTGTAATAGCAGAGCGCTCGAAGGTTCGACGCGCCTCTATCAATAACGAGCGAAAACTTGATGATGGTACGAGAAAGAAAGGTGTGACGTGCACCATCATCCGTTTTCGCAAAGACCATATTCTATGCTGTCACGCGTTGCACTAGTTCCATACTAGAATCGCAACATCAAGTTTTAGCATGCCTCGTGTAATCACGATGGTTCTCTTTTAGGGAAAGCCTCCCAAAAGAAGTTCCAAGGTAACGAAAGCATTTACACCAGTATTAGTGCATCTCAATTCTTAGTTTATTTCGCCAGTTTTTTTTTGAATGGCAACGGCCTAGTAACGACAGTGATCCGTGATCATGCCGAGGGCCAATCCATGTGGGACAGAAAAGCCTGCTTTTGAGCTCAGCAAGCCTACCCATCCTCAATTTAAACCTTTATGCTCGAATTTTTGATGCAAATACGTTCATCTAATTAGATATGAGGAGTCAGAACTTTCAGAGGAGAGTCAACAAAAATATTCAAGTAGAAAATCGAAGCGTTGTCTCCACTGTATGTTCTTTTCTTCCACATGGATTGGCTCCCGGCATGATCACGGATCACTGTCGTTACTAGGCCGTTGCCATTCAAAAAAAAAAAACTGGCGAAATAAACTAAGAATTAAGATGCACTATTAATACTATTATTAATACCATTAAGTGCTTACGACATTCAGAATCAACGAAATTAGAACAGTCTAATAATACAATGTACCTACGATCCAGAGAGAAAATATGTGTATTGGGAGTCACGTAGTACTTAGGATCATCTACTGGGAGTTAGGTAAAGGTTATAGTGTATATCATAAATGTGTATCTCAGTGCGTGTCCTCTGGGGCAGTTATTCATCAGGTATGGATGTTGACATTCAAACTTCAATTGTGAGATCCCGGGATGTTATCGTTTAAGATCCAGAAAGAAATGAACATGCCCTCGGTAGCAAAATACATGACTGAGGAACTTGTACATGTTATTCGGCAGGGCAGATTCAGAATTACTCAGGAGCTTCAGGAAGACGATGCTGTCTTGAGGAGCGCAGTCGATCTAACTGATGAACCACGCACATACACACTACACACACACTGCGGATTTTAAAAGGTGAGTAGATGTCAGATGACTGAATAAGTCTTGCGTTTCTTGTAAAAAAGCTCCTATCGATAGGATCAAGCTAATTCTGTAACTCATGCTATGATCGATATATGGCCTCATCCCTGTGATCTGAGCTCGAAGGATTTTAGGGCTGTTCCATGTGTCATGAAGGTACTTAAACCAAATATGCTGAACAAGGTGCGCAGTGAGCGCTTGAGCACTAGTACTCAGCTCGTAATTGGATATCAAGATATATATAACGAAGAGGTGATTTGGTACGGGATGGAATTGTGATCGATCAGCAAGTCTGCGCCTTACGGCCCGTCATCGATTCATCAGCGGCGCGCGCGGAACCTGGTAAGCACTGCATAGCTTCAACGGACACGAAGATCTTCGAGTTACTACTATACATGCTACGTATATCCCTCATATTTATGTTTACCAATGTACCTTACATGTCAGGGCACTGATGTTCAAAAGGATAGTAACAAGAGACGAATTTTATGTACCACACAACCCGCCTGTCACGTATGAAATTTTTTGAAGAAAGTCCGACTGCACTGCATTTAGACTGCGCGGAGTTATCGTTGCGACAAAATCTCAGCACTTCGGGTTTTGATCGCTGTATATCTGACATAGAGCAAATTTATCTTTTGGGTATACCATATTCAGCAAGTCCGATGCCTTGAAAATACATGCACTGTATTTTTTGGCCTGTAATACTGACATACCGCGATCAAAGCCCAGAATAAAAATTTGGGCGGGCGTCCCGCCTCCCGACAAAGACTTCTACTTCTATAACATGATTGGTATTTATAATACCTGTGCAGACCACCCTAGTGGCATGAGCCTTCTAAGCTCGATTGCGACCATATGGTAGTCATTTACATCGAGCCATTTAAGGCCATGAGCAATGCCAAGTATACACGTCAATCGATTACGGAACATGCCCTCATGTATGACTAAAACCAGTAGTCACAGACAAGTCGTATTTACACTCTATTCTCTGGCACAGCATGGCAGAAGAAGATACATTTTGTCTTTCGTCTGGGAGGGTATAAATATACTTTATAAAATTAAGGGCGGTCAGAGTTGACGGTTCTCGCCCGGTTCTGGGTTCGGTTCTGACGAGAACCGCTTTTTGGAAAATCGTGGGAAAGTGCGAGAACCGACTGTTGCAGTTTCGACTCCAGCGTCGAAACTACAACGGTTCCGGTTCCGGTTCTCGCTCTGATTTTGAGTCGACTGTCCTAACATTTAAAAAAGAGAAAGAAAAAGAAAAAGCCTCAGCAGACGTTCACAAACTCTGTCGTTAGATTTTCTGACCGTCGCTGGCGGTGCGGCCCATGATGATGGTGAAGGAGGAATAATGATGGTAAAGGAGGAAAAAACAAACATTTCGGATTTACATAGTATAATAAATAAATATAATAGTATTTCTAAGGGATTTGTGCTAACATAAGAAATACAAAGACTGACTGAGAACCGACTGAGAACCGGGTTCTGTTGTGTATAGTTTCGAGGGTAGTCAGAGTAGAACCGGTTTTTATGTCGGTTCTCTGCACAGAACCAGTGTGAGTTTCGATTGCAGAACCGTGTCGAGAACCGGGTGAGAACCGGGTGAGAACCGGCGCAGAACCGCCACTCTGACCACCCCTATTATGCTAGTTAGCACAGTTTTTATAAAATACTCATCAAACTTCGGTCTTTCGCAATTTTTGACGATTTTACTGCTTACATTAGTTAAAATTTGGGTTAGGTTTGGGTTAGAGTTCGTGTTGGAGGTTAGGGTGGTTAGCAGTTAGGTTTGTGGGATGATTCTTCGCGGGCTCCTCCGTGTTAGATATTCAGTAAGTTGCCCTTTTTAGGCGTCCCGCCCTAATTAGGGCATAGAAAGTCACCAAGTGCCGCCAAGTGCAGCTAATTAGCGTAGTTTCATAAAACTGTATACGTACTTATAGGCAAGGCATTTTATATAAAAAATTCGCAAAGCTCTAGATCCAAAGCTATAGACTCACTCTGCTCTGACAGCACGAGTCGATGTATTATAGTAGTTGCAGAAGCTATCGTATTAGAATCACCTTCGAACTATAAGCTGAATTACTGACTCTGACTACCCCTATTGCTAATGGAAAAAATCAACATCAGGTGCATTATTTAATACCCGTCTGGTACACAATACACCTGAGCGCCCGTAATAGTGATCGTTACTAATTAAGCCTTAAATATTAAATGCGCGCAGATAACCAAAAAAAACTAAGTATGAAACGTTCACGCTAGATAACGAGAGATTCTATCGTGCTTTTAAACCCTTCGACAGATGCTCATCATGTCTGATGCGCAAATTGGAGGTAGGCGCTCGCACAATGATACTCTAATTACTCAGGGTTTGACGAGTACATATACTATTGAACATGGGTGTACGTTCTACGATACAATTGGAGATTGATTGGCGCCAGAGCTTATCTGATAACTTCTCCTTTATTTAGTTTTTCAGTGGTCTCGGGTACTCGGGAGAACAGACAATGCAATAGCGTAATAGGGAGATACAAACTGTCGGATATTAAGCTGGGCTGCAGTAAATGGTTTTGATCCATGTTCCAATCTTCCGTCCATCTAAAAACTTTTTTTCGTTTTTATATCTCTGAGAAGACCTTTGTTTATACTGGAGCAAACACCACACTGTCGGATTACATCCCTAGGTATGGTGCATCATTGATATCATCACTGCAGAGCGCGTTCAATATAGTACTGACAAAAAGTATACTCTCAGTTCCTTCGACACGCTTCCCTGTTGTGGGTTAGCCGAGACATGATCTATCATACATCATACATACACAAGGGACGGATCCAGGCGATGAAAACCCCATGGGCGCAAAGAAGCAGCATGTCCGAACTATTAAGTAATATGTCCTCTACATATATAGATTAGCTCTCGTGACCAACTGATTGCTAAATAAACGCGGGCGGTGAGAATAAGCGCCTATGCTCGGCCAGCGACATGCTGCCTAAGCAGGTTCAATAAACAGCTCGAAGGAATGCCACGATGCGTGCGAATGGGATGAGGTTGCTTTTACGTGTCGGCAATCTTATGACTCGACACAGCCGAGAAGAAACTGCGCAAACGGTCGGTCCCGGGTCCCGTGACGATGACAGTTTGTTAATGAGTCAAAACACTATCAGAACGCATGCGTACGCAGGGAGTATCTTAAGAGCGTTGGCTGAGCTATCCATTTCCCATAAGCTACTATGGAAGTTAAGTTCCCGAGTCAACAGGTCCATGGGATTGCTGGTCCGGCTCTTAGGACGTCGATGCCATCACATTTAGGTGTCCTCCAATAACTCCAATAGGAACACAGGTATGTGATGGAGACCACGTCCAAGTAACCATATTTGGCTATATTAATGTAAGATGTAATCGGTAGTATTATTTCTGAACCAGTAGCAAATATTGAAAAAGCCGATGTTAAAATGCAAGTATAATACAACTGGGTCATGATGATAATCTACAAATGTTCAAACATAAAAATATAATGAGGCGGGTATCTATAGAGATCATGATGAGTCGTTAAATGAGCAACGTAGGAAAAAGAAAACTGGGAAAAGGAAATTACGGAGCAAGAGATCAGAAAGGGATTGAAAGGGATCCAAAGCGTAGCATACTGCGGTCAAAACGTGGATTGCTGGAAGATTCAGGCAATGCAGTCCTATATTTCTACCTAGTTTAGTCCATAAAATGTCCAGGAATTCTGGTTGCGTCAAATTGTGTCGCGTCAGGGGTGTATTTCTTCAGAACGGAGGATGAAGGTGAAAGGTGAATAAAGATAAAAACAATAAGAAGATGTGGATGGATTGACGAGCAACGTGCTTGTCACTGCGGAAGAATATCACGTAGATCAAACCCAAGTAAGCATGAGACTGGCGAAAGATAATCAAACGAATTCGAAGAGGAAAATAGGGGTGTGAGATCTGTGGTGTGAAGGGGAAGCGATCTATCGGTGCAGAAGGTTTACAGGCCTTCGAAGTTGGGAACAGGGATCTTGTTGTGTTGTAACCATCTTTCCATGGTGAGCGCCCGTTCTTTCCATTCATTGACCTCTCTGGTCAATCTCGTAACACTGTCTTGCAGGCTCTCCATTTGCAACATCTTTCTCTTGCGGCTTCGACGCGCTGAAAGTGTATTCTTCCGGCGCTTGTAAACTGCCTTCTCCTCCTCCGTCGCGTCCTCATCCGGAGGCTCCGGTAACTCTTCGTCTTCGTCATCTTCGTAGCCTGACCCTGTGGATTCGCGCTTTACAGGGATATCTGCATTGGGTGCGATTGTCCTGGGACGTGAAGGAGTAGGTGCATGAACAACCCTGTACGAATCTCTGCGCTGACTTCTTTGTCTGGGAATTGTGCTGCCGTACGTTTGAGAAACTCTGTTTATGTAGTCTATTGATGGATGGTTTCGTGATGATAACTCGACACCTGTGATAGACGCGCCAGAGTCTGAAGACATTGAAGCTGAGTGCGTATGTCCTGTTCCGTAGTAAGCTTGAAGGCTTGTGCTAGGGTCTCCGTATACGGTCACTCCGTCGTTGGAAACTTTGTGGTTTAAAGCTGCACCAATTGATGATGAATTAAAGTCAAATTGGTCCTCGTATTCAGTCTTATAAGGCTGCATTGTAACCATGTAGGTAGATTCTTGTGGTCGTTGCTGGTGCTGTATAGGTTGAAAATCCGACTCGTTGAGAAAGTGTTGAGATGTGAATGAAGACAGGATTGAAGATACGTAGAAGACGGGAGATGGAAAGTAAGTGAATGATGCTGTAACTGAAGTGGGAGGCTACTTTATAGCCTTGGCCATATTTATAGAAATTAGATCTTAAGATCGGAGCTGCTGCACCGCCACACCTATTCTTTGCCGAGAATCGAGATCCGTTCAACGCAACAGAAACTGAGTCAAGTTAAGAGCGGATTTTTTCAAACCAAACATTATGCCGGTACCGGAGCATACATGCAGCCTTGTATTTTACAATTGGTAGTGTTGACAATTAGAGCTTCAATAAGAAGAAAAGGTTCTGGGCATATCAAATTCGAAGGTTTGTCCAGATTTGGCTTGCTACAACAGTATTATTATGGTTTCAGGAAACAGATAAATAGTTATGAATTACAACCAAAAAACAATATCTAATAAATACACTAAAACGTACTGAATTAAGGGACATTCTCCTCGGAATTCAAATATTTCTTTGATAATTGTATTTTTGGGAATCTTTTCAGCCCCGTACAGCTTTGTGTTCATACTTTCTCACGGGGTTGAGCAGTACCTAACAACGCTCTTGTTCAAATGTTGTTCAGCTGCTTGATGTTGTGCGACATGAAGGATCGACAATATCTCCAACGACCAGCTCAACAACAGCACCGAATGCGATGATAATGATGTATTTCACGTCTTGCCTTGCTCCCCGGACGTAATTAACTTGCATAGGCTATATCCAGTCCCTTGATGTTGAGTGAGGGTTGAGGGCGAACGAAAGGCTCGAAAGGTTACGGAACGGAGTATTATGCGAGGAGGGCGCTTCGCTTGACATCACTAGTCATGGTAATAGCCCATAGCCTAGATAGAATTTCCAAGACCCATCTATGTTCAACGTTCACTATCACTCGGTTTCTGGAGGCCTCAGCTACTGTCCTTGGTCACAAACTCTGCACAGTATAAATATGGTTCATAGTGACTTCTCACGACTAGTAAAAAAATTATTTATCCATTTATCCATTGACGGTACGTAGTTAAATTATGGAATACGGCGGGCCCGCGAATTTCCCCCCAGTGCAGTGTATAAATAATCATACCCTGGAATATTATATCCCAACTCGAAACGACAAAAAGAAATATTAGAGATGCCATAATACTGGTCCTCCCAAAATCGAGCAGTGATTATATATGGGATTCCACTGTGGAAAGACCAAATTGAAAGACTTGGATGACTCCGGCGGGACAAGTGCTCAAGAGCATGGAAAATGTCGGCAGAAAATCAAAAACGAATCCAAGTACACTCATGGGCCTCGATTGCGTATACATACATCCAATGACTTCGCCGCGGCTTTTTCAGCAACGATAACGATTAAAGAGTCACTAGCCGCAGGATAATGACAAGGTATTACTCATAGGAGTGAATACTGTATCAATCCTGCAATTTTCGCGGAAGAATGTGGGACATCATTAACGCTTATGGCAGCTCCCACGCCCTTTCATCTGCGTGGAGCAGACACGAACGAACGGGTAAAAAGGCAGTGATGACGATCGCGACAAGGCTTACACATGTCCTGCTACGAGTGAGATGAAGGGCAGAGGGTTGATTTGTAGCTGCCTGCCTGTCTGCCCGAGAGGTACGTGTCCGTCGCTGTCAAGACACGTTTTACAGCAAGAACGAACAGGGTGTTGTTGCCAATAACAGCGCATTCTGGGATTGAACCCCCGTCGGGCTGTCCTGAGGCTGTGCATCAAAATTACGTTGAGGGCGGGCGTGTCAAAATGTCATTATTTTGACGGCGCTTTTGATGCCATCATATGGCGGGAATAAGCCCGACGACGACAAAGGAAGCATTGCTTTGGAAATTGGAAGCTAACTATGGGAGAGGAGGCGTAGGCATCTAGCGCTCAGATATAAGATAGAAACGACCGTCGAGACTGTCACTTTGGATATCTGACACTGAGGTAATTAACGCCGTAGTACCATAATTCAATTCCGGGCTTCAGGTGTGCCTAGAAATGCAGAGTGTCGTTACGTCCAAGAAAGTTTTCGATGGAGAGCTGTGGAGCCAGCAGAGGACACCCACAGGTCTATAACGGGGTCCATAGAATACACAGCTGTGGTGGCCCGTTCACGAGTAAGTCAAAATACTTTGATAATTCCTCCAGATTAAGTTTGTATCATGTCGTAAAATTTATCGCTCCGCCAAATTAGTGGTTCGCTGTTGCTAAGATCTGAAGTAAAATTGTCTCTTCTTACATTCCAGACGAAAATATATCCATTGTATCTTGAGAAAGCACTTCGTTCGGGCATCTGAGGTGATTGTGCGTGCGTGTGCCCGGCCACCTGTATATAAGTCGTAAAATGGAGCACATGGGGGAAACCGTGTGGGTGCATACTCCATAAGAAGATTGAAAAATGTGATTCATCACTTCGAGTGAGGAATAAGCCCGGTCCCCGAAATCGCCCAGACTTTTCGAGAAATAGATTTGGAATTTTCAGATATGGTGCTACTAGGCGCCTAATCTTGAGTTGGCAGAATCCAGATATCCACCAATAGAGAACGCGGGTTAGAAAGCCAATGCGTAATCCAAGGAGAGCGGGAATATTGCTCCAAGTCGTACGGCAAGCGTTATTAAACACGATCCAGAGAACTCCAAAGTGAAGAAGTCCTGCCATAATCGAATACTGATTTAGACCGCATCCCTCAGGGCAATGGGATTGATAACAACATAGTTCCATATCCATGAGGGGCATTAATTTGGAGTGCAAGAATCAAGGCATAGGTGGTTGCACTCCCGGGAGACTAAAACCTCACTGCACAGCCCCACAGCGTGAGAAAGTGCAGTGCGATGGCGAGAGGTGTAAGCCGTCGCGATTGAGATAGTTGCGCGCATAGTTATGGGTTGTGTTCCGAACGCTTGTCCTGTACACATGAGCGCATCTTGTACGTTATAGGATATAGGTAGTACAAGACCAACTTCCCTGTGCGGCGAGTGTTTTGTGAAGTATAATGCACAAGTCACGAACCGATTACCGAAGGCGTCGGCAATTAGAGGTACGCTGCGGTTGTTGGAAAGAGAAGATCCCTGGAGCGCAGAAAAGCTATTGCAAATGTTTAGGGCGCTTAAGGTACCAATTTATTCCGATTTCACTATGATCAAAAGAATCAAAAATCAGTGCCTTTGCATGTCGGTGCGCATCACAGGTATTCCCAAAGGAAAGACGCACATACTTCTATCCGCTCTGCCATTGAGGGTCTTTCTGGTATCACCCCTGCCGTTTTTTAGAGTGCTTAGGTACCCGATCGTCACTGCGGATGAGAATGAACAAAGGAGAACACAGCCAAGTAGGAGCCAAAAGTGGGGCGATTTATGTGATATACATTGATGTTTGAAGGAGCGGGCTTCCATTCAATGCATTCCATTCAGCGTATGCCTACCCTTGCGGCGCAGGATTCCCTTTATCAAGCATGTCAAAATTTGCATAGAATTTTTTTCGAAAAAAAGTATCCATTGATGCCGTCAGTGCCACCTTTCGGGGCGATCTGTTGCTGAAGAGTGACAATAAGCGAAAAACAAGGAAAACAGATACGAGGAATGTTGGGCTGTTTTCCGTAGGTTTCCCGTATTTCTGCGTCGTTGAAGCGTGCTAGAGCAATGGGGGTGGTCTTGGTCTTGGTCGAGGCCAGCCTAGTTTGAATTTGGACGCTGTTTACTGGCCAAGGTCACAAGCGTGATTGTTACCGGGCGTTTCCGAACTTCCCGAACGAACCCATCTTTTCCGCTTCCCCCTCTCCTCATCGTCCATAATGCGTTCCCAGATCGTCTCCGCCGTCCTTCGCACCGCTGCCCGCCCCACTCTCGCTGCCAAGAGCGCACGGGCCTCCCCCTTTGCCGTCCGCGCTGCCAGCGGCCACGCCCAGGAGTCTTTCGAGTCCTTCTCAGAGCGATACGTCAACTTTTTCCAAAACGCGGAAGACTTGTTCGAGGTCCAACGCGGGCTCAACAACTGCTTTGCCCATGATCTCGTACCCTCTACCTCTGTCGTTGAAGCCGCTGTGCGTGCTGCCAGACGCGTAAACGACTATGCCACCGCTATCCGTGTTTTCGAGGGAGTTAAGGAGAAGGTCGAGAACAAGTCACAATACCAGGCGTATCTTGATGAGCTTAAGCCTCTGCGTGAGGAACTTGGTAAGTTTTTTTGAATTGCTTTCTTCGAAGCTAGGTGCTGATACGGCTGCAGGCTTGACATTGAAGGAGGAATTGTACTCGTCATAAAAGTGCAGAGGCACGAATAGGTAAGGCGTCAACTTGTTCTAGTTCTTTTTACGGTCACTGATCATAGTGTCTGCTGCTAGACATAGATAGGAGGACTAATATTTCACTTCGACGTTACTCGCTTTGTTTCTCTTATACCAAGACGCGACTTCTATATAGAAAAGCATATTCTCCTTGAAAACGACCTTTTGCTGAGTACATGAAGAACACGCTGTATAGCTCTTTGTTGACCACGAGTCTGGAGAATTCTCGTTGTTGCGAAGGGTTTGCATCTCATTCCAGCTTGCGCAGGCCAAATGTCGCACATACGTGCAGCTTCCGTGCTCCAAGCCTGTAAGTTGCTTGCCGACTGGGAAATGACATCTTATATCAATATATTTGTCCCTGGCGCTGGCTTCCTGCCCTAGCAAGCTGAAATGCATAAGCTTTGCGCCTCATGTGCTATAAGCGCCTAGAAAGTCGTTCGTCCTCCTTTTTTGCGCATACATTTACTCTTTACTGCATGGTATGATCCCTACTCAACATCTAATATATGCAGGCTGCAGCTGGCTCCTGTGTTTCTCTTTGGAAACTTCAGCGCCTCAGACTTCAAACGTAATTTGGTACTCGACTATTTCCATCACCTAGGGAAATTTCAGGAAAATTCAATCCTTCCTACCTTCCTTCTCAGAGAAATCACGGTTTTGGCGGCCACGCACTATATGTGTTGCATAATGCCTGTAGTTGGACCGCCGGTTGTTCACTCCCAAGGCATGTTCCTGTGTCATAACCAACCAGTTCGCATATCTCGATTTATGTTGTTTCCTTTTTTTCTTTTCTTTTTTTTAAAAAAAAAAATCTCTCTGTTCATGGGATCCGAGATATCGATGGATCTGTTTTCCGCCTATAGGTGCAGTTTGTGACATGGCATCGAAATGTTCCTCTATGGAATCTTCTAGAAGAGTCATAACGCGCGTACAATCTGCCTACACTCAGTCTCGACTGGCCATGGCAGCTCTTGGTCAATCGGCCCCGAATTCTTCCTTGTGGACCTTTCCTACGTCTCTGTCGACTTTCAAGACTTTTGATGTGCATCAACCTGCTGCGGTCTCGTTTGAATCCAATTGCAATACTATATGCATCTCTGCGGTATCAGAGACCACTGTTTCCAACATTTATTTCAAGTCATGGTGGCGATGGCCATCCCGAAAGCTATCAATGAACTATTCAACTTCAACAATCCCTGGATTGGATTCCCGTCGGGAACGATCTGAAGCCAAGTCTTCTGTTATTGTCTTCATATATGCTCCAACGTTCGTGCTCCTTGACTTTCCTTGTCCAATCCTTGTTTTACTCGAGCTTTCTTTTATGGATATGAGACGATCTCTGTCTGGATATACATGGCCCCCTGGGCTGTGCTTTTGATTTTCCAGAAATTTATCGTGGTTTTCCTTTCGTCGACAAAAAAGGATGTGGAAGCGAAACTACGGTGCTTTCAATTCTCCCTCGCCGCTCAAAAAATACGAAGAACTGCTCATGTCCATGTATTACAGCCATGACATGACTTACAGGTACTCATGTAGAGTTTCCTGTACATCGTGTATTTCTCTTGTCTGGGTAGTAGCAACGTCAACTCGAAAGGCAGAGCTTAGGGTCGAAAAACCCTTGCCTTTTTTTGGTACTTAGAACAGTGTGACATGTGACATGGCGGCATCCTGTCACCTCATGGCACAGCACAGCTTGGCAGAGCCTTCTCATGGCAATGACCACAAACTAACACTGCTCGTCAACGCTATTCAACGCAGCCTTTATTCAGTGCCATACACATCCTGTGTGGTTAATCAGTCTATATAGAGGTAATTGAGGATCCTAAAATGGCTCCTTCAAGGTTATCAAGATCCTAACGTTCAACCCCAAGTAACATGTTCCAGAAAGAATGCGTTCGTTAAAAATACAAACCTTCTACTCCTAGGCAAGTTGTGAAAGTTGGATTACTTTCCCTATTTACGTTTATGCTTACTGTCAGGTATATTGCCATTAGAAAATTTAAACCTCTTGCAGACAACACTAGTTCATGGCACGCGTCCACCGACTTGACAAGGAACACTATTTTTCCCCCTTAAATATGCTACCCTCGAGACATCGACCAAAGATTTTCTTGTTCAAATATGTTTTGGGTAAAATTATGAGTGTAGTAAAGTGGTTATTGAAAATTCAAACTTTGTCCTATTCAAGCGTAAAAAAACCAAGGTTGATTCGTACGCAAATGGAGACTCAATCCATAGGTCATTGGAGCCCCCACGTGTGCATATGAGGGTCAGCGCCCGTGTGTCCAGTGCATCTGGCTTCCATCGCTCTCTCCATAGTTATCCCTTCCCAACCTTTCTCGTCCATACTCGACTCCACATCACCTCCAGCTCTTTGTAACAATGCTCATCGACAATCAC
>Ga0247779_1001022_pt1 | contig 14435 bp, 18 predicted proteins | sample UWRJL221509R5_FD_179925 | JGI IMG/M metagenome (GOLD analysis project Ga0247779, IMG submission 179925) | Plant litter microbial communities from Arlington Agricultural Research Station in Wisconsin, United States - UWRJ-L221-509R-5 | ecosystem: Environmental > Terrestrial > Plant litter >...
GAAAAGAACTGTCACAAAAGACCAAGGGCGCTGCCCTCAAGGCTAAGAGCGCTGAAGCGACATGATATATATAGAACTCGCCCATCGGAAATTTTGCGATAAGTCTGTGTTAGAGCTGTATGAATAACATAATCTGACGATTTATTTACTGAGTAGTTCGAGAGAGATTATCCGTCGAGAGTTAAGACAGAGGAGTAGCGCTTGATATTTTGTACATCCTTTCAATAGAGGCTGGGCTAATGAAACAGATCACAGGAGTTTGACTTTGAGCGCAGTGGTGATAATATGAGCCTGTCAGACTGATGAGGTCCTCCGTGTAGCAAGCCCCAATGCCTGTCATGTCAAATAACGCAACGGCCAATATAAACACCCGAGTCAATCTCAAAAGCGCCGCGTTTGATCTGCACCTAGTATTACACCTAGAGCTGACGTTGGATACCAGATAAATATCAACAGAAGCTGACATGCTAATGAACGGGCATCTGAGCTTTATATAGCGACAAATCTGTTTGGAAGGGATTCCAATTGAAAGTCGGTCAAAAGAGATCCTGTACAGAGCGGAAGTCGAGGCTCAGCATGACAAGTAGGCAGTGAATAGTGGGCGTTGGTCATACCGAGATACAACAGGTCATGGTTATGATTAGAACTAGTCAATGACAATTTGAATGTGTTCATGCTGAGATCAGTGGCAGTGCAGAAATAATTTTAGTCACGTGAACAGGCGAAATTTTGGAAATCTGTACGATGAAGCTTTGAAGAGTCAAGACGTTAAATTGGGACTTGCAACAGATTTCTTGGACTGTACATGCTTGGGGCTGATTCTAAATCTCACTACGAGAATCAATAATTGCTGTCCCTACATCTATGGCTACGGACGACGCAAATTCTCTGCCCCCACGAAAGAGGCTTAGACAAGACGAAACTCCTGCTTCCACAAAATCTAAGGAGCCCCGCCTATTCGTTCCGTTCAGGGCTTTGGGGCTCATTACCAACCATATACCATTTGTTCTTCAAACACGCTCATATAAAGGCGCAACCGACGGTCCACGGATACACATTTTGACATGCCTTGGAAGGTCATGGGCGTTATGGGAAGGAGGAAAGATGACTTTGCTTTTTGTTGGTATGTATGTCATTCTTGACTTTATTGGAAAGAATATTTCCCTCATATGAATTTCAGGTCCTGATGCTCCCGAGCATATCTCATGTATGGCCATGGATGGAGATGCAGTGTGGGTTGCCTCTGGAATCTTTGTGATCAAATATATTCGCGGGAAAGAGGTAATGTCTTTGGACATTTTGGACTTGATTTTTTCTTATAATCTACAGGTATCTCGACTTACCAACCCACTCGACACAAATTTATCATTCATCACAATCTTTGGATTACAACTGCTCGCATTGAACGAAAATGGTGACCGTATGTTCATATGGAATACCTCAAACGGAGGTCAGTCCTATTGTGTCCCGCATCTTGTACGTTGGATCTAACATTTCCAACAGAGCTCGAATCCACAATCTCGTTCGGCCCGAACTTCTCAGCTACTTCTATCCTTCATCCTGCTACATATCTCAACAAAGTCGTTATCGCAAGTAGCCAAGGTGATATGCAATTATGGAATACGCGCACTCAGTTCGTGTTCTATGTCTGTAACATGAAAGAATATCAGTACTCAATATAATTCCTCACAGGACGTGTATTCATCGATTTAGTGTCTCGCAGCTATTGACCTCACCAAGTCTTGCTTCTGGTTCGAATAGCCACGGGCAAGCAATTACTGCCCTAGTCCAATCCCCCGCTATCGATGTCATAGGTATTGGTTTCACTTCGGGCGAAATCTCAGTCTACGATATCCGTGCGGACGAGCGTTTAATGCGTATGTTTATGGAAGGTGGAGGCATTAGGACGCTTGGTTTCCGTACCGGTGAGTCTTATATCTTGGCACTGAGTAACTAGATCTTACACAGAATCTCGTAGATGGTCATCCGGTATTAGCCTCGGCTTCATCAACAGGACACATCGCATTGTGGGATCTTAACGAAGGAGGTCGTCTTTTACATATGATACGAGGCGCCCATGATGCAGCAATTACTGCAGTAGAATGGGTTCCTGGACAACCAGTTCTTGTCACGTCAAGTGAAGATAATAGCGTCAAGGTAACGAAAAAACCTTGAAATTTATTGTTCCGCCGAATCTTATTGTGTGTTTGAAGCAATGGTTATTCGATTCTCCAACGGCACCTCCAAGACTCCTCAAATTCCGTTCAGGACATCGTGCACCCCCACATCTCATTCGGTACTATGCTGATGATGGAAAACAACTTTTGACTGCGTCAAGAGATCGTAGCCTGCGTTGCACATCTGTTGTTCGTGATTCTAGGTCCTTTGAACTATCGCAAGGTATGGTCATCGAATTGTGAAAAAGTATGACTGTTTTTGTGTTTATGCAAAATTCTAGGTTCTCTTTTGAAAAAAGCTACATCCCTATCAATACCTCTCGCCTCCCTTAAATTCTCGCCTATCACATCAATATCCTATTCGTCAGCTCGGTCCAAAGATTGGGATGACATTTTGACAGCCCATACCGACGAAACATTTGCGCGCACTTGGACAATGCAGAGTAAAAAGTTGGGCAAATATAGCCTTGGTTTTGTCGATGACCTCAAAGCTAAAGGGAAGGAAAGGGGCGCGGTTGGCGCAGCGAAGGTATGTTTAATTGCATCGAAAGCGAGCAGGTCTCAATTTGATTTAAACAGGCTGTATGTGTTACTGCGTGCGGAAACTTTGGACTTGCAGGCTCGTCAACTGGCCAGATACAAATGTGGAATATGCAATCTGGTATAAAAAGAAAATCATATATTTTAGGACCTTGTCCCCCTGAAGTAGCCGCTCGGTTCTATTCTGGAACTGTGAAACGAAGCGAAAGGACGATTACAGGTCTAGCAACCGACTCTCTGAATAGAGCTGTCATTGTGAGCACATTAGACGGGACCATCAACGTGGGTTCTTTCAAATTATCAAGTCCCATTTCTGTCTGACGCTTTCTCCAAATAGTTCTTTGATTTCCAAACAACAAAATTGGAACACACTTTGGTGTTGCCTTCAACAGCGGTTTCGATATTGCTCCATCGTGACAGTGGGCTGCTGGCCGTCATTTGTGATGACATGACTGTTCGAATTATCGACATTGAGACAAGGAGAGTGGTCAGGGAACTGAAAGGTTTCCACGGTCGCATTCTTGACATTGTACGTTTTCACAAAATTATTTTGTTCGGTTCATTGCCTTACCTTGCTGTAGACCTTTTCCCCTGATTCAAGATGGCTAGTAGCGACATCGCTCGATTCGGTCATTAGAACCTTCGATGTACCCACAGGCCGACTCATTGATGGCTTCCGGACATCGAGTGTTGCGACTAGTATTTCATTTTCGCCGACGAATGACTTCCTGGCAACCGCACATGTCGACAGTGTCGGCGTATTCTTATGGGCTAACCGTGCTCAATACGCCGATGTTTCTTTCCAAACTGTCTATGATAGCGATATTTTCGACGTTTCCCTTCCATCTGTCCAAGGAGTAGCTGAAGATGAGGGTAAGCTTATCTTCGTTTCGCTGCGTCATTTTGGTTCTGACCACATGCCATAGCTCTGGAAGCTTTGGAGGCCTTGAAAGTGTCTGATACCCCCGTGGATGTCTTCTCCACCCCTCCACAATTGGATGGAGACTTGATCACCCTTACCCTCCTCCCTCGTTCCCGCTGGCAGACTCTCCTTAATCTGGAAGTTATACAGGTATGAAGATTCTCGTTATTTGGATCCATCTCGCTCACGTACTGTTTTAGCAACGTAACAAACCAAAAGAACCACCCAAAGCTCCCGAACAGGCACCTTTCTTCCTCCCAACATTACCTGGTGTCGAGACGCGCTTTGCAACAGAGAAGAAAGAACCTGCTAAAGAGACCAAAAAATCAACTCGACGGTTAGATAAGGCTATGGAAGGCGTCGAGAGCGTTTTCCATCAAAAACTCAAAGATGAACCTTCAGAAGGAAACTGTATGTCTTCTTGTATTCTCACTGCTTTTGACTTCACAGTCATGCTGACTTGCGTCGCAGATGAAATTTTCTTTAACTACGCCAAAATGTTATCGCCGGCAGCCCTTGATCTAGAGCTGAGATCACTCGTAACCCTCGATAGTCTGGCACTGTTTATCCATGCCCTGTCCCAGAGATTGAACTCACATCGGGACTTTGAAGCTGTTCAAGCTTTGCAAAATGTTTTCTTGCGGATGCACGGCGATGTCTTGATCGCTAACCCCGAGATGTTGGCAGAGTTGGAGCAACTGACACAAGTCCAGCAGAAGGAAAGCCAGAGGGTTCTCGAGTTGATCGCGTCTTCGTTAGGAACGTTAGGATTTGTTAGAGATACGCTCTAGTCTTTCATTGGCTTTCACTGCTAATCACCGGTAATTGATTAATCTTTTACGTTGTTCTGCTGTAATTTGTTTACGGTCGTTCCGATCTCTTTTTGTCACTTCACTCATCGCCACCACCGGACATGTGTCATTGTTTGAATACGAGCGCTTAATATTCAGGAATGATTTATTCCAGTTTGATAACTGGCATATAGTATACATGTGCGGGAAGAAGCTGGGAAATGGCACGGATGAGTTCATGTGCGCTTTTTATGCTGTTTGGCCGGCACAATCATGAGGAATGATGCCTCCTTCGCTGTGGGTGTATCAGTAGATAGCCCATAGCGCCCCGGATATAAACGAGAGAACTTACTTCCCGACAACTTTAATTCGTCTTCGTAAACCCAGATCAACATAGTCAAAATAAATGGGAAAAAATATGTAACGGGACCGAGGAATGGGATAGTGATAACTTACCCTTGTATCCTCGACGTCGAGCTCAAGATCCATGTCTTCGTCGTCATACAAATCGATATGGCAATTGAAGGGAGATGAAACCTGTCTCTTCATTATCTCTCTGTCGAGTTCCTTGATTGCTTCCATGTCATCACAGTTTATCTTCCGCCCCCAGAGATCGGTCACTTCCCATTCCGTCTCAATCTCAACATCATCATTGCCTTCCAGCAAATTGAAATCCTCCGCTTCATAAACTTCCGCATAATCGTAGTCCTTGTAGGCATGGGATTCCTCCCACTGGCGCGAGGTATGAATTTGTACATGAGCAAGCAGGATCTTGAACCCGTAGTACTTTGCAGGTGGGGAGAGATGAGATAATACAGCCCTGTCCTCTGGATCAGCGAGATCGGAGGCGGTATCAGATGATGTGTACACCTCGTTGAGGTGGTAGAATATGAAATCGGGCCCAACGTCAGTGGCAGTAGCTTTCGCCTTATTCTCATTATTGAGCAAGAGTGACCATGCAGAGAAGGCATCTGCAATCTCCTGAACGGGACTAACCAGGTTCCTCAAAGATGGCCTTGAAGGATTTCCTGAAGTAAGGTTATATTGAAGGTAGCAGACAAGGCTGTTTGGAGTGCTGAGCGCGACTTCTCCGATACCAGTGCATAAAGCGAGGAAGACCATGGAAAAGGGACTTGATTGGATATCATGAAGTTCAACAAGGCTACCATGTCGGGATTTCAATGTTGATACCAAATTTACTTGAGTGGGAAGGATAACGAGTAGGGTCGCGAAGTGATTCTCGTTTTTTGGGGGAACTAGGCGGAACCGCATTTGAGAATGATGCACAATGTGCTACAAGAAGTATCAAGATTGCAATGCATAAACTTACAGATCCAAGACCTGAGTGCACAAAGAATTGATCGAGTTCACACTGGCCAGTTGAAGATCAAATCGAGTAGACGTAGGGTGGACTGTCATGTTCGTTAATGCGGCAACCGCACCCTTCATCACCGTGGATTCCCAACGAGGGTTTTGCAATCGGATCTAGAGTTCAAAATTGAGTCCACAGTTTTCTCGCGTTTTTTTTTAGAAACAGTGCTTGCCTCCTCAGCATCCAAGGTAAAAATACCCCCTCTCTTGGTTGCGTTTTGACGGAGGACATAGTGGTCAGGCTCTGTCAAAGGCAACCGAAGAGGCTCCCCGCCGAAAAGCAGTCCAGGGTCTGGGGAGTCTTGAAAGAGGAACTACCCAGTGATAGAACCACCTCCTTGAAGGCTATTGACGTTTTCTAGTAATTTCTATTGATGGACGTCGAGTAAGTGATCCAATGTGCGAAAGTTAGGGTAGAGCACTGGTAAACCCACCCTGATTTCTTTACTACCTATGCTGGAGGCAGGCCAGCTGTGCTTCAACGTAACCCTTTGCTGATGGCTTGAAAGCTTCCCAATCTTTCAAAATAGAAAAGTCTGTAGCAGGTTCCATAGCAATTGCTTCGAGGATTGTGATTAAATAAAATGGTTTGTAAAATAGTTCAGCGGAAAGGACACTCTGGAAAGGGACGGAGAAGGAACCAAATTAAAAAAGTCACAATGTTTGTAGTAGATGAAAACATGTAAATGGGAATAAACATGAAGGTGGCTTGCTTTCTGGCAATTGCAATGGGAAATCGGTCAGAGTACGCCTGCACGGACAGCCACGGTAGATATAGAGACAATGTCGTCACAGTAAGTCATAAGTTTGATTCCTGGTGACTAGGACTAGTTGACTATTAACGATTCGACGCGATTCGTGACGATTCAATAAGATTCCTCACGTTCGGTCGATCGGCTCGAACGAGAATGGCTTTTACGTCAATAGACACATTTTTATCGTCTTATCCTTGCTACGTACCCCCTCACCAGCTTACAACTTTCAATGGATGAAGCCCGGGCAGAAATCGTTATTAACGCTATCTACACGTCTCCACAAAATCCAACAAGCGATGATTTTGCAGAAATTATGGGTATGGAACGTCAGGACTCGTCGTTATCGGTGTCAAAGGTTCTCAGACACTTTTTTTTTTTGAACCATCCAGGTTTGCAGAGTGCCAATTCAGAGTCGGTATTTTCCAACTTGAACGAAGTTCTGAAATTAATTGGATGTTGCCATTTGGTGAGCGATCCCGGTTATTTCTTCCGAGATGGCAGGCGTTCAGATATTTCATGAAAGCTCCGGAAACTCAGGATGCGGGTTCCCAATGAAATGAAACAGGACATAGTTTACAGTAAACTATGTGCCGCATATCTTCCAGCGATGGTCAGCCGTTTTCTGGAAGGACCACGCCCTCCACTAAATGCACCATCTTACATGGACGAGGATCTCAAAGTCAACAACGCATATCTCGAGATGATGGCTGCCATGTCTCATAGTCCGTACTTCACAAAATTCTTGCGCTCTCAGCAGCCAGCTTCGCAAGGTGGAAAGCAGCTCTTACGCGTTTTGGCAAGTCGTCTCATCGAAATCGCTCCTGGTTGGGATCGCAGAATGCAAAACCCGCCGAGCAACCACGATCCAGGCTACTACGAAAGTGCAGCTGGAACGGCTGTTCAAATGATAAGCACTCTTTTGGCAGCGTTTGTCAAAGAACCTGAGAATTCGCCTATTTTACTCGCCGGAGAAGATAAGAATTCGTTGCTGGTATGGCTCAATCAATGGGAGAGGCGTTACCGCAACGAATTTCTGGGGCGTGTCTGTAATCGTGCAAAAATTCAACTGGAAAGGCATAGTGCCATGATGACGGATGCACAGCAAATACGCCGCATGCTGAAGAATTGGAATGTTTGCGGAAAGCCCGATTGCAACGTCACTTCAAACCTCAAAGTTTGTGGGAGGTAATACTAGCCAATATATTCATAACGAAAAGAATTGCTGACCCAATTGTTTTCTCAATGATTAGGTGTCAAACAGTGCGCTATGTTAGTCCATTTTTTGTGCTGGCAAAACCATTTCAGTAAGGCTGATGCTCTTTTTTTTTCTTTCATATCAGTGTTCTTCCGAACACCAAAAGGCACACTGGACTGATTCCAGACAACCCCATAAGAGCCTGTGCTTCAGAGCCGAATATTGAACTCCAGAAAAAAATTCGGACCCTATAATTGTCCTGCATGATGCACGTGGTAGACTCTACCTTTCTTGGCTATTGCCACATCTACCGTAAATATAAATTGAATTTAAACCTAATTATTTAACAAGTTTTTTGAGCATTTTACTTGATGGCCACTTTCCTACTATCTAAATGCTCCTTTCAAGGTTGTAGGCTTGAAATTATTATGATAGATTCGCTGCAAAGTTTTTGCTTTATGGCTAATTGTCAATTGGTTGTTGAGAACTTGAGCCTTGCGGAAGAGAATCCGAATTTGGTATTAATTTCCCATTTTGGACACACATCCGCTGTTCTATTGATCGGTGATTAATCATTGACTGTATGCGTCGAGTACATCCTCTTTAATATACAAATATTAGAAGAATACATAGGCAATTCGATTTTATGGGGCTGGAAGGCTTAAGGGGATAGAACCAAACTTCAGTAGAAATTCAATGGATTTTGATATACTGTCTTTGTTCAAGACTAACTATGTACTCCGTAAGCAGTAAATCTTACTATTACTTTGGTGTCCGATGACAACAATTGTCAGAATTGCCCAATTTATAGGGCAAAAAAGGAGTTTAAGTTTGTCGCTCGAATATTCATTTGGGATGCAGTCGACCGTGAGAACCTATCTCCTCAAAAATTGATCGGACCGTAGAACTCATCCGGACTCTCAACGACGCTTTGCACCAAACCATGCAAAATCTAGAACCCCCACAAGACGTTTTCGTGCTTGAAAAGTCATTGACCACCCCTGCTCATGTTTCTTCTCTGGCCTTTGGACATGCCGGTCATCTTTTTGTTGGTTCTGGTGCGTTTTACCAAGCGTTCGCGGCAACCTCAGCACCAATTAACTGAAATCCTTTCAGATGATGGATCCCTTCGCGTTTACGACCTTTCGTCCTACAAAGTGTTGAAAGCAGTTAGAGGTCTTGGTGCTGAAGTATCGTCGATCGTTTGTGTGAAGAGGCCAGGTTCAGAGTTGCGCGATGCTTGGATAGCTCATGGCAAAATGGTTAGTATCAACCTCCTGTCGCGATTCTTCATACTCAAGTATCTCTACAGATATCCAAATTTCAATTGGCCTCAGAGAAAATGATACAGAGCCTCGAGGACGCATTAGTTTCCATTAGTATCGGCGAAGGAGAAAACGATATCTTAAATGAGGTGGGTACGAAATCCTCCAATGTCAAGACTGAACATACGCTGATTTGTATCAGTAAGCTTGCTTTAAATGCCGACAAAAGTAACTTGGCTTTCACTTTGGATACTGGTGTCGTTGGAGTGGTTGATTTAGCAAACAGCAATACTATTACGAGAATGGACGAGAAACACGACAGTGTGAGTAGCACATGGCCAATTCATTCCTGTTTCATGAGCTCTGAAATTCACACAATAGGTTTGTGGTTCTGTTAAATATGTCCCTGATCGTCCGAGAGAGCTGGTTAGCGGCGGTTATGATACTCTTCTTCTCCATTTCGACACTGCGCAAAAGCAAGTCACGTCGCGCCGCCAAATTGGTATTAGTTTGCTTATCTTTTCTTGTCTTGTTATTAACCAATGCTTGTTCTTAGTTGCGTACGAACCTGCAGGAGGAATGACCCTTTCCCCACCCTTCGTGATGTGCATGGCCATCTCTTCTACAGGTGTATTAGCGGCAGGAACAGCGGACGGTCGTCTATGGATTGGCTTTGGTGGCGAGAAACTACCCAATTCAACTGTTGCGAAGTCCTCTAAGAAGAAAGCCAAGAAATGGGATGGATTAAATGAAGATGAAGCATTGCTTATCAAGGTTGCAGAAGGACCTGTTGTAGCCATGTAAGCATCTCTCGTTGGACAGGAATCCTGGTGTTAACACTTTCTGCAGGGCGTTCACCGGAGCACGAAAATTGACCATATCAACATTGATGGGTGTCATCAGCCAATATCTCCTCATCTACGAAGAAGAAAAGGGCAGTGTGTTGTTGCAGCAAGTATGGCAAAAAGAGAGTACTGGACTCCAAAAAGTGAACGCACTTGTCGCCGATGAAAGGCGTATCATTGTTGGAGGCTTTTCATCAAAAGGACGCGGCGTCATAGAAGTATGGAAACAAGAAACCCCTGCTTCTGCAAAGGTTGTAGAAGCTCCAAAAACAGATCCTAGAGAAGAATAATCCTGAACATTAGGTATTAAGAAAGTATATATACATAGTCGAAAGGAATGCTATTGCTATGATTTATCGAGTTGCTGTGATGATCTTTCCTCGTCTCGTTTCCGTTCAAGTTCTGCTATTTTCTGTAAATAGGTGTCGCGTTTTTTCTTCAACTTTTGGAGATATTCTTCGTCTGACAAAACCTGTACACCAATCAGACCCAGTAACTTTTCCGACCAGGGTTTGGTAGGTTCCGTAGCTTGGACAGTAGGCAAACCGATATCTTTCCTTTGTGTAGACAGGTATTTCAGGCGCGCGATGTTCATTTCGTTGAACCCGTACTGGAGAATAGTACAGGCCGTGCCAGCGACCAGCATTCTGGGGAGAATACCCTGTCCTCCAGCTAGATTACATAAAAGTCAAAAAATGTGGAGGAATTCTCAAACAAGAAAAGGAACACACATCTTAATCCTCGCAAAACGCCAGCTGTTATTGCCCCACTTGACGCGCTGTCGAGTAATTTATTTGTCCTTAAGTCGCGTAATGAGCGAGGAGGGATCGTGTCTTCCGAGTGTCTGTCTATACCCAATTCCTGTCTTTTACGAGCATACTGTTTCCAAGGTGCAAAGCGGACGAGCAATGGGCTGACAAGGTATTCACGGCACGCTATAAATGAAGACTTCCCTGTTATAAACCTTGATGGAAGAAGCATATATTGACTTACTAAAGAAACTGGCGCCAGTCAAGGCGCCGTTATAAGCTGCAAAGGCAACCATAATGCCCGCATGAGGCTGCGGTCTAAGAGTAGTATAAAGTCCAGTACCGATGGCACTAGTGACCGCTGTAAGAAATTGAAGTCGGTAAGCCCGCTCGAGTGTTCAAAGGATGAACCAAAGACGGACTTGCATAAAGTTAGAGTGCCATATCCGATTGTGCGTAAAGTTGAATTTTCCGACATATTGCTAGATTAGACGCTGCGAGCTATGTAGCACGACTTCGCGAGTGGTGGTCGAGTGTAAGTTTTGTTGCCGTCGGCAATGGACAGCGGACGGACCGTGAGCAATTTATTATTGAATCGTAAACTTGGATTCGCCCCTTTTGTCTGGCACCTCGACTAGTTAATCTCATCTTTGCAGACAAGTCAAATTCCCTCTATGTAACATGCCCCCAATGTGTTGAATTTTCCCCCAATCTCATTCCAGTAGTTGACTGATCTATCTTTTGAACAGACGCGATAAGTTTACCATTCATTCCAAGGCTGTTGTATGTCAAGACGTTGAGCTGAAAGGAGACATTACCATCGGGTCAGGTAGGCACGGTCGCCAGTGTGAGTTTACTATCGCTAATGTAAAATTGTAAAGGTACAATTGTTCATCCCAAAGCCACTATATTCGCCATTGCAGGCCCGATCGTTATAGGTACTGGGTGTATCATCGAAGAAGGCGCTATCTTGGTAAATAGGTACGGATGACCTCACGCGAGAAGTACACTTGTGTTGACAAAAACAGGCGGAAAGAAGTAATGAGGATTGGAGACGATAACCTGTTTGAAATTGGATGTCGTAAGTTTCGATTTCTTAAATTCAGCAACCTATACGTTTCTGAGAATATCGTATAGGAGTTGAATGCCCTTCAGTTGGCAATTTCAACACGATATCAACGCGCTCTAGAGTGCATCACACTGTCCGAATATCATCATACTGTGTCATGGGCGCGGGTGTCCTTCTCGTACCAACAGAAGACCAGGTACTGGACGATTACACTGTCGTTTATGGTCCCGCTGCAGAGCAAAGATCGTGGAGCGGGAGAGGTAAAGTTCAAGAAACAGACTTACGCAGAAAGCATGCGGAGTACCTTAGAGAAATGCTTCCAAAGTTTAATCGGTTGAGGAGGGGAGATGGTACCTGAGGGCTGAGTTTCTTCATTTTATGGAAGTGTCTGTCCGCCTGTCTATATTGTGGTATCTACTATCTTGTGAGTCATACAAATAATTATTTTTTTACATTCAATTGACTTGTTTTGCTAGTTTTTCTTTCTTCATCCGTTTGATATACCCGACCGCCATCATGTACATGTAACGTTTGCGCATGCTTCTACACCTTTCCCTGGGCTCAATCCCACGTTTCACAAAGGGAGGCGTCGTATAGGACCTCTCTCCACTCATCACCAACCCACTCCATCGCCCCTTCAGATATTTCAAGTTTTATCTTTCGTTCGTGACAATTCTTCAACCAATTTTGACTGGTCATTATTTCGAACGCGGGTGAAATACCAAGATATTTCTTCCTCGTTGATACAGCTGCGAAGATTCCAATGCAGCGGAGATTCGGAAAATTAGACTGGGATGTAAGGTACGCAAGAACGCGATCCACTTTGCTCCAGTAAAGAGGAGAACTTTCCGGAGTGAAAATCCTTTTATGCAATATAGATTCGCAGTCATTTATTAGGATTCGCTCGATAGATTTGCTGGTAAAATTTGCCGCCAATGTGACATGGTCCAAGAGCGACCATAGATTAAGTATGGTGGTTGACAAAACCAAAAGGCGAGGACATGCGCTCAAATCGGTCAGGACTTCCATGGGGCGATTGTTGTTCACCTCTAAATATTCGATTTTGTCAGCCAATAGGAACGTTTCTCGAAGAGCACAATTCTCAAAAGCACAGGCGCGTAGGACTGGCAAATCGAGATTGCTATGGTACATTCCATGCCCTATACCCAACCATGCACGAAGCTTTGGCATGCATTTGATGCTAGATGAACCAGTTGTACTAGTTCCATCGACCCATAGAATCTCAAGGGTGTTTGCAAGTGAGTCTTCGATGGAGGTCAAAGTATTCTTTTCTGATTTGACTTCGAGTCGCTTCAGCCTTGTATGTTTGCCAAGCTGTGTTATAATTGTGTCCAAGTTGCAACGCCTCAAAACCTCGTCGCTGCAGGTAATATTGGAAAAGCAGACGAGGTTGGGGCAGTGTTGAAGGATTTTGACCATGGCTGTGTGGTCCAAGAAGGTCCAATCATATGAACCTTCAAGAACAAAATCAATTCGACGGGTCCATCTCCCTGCTCCTTCGCTTGCGCATGTATCCCAGGAAGATCCCTCAAGGATATGAGCGATGGCACATGCTTGGTTTCCTGATCTAATTCGAAGATATTCCAATAGGAATGGCTCTATCATTCTATTCCAGGACTTGCAAACGAGGCTGCATGCGAGCTTAGAATTCATGGTGGATTTAAATCTTTCGTTCAAGCAGATTCCATGGATGTCGCGGGTGAATGCTGCGATAGACTGGTAGTCGTATAGCTCGTAGACGCCGGGAATATGTGTTACGAAGGAAAATATTTTGAACCAAATTTCTACCGGAAGTTCAGGAAGATTCTGTGGGACAGTGGCTGAGAGTTCCCTGCTGCGTCTTGCCTCCAGTTCCGAAAAGTGTAGCATATCCCTATTTCTCCTCTCCAGTTGAGCAAGGACGAGCAAACTTGAGTGGAAGTCAATTTGTGACGCGTCCCACAACGGTTCTTCAATCATGATGGTAGACCTTAGCGAGGAGACTACACTGACGGCTGACAAGTATCCTTTCCCGAACTTTGGGATGGACTTGAATATTAACAAGTAGTGCGCATGCAATTACCAAGACAAGTTAAAATGTGAAACATCTTGAAACAAGAGCAAGCATTTTTATCAGATTTTCAGGGGCGAGAACATCTTTTCAACATGTGAAAAGATTATCTGCTGGCGAAATATGCATGTATATCGGAGGTTGTTCAGTACGCGCTATCTATCGCGATTCGCTTGAGCTCGCTTCATGTATGAGTCAAATGTGGAGGGCTTTGGACGTGGATACTATATAGTTTGAATTTTTTTTTGTGGCCTTCGTTCTAGTTTGCCAGATGTGCGCGTGAGGCTGGATAAGGAGTGGAATGGAATTGAGATGGGCTGGCATAGCTAGGCTAGAGCCTAGCATTCCGTCAGCAGAACCACGCGACCGACAACGCGTCAATCGATGACGTTGATCACGCGCTGCGCACAGGATTAAACCAGATTAAACCCCTTGCGGTTTGCCACTTTCGGCCAACCCTCATGGCCATAGTATTGTAACAGATTCGTTACTCTCTCCAATACCATATCATTTCTTTTACCATCTATTCGGAAATGGCAGAGACAAAATACTCAGTAGGGTCGTTTGAAGATCTAAAGGTCAAGCTTACCGGTGATATAAAAGTCAAGGTTGCGGGTGAGCATATGCCAATCAAGCAAATGAGTTATCTACTTTCCTTGTTGCTTATCTTGTCTTCCATGTATCA
>Ga0247779_1001023_pt1 | contig 14427 bp, 18 predicted proteins | sample UWRJL221509R5_FD_179925 | JGI IMG/M metagenome (GOLD analysis project Ga0247779, IMG submission 179925) | Plant litter microbial communities from Arlington Agricultural Research Station in Wisconsin, United States - UWRJ-L221-509R-5 | ecosystem: Environmental > Terrestrial > Plant litter >...
AATCATGGACGCGTTGATTTCTGGAGCCGGTGAATACGTCCGCTGAGCTTATGACCCTCTATTATTATGGTCAAAGAAGGTTTCCCTGCGTAAAAAGAGGTGGAGTCTCGGTGTAGATACCCACCTCAAATGTGACGACAGATCGCCATTTGCCGAATACATTGATCACAAGGGTCACATACCTCGTCACAAAAAAAGTTGATGTCCTCATTGGTGGGCCGCTGGTATTAACGACCTTGACTACTCTTTCTCTCTTTACTTCCTCGTGCTTCACGCAAATTCGACAGCATGGAACGAGTACACTTTCAGCAGGAGCAGATGCTCGATGAGCTAAAGGATCTTGTGGAGAAGAACCTTTTTACAGAGGTATTCAATTGCTCAGCGGAAGATGCGGCGTGCTTGTATGATTTACCGATCAACCCTGCAGGCAGAAACGAAAATGATTATGAAGAAAAGAACAACGTTTGAAAGGGCTCTTGTTCGACGGGTAGCGAAAAAGGAAGATTATTTACGGTATGCCGCGTACGAGATGGGTTTGGAACAATTGAGGCGGAAACGCGTTGCGCGAATGGGTAAGCGTGGTTTTTTGTGTGACTGATTTGACGGGAGGAATTAAAACGCCGTTTTTTATTTATTCTGAAGATATCAAGACTGGGGCGACTACGATCTCGGATTATGCGCTTGTGCAAAGACAATTCCAAATTTTTGAGCGTGCGGTGAACAAGTTCAAGTCGGACGTTGCATTGTGGGTGCAATACATTGAAGTTGCAAAGAAAGAAGGAGCCCGGGCATTGGTTGGGAGGATTACAGCAAGGTGTGGGTTTCAAAGTGACAAGACATATGGAATTAATAAATTAACTCCGGCTTAGAGCGCTACAGTTGCACCCCAACAAACCGGGCTTGTTTATTCTTGCAGCCTCGCACGAGCTAGATCATCAATCGCCGTCTGCCGCCCGCGTGTTGCTGCAGCGAGGCATCAGACTGAACCCTGAGAGTTTGGAGATGTGGAAAGAATATGTCAAGATGGAGCTCGGGTTCATTGAAAGTTTACGGCGGCGGTGGGATGTGCTGGGAATCCAAATAAGAGAGAACGTTGAAGAGGAAGAGGAGTATAAAGGAGAAGAAGCGAGACGGAAGGTGATGGAAGGTGGGATCGTGGAGTCTGTAATTAGCAGTGCAGCTCGAGGTATGGACGGGTATTTTTGACGTTGACAGGGGAGACTAACGGAGGGTTACGACGCAGCGATCCCACGACTAGAAATGTTTGAATGCATCAAGGGAGTGATATGTAATTATCCATCTCCGGAGGACTTGCGGAGGAAGCTTCTGGATCATCTGTATGAGGAGCTTCGACGCACGCTGCCAAGGGACGGTCGTGCGGTGGTATTTGCAGCGAGTCAACACACAGACGGGAAGGCGCTGGTGGAAGGACTCAGGGCAGCCAACGAAGAGATACTGAGTCGCATTGGATATTCAGAGGCGTACAAGGAATTTGTAGAAGAATGGTGCCAAAAAGACATTGACCCAGCATTGGTATGTGATTTTCATTTTGTGATATATTTTACTTAAAAGATTATATAGAAAGAATATCTTTTGTGCAGTTTTAGTAATGCCAAGGGTGGGAAAGTGGTTGCACGAGGTGCATGACTTGAAAAGGAAAGCGATGCTGCGGACAGTTTAGCTTAGTTGTTTGTAGAGCACATGGTCCAATTTAGTCCATCTTTCCCTTCTTCTCCCATCTTCCTCAAAGGCGTCGACCAGGCGTCGCTACTCGTCTGCCCTTTGCGCTCCCCGTCCATCTTCAAACCTGCATGTATTTCGGCCCAAACCAGCTCAGACTCTAAGCCGGTCTCGTCTGAACCCGCTCACCAGCGAAGAGCAGAGAGCATTGCACATCTCCTCAACTCATGTTGCAGTATCCTGTTCAGCTCCCTCCGCTGTCTCTTTCCTCAAAGAATGCAGTCCCTCACAAGGATTTCGATTATGGTCGTCCAAAGCGCTTGCAGAAAGACTCTTTAGTTGCACGTCCTCAGCCCCTCTCCCCTCTTCCCATCTTCACTAATCTTCCTTCTTCCCCTTCAACCCCCCTTCCACGTAGTCCCTATCTTTCTTCAAGGCATCTTCATCCTACTTCCCTTCCAATCATCTCGGATCTCATTGAAGACGTTCTCGGGCCAGGTGATACCGTGGGCGAGGGTCTCTTCCTTCAGGGGGAACCTATCCGTCTCGTCTCCAACGGCGCTCTCCATCATTCCCACAGAGAACCCGCTCAGGAATTCCAAGTCATCAAGCAGCTTGGTACAGGAAGCTATGCTGTCGTCTATCTTGTTCAAGAGGTCCTTTCTCGTCCACCTGCCTCAGAAGACGGTCACATGTCAACCATTGGTCTCATGGACTTTGACAACAAGCCTGCTCAAATCGTCTATGGTCGAAAATATGCTATCAAATGCTTGTCAAAGGCTAACCTCGACGAGGAGGCTCTAGCTTTACAGATGTCCGAGGTACGTTGCCTTTTTTTCCCTTCTTCTTCCCTCGTGTTCTTTGTGGGAATTTGGGGACCAACACACATGTCTATTTCTTTTTTTAGGTTACCATCCATCAGTCATTGCATTTGCATCCAAATATCGTCGCTCTCCATAGAACTCTTGAAACTTCGGCCTTCTTGCTCCTCCTCCTCGAGTATGTTCCAGGAGAAGACCTTTTCTATTTCCTAGAACAAGCACGGGACCATTATGATATGGATAACGCCCACACCACCGACTTTTCAGTCTCAACGTCTCATACTCCCCCAACTCCTAGTTTGCTTTCAAACCTACACCCTTCTCAATTGCTTTCTCGAACCCGTCTTCGCCTCATTTCTTCCATGTTCTGTCAAATGTGTGATGCAGTAGCCGCCTGCCATGCACAGCAAGTCTTCCATCGTGATATCAAGCCAGAGAATTTCATCGTCACTGATGGTGCCTATACCACCTCTGATGGTCGTCTAGAACGCAAGGTCATAGTCAAGCTCACAGACTTTGGCCTTTCCACTACCGACTTGGAATCTGCTGATATGGATTGCGGCAGCGCCCCTTACATGAGCTATGGTTAGCCTTTTTTTCTTTCTTTCTTTCACGAAATCGATCTTGATCCGCGCTGCAGAATGCAGGAATAATGTCGCTCCTACTTATCGTCCTCGTGCTGCCGATGTCTGGTCGTTAGGCATCGTCTTGATTAACATGTACGTTGTTGTGCTCAGAAGAGTAAAAGAAACGTCATTCATTTGCGTAATTTTCTAGGCTGTACCACGTCAACCCATGGACCGACACCGCGCAGGATGCTTGCTCTTCTTTTGCACTTTATCTCAAGGATCCCGTCAGCTTTTTTATGCAACGTTTCACGGGTATGACAAGGCCTGTCGCCGAAGTTCTTGCCAACAAGGTGTTCTGTCTTCTTCCGGATTCCAAGGAAGATGCTCCTCGTATGAGCGCTGCGGAATTTGGCGCATGGGCACGAAATCTTCCTAATCTCCTTGGACAGCATGGTATTCATCGCACCGTATCCAGCAGCTCTCAGGGCCATCGTCTTTCATTGTCCACCCCTTTGTCTCTTCGTCCTTCTTCTCGAAACGCATCTGGCTGCACCGCAGCTGCTCGCACTACTCCCGCAATGCAAGCACGTTCCCTTTCCCGTGCACCTTCCTTGGGCCCCGCATACGAAAGAGAGGAACTGTCTACCGTCATCGACCAGGATAACGAAGATGACGATAACGATGCCGACCTCGAAGTTGAAGAAACAACATCTAGATCTACTTCTACCAACAAGAGGCGGAAGAGAGGTGCTCGTAAAGGTAAAGGTACAGGCGCTGCGAGTCCAACGTCCCAGCCAGACAATACTTTGACAACTTTGGCAATGGCTTCCCAATCTCTACAATCTCTTGCAAGGGAAATCAGTATGGCATCCAAGTCCTCGTCGCATCGTTCGGCTTCCACCAAGCGGTCTCCTTCAGTCAGAGCTGCATTTGAGCCAGTGTCCATGTATGCTCTTCCTACTGCGATGTTGACTAATACTCGACCTCCCTCCGTCTCTGCATCCACTCAAGCTTCCGCTACTACGACTGTACCAATACCCGTGACCAAGAAACCATCCAAATGGAAGCTTAGCTTTGGCAAGAATAGCGCTTCCTCACTTGCAAGTGCTGCTGCTGCTGCAGGTCGTGTTTCTCCAGTCGAAGAAGTCTCTCCACCACCGTCATTGGATCTTTCCCCGTCTCAGGCAAAGGCCACGACCGCCAGTAACGTGAGCAGTCTTCTCAATGGTCTTAATGCTCCGTCACCGAACCTATCATCTCCTCCTTCTGCTATTCCTTCCAAGGCCGAGTCTGATGCTGCCTCTACCTGGAGTCGAGGCCGCCGTGCCAGGGATATGCACGCCCCACCAGCTTCCTTGAAGGCTCCCAGTAGATCTCCTGGGTATGCTCTACCCTCTACAAGTCCACCTGCGTCCCAAGAGCAGTGGAACCATTACGATCGGCCGTCCCAACGTGCTATTTCTCCCAACAGCTCGCGCAGTGGCCGTCGCACAGTAGGTTCCAGCGCTAGTTCGGTCGTATCTTCCAACTGGCGTAGCTCGATGAGCACATCTTCGAGCGCCGGCACCTCGACATCTGCATTTACACGCTACAGCAACTCGAGCGCGCGTAGCATTTCAACCACGGCCACCAGCGTGTCCTCCGCGAGCTGGCGCACCAGCGTCAAGCCTAGTTCCACGTACTCTTCTACATCTACCGGCTATACGAACGGCAATCTCCCGAAGAACATCAAGAGTAAGTTGGTCTATTTTGAAATGGATGTGTGCCTTAACTCATGCGTATCTTTCAGTTATGGATGGTGTGCCTTGGGAATTGGATCAGCTACCTCGTGGGCAACATCCCAATCCTGTTGGTGATATCTTTGGGTCTCCTCCTATTCGTAAACAGCGTACCCGGAAACCGCCCAAGGACCTGAAACTGGACACCATTACCGAACGTCCAGCTACGGGTTCGGCAAGTGCCCAGAAATCCCCCGAATATCTGCGCCGGGACGCCTCCACCAGTACTACTGACCTTGCTGGTGGTGCTGCCAAGGACGAGGGGACTGACGGAGTCAAGAAAGTACAAAAGGGACAGATCAATACCCTTGCCAAGATGCTTTCTGCTCTCCGTCGTTGAGCGGATGAGGTTCACAATTGCTGGTTGATGATGATCGATGATGATGATGATGGACTTTTTCTCTTCTTTACCTGTGTCGTGTTTCGTACCGACCGCTAGCTCCCCTGCCCCCCCTTTTTTTTTGCCCAACTCAACCTTGGACAAATACGCGCAGCATTACGAGGTTCAAGCATACTCTCTTTGTATTGGTACAGTAGTTTTCAACTTGCGGTGCGCACAGTCATACTTTGTTTTCTGCATCAGCTTAAAATCAATTGCCTGTCGAGCTGCCGTATAATAGTTTGCAATTGGGGTTTTCCACCCCGTGTAGGATTTGTATTCCCAGCCAGTTGTGGCACAGTAAACTCAACAACAAGACGTCGTTCCTTGCAGCTCATTCATTTTTCAGTATTGTATTTAATTAGTTACTCTTCTCTCTCCTATATTTTCGCTTTGCTACATTATCCAACAACAACACAACAAACATCCCCTCATTGTGCACTTAGTTAGACCAACAAAAAATACGATTCTTTTTATGCTCTTTTATTTGTTTTTTCTATGGAAGACAATGTACTGGTATCCTGAAATTGTTGAAGAGCAGCAAAAGCCATGTTCTGCTCGATGGTGGGCCGCTGATGCGTTTCCTGCAATGTGGCGCCGGGTTCTACCAGAACAGCGGCTGGCTCAGCAGGAGAAAGACGCATGTGCGGTTGCCGAGTTAAAATTGGCGAAGAAGGTGCGCTGTCCATCTCCAAATCGCTGTCTGACGAAGTACCCGGTGATTCATTCCCAGCAATGTAAAATATGTTGGAGCTGTGAGTTCGCACGAGATTGACATAATATTCTTGCAAAACTTCGCGTGTGGTCTGGGTAAATGTGGAAACGATGGTTACTACTACCACACTTTTGACGCGTCTGGAGGGACTGACCATTAATCGCCAATCTATCATGGCTAGGAATTCTCGCTCAAGATTGTTGAGCTCCGTGACGGAGATGCCTCCCACTTTGGCGTATAAGTTGTTTGGACAGAATGCATCGCAGAGACCTTTGCTGGATACGGTGATAGAGGTTATAACGAAGCGATGGCACGTCAAGGATGAGAGAGTGAATAAGGGACGCCTTGCGCAAATTTGATCGATATAAAGCAAAGTAATCAAAAGGCACGACCTCTTTGATACGCTTTTATTCAGCGACTGCGATACCAGAAAAACACATACTCGGAATTGGGCGCACCTCGACGTTCGTGAATTTAACAATGCGTTTCAGATAATCGAGGATGCTGATGCTAGGGGCTGAACGAGAATGAAATCGAGTCAAGGCTTCCCTAGTTGAATATTCGATATCATGTTAGATATCGGCAAAAGTCTTCACGACATACGGGGAGAGTGGTATACGGTCATTATGAGCCATTAGACGCTCCAGCATGTCAGCTGGAAAAGCCGAGTGAGTCGCGGGATAGCAATAATAATAAAAAGAGAGTTTTATGATTGTTCAAGTTACCTATAAGCTCATTAAGATGTTCTACGGGTGCTTCTTCAAAGACAGGTGATATCTCGACCCTTTCTGAGCTCGAGGGTTCCATGAATCCATTGCACACTGTCGCCGTGTTGGCCACGAACCGAAATCGATGCTCTTTTGCTAAGACTAATCGGAGCAAAGAGATGGACAAGGCCACAGCCTAACAAAGCCAAATAGAGACCGTTTCTCCGCTATACAGTTGATAATCGGACTCTGAACTCTAATTTTGAGTGCTTGACCGCTGACCTCGTCGTACAGCCCGTTCATCTCACGTCAAAAATGGCCCCAAAGATCGTAATGCCCCTGTCCTTGCTCGACGAGGAGACATATTACTTATATCTTGGAAATTAGGATCCCACCGAGATAAAAATCATTTACCTCAGGGCCACTGGTGGTGAAGTTGGTGCCTCATCCGCCCTGGCACCCAAGATAGGTCCTCTTGGTCTGGTGAGTTATTGAAAATAATGCGCAATATGAATCGTCTGCTTATTTTCTCTACTGCAACCATAGTCGCCCAAAAAGGTCGGTGAAGATATCGCCAAAGCTACCTCTGCGTGGAAGGGTCTACGGGTTACTGTTCAACTCACCATCCAAAATCGTCAAGCCGCTGTCTCCGTTGTCCCCTCCGCCTCTTCCCTCGTCATCCGTGCTCTCAAGGGTGCGTACTCGCATTTCTCGATCCATGTTCGTGGACTTACATCTTATCGTCGTAGAGCCCCCACGTGACCGCAAGAAGGAGAAGAACATCAAGCACTCTGGCAACGTTACCCTCGATGAAATTGTCGACATTGCCCGAACAATGAAAACCAAATCCCTCGCCAAGGAGCTCTCTGGATGTGTGAAGGAGATCCTCGGCACAGCACAGAGCATTGGCTGCACTGTTGATGGACAACCACCCCACGATGTCATTGACGGCATTGACTCTGGAGATGTTGAGATCCCTGACGCATAAACATGCTTATGTCGTTTTTATACATGATTTTTTTTACTGCTCCTCCCGCAAGGATATGAATCAGAACCCGACAAATGTCGAGAATTCTCATTTGAAATTGCAAGCACCCTTTGCCAATCAAACTGACCTTAAATATAGATTTGCTGTGTGTATAACGTCCGTGCTCCCAGAATATGACTTGATCTATTAGTCCTTGAACTGTGAACACCACTAAGTATGCTTGTCACGTTAACTCATAATCGCTCGCGCTCCATTCTCTTGAGGCAATTTAATCGTCAACCTTGCAAAGTCCATTTTTCTACTGGGAGATTCCGTTTGGGCAATGCACTAGTCAAAGGAGCCGCGTTTGGATTTGCAAGTTGCGGGGCCATAATTGGAACTGGTACTTGCTTCATTGTTGAATACTTATTGGATCTCTTTTGAAGTTCTTTAGGCTATGCTTTTTACCATTTTTCAGGTGCCAAAAACCTGGTGGACACTGTGAAACCAGCGATGGCTTTCATGAGCACGTCTCGCGAACAACTTGCAAAAACTGCACCAAGGCAAGCTCTCGAGAGCTTGCGCCACGCCGCCAAAGCCTACGTTGCTTATTTTCCTGGTGCTGGATATCTGGTCGATAAATCCTTTGATGCTATTGACAATGTCGTCGAAGAACATGGTTCAGAGGCGACCGCCATCATAATGAAAGCCTATGATGACATGCTTGATGTCATACAAAAAGGCGGGAATGAACATAAGGCTAGTAGTGCCTGGGAGCTTGTTTCCGTCACTCGTCGTTTGACTGAGGAACTGTCAGCACTTGGGGCAAAAGCCGGCCAGCATTATGTGGTGAAGTATGATTTGGAACAAAGAGTCGATACCGTTAAAGCCGGTGTAGGGTCCGTCGCTGAGAAAATTAAAAGTAAAACTCCAATTGTCATAGAAAGCCTAAAAGACAAGGTAAGGAGTAAGTGTATCGTATAATCGTTACATTATTAACGGGTTAATTGGAGGCTTCGAATGTCTTTCCTCGCAGGAAGAATGCAAGTTCTGCCAGCGTGCCTCTGCCTGAGACTGAACGAGAAGCCTCATCAACCGAAGACCCAAACATAAAATGATCACACTAATATTTACATGACAATGAAGGGATACTTTGATGAGGTCTTGCATCAATTGCCCATCATGAAGTCACCATATGATGGTGTCCTCTGGCCCATATTCGTCCTGATAGCCCTAATGTACCACCTCTACGACAAATTTCCTCTAAATCAGCAGGCTTGAGGTCAGATGTCATGGCTCCCTGCACTTCTACAGATACGCCTCGAGGTTTTGTTTCGTCGTGGACTACTGAGACTTCAACGAGCCCAGAAATAGGTGAGCGCTCTGGAGACGTCATGACGATTTTGGGTGCAAAGTCAAGCACCGTCGTTCCAAAGAGGTTGTCGGTTGCGCTTGTTGTTGGAAGGAAAACATTAACAGGGATTTTGCGAGGCGTAAACGTCCCTAATATGTAATTGAATACCAGTGTTTTGTCGCCGCTATTTATACGACGTACCGGTTAAAATAGATTGAAGTTCTTCCTCAGTAGCAGGTGCCTCATCATCCGGTATAACTTCCTCTTCTGATTTAAGTCCTTCTGCTGTCCAATGACAACCGAGGAGAATTCCATTCAGCCAACTCTGTTCCCTGACGACCTATAAAAAGAGGGAAAAGTTAGTGACGTAAATTTGGCAATATCGGGCTAAACTAACCTCTAAGATTCCCCAGACCTCCTTAATACTGTGCACGGGTATTTTTTCTAGGATGAACCCGGGTTCTTCAGGCGCTGTCAAACGAAGCTGCAGTGGTGGATGCAACAAATTTGGAGATCTCTAAAGGCAATATCAGAATATTAAGAGATGTCCTGGAAGAACCAAACGCAAGGTACACGCACATAAATAGCGGTATAACGCTCCGGTGACACAGTGTTACTGCCAGGATTGAGCTATGCATCCATTAAACAAATACGAGCTAAAGAGGAGAGGCGAACTAAACTTACTAAAAGATCTATCCAGCTGCCATTGCCAAAGGACAGAATGTCTGTGACTCCGTTGAGGCCGTCCCCTCCCCCCAGAGGATTCACGACTAGTTCGATGGCTTTCATTCTGGATTGACTCATCACCACCCCTGGGTGTTTACCGCGGTCAGTAAAATCAAGAACCCATGCATATGAGTCGGTTTTTTGATTGGTTGGGCCATGTGAGCTTTCATCGACGTTGATATTGAAAGTATCGATCTGAGGGAACGAGTGATCCAAGTCCGCAGAGGATGGAGAAAGAGGAAAAGTAGGCCGTGCTGTGGCATTGGGCATCGACATCGAAGGAGGATATAAATTGGTCTCGGAAAGCTTGTCCACAAAAAGGGTAGCTAGTACGACCCCACTGCCCAAAGGATGTAGATTGGATTTTAGAGTCAATAAGTCAATGTCGAGATTGTGATAGATACTGTCTCCTAAAGGCTTTGATTTTGCTTTCTCGAGAAGAGACAAATACGCCGATGGTGTTATGTACGTCAAAAAGGATACAGAGGGAGATGTAAGATATGGTAATGGTAAACCATGGGACCGAAGAAGGAATATATCCAGAGGAGCCTTCGATAATGACAGGGAGCTTCAATACGGATGAGATATCACATCGAAACGAATAGGCAGAATGTGACATACGAAGCAACAATTTCTGCCTCCGCTTTTGCAACCGCAGCCATTGTGGGACAAAATTCGTCAAGGTCAGTGAACCACCGTATGCCACCATCATCCTTCCGATAAGCCAAGCGGTCAAGTAAAACGAGATACCGCAGATGCTGCAGTACACTTTTTCGAAGACTTGCAGCGCGCAATGGATTTCTAAATTCTTCTTCCTGTTGCATCTCTGCGCAGTATCTGGATATGCTCTCGGCAAGGAATGCATCTAGGGGGGCGGAAGTACTTGATGTCGAACCTGTCGTCGCCAATAGAGCATTGGATGTCTTGACATTGGCTACCTTGAGTATTGGCTTAAGAGGGTTTTCACGTTGAATGACAAAGTCGACATCGATGACCAGAACCTTGCCACCAAGCATAACAGTCCAAGCTCCTTCTCGACTGTCGTCTCTAAAAGATTCCATTCCCACCGACTGTCCCCAATTTACCAGTTGATCTACGCACCACTGCGGTATCGCGGTTTCAAGGAGGGGTATACTCTCTCCGTACATTACATCAGGACGTTTGGACAATGTGTCAATGAGTTGCTTGACATTCTTCGCCGACTAAGAGAGGATAACATGTGTAAGTTGTTCGGTTTTCTGATATATGATGAGATCTAGCTGACAGAATGAGCGCTATGTTCAATAGAAGTGTGTTGGCGCAGAAGCGAGATAGGTTTGGAATTCGACCATTGTGTCGGCGAGCTGTACAATTCAAGAGAGCGCGAGACTTGGTCAGTTGTATTGATTAAGTCCTGTAGAAGATCACAAGTAGCAGAGGCCGCATTGGCAAATGGATGCACTGCCTGGTTGGAAAACACGTCGTTCCGTTGAAAAGCTTCGAAAGACGATAACAATGAGCTCTGCATGTAATCAAGTCGAGGTCAAACAACAAGTCCCGTTGTCCCATTAATAAAATGCTGACTAAGCCATTATGTGATATAATACAAAATACATTTTCTAGGTTTAAAAGTTAGATACACCAGGTCTAAGCGATGGGTTTTCCAGACGGCCAAAATCACCCGTTTGGAAGAATCCCGCATTACCAAGATTTTCCCCCCGAGGTAGTCTACCAGGAGGCGGATCCTGGATGCGAGGACCGGCAGGAGGCACGTAGGTGGCTTCTCCCTGAGGTAGGAGGATTGGTTGTACTGGCATGGTATAGCGAATTTCCAGCTCCTCCAGTACGGTTTTCAGATGCCTCATGAATGCTGTTCTACGTGTCCATCTTCCTCCCCAGTCTTGCCAGTTCGGTCGGTCTAAAAAGGTTGGCGTCAATGTTTTTTGTTTAAACCTGAAAAATAAACGTATTGGACTTGCGTTCTACGCTAACATTGAGATGAATGGCATTTTGGAATTCCATCTTGTCAATATTCAAAGCGCAGTCAGACCATTCGCGGTTATTTGCATTGATATAAGCAACAATTTTGCTTTTTAGTTGTTCTATGGCTTCCATAGGTGTATCATATGAGACGGTCAATTGCGTTGTTTCCCACCTGCAAGAATGGAAAATATTAGGATCAACTTTCCTTGGGTGCCGAATTGAATACCCACATAGATTTACTACGTCGCACATTGTGGACAAGTTTTGTGCTAGATAATAATGAGTTCGGAGCAATAATTTGTTGGCCGTCTACTCTGCGAAAAGTTGTCGAAAACAATCCAAACTCTTGTACAAATAAGACCTGGAGAGCAAGTCATGTTAGGCCTTTCCACAGAAAATTTGAAAATTTACTTACTTGATCATCAATCATAACGAGATCACCAACGTCAAATACATGTGTCGAGAAGATAAAAATCAGCTAGAGAGTAACGAATTCTGCTTTAGACCCGCCAACAACAATTACATGGTCAATAAAAGATACTCACAGATTCAAACAGTGTTTGAGCGGAATGGCCGAAAATGAAAGAAAATCCAAGAACGATGGTGCCCAATGGGACGAGTGATGCAAGAGTGTTGGAACGATTGAAAATGAGTAGACAAATGAAGATTATCAACACCAAAGCAATGCATATTAACACAGCGTCTAATTTGGCAACGATTGAACCAACATCCTGTTAAGGTAGGTCGATTAAGTACAGTAAGTATAAATCACAACCAAAAAAATACCTTCAAACCCGAAATCAACGCTTTACGCTCCTGGTATATGCGCTGGACTGCTTCGCGCATTTCGCGTTTCGAGATATCGCCGTTCCCATCTTTATCGAAGATGGCAAAAGCTTCATGCTAAAAGTCAAAATATTTGTTAGAAATATCATCGTGGTGTTAGATGAGATGATATGCTTACAGCTTCCGTCGTTGTGGCAAAGTAAGGATAAAAATCTGCGATGAAAGGGCAGAGCGTTTTGAGCGTACGCCATCAGCTGTGTGTGGTTTAGATTTTCTAACCTTCAACGACAAGGTGGGCTCTAGGGGGGCTAACATCGCTCAAAGCGCTGAACAGTTTCCTTGCTAGCCTCCTTGCAGAGTGTGTCCCACCCAAATCAGCTTGTTGATTGAACTTGGAATTTTTCAGAGCAATTTGGCCAATTGCCCCACCAACCTAATTCAAACACAATAAGGAGTCACATCGACAAAGAGACTTTAATCAACCATTTACCTGATCAACAATCACTGCGGTCATTTTCTTCTTTCTCCTTCTCGGCTGTCCGCTAGGTTTAGGCGAAAATAGTCGGGAGGAACTAGGAGGCGGCGTCCCGGGAGAGTTTCCGCTGCTCTCCACCTCCTTTGGCGTACCGACATGGGACAAGTCGGCTAATAGATTGAATGCCTGCGGCTTATGGCCACGTCTGCTATATGGGCTCTTTTTGGGGAGAAATGGCTGAGCATTAGAAAGATAGTCCAACGCCTTAAGCCCCATTTGGTTTTCAGCAATACGATCCGCAAGGGCTTTCTGGTGAAAATTGATAGCAACAGCATGAAGAAATAATTTTTCTACAAAGATAACGAGTCCAGCGGCAAAAAAGGCCTTTGAAACGACGTAAGTGATTGAATCGCGGATTATACAAAGGGAAAATGGACAACGCACTTGCATGAAGCGATTGACAATGGTCCAGTAAGCCCCAAAAGGCTTGTAAACTGCATGAAGAACTGACAAAGCCACCCAAGCCCATGTGATATCAAGAACCAGCTTTAACCAACTTTTGACGGCCATGACAAGCTTCAAAGATTAATTTAATGAGAGCTAAGTCGCTTAACTGTGTGGGACAACGCACCTCGACTTGAATTTTCAATCTTTCTATCTGCCCCCCGAACAATCCAATTACTACTATCACCATTTTCGGAATAGAATCCACAACTATGTACGTCGCGCATGCGGCAAGCCAGATTATAGTGAACCAGACAGACCAAACGCGGACTTGCGTTTTGATGATGCTCTCTTGGAAGCGGATGTTTACGACGATGAGTGGAGTGATACAAATGGCTCCGCCCAATAAAGCTATGATAAAGACCCGCACCGGTCTGGCAAGTTTCATGAAAGCAAGCCATAGTCGACGCCCTCTCTTTGCGCGTATCGGCTCGGTATTGTGGGTATTGGTGTTTTCGTCTTCAGACCAATTGAATTCATCTGATGAATCAGTGCCAGTGGTGTCAGAGGAGGAGTCAGCGACCGGCGCTCTGAGTGCCTCTGCATGCAAAGGAGGGAGAAAATCATCGTTGAATGCGCGGCTGTCTTGACTATTTCCCTTGCCAATGGGTGGGGTAGCCCTTCGTACGTCGCCTTTGCTACCCATCATGAACTGTCGGTCGGGTTGACCCGGATCTGGTGAAAGATTAAGCTAAGAAAGATATCAACGGGAACTTTAGGGTATGTTGTCCACGTTTTGTCTATGCAGAAAGAGCGTTAAACCGTAAACAACAAAGCTCGTGGGTGTCATATTATAAGAGGTCAAGGGGACGTCGGCTACTTCATTGGCTGCGGATCAAATTTCTAACGCTCCAGCGCCAAGACCCTCCCCGGAATGGTCGTCACACCGATCTCGGTAATTGAAAATTCAGAACGATTATGTAAAATCTTGTAAAATATACGTAACCAAGTTGATGCATACGAATGAGCCTATGGTAACAAAACGAAACGATACATGGTATTGA
>Ga0247779_1001024_pt1 | contig 14421 bp, 10 predicted proteins | sample UWRJL221509R5_FD_179925 | JGI IMG/M metagenome (GOLD analysis project Ga0247779, IMG submission 179925) | Plant litter microbial communities from Arlington Agricultural Research Station in Wisconsin, United States - UWRJ-L221-509R-5 | ecosystem: Environmental > Terrestrial > Plant litter >...
GGCCATGGTCATGGCCGCGTTGAGGTCGTGCTCGGCCTCCGGCGTGCAGAGATTGCCGGTGCAGTGTTCTTTGGCGGCGCGGGTGCGGTTGAGCGACAGGATCCCTGCCACTGTGCCCGCGACGAGCCCGGCGCCTCCTAGACTGAAGCCGACCCACTGGGGCCAGGTCGACGACCGCTCGGGCGGCGGGGCGGGCGAAGCTTCGGGAGGCGGTGGCCGCTGCACCTTCGCCTTCGGCGCGAGGACGAGCTTGACGCGAAGGGTCTTCGTCTCGCCGGGGCGAAGCGTGATGTCTTGCGCCACCGGCCGATACCCAGTTGCCGCGATCTGGACGCGGTGCCGTCCGGGGTTCAGCGCGTATCCGAGGCCGAGGGCCGCGGGGGGGACGCTGCGCTCGTCGATCTCGAGCGACGCCTGATCGGCCGCCGCTTCTGGCGTGAGTTCGAGCCGAAGAGTGGGGATTTGCGTGGCGAGCTCGCGTGCCAGGTCTTCCGCCGCGGCGCGCGCGACCTTGAACGGCTTCGCCTCTCTCGCGGCCGCCGGCATCCGGATGACCTCGAGCGCGACATCTCGAGCCTCGACCAACTTCCCGAGCTTCGCGGAGATCCGCGCGACCTCGAGGCCCGTCGTCGGCACGTGCATGAGCTCGTGCGCCGCCCGATACGAGGCGAGCGCGCCCTCGAGGTCGCCCTGTTCCAGCTGCGCGTCGCCGCGATCGAGCAGCTGCCGCGCGCTCTCTCGGTCCTGCGCGTTTTGGGCCCACGCTACGCTGCTCGGCGCAGAGAGCGCCACGAGGAGCAGGCTAAAAGCCGCGATCCTTGAGCGGCTTTTGCTCCGGCGAGGGCGGCGCGGGGCGTTCGTTGCAGGAGTGGAGAACGCATTTTTCCCTTTTACCGCGCGACGGGCGGGGTGTGCAGCGGGTTCGGAGCTGACGGTGGGTGGGAGCGACGCTTCGCGTTCTGCGATGAGCGGGTCGGGCTGCGTCGGTGAGGCTTCGGGGAGCGCTCTGCCGTCCCCTAACGTGGGCGACGCCGCCGCGCGCGACGGCACCGTCGTCTTCGTGGCCTCGAACGGGCGCCAAGGGGCGTTCCGCACCACCGCAAACCCCGCCACGAGGCCCACGGCAATGACCGAGAGCGCTGCCAGGAACTTGCGCAGCCGAGGTGATTTTTGCCATGGCAAAAGCTCGGGGTCTGATGCCTCGGCCGAGACGCCCTGGATGAGAGTGCGAGCGAGGCTAGTCGCCACCGGGGCGCCCGCGACGTCCGATGCACCCGGCATGAGCAGGGCACGCCGAAACTCACTCAGCAGTTCATCGGCGGACGTGAAGCGCGCCTCGATGTCACGGTTGAGCGCCTTCTTGAACCAGGTGTCGACAGCGCGTGGCAGTCCTGGCCGCAGTTCGCTGGGCAGACCGAACTCGCCCGCCTGAATTTTCATGCCGACGGCCGCGGGCGTCGGCCCAACGAACGGGCACGCCCCTGTCAGCATCTGAAACGTGACGACCGCGAGCGCCCAGAGATCGGCTCGGTGGTCGACGCTGCCTGCGCTGAGGGTTTGTTCGGGGCTCATGTAGAGGGGCGTCCCGAACACCAAGTTCACGTCGGTAATGTTCGGCCGCTTCGGCCTCTGATTCTTGGCGATTCCAAAGTCGAGCAGCTTGACGAAGAGCTCGGCCCCCTCCGCCGTCAGGAAGATGTTCTCGGGCTTGAGGTCTCGGTGGACGATCCCGAGCGCGTGGGCCCGGCTGAGGGCCTTGCAGGTCTGGGAGACGATGTGCACGATCTCGTCGAGCGGTAGACCGTTCGTGCGCTCGATTCGGCGCAGCAGGTCTTCTCCGCGCAGGAGCTCCATGACGATGAACGGCTCGCGGCTCAGCGTCGTTCCACAGTCGAACACGCGCACGACGTGCACGCTGTCGATCTTGGCAACCGCGCGCGCTTCCTGGCGGAACCGGGCCAACCATTGCCCGTCCTGCGCGAGCTCCGGGTTGAGCAGTTTGACCGCCACATCAATCTCAAGGGTCCGGTGCTCCGCCAACCAGAGACGCCCCATCCCTCCTTCACCGATGGGGCGCACTAACTTGAGGTATGGGGTTATCTGTTCTCCGGCGACGGACATAGCCTGTGCAGTTTCTGCAACGAAAGGGGGCACTGCGACGACAGTTCCTGGGTCTGCGGGCCCCCTCATACTCTCCCGACTGCAGCGCCCGTTCAAGAGGGGACAGACGGGGAAGGTGCGGGATCCGCGGTACAACGGGCCGGGCCGCGCCGAGCAAGTCTGGACTTTGACTCGGCGAACTCACGCGACACTTCTTGGAAACGTTCCGGAGGGTTGTTTGAGGAATCCAGCCACGCAGGCAGCAAAACAACACGTTGAGCCGCGCAGGCAGCAAACAACACGTTGAGCCGCGCAGGCAGCAAACAACACGTTGAGCCACGCAGGCAGCAAGCAACACGTTGACCTGCGCAAGCAGCTGGCGACCCGTGTGCCAGCTCATGGAGCGCCCCGTTTTGGCGATGGTCGTCGAAGCAGGCCACGCGAGCACGAGAGATTGGGCGCGCGACCCGAGAATGTGGCAGCCGAAACGCAGGTTCGCGAGGTAAAAGAACGCATGCCTATCCCCGGGGCGACCCGCGTCTGTCTCTCCCAGCTGCCACGACGAGCCCAGGCCGACCTGCCCGGCCGATGTCGATCGGCGCTGGTCTGCGTGGCGTCACTCGCCTTCGGCGGATGTCAGTACGTTTCCGGCGCCGCCAACCTCGAAATTGGGCCAAGTGACGCCGCCACGGCGGGCGCGGGGGGGGCGGGCCAAGCGGGGAGCTCAGGCGCGCAGGGTGGTTCGACGGGGGGCGAACCTGAAACGCCCGACGTTGGTGGCGCCGGTGGCGCCGGTGGCGCCGGTGGCGCCGGTGGCGCCGGTGGCGCCGGTGGCGCCGGTGGCGCCGGACCCTGGGACTGCGTCGGAGCAACGCTGAGCGATCCCGGCTCCGCGGACTACCAGACGTCTGGAATGGTCACCAAGCTCAATACGAGCGTCCCTGTCTTGAATGCGACCGTGAGCGCCTGCTTGAGTTCGGACGTGAATTGCAGCACACCGCTCGCCACCGCGGTCACCCCCGACGGCTCCTTCAGTATGATCGTTCCCCGGGCTTTCCAAGGCTATTTCCGCGTCGAACCGCCGGCGCCGTTCGTGCCCGCCTTCGTGCAGATGACGATGCCCATCAGCAAGATGAGGGGGCGTCCTGATATCGAGCTCTTCGACAAGAGCGGGCTCGACGGCCTGGCCGGGGTCTTGGGGACGAAGATCGACGAGGCGGCCGGACACGCTTTTTTCTCCGTCGGTGACTGCAACGGCGAGCCTGCCCGGAACATCAGCGTGACGGTAGCGTCCCCCAACGCGGGCACCTACGCGCAGTTTTACCTTTCCGACAACTCCATTCCGACCACCGGCGGAACGTACACCAGTCAACAAGGCGGGGGCGGCTTCGTGAACCTGGCTCCGGGCCTCACCACCTTTCAGGTCATCAAGACCGACACGGACATTCGACTCGCCAACGTGGTCGCGCCGATCAAAGCGGGCGTGACGACGTTCTTCAAGGTTCAGCCACACTGAGCCTGGATGGGCAGCATGTTGGACGGCAAGGAGGTGACGGTGATGCGCCGGCCAGACTACCGCATCGGGCTAAGCCCTTGCTTCGCAATCGAAGCGCCGCGCGGTCTGCGCTCGAGCACGCCAACCGCGACGCCTCACGCGCGGAGCAACAAAAGCGAAAACCCGGCTTCGGGTGCCGGGTTTTCATTCTGCGTTGTCAGTCTGTCGGGGCGGGCAGATTCGAACTGCCGACCTCTCGGACCCGAACCGAGCGCGCTACCAAACTGCGCTACGCCCCGAAAGGAGGCGGCGGACAATGGTCCGAGGGGAGTGATCTGTCAAGGATGAGAAGCGCGTGGAGTGCGATTTTTGTTCAGCTAAAGTGCCGGGGCCAGGCGGGTGCGTCGGCCCCGATCTGAGACGGCCTGATGCCGCGCGGGACATGAAAAAGGAGTTCGAATTCGAACTCCTTTTTCGGCGGACGAAGGGTCGCCCGGCATCGAGCGCGGGCATCGAGCGCGGGCATCGAGCGCGGGCATCGAGCGCGGGCATCGAGCGCGGGCATCGAGCGCGGGCATCGAGCCGGCGTCGAGCCCCGACGCGCGGTCGCTAGGCGCGCTTCTTCAGCTCCGTCACCAGTGCTGGCACGGCCGTGAATAGATCGGCCACGAGGCCGTAGTCGGCGAGTTGGAAGATGGGGGCTTCGGGGTCCTTGTTGATCGCGACGATCACCTTGGAGCCCTTCATGCCGGCGATGTGTTGGATGGCGCCCGAGATACCGATCGCGAAGTACAGCTGGGGGGCGACGATTTTGCCGGTTTGCCCGACTTGGTAGTCACCGGGGGCGTAGCCCGCGTCGACCGCGGCGCGGCTGGCGCCCAGGGCGGCGCCCAGGGCGTCGGCGAGGGGCTCGAGCACCTCCATGAACTTCTCTTTCAGGGCGCGGCCGCCGCTGACGATCACGCTGGCTTCGCCGAGCTCCGGGCGGGCGCTCTTGACCGCTTCGAGTGACACGAACTCGACGCGAGCCGAGGAGGGGGACGGAGCGACCTTGGCGACGGCTTCGACGGGGGAGCTGCCGCCAGTTGGAGCGGCGGGATCGAGCTCGCTTTGGCGCGCCGTCGCGACTTGGATGGGCGTGCCGAGCGTGCAGTAGCCGTAGGCGTTGCCCGCGAACATCGGGCGCTTGTACACGAGCTTGCCGCCTTCGGCGGAGACGCCCGCGCAATCACCGGCGTAGGCGGCGTCCAAGCGCGAGGCCACGCGCGGCAAGAGATCTTTGCCGAAGCTCGTCGCGGTGGCGACGATCAGGCCGAAGCCTTTGCCGACCGCGGCGACCGTGGCGGTGAATTGCTCGGCGGTATATTTGCCGAACGCGGCGTCGCTGCAGGTGAGGACTTTGGCGGCACCGTAGCCGGTGAGGTCAGCTGCAGCGGTTGTCGCGTTCGCCCCCAAAACCAAGATCGAGAAGCTGCCGCCCAAGGCGGGCAGTGCGAGCTTGGCGAAGCTGATCGCGGAGAGCGTGGATTTTCGGAGTTTGCCGTCTTCGGACAGTTCGGCAATCACGAGTGCGTCGGACATGCTTCAAATCACCTTCGAAACGGTGGTGAGCTTTTCGACCAGCTCGGCCACGTCTTTGACTTTGGCGCCGCCGGCGCGTTGCGGGGGACGCTCGAATTTGAGGTACTTGGTGGCAAGCGTGGTGCCGCTTGCGACGTCGGCCAGCGCTTTGACTTCGAGCGGCTTCTTCTTGGCGGCCATGATTGCGGGCAGGGGTGCGAAGCGCACGCCGTCGCCGTGTTTGAAGCCGGCCTCGGCTTGCGTCAGCTTGGAGTAAACGCTGGTCGGCGAGATGATGCGCAGGTCGACCGTGACCACGGCGGGCAGCGTCACGCGCAGCGTGAGCACGCCGCCGTCGACTTCGCGGCCAACGAGCAGCGCGCCCGTTTCTTCCTTGATGGTGGCGGCGAAGGTGGCCATCGGATAGTCGATCAGCTCGGCCAAGCGCTGGCCGACTTGGTTGCTATCGCCATCGACGGCTTGCTTGCCGAGCAGGATCAGATCCGGCTTTTCGACGTCGACGATGGCTTTGAGCGCGGCCGCGACCAGCCGACCGTCGAGCTCGTTGTCGTTGGCTTCGATGCGGATTGCGCGGTCGGCGCCGGTGGCGAGGGCGGCGCGCAGCATGGTCTCGCACTCCTTGGGACCCAGGGTGACCACCACCACTTCACCTTCGCGCTTTTTCGGTGTCTTGCCGTTTTCGGTCAAGCGCAGCGCGGCCTCGAGCGCGTATTCGTCGAACGGGTTCGTCTTCCATTCGAGCCCCGTCGTATCGATCGCATCACCCGCAGGGCTGATTTTGAGCTTGTTGGCGTTGTCGGGATCCGCAACGCGCTTCAGAGCAACCAAGACTTTCACTGCATGTTCTCCTCTCGGCCTTTTGGCCGAGGAACGTGTGTCTGCTGAGTCGGGAAGTAGTGCGATGGGCGCGATGCGTCAACGCTCGGGGGCGTTATTTCCCGTGGCTTTATCGGCGCGGCCCTTGCAGCCATGGCGCTTTTGTACGACATCACACAGCGGAGCTAATGGCACTCACGACCGATTTCTTGGTTCTCGGCAGCGGAATTGCAGGCCTGACGTTCGCGCTACGCGCTGCGGAGCTGGGTGAAGTGCTGCTGGTCACCAAGCGCGAATGCGATGACGCAGCGACCAATTGGGCACAGGGCGGCGTGGCCGCCGTGCTCTCGCCGGATGACTCCTTCGAGAAGCACGCGGAAGACACGCGCCTGGCGGGTGCCGGGCTGTGCCACGACGTGGTGGTCGACATCTGCGTGCGCGAAGCGCCCGAGAACATTCGCTGGTTGAGTGACATCGGCGCGCAGTTTTCGCGTAACCAGGTCGGTGATTTCGATCTCGGGCTCGAAGCGGCGCACACCGAGCGTCGCATCGTGCACGCGGGTGACATCACTGGCCGCGAAATCCAGCGCGCGCTGCTCGAGGCAGTGAGGAGCTCGCCCAACGTGCGCGTGCTCGAGTGGCACATGGGTGTGGACTTGATCATGATGAGCAAGTTTGGCGGCCCCGATCAATGTGTGGGCGCGTACGTGTTCGACGAAAAGGCCGGCAAGGTCGAGACCGTGCTGGCGCGGGCCACGATTTTGGCCACGGGCGGCGCGGGCAAGGTGTACCTGTACACCTCGAACCCGGACGTGGCCTCGGGCGACGGCGTGGCCATGGCGTCGCGCGCGGGCGCCGAGATCGCGAACATGGAGTTTTATCAATTCCATCCCACGGTCTTGTTCGAGCCCAAGGCCAAGGGCTTCTTGCTGAGTGAGGCTTTGCGCGGTGAAGGCGCGGTGCTGCGCTTGCCGGATGGCGACGCGTTCATGGCCCGTCACCACGCGCTCGAAGACTTGGCTCCGCGTGACGTGGTGGCCCGCGCCATCGACTACGAGATGAAGCGCACCGGCTCCGAGCACGTGCTGCTCGACATCACGCACCGCCCGGCTGATTTCGTGCGCACGCGCTTTCCCAACATTTACGCCGAGATCAAAGCGTACGGCTTCGACATGGCGACCACGCCCATCCCGGTCGTGCCGGCGGCCCACTACATGTGTGGCGGCGTGACTTCGGATTTGCATGGCCGGAGCTCGCTGCCAGGCTTGTGGGTGCTGGGTGAGACCGCGTGCACGGGCCTGCATGGCGCCAATCGCTTGGCCTCGAACTCGCTGCTCGAGGGCTTGGTCTTCGCGCGCCGGGCGGCCGAAAAGCTGGCGCAGCAAATTGCCGAGCTTCGCACCTTGCCGCGACCGAGCGTGCCTGAGTGGCAAACCGGTTCGGCCGCGCCCAGCGATGAAGCAGTGGTGGTGTCTCACAACTGGGAAGAGATCCGGCGCTTGATGTGGAACTACGTGGGCATCGTGCGCAGCGATGCGCGTTTGCGCCGCGCGGCGCGCCGTATCGCGCTGCTCGAAGAGGAAATTCGCGAGTACTACTGGAAGCACTTGGTCACTCGTGATCTGCTCGAGCTGCGCAACTTGAAAGACGTGGCCGAGTTGATCATCGCGTCTGCGTCCAGTCGCAAGGAAAGCCGAGGCCTGCATTTCACCATCGATCACGAACTGACGCTGGACAGCTGGGCCGAAGACACGGTGACCAAGCGCGGTGTGCTGCCGCACCTGCGCGGCCGCTGAATGCGGCGTCATGCCTGAGCGGTTCGCGGTCTGGCAGGCAGTGGCTTGGACCGTCGCGGCCACGGCCGGCTTGTCGTGCGCGCTGACCCTGGTCGTAATCGGCTTCGGGCGGCGGGTCGACATCGTGCCGCTCGGGCTGGCTCAGGTCGGCGTGTACGGGGCGGCCTCGATCTTGTTTGCTTCCTGGCAGAAAAGGCCGCTCCGCGAGCTGCTCGCGCTGCGCGTCGTGCCCTTTCGCTCGTGCTTGGTGGCAGCCGCGCTCGGAGTCGTGCTGCAGTTTCCGTCGACGCTCTTGGCGAACGTGATCGAGCGGTTCTTCCCCGTGCCCGACAGCGTGCTCGCGCACCGCCTCGCGCTGATCACGCCGCACTCGATCGCGCATGGCGTCGCGATCGTGCTGATCGTGAGCCTCGTGGGGCCCTGCGTGGAAGAGTTTTTCTTTAGGGGAGTTTTGTTCGGCGCGCTGCGCCGAGGCCACAGCGCGCTTTTGACCACGGCCGTGGTCTCGTTCTGCTTCGTCGTGGCGCACATGGACTTGCGTTTGCTTCTGCCGCTCCTGCCAGCGGCCTGGGTGATGGCTGAAGTGCGCGAGCACAGCGGCTCGATCTGGCCTGGCCTCGCGCTGCACTCCGGCTTCAACTCGCTGACTCTGCTGGGTGTCTTCAGTGGCCTTTCGCCCACCGGCAAAGCGCCGCCCGTGCCGCCCTTGCTCGCTTTCTTGGCTTGCCTATGCGCGGCGGCGCTTTTTCGGCTGATTCGGCTGATCGCCGCCGAGAGGCGCCCGTAGGGCGCTCGAACGCCGCCGGCGGGCGAGGCTTCACTCCCCAGAATTTTGCACTAAGGTGGCGCCGCAGAAGCGAGCCCCATGCCAGCCGACACCGAAACCAAGATCGCGCTTTGCCTCCCGGGCGGGGGCGCGACCAGCGCCATGTTCCAAATCGGAGCCCTGGCCGCGTTCGAAGATTCGGTCGACGCCCTTTCGGTGAACCGCCTCGACTATTACGTCGGCAGCTCGGGTGGCGCGAGCGTGGCCGCGGCGCTCGCCGGAGGATTACCCGTGCAACGCATCTATCGCGCGTTCCTCGATCCGGCAGACGTGTACTTCGGTCTCGAGCGCAAGCACCTGCTGCGGGTCGACTTGGGCGAATGGCGACGTACTTTGGTGTCGGCCTTCAGCGCGCTCCGTCATGGCGCTTCCTCGCTCTTGTCGCGCGCCTCCGCGCCCGCGCCGGCCGCACTTTGGGAAGAGCTCGATCGCCTATACGACTCATTACCCGCCGGCCTGTTCACGCTCGACAGCTACGAACGCTTTTTGGAAGATTTTTTCGTGCGTCGGGGCGTGCCCAACAGTTTTTACGGCATGCCGCGCCCCTTGCGGATCGTGGCGCACGATCTGGACTCGGGACAGCTGGCGGTGTTCGGGCAAGGGGACGCGGCCGAGGCTTCGGTCACCCGCGCCTGTATTGCGTCCATGGCCGTTCCGCCGTTCTTTTCGCCCGTTCGCATCGGTGAGCGGCATTTCATCAACGCCGGCGCGGGCCAAGTGGCACACCTCGAGATCGCGGTCGAAATGGGGGCCAACGTGCTGATCGTGGTAAACCCGATGGTGGCCTCGTCGGTCGCCACCGTGCCCACGGGCCACGGCCACCGGGACAGCTTGCGCGACAAGGGCATGATGTGGGTGCTCAACCAGGCGATCCGTATCGGCATGCACAAGATCGTGCGCGAAGAATGTGCGCGCATCGAAAGTGAGGGCCGTGCGCAGGTGATCCTGATCGAACCATCGCCAGAAGATTGCATCTTGTTCATGTACAATCCGGCCAGCTTCGATGCGCGCCGCGCGATCTTGGAGTACGCGTATCGCCACACCCGTGCCGAGCTCGCGAAATCGTTCGCGTCGGACGACAGCGTGCTTTCACGTGCCGGCCTCGGTCCGCGCCCCGCGGCGAGTACGGCGCTTCCTCCGAGCTCGCCGTAGCGTGTTTTCGCTGCGCATCTTAGTGCTGCTCACTGCCCTCGCGCCAAGCCTCGCGGGTTGCAAAAAGCCGTACCGCGTGGGCGAATACGTGCTCGTCGATTGGGAAGAAAATCGCCCATTTGCCGCCTACATCACCGAAAAAGTGGGCAACGCTCGCTACCGCGTGCACTTCGATGGCTACGACTGCGATCAAGAGGTCAATTTCGAGCGCATCAAGGGGCGCGTCGAGGGACCCGTCGCCCCGCCCACACCGGGCAAGTTGCCCTGTGCTCATGCGGTACCGGCCACCAGCGGCTCGGCTCCCGCCATCACCCCCGCGCCGTTCAAGCCCAATGACCACGTGCGCGTGACCTGGCGCGGCGCGATCTATTCGGCAACGGTGCTGCAAGTGGTGGCCAAAGATCGCTTCGTGGTTCACTACGAAGGGCTCGAGTCCGCGTGGGACGAGACCGTGGGCTTGGATCGCATCGTCGGGCGTAGACCCTAGGGGCGGAGCGGCGAGTGCACCGCCAGGACCTCCGCACCAGGGTTGGGGTTGTTGGGCCACGAGGGAACGGGCGCGTGTGCAGGTGATGGCTCGTGCTAGGTAGCAGACTCGCACGAGTGTCATCGCGGCAGCCGCGCCTGCCCGTCGCGGGGACGGGGGCGGATATGGAAGGCGGTGCGCGCGACATGCTAGAGTCTTGCGCGTGCACCGCGCAAGTTCACTCGCTCCAAGCATTTCTCGCTGACTCGGTATCAGGGCTTGCACAACGAGCGGCTTGCCGTACTGAATGCCGAAATGAGCCTCGTCTCCCTGTTCAAAGGCAACGGCCCCAGCGGTTTTGGCTACGGCACGACGGCCGAGGTCGTGACCCAGGGCCTCGCGCTCAAGGGTAAAAATTTCCTGGTTACGGGCAGCACGTCGGGCATCGGTTTCGAAACCGTGCGCGTATTGGCCCAGCGCGGCGCGCGCGTGTTCGCCACTGGGCGCAGCAAAGAGAAGGCGGCTGCCGCATTCGCGCGCGTGCCTGGCGTGATCGTGCCCGTGGCTTGTGAGCTGTCGGAGCCGAGCTCGGTCCGCGCCTGTGTCGCAACGCTGAAGGCAGAAGGTGTCGAGCTCCATGGCATCATCGCCAACGCGGGCATCATGGCCGTGCCCACGCTGGAGCTCGTGCACGGCTACGAGCGGCAGTTCTTCACCAATCACATCGGCCATTTCTTGCTGGTTACGGGGCTCTTGGAAGAGCTCGCGAGCAAAGCGCGTGTGGTGATGCTGAGTAGCGCCGCGCACACCATGGCGCCCAAGGCAGGCATCGAGTTCGACAATTTGGCGGGCCAGCGCAGCTACGGGTCGTGGTCGGCCTACGGCCAATCGAAGCTTGCGAATTTATTGTTCGCCAAGCACCTGGCGAGACGCTTGTCGCGCGATGGCAAAGGCGTCACGTCGAACGCGGTTCACCCGGGAGTGATCATGTCTGGGCTGCAACGAGGCATGCCCGCGGTTCAGCGCCTGAGCATGGCGATTGCCGCGCCGCTCGCCTTCAAGAGCATTCCCGAGGGCGCAGCCACACAAGTCTACGTGGCCACCCACCCGACCCTCGACGACGTGAGCGGCGAGTATTTCGCTGATTGCAACATTGCCCAACCGAACGCGCATGGCCGCGACGTGGCGCTGGCCGAGCGGCTCTGGCAAGAGTCCGAGCGGATCGTCGCGCAGCTGGCATAGTCAGGGCTCGCCTACGGTGCCCGCTTCGTCCTGGGCTGGCGGGAATGCTGGCTCGCCGGGCATGTGCCCCATGCTGCGCCAAGCGGCCAGCAAGGCCCCGCGGTCTTCGTCGTCGAATAGGTACGGGTCGCGATCGGCGCTCTGTTTGGCGTAGCCGACCCAGCGCACGGCGGCCTGAGCATCGCCGAGCGCCAAGTGCGTGAGGCCGCGATAGAGCGCATAGTTCGCGAAATCCCGCGGGCTGAGCTCGCGCGCGGCGGGCTCGGCCGCGCGAAACTGCGCCGCGGCAGTGGGGTACCGGCCGTCGGCGTAGGAATCCATGGCCTCGGCCAATGCCGAGTGGCAGCCCGACAGGCAGAGCAGCGAAGCCAGCAGCGAAAACCAGCGCATGGCTCGAGATCGGTCGCGCCCGAGCCCAGTTGCTATGGAACGACTTCGTTAAGTCGCGGCTGTGACGGGCGGCGCCTTGTCCGGTTTTGACGGCTGTCCGTTACTAACAAATGGGGCACATTTCCGGACAAGATCGGCAACGCGGTCAGGGCTGCCCCGCGGCACTCCGCCCGCTGCGCAAACGCTGCCGCTGCCGCTGCCGAAACTCGCATGACCGCGGTAAACCGGCGCAGACAGGCGTGCCACGCTCTGTTAATCTATGAACATGGCGGACCATACGTCAACCATGCTGGCCGCCAACCTGCGTCGGCTGCGCGAACGGCGAAAGCTGACGCAGCAGGAGCTCGCGGAGCGTTCGGGCGTACCGCGGCCCACGCTGGCTCATTTGGAGTCTGGCGAGGCCAATCCGACGCTCAGCGTGTTGGTGCGCGTGGCCGAAGCTCTGGGGACGAGCATCGAAGAGCTAATCGGTCGCGTCGAGCCCGCGGTCACCCTGCACCTGTCCAAAACCCTGACCGAGCAACGGCGGGGCAAAGCGCGCTTGGTCGACTTGGCGCCGGCCGCCTTCGCCGGCCTTTCCTTCCAAAGAGTCGAATTGCCGGCAGGCGCACGCTTCGATACGGCGCCCGAGGCACGTACGGGGCGCTGCTTCGTGACTTTGGAGGCCGGCGAGCTCACCCTGGAGGCTGGCGGCGAAACACACCGACTCAATCGCGGCGATGTAGCAGCAATCCTGCGGGAAGTCGGGCATCGTTGGATCAATTCGGGACGCGCGCACGCGGTGCTGTATTCGGTCACCGAGGGGTCCGCCGCAGGCTGAACCGCAGGCTGAAATAGGGCTCCACCTTGCGCGGCTGCGCTTTCCAGGCTAGCGATGCGCCGCCAATGTCCGCTGACAAGCTTCGAAACATCGCCATCATCGCCCACGTCGATCACGGCAAGACCACTTTAGTCGACGCCATGTTGCGTCAAACCGGCGTCTTCCGTGCCAACGAGGCCGTGACCGATCGCGTGATGGACTCGAATGACCTCGAGCGCGAGCGCGGCATCACGATTTTAGCCAAGCACTGTAGCGTCAAGTACAAAGACTACACGATCAACATCATCGACACCCCCGGCCACGCCGATTTCGGCGGTGAGGTCGAGCGCACGTTGAAGATGGCCGATGGCGTGCTCCTGCTCGTGGACGCGGCCGAAGGCCCGCTGCCGCAGACGCGCTTCGTGCTCTCGAAAGCGCTCGAGCTGGGCATGACCGTGATCGTCGTGATCAACAAGATCGACCGCCAAGACGCGCGCCCGGACGACGTGTTGAACGAGGTGTTCGACCTGTTCTGCGAGCTCGAAGCCAGCGACGAGCAGTCGGAATTTGCCACCATCTACGCCATCGGCAAAGAGGGTATGGCCAAGCGCGAGCTGAGCGACACTTCGACCAGCCTCGAGCCCTTGATGGAGACCATCGTGCAGCGCGTGCGCGCGCCGAAGGTGGACGCGGACGGCCCGCTGCAGGCCCTGGTGCACAACACCGAGCACGACGAGTACGTCGGTCGCTTGGGCATCATCCGCATCAACCGCGGCAAGATCGCGGTCAACCAGAGCGTGGCCCTGATCGGCGAGAAGAGCACCTCGAACGTGCGCGTCAGCGCCATCTTCAGCTTCGAAGGCACCAAGCGCATCAAGGTCGAGTCGGCCGAGGCTGGTGACATCGTGGCGCTCTCCGGCATGGAAGACGTGACCATCGGCGACACCATCAGCGCCATGGATAAGCAAGAGGCGCTGCCTCGCATCACCGTGGAAGAACCGACCATCAAGGTCACCTTCATGGTGAACACCTCGCCGTTCGCCGGAAAATCCGGCAAATGGGTGACCTCACGCCACGTGCGTGAGCGCCTGTACAAAGAGGCGATGAAGAACTTGGCGCTGCGCGTGGAAGACACGGTAGAGCCGGACACGTTCCTGGTCTTCGGCCGTGGTGAGCTGATGCTCGCCATCTTGGCCGAAACCATGCGCCGTGAAGGCTACGAGTTCTCGCTCGGCATGCCCGAAGTCGTGGTCAAAGAGATCGATGGCGTGAAGTCCGAGCCGGTCGAGCTCGTGATCATCGACGTGCCCGATCAGTACGTCGGAGCCGTCACCACGCGCCTCGGCGAACGCCGTGGCCAAATGATGAAGATGGCGAACCTGGGCTTTGGCCGGGCGCGCATGGAATTCAAAGTGCCGTCGCGCGGCTTGATCGGCTTCCGCTCGGCATTCCTCACCGAAACCCGCGGCACCGGCCTGCTCAACTCCCTGTTCGGCGGCTGGCAAGCCTACGGCGGCCCGATGCTCCGCCGCTCGAACGGCGCGATCGTCTCCGACCGCCAGGGCACGGCCACCCCCTACGCCTTGTTCCACATTCAGCCGCGCGGCACGCTGCTGATCGCCGCCAGCGCCCCCGTGTACGAGGGCATGATCATCGGCGAGCACAACCGCGACAACGATCTGGACGTGAACTGCGTGCGTGAGAAGAAGCTCACCAACATCCGCGCCGCCGGCAAAGACGAGAACGTCGTGCTGATCC
>Ga0247779_1001025_pt1 | contig 14419 bp, 12 predicted proteins | sample UWRJL221509R5_FD_179925 | JGI IMG/M metagenome (GOLD analysis project Ga0247779, IMG submission 179925) | Plant litter microbial communities from Arlington Agricultural Research Station in Wisconsin, United States - UWRJ-L221-509R-5 | ecosystem: Environmental > Terrestrial > Plant litter >...
CTACAGCCTACCCGGTAGTCAAGGAAAAATCTTGCGGGCGATAGTAATCTTATTATACTCTCGGATTTAGAAGATTTTGTGCCGCAAGACAGGTTAAAAGCTAAATATAGGAGTTTTCCACGTCCGTCTGGAGGCTTGGTTAGGTGGAATTCTGACGATAATGAGCCCCATTTTTTGCCATAATAAACCATGCCCACTGTTTAGCTCCTCGGTGCACCGAGAATCTCCTTCAAGAAGCGAAAACATAATTATGACAAATTCTGAAATGGTTTACCACAGGACCCTAGGCTAAGGTCGATGAAAAGATCACGAGCAAGCTGCTTGTAAATTTCAATTACATTTAAAAGTTGATATCAAGGGGGAAAAAAATCCGTATCATAAATAAATATTTTGCCGCTTCCTCTTTTGAAGAGGTCCGATGTGGTTTCTATCATCACGTGGGCAAGCGGTCTTTGCTTCCTCGTGAACTAAAAGCATGATTTCTGTAGGGTTGTAATACCATTGAAAGAGGTTACAGTGAGGGTATATCTAAGCGCAGCTATGGACAGAGTTCTTATGTAGCTATTTGCTGATTTTCATGGCGCGAGGACCCACTTAAACCTTGGAAATAATTCTTCTTAATTATTTTCCCAAAAGGCACTGCCTTCGGCGGAGTGGGGGCTTCAAGGGAGCCACGGAACACCGCGAGTCTAGTTAAGTTCGCCCACTTCTCCTTACACCAACCGTCTTTCTTGCGGCCTTAGCAGTGCATGCAATACCTGCAAGCAAATCTCAAATACACGATAGTGAACGGTTGTCGCGCGTATCTCGAAAACCACCTCCGTTAAATTTCCTCGAATAGGTGGGCGACCAGGAAGGTGCATCGAACTATCTCAGTCAAAAGCTGGTCCGGTAACGTTCTTCTTTGCTCTGGGTTTGGAATCTAAGGACGGGGAATATCTGCTAGCGTACTGTGTGTTTGATTTTATCTCTCAAGAACGATCACTATCGAACAATGAATAATCCCGTACGAAGAAAGTGCATCGATCACAACCTTAGGCAATGGTTGAGCTGGTAACGTCTATGCCTACATGGTTTCCATACTCTTGTATTGAATTGGCATTTCCAATGTTCGTACTTTGTGGGCGATTATGTACTGTCCTTGAAGGCTGCATCAGTGGTCTGTTCGGGCGGTATTGGGATAGGAAATGAGCTACTATAGATTATGAGGAAACGCTGGAACCACAGTTCTAGGTGGCTGGATAGAGGACCGTTCTGTGTAGTAGTATGTGGTGCTTATACAGTACGCCTGGGTATACCTGATATATTTTGTAGGATTTTTCAAATATCATGGTATCTATCCCCCGAGAGGAGACGACTATGGCCCAGGTTCCGCGACTCTGGGCGTTGCTCAAGTCTCTCTTCGGTTGAGCGATTAATTCCCCATACAAGTCACTATCTTACTGCCTCACTTTGTGACTGATAAAATTTATCTGGAATGTTCTGCCCAACTGACATTACTCCCCTTCCACTGTTACAACCTGAACGTTTCAGCTTTCGGCATGCAAAAGGCGGCCAGCTCAAACAAGCAGTTTTTTTTCTGGGGTACCGCTTCATCGGCCAGAATAGTTCCGAGTAGACAGGGAATTATTTTTGCTGAGATATTTTCAGTGGTACAATCGTTATAAATCATCCTTATCTGCATCGTGTCCTTCAAGGTGTTGTTCGGAAGGCAGGGCCTATTCTAAAGAAAACTCTGGATCATATTTGAAGTTCATAGAGCATAAATAAAGATACTGGCCGATGTTTCGCACTAGTTCGATTGCTACTAATATCCAATCGGTGTTGCCTAATAATGGTCCATAAAGCAGGAGTAAAATATATCCTCCTCAGAATATCGTCTGCGTGGTATAATTAGACACACTGAAAGGAACCTTTCCAGAAATTCCGTATCTGTAATAGAAAATAGCACCGCTGGTACAGCTCGCAGACCATACTCCACAGATTTAAGGATGTGTTTTTAAATTGCATAGATTAAATGAGAGCGTCGATATAATTCGGCGATTTAACACCGCCCTCCGTCGCTCCTTTCGGCCCATGCAGGGGTATTCAGGCTACATGAAGCAGTCGTATATATACTCAGAAGCATTTATACTTTTCAGGATTTCCGAAACTCGCGTAGCTTTGTATACTACTGTAACTGGCATTTTTTTTCCTGTGTCAAAATACAGAACCGGTTCGACCAAACCGGCAGCTCTTTATCGTTTGTAACTTGTTCCTTGTGCGTTAATTTCATCGACCAGATTTTAGTGTACTTGTACACTCTCTGCTCTGTGTGGCAAGCCATTAAAATCTCAAAGTTCAATTGGATGCCTCTTCTGAAAATTTTGACAGTGCAACGCTGCTAAATTCAAGACCGCGCCAAAATAGGGGCTTCTAATTTAAACGCGTGACACAATACTTGACTGAAAATCACACCCACGTGCAGTGTGACATCAGCGTAATCTGACGGGAAACCGTGGAATTTGTAATTCTATAACCGCTGCTTTACTCATTATACCCAGCTGCAATTCACTATAACTCTTGAAATACCCTTAGGAGAGGATAAATCTACGCGTCTACAGCAAAAAATTTGAAGGTTATTCTTCGAAGTATCGACGAAATTGGCTGCATAGCTTAGGGCAACGAGCAACGTTTCATTCCGAATCCCTGGGCTAAGAATTGGATATTCGGAACAGTACAACGAGAATATGGCATCATGTTCACATTTCTCTGCGATCCTTTCCGACGCGGATAGAGCAGCCGACATTACGAAGAAATATAGTTCAGTCGTCTCATGGAATGCGCACCGTTCGCAGTCGAGTCCTCGACCTACTAAACGGAGAAAGGTACGGTCTAGTTCTGTATAGGTGACAGAGATAGATAGATAGGAGCTCATCGAAACATACGTACACCACCAGATAGCAGCTCCGACATGCGGAACATGCGAAATTACCCTTTCGAGGCCTTTTGCATGCCTGCACTGCACATATACAGGTTGCTGGCAAGACGAACACGTTGGGGATCATTTGAGGGATTCTGATCATCAGTTCTGTGAGTTCTATATCAGTCTCTACATACGCTTTTTGTTTACGCCGACGCTCCACAGGTGTTGATTCACAAAGCGGCTCAATATTTTGTGCAGAGTGCGATGATTTCATATACGATTCCAGAATTGACACAATGCGCCTTACTGCCGTCGTTACTGCCGAGCAGAAGCAGGCGAAGTGGCAAAGTATTCATAGCCTTCTATGATATTTTTCAATATCCTAATTGTAAAGCCGTAGGCGCGAAATTGACAAGAGAAGTTTACAAACCGTGGATTCCAAATGGACAGGAATTGGAGGCGTTGGCACAGGCACAGTCGATTCCCTGTCAAGGTATGCCTCTTCTGCCGCTTATCGGATTCCTAGGCTAAATGCTGCCAGGACGTCGAGGACTGTTGAACCTGGGGCAAACTTGCTACATGAACGTAGTACTCCAATGCTTTGCGCACAACCCACTTCTCCGAAATTATTTCCTCAGCGACAAACACAACAGCAAGCAATGTAAAGTGGAGAATTGCACAAGCTGTGAAATGGACAAGCTATTTACAGAAGTAAGCCATCTTTTTTCTTAGTCGTTATCTATTGTCTATTTCTAACTGACAGAATGAAAAACAAAATGAAGATATATTCAGATGACGCACCCTTTGGACCGATCACATTCTTAGCTACTACCTGGAGAGCGTCTGCCGAAATTTCAGGATACCAGCAACAAGATGCACACGAGTTTTTTATGGCCAACCTAAACCACATACATTCTACTTCTCGCGGGTGTACTAACGTCTCCTGCAATTGCATCATTCATTCCACATTTTCAGGGTCACTGCAGAGTGATGTCACCTGTGATCGCTGTGGAAACACAACTACGACCATAGACCCCGTACTTGATATTAGCCTCGAACTCAAAGGGAAAGCTGGGGAAGCAGCATCGGGTGACACGTTAAGTGCATGCCTGCGCAGGTGCGCCACCTTGTCAATCTTCGGAACGCGTTCATGTGGTACTGATGTTCTTCCGAAATATAGATTTACGCAACCCGAGAAATTAGGGAGAGAGTATAGTTGTGCTAAATGCGCAAAGGCATCTCCGGTGGGTACTTGTACCAAATCACTGCATAAGTGATTGTCCCGACGATGTTCTGAAAGTACTCGATGAATTGTAGGAAGCGACGAAACGGTTTAGCGTCCGAAAGCTACCGCCTGTGCTAGCTTTCCAATTCAAAGTAAATCATTCGCGACTATTCTAGTTGGTGCTCCAATTTGAAATTACCTGACAGAGATTCGAACACAAAACGAACGATAAGTCATCGGCTCGAAAGATCGATACGCAGATTCGCTTTCCTGCTTCTTTGAACATGGCACCCTACACAACGCACTTCCTCAGAGACAATGGAAAAGAAAACGTTTCGTGAGTTTTTTCTGCCCGTTGTATTTTGTACCTTGCTCTATCCGCCGCCCTATGCACATGTGTTAACAATGATTCTATCGATAAGATACCACGGCCGCGAAGCGATGTGTGAATATGATCTTTTCGCCGTCATTAATCACGAAGGGCAGATTGACAATGGGCACTATACTAATTTTGCACGGTTCAATGACGAGGTATGTCGTGATACATTTTTTCTCCTTTTTTCTTCCTTTTTTTATTTTGTTATTATACTGATAAAACCCGCCTATTAGTGGTATCGATTTGACGACGACAAGTAAGCATAATAACCCTCAGGCCTCGTGTCATCGATAGCTAACTCAACATTGTTTCTTTTCTAGGGTTACTCCGTCTACTTTGGCTGCTTGTCTCAATTCAAACGCGTACATGTGTTTCTATGTAAAGCGGCATCTGGACTACAAGCCGAACATGATCCCATCGTACGTGCGCACTAGGGAGACTGAAGCCCAAAGAGAGAAGGAACTAGAGAAGGAGAAAGAAGCTGCGCGCATGAAGGAATTGGAAGATGACCTGTTATCTACTGTGTAGACGGACTAGTACGGTCGGTGGTCGGAATCTGTGTATTATAAGATTTTGTATATTTAGGCTGCTCTATATGTATTTGTATCCGTCTATTAAATAGTGTGCCGTTTCAAACATAGCCTCGAAGTGCGTGCTTTTTATAAAATTTTATAATTGAGGCATGCCAAAGCCGAAACTCCAGAAAAATGCCCTCTCGACGGCAAGGTCATATGGATAGTAATCGAAATGGAAGACCAACATGACTGCTTCGTGGATTCTGCGGGTCGATCTTCCTGTTGAACTTAATTTGTGGGGAAAGAGGACCTGCATGATGGTCATCGATGACACCTAATCATCATCTTGCACGACGGTACGGAAGAATATGGGGACGAATATCTGGTAACGCTTAATTGGGTTTGTATGATGGGCCGTAGTATGCAAGTACAATTCCAGACCTCTGGTGATCAGAAAGCTTCCCGCGAAGTTACACCTGTTTCCCCGCTGTCTATTCCTCGCACAATATCCCGGTCCGTACATCCCAAAATTCGTCCTTGATGATGTCGCAGTGGGCTATTACTACCTTAGTCTGTTTTGGTTTCTCCTTGTTCTTTTTGGCTTTCGGCGGCGTCGATTTGACAACCCGTGCTTCTCCTTCAGTCGATAACGACTGCAGCGTCGAATTGTCAACAGAACCTAAAATGGCCTCAGCATCCGCCGACTCAGGAGAGTCTTCACTAAGAATAGGATGGGCCGCTTCGCTAGGCTGCCTTCTTATTGGCTGATCTGAGCCACTTTCTTCGAAAGAAATCTAGAAAATGGATTGATATCACTGACACTGTGCGTACTATGTGGACGTAGACCAACCTCTTCCCGGAAAAGGATGCTGCCCTTCCGAAACCTCGCGTCGAGTTGGTTGTAGTTGATTCCGAACCGTGAAAACAGTATTTCGTGCTTCTCCTTGGAGAAAGTTCCCTAAACCCAGGATCAACTCAGTAAGTTATCGAGTTGTAATCATGGGTAATTACTTACTCGTAGAGTGGCATGCGCTTCTGTCGTCGTTTGACCGCCTTGCTGTACTAGGGCCCAAAAAGTGGTGTTGTATAGGTTATTTATATGAGCTAAATAAATCAAATAAGAGTTAACATCCACAATCGAGAGTCAGACGTGTCGGACGTACTGTCGGCCTGCCTCCATGCAAAATAGTCACGAACATGCTTTTCGGTGGGATACAGAACAATTCGACCATCAAATGAAGGGGCGTACTGCAAAGGGAAATCGGGGAAGTGCTGTGGCCAGTGCATAACATAGGACGCCGTAAATAGAGACGTTAACGTGGAGACAATTTTCGATTGGCGGCGATTGTACAGAGCAGTTGATTTTCGGAGCAGAAAGCTGTTCCAACATTATGGTCAGTTCGGAAATGCAATTAAAATTTGAGTGTCAATGCTTTCCTTGCCCAATAACGGGAGTTCACGGACACATGAATGTAGCAGCAGATTTGCGAGCTTTTTGAGGGCTCACCTAAACTCGTCTGATTCTCCAAAAGCAAGAACTATGTCTGGATATTCGGTCATCACATCTTTAGCAGCGTGATCCATTAACTGTAAAGCACGAGTATCATTCGGCTTCTTGAACATATGCCGTTCAGAAAATCTAGAGTAGCATGTAAGTAGTGCGTTGCAGTAGTAAAGCAGAAAAATACCGATGAAACGAGTGCCCATCTAGCCGAAAGAGCATAAAAGTTCCAGGCAGCAAAGGGTCGGGAAGCTCAAAATCCCGAACGTAAGCGTACTTGGTATTTGCCATAATTCTTTACGCTTTTCTATTCCTCTAGTGAACCTCAAGTCTGAATAAAGAGTAGGTTGACGTCTGGTTCAGTTATGTTTTTGACTCGGAGATATACCTAAGAGATAAGCGCTATGAACAGCAGATTTACCATTGTCACCAACGCGTTATGTCACATTTTTCCGTGACTCTCTGACGCCACTCGTGTTGGAGAGTCTTCCCCACATTAACTTGATACACAACCTCTGCCTGAAGCATTCGGCCACAAAATCACAGTAGTTCTCAAACAATTTCAACGACCCGAAAATATTATCAACCTCTGGAAATTGGAAGCTAGACTGAGAAATTCGAATCACGTTCTCCCCAATCAGAGTGGCACACCTCTTACCAGAAGGCCCGGCGTGGAAGGGTACTGATTGATCAGAAAGGTGTGCAATAAGTCTTGATGTATGCTAGTATACTCTCATTTTGCCTAGCATCAACATGGTTCACAGTTTCCTTGGTATATTTTCCTGTTTTAAACCAGCGTTACAGGAAGATCGAATAGCAATTAGCGATGAATCCCAAAGCTCAAGTTTCGCTGCTCCAATTCGGTGCAAATTTTGCAATGCCTCAGCCGAGCGTGGGTTTGATATTGCGTATGAGGCAAGGTTATAGTGCTCTCAAGTATTCTCCTGATCTTGATTATTACCTGCATTTCTAGGATGAACATTTTATCGCGTTCACAGACCGCAAACCCGCGAGCAAATACCATTATCTTGTCGTTCCGAGGAGACACATCGGTATCTTGCTTATCTTATTCTTTACCGCAGAAATTCACATTGAGTAATGCTTTGGCAGAAAGTGTCCGATCTTTGAGTGGCTCCGACGTCGAGCTTGGTTAGGAAATTCAACGCTACTTTCAAGGAGGCATCTAATCATTATTTTTTCCTTCTAGTAAAAGATATGAGAGAGGTAGGAAATACTTTAATGGCCAGACTTGATATCCCGCACTCTATGCGCGTGTAAGAAATCCGATTGGTTCCATCGGCTCTTTATGTTCCTGACTGACAAAGACTTTCCAGCATGGGATTTCACATTCCACCGTTCAATTCCGTGTACCATCTGCACCTTCACGTACAAGCCCTTCCCTATAGGTCACAGCGCGTTGCTGCTAAATATCCTATCCGCGATGGGTTCGGCGGCTACTCAAAAGGTTTGACCTGGTTTGCTGAGGTTAATCAAGTGATTCAAATTCTGAGCCGGCAAGGGCGTGTTGGGGTTATGCCTTGCTGACGGCAGAGCTTGATTGCTGCCTCCACGGCAAAAGAACCTGATATGCTATCACTGTCAAATTTACGTCGGCCGGGATTTCTTTTTTCTAACGCGGCTTTTTTGTCCCACATATGCGCAGTGCATCACAAGGGTTTTGCTAATTGAGTGAGTTCTTCTCCCGTTCATGGCGTATGATAACAACTCACCGAACGTCTCACTCAAAGGTACTATTTGTTGCTGCTCTGTCTATATGTCAATAAATAGCCTCTATTATCAATTTACCAGTGCAATTCCTAATCCAGATGAACTAAATATTTTTACTTTGCCAGACCACGCGACGGAAAATTGGAGCAACTGATCCTTGTGGCATCATTCTCTCACAGAGTTATTGCTTTTAGCAACTCTTTTTTGGATATCTCCAGATCCCTGCAATTGCGGCATTGACACGGACGGGGTTGATACCATGGCATAGACGCCACAAACTCATGTCCAAAGTTCAAAAACACTTTGCTTATTTATAAACCTGATTGTTCTTTCTCAGGTACTGACCTAGTTGACGCTGACACTTAGTCACCTGTCTTGCTTCGGCTCTGGTCAATTAGCCACTGTTTGTACTAGAAAGAAAACAGGGCAGCATTGAACTCTCTGAAGGATTGCTGATTATTGCTCAATCATGAAATCATAAAACGGTGCAGCTTCGTCGACATACTTTTCGACTTCCAGTCATGATCAGAACCCGAATCCTTCGAAGGTATGAATATTTTAAGAATCGTCCCGTCAACCGGTATGGCTTACGTCATATAGTTGATTATTCTCGTACACAAAGGTCTTTACATATCATCCAACCACATGAGCGTCCTTGCAAGATGACATCCATTACGGTATAACCTGGTTTCATCGACTTTAAACGAATGCGACATGAGCAGTGGCTCAACTTGCATTAGCGGTACGCCTCATTACCACCGTCATTCAATTATCTGTTACTCAGCGTAGAGTCAGTGCGCACAAACAGCATGATGTCTGTTCTTTCTTGTCTTTCACTCGTTGGTGGAGTATGATTTATCATATCGTACTATGGGCAATTCAAAGATTCCATGAATTATTCATCCACCCTTAGAAATGCCGACTCCGAATGAACGGACAAACCACACCTTCCGACGCAAGCTACCAATTGTGGCCTTTTTCCCTGATGGGTCTGCTTAGGTTCTGTCGTCTTTCAAACTACCTCTGTAATCTCCGTTTGCGTACGAGATAATTTGGGATTTTACGGCATCTTGCAGTCCCATCCTAAAAATATGGTATCTGCAATGTGGTCTATTCTTTTTTTACTTCGGCTAACATCCAGAAATGCACAAAGGGTGTTACATAGAAGACGCACTCCACACTCCAAAATCGAAGCTCGAGCTCATCTCGATGTAGACATGATTTGAACGAACGTAATGCCGTCGGTCCATCTGGATATGATCATGGGTACGATTCAGTCCTTTCGCCTTCTATTACCGGCAACGTACTAACTTTGCCGTTTTATGGTCCGTATTTTTAGTCAACCACCGTAACGGCTCTGCCTGGAGATGAATCTTTGGCCTATCATTTTTCAAATATCGATTCAAGCTTACCCACTGTGTACGGATAAACCTGGTTTCATTACTCGTCTTTCCCTCTCGGCGGTTTAAGGAATAGAACCCTTCCGCATTCCGATGCACTGACGACAGAGTTGTAATACGAAGATCACTGTTCCTCAATCTGATGTTTCCTTCAATGCACACCCGAAGGCTTACCCGTGGCACTTTCGCATGTCTTCACCTTTCTGACTTCAAGTTTTATTGAAGTTTACCACTTCTACAGGATTTTGGCTATGAACTATTTATGACGATCAAGACTTTCCATTATGTATAAAAGGACCGCAACTTCCACTCGATTCTTCAGCAGCAACAACCGTTCAAAGCTCCTTCAGTCATTCTATCCTCTCAACAGCTACTATGATCAAAATTTCGCACTGCACTATCGCCCTTCTGCTTGCCAGCATCGCCTTTGCGGCGCCTGCTAACAATCCACTTGCCGATGCATCAGCAAGTATTGCCTCTGCTTTGCGATCTTCCACCACCGCAAAGCATTCGAGCACTACTTCGTCCACTGCAACAGGTATAACTCAGACAAGCTCGGCCGCCGACGCTACTGCGACCGTCCCCTTCATTGATCTCGACCCAAATTTTCCTCTGTGGGATTCTTCTATGCCTGGCGCTCCTGCGGGAGGCGTGGTACAGCCCGTACGAGGTTCTCTCGGGGCAACTATTCTCGGACCCACCGACGACGCCATCGCTAAGGAAAATCCAGACCTACTTGCACCACCTTCATCCGACCATGGCTCAGTGTAAGTATCGTTTTCAAGTTCATAGTAGCTCGATTCAGGTTTGATCGTGTTCCAGTTCTAATGCAAAATGGCCTTTCACCATGAGTCACAACCGACTTCAGACAGGTGGCTGGGCTCGACAGGAAAACAGTGAGTGGCTAACTATGTCAAGCATGGTATGGCTAGTCTGACTTTGTTTTTCAGTTGGAGTAATGCCGATTGCTACTGGTAAACATCATTTGTTCCTCGATTACTATATGCCTTCACTGAAATTCAATTTCCCAGAGATGGCCAGTGTAAATATGAGGCTGGAACCTGGCGCTGTTCGGTAATTCACAAGTCCTTTTTTCTTCAATATACGAACTTACAAACACTGAACAGTGAGCTACATTGGCACAAAACAGCAGAGGTTACATATATTTCCTTTCTCTTTAACGTTTAATAAACTCACCTCTCTTTCTCCAAGTGGGCATATGTTCTCAAGGTGGGCTTGCGAACAACAATAAGATGCAGTGGACTTACTAATATTTCTGCCTTTAGGGAAATACTCAAGTGACTGCTGTAGACTCAAATGGAAAGAATTTCATCGCTACTCTGGTATGCTAGGTGTTCACATCCAGATCATCATTAACTGACACCCCTTTCAAAGTCTCCCGGTGATCTCTGGTACTTCCCACCCGGTATCCCGCACTCCCTTCAAGCAACAGCAGACGACCCCGAAGGTTCCGAATTTATTTTGGTCAGCGCTCTCTATAATATGTGTGAAGGAAAGATATTTACAATGATTGGCTTTAAATAGGTCTTCAATCAAGGCGACTTCAGTGAAGATTCCACATTCTTGGTAACGTTGATAATGGGAAACATAGAGTCTCTTACTGACACTATTTGAACCCAGTTGACGGACTGGTTGTCCCATGTTCCAGTTGAAGGTTAGAGCTTCCTTTTTCGTCGGAAATCTGTTCTTACCGTCTATCAATAGTACTCGCGAAGAACTTCCAAACGTAAGAAGACATCTCAGCGACGGGAATGAATTTCTGACGATCATTACTGAACAGCAACATCTCTGCATTTGCACACATACCAGCTGAAGAACTTTACATTTTCCCCAGCAGTAGGTCGCAAAACCACCTATTATCGATATCTTTCTCACATCATTAGTAGCCCCTCCAACTGATGACTCTGCGCTTCCCAAAAGCCCTCAAGGCTTGGTCGATACCCCGTTCACTTTCTCCTTCTCTAAGATGCAGCCAACTCAACTCAACGGAGGTAGCGTCAAGATCGTCGATTCGCGCACCTTTACAGTATCCAAAGCCATTGCTGCTGCAGAGGTTACCGTCGAGCCAGGAGCTATGAGGTTAGGCTTTTGCTGCATCATGTTGACAATTTTATTGACAAAGGCACTCATTACCTAGGGAGCTTCACGTACGAATTTATGCTATCAAATGAAAATCAAATACTAATGAACTACAGTGGCACCCAACGCAAGACGAATGGAGCTTCTTCATGTGTGATATTTTTCCCCTATAAGTCAATCTCACGCTGACATGGGGTTTAAATTTCCAGCGAGGGTCAGGGCCGTGTAACTATCTTCGCCTCTCAGTCAAATGCAAGGACCTTTAATTACCAGGTCAGTCTTCTGTTATCTTGACTTTCTTTCTTTGTTCTGATCGGTCTTCAGGCTGGTGACATTGGTATGATTGAATGACTTTTTCTGACCGTGATGATGATGTTGATATCCGCACCCGGAACGAAGGATATGTCCCCGCTACGATGGGTGAGAGTCTCGTGCCGTGGGCTATATGAAGATATATATTAACCCGCTTACAAGGCCACTATGTGGAAAACACTGGCAACACGACTCTGCGCTTCCTCGAAATTTTCAACACCGGTAACGCCTGCCCTCCTCTTCAAATCCGAGCACCCTAACCAACCCTTCCATAGATATGTTCGAAGATATCAGTCTAAGCAACGTAAGCGTATTTATCAAATATCTAATGCTTAGCTTTACTGACGAGCTTTCCTGCAGTGGTTGGCTCTTACGCCCCCTGAACTTGTCAAGGCTCACCTTGGGTTCGATGACGAAACCATTGCGCACTTGCAGAAGACGAAGCCGACTGTCATCGGCCCCGCTTGAAATTGAGAACCTAAACACTGCTCTAATCCTGTAACATCATGCTATCGGTCCTAATACGCCTTCTGGAAATTGTAATTTTAGTCTTACCCTAGTAGATATCGAGATTCTCTATTTTTGTAATGTCCTGCGTTTAAAAATATATGTCTTGTCATGAATATAGAATCTCCCTAGTCAAGAGCACTCCTATCGTACCTCTTTATTGGTCCTTCAGAATGCAGCGATAGCGAAAAAGTGGCGAAATTGTCCCAGTACCTTCTAAAGAAGCAAATACGCGCCTTTATCAATCAAACCCAAGCTTTGGGTCATGAACGTTCTAAAGACGCATTTACGCTACTCAGGATGAGACCCCAAGTCGAGAAAACTTTAAGCATTTAGAACATATCGTACCAATCGTCTGCGTGGTTTCCGGAGTTGATCCCAAAAAGAAACGTATGGTTGAGTCTATGTGCAGTTAGTAAACATTCAGTGTCTTGTGATAACCATTATAACATGACAATGACAGGTTCCTGATCTTAAAAGCTGGTGGTGAACGTATTCTTGTACTTGAGGCGCTGACATGCAGACAGAGAGCATAGCTGAAGGGTATTCATCGGGAATAAGCTGACCCAATTTTTTACCGGAGGGGTTATTTTGAAATGGTGGGGTCTCTAAGAAAAGGGTGAGGGATCTTTGTCACAATAATGACCGACTTGTAGGGCAGCCATAGGGCTATTCTTGGGGGCCATATTGCACCAAGTTGGAATATCCGGAGAGACAGCGCATGTTGTCCCGTATCAAAGTCACCCGGCTCCCGAGTCTATGACGTTACTTAGACACTTTGTCAGACGATACGTGTATTTCATCGTCGGCATTGAAGGATTGACCATCCAGTGTAGCACATTTACATCACATTCTCCCGACCTGACAAGCGCCGACGTTTCAGGCAGCTTCAGAGAGCAGAGTTTGCGGCGTGCTATGTTCTATTACAGTTCACATTCTAGAAAGAGGCTGTCAGCTCAAGGTAGAATTTCGTGGCTCAAAACCAAGAGGCCGAATTCCAAGGGTCCACATATGTAGAGTACGATGTTGTCGGAGCGGCGACCTTTGCAAAACAACCATACGTCAAGAGTGACAATGGCCGTTCGCAAACCACAGAGAAAGGAATGGGCTGGTTCAGTAATGAATCCAGATGAATCACGGAAAGGTCGCGGAAAAGCGTTATGTAAGAGGGCAGGAGGAAATATCCTGTTGCCAACTCTCGTCAGAGAAACTTCAGTGATTGCAGTGATTTTGTCCTAGTCGAGCGTAGCCAAATGCATTGATTCACTAGAGCCGTGCCGAAGTAATATCCAAGTTGAAACTGGAGCAATGGTGTTGCACAACTGCCTCAGGGTAGGTAGCACAGTAGTGATATGACATCCACAGCGTTTTCCTCCTTGAATACCGATCCAACATATATTGGCCATTGCAAGGGGGATGAGGATGAACACTGGAGTTGGATTCGGGCGGCACTCTTGAAAAGGAAGACACGTGACGCGTTTTTGGGAACAGCAAAGTGAGCGCCTAGAGCCATTCAAATATTGCAGAGGATGGTGCGGATCGAAGAGATGTTTTACGTTGAATTTCAAGTGCCTTGCTTTATACTACAGATTTTCGGAAGTCGGAACCCACTCCGAGTAATCGTAGAGATGGCAATTTGTCAGATTGAGGGCAAAGTTTGACTGGCAGAACGAAGATGACTAAAAACGATGCAATCCCCTCTTCACGGGACAGTCGTAATGGTACTCTCCTGCGGAGAATAGTGTCCCCGAGATTCAGAGACAGAGATCGTCATATATTTTTTGACGATATGGGGACGAGATAGACTTTTTTTTTGAGGAGCCACAAATGATCAACTTGAGCAGGTCGGT
>Ga0247779_1001027_pt1 | contig 14392 bp, 14 predicted proteins | sample UWRJL221509R5_FD_179925 | JGI IMG/M metagenome (GOLD analysis project Ga0247779, IMG submission 179925) | Plant litter microbial communities from Arlington Agricultural Research Station in Wisconsin, United States - UWRJ-L221-509R-5 | ecosystem: Environmental > Terrestrial > Plant litter >...
CTCAACGCGATTCAACGACGTTATCCTCAGGTATATAAAAGTGACGACCGATTACTCTTAAAACCTGAGACGATCGGGATTGGCTTACGTGATTTCATGATTTCCATTAAAAGTAATTATTTCCATATGCGGAAATCATAACAGAATGCTCACTTGCTTTGCTTACAGAACTTGTTCCTTCTTCTGCAAGATCTTCGACATCGGCTGCCACACCTTTGCCCACTCAGTTTGTTCCATTGCTTGAAAGCACTTTGGAAAAGGTGAAAGAAGTCGTTCAGCGCGTCATGCCTATCGAGAAGAAGCTTAGCGCTCTTGAGGAAGCTGAATTCGAAGATGAAGGCGGAGAAGAGGGAGCTTTAGAGAGAGAGATGCTGTCTCAAGGTTTGTTCCCATTGTTTGGTATCTGGTGACTACGTCTGACCCTCTATCGTAGCTATGCAAACTCTTCGCGTCTATAGGCCTCGTGTTATCATCCACGGTCCAGGTGGAATGGGTCAAGGCTACATCGGCGCCGCTGCTCTTCATCACTTGGAAGGATACCATGTGCAAAGTTTAGAACTCGGTAGCCTGATGAGCGATTCGACGAGGACCGTGGAGGCTGCTATTGTACAGCTCTTCGTTGAGGCAAAGCGTAATCAGCCTTCAGTCATCTATATACCATCTCTGGTAGGATGGTGCGCTGCTGTCTCCGAGACCTCGCGGTCAACTGTGCGTTCCATGCTCGATACACTAGCTCCAACAGATCCCATCCTCCTTCTGGCTGTCGTCGATGGCCGATTCCTTGACCTTCCTAGGGATGTTCGCGCTTGGTTTGGGCCTACGAAAGACAATCGCATTGAACTCATCCCTCCAAATGAGTCACAACGAGAGGCTTTCTTTGAAGGCATCGTGAAAGATATTGAGAGGCCTCCTAATCAATTTGCTGATGGTATGGAGCGAAAGAAGAGGGTCCTAGAGAAGTTGCCAATAGCTCCACCTCTTGAACCCAGAAAACCTACTGCTGCAGAATTAGCACTGCAGGAGGAAAACGATCAGAGAACCTTAACGCTTCTCAAATATCGTTTAGGCCCTATTTTGACGGAATTGAAAAGGAAGTTCAAAAGATTCACAAAAAGAGCGACAGTACGTTTGCCACCTTTTTGTCGTTATCATCAGTTAATCACAATCTAATAGGATGAGTACAACTTTAACCCTGAAGATGATGGTATGAACGGGCTTGACACTGTCAACGTGGCAGCTATCGAAGTTGACCAGAGACCAAACGGTGTAACCCACCATAACGACGACCCATTCACACAACCTATGGCTGGCGATCATGGCGGACCTATGAACGGTGTCGTTATGGAACAGCAACAGGTTATGCAACAATTGCCTCCACTTTACGACATGGATCTCGAAAGGATGCAGAATGACTTGTTTAAGGGTCGTTATCTAACACCTCAAGACTTCCTTGATGATGTCGAGAAAATTCTGCATAATGCCGACGTTCGTGCATATGAAGACCCAGAACGACTGCACAAGGCCCAGGCTATGTTTACCGCAGCGCAAGTCAGCATTCAGGAATTTGATCCTCAACTTAAAGTGGAGTGCGAACGGATGGCTGGTCGAGAGAGACAGAGACGTGAAGAAAGGCGAAAGGAAAAGGGAAAAGACAAAGCGAAGGATAAAGAAGTCAATGGAGTGACTGCACCTGCGGGGGCGAGGAGAAGTGCCAGAGCGAATGGCTTGGAACCGGAACATGCCATCACCGACCCAGTCAAATTAGAACGTAGGCTAAAGAGACAGCGCGGAGAAGAGAGTAGTGGTGTCGATTCACATGGGTCTGAAAATGAAGTCAACGGTGCGTTTGACATCGACGGCCGTGACTCTAAGAGAACGAGAATCATTGAGGAGCGAGATGACGACCGCGATCCACTCGACACTCTTGGTTCATCTAGACCTGGTACGGAAGGTCGTTCGCATGTCGTCCGATTTGCAACCTCTATCCCTGTCGAGCCCATGGCACCTCTGATGGAAATACCTGGTCCAAGTCACGTCTCTCAATTACCTCAAGGACAGTTTAATTCGTCACACCCACCTATGATGCCCGAGTATCACAATCACGATTCTTCAAACATGGGACATCTGGCTGGGGTGCAAAACAGTTTCTACCCGTCGTCCCAGTCTTCCCTCATCCCAAATCCTCATAACCACATGGTCGTTGATGAATCTCCTAGACCAATGGGTGGCTTTGATCCTTCTCTCCTAAACCCCGCCCCAATGGGACAGAGCCCATTCCATGCTTCCCCTTTTGTGCCCAGAGTAAATGGAACACCTTACAACTTCCCAGTAGCTAGCATAGATCCAACAGACCCGTTTTACATACCGGGATCCGCACCACCTCATAGTTCTCAAATACCTTACGCACAACAAGTTACCAAAACTCCAACTCCCCCTTTATCTCATACCCCCGTTCCACAACCTCACTTAGCACCTGAAATTGAAAGAGTAATGACATCGACACCGATACCAGTGACTTCTACTTCTGTAGCCCGGGAAATAACCCCTATGGTGGTCGAGCGCGAACCTACGCCAGCACCCACACCTCCGCCCTTGCCAGATTTCCACGTATCCCCCAACCTGTTATCCGAACTGCGATATTTGTTAAAGAGCAAGACCAATACGCTTATTATTGAACAACTGGAACAGTTGCGCGCTGCGTGCCTTGGGACTGTCTGGCGCTATAGGAGAGACTGGGATCGTGATGTGCTTGTCAAGGTATTACTTCAGGAGGTGAAGGACTTCATTCAAGAAGTACAAGAGGACGTCGAGGAGGACCTTAACTAGTGCGCTACGACGTTCCATCTTTTGAACGTGCTTCTCTCACCTCTCTCTTCATCTCAATGCATTCTCTTCATCTTGATTCCTTTCCCTCTCCCTTTACATTTTATATTACGTTCTTGTCTTTTTTTCGTGTTTTCTTTTGTATTACCAATGGTACCATTACTAATTATATGTATTATTTCCCTTCTATGTGTATTTTTCAATGTCATCTAAACCTTTGCTTTTTGCAACATACATACACATATATCTTCCTTAACAGAATCCGAAATAAATGTACTTTCGAACAGCAACAGGTTTGCGCGTTTATCCTAAATGAATTATACATGCATTGACTAATCTTAAAGATTATTTCTTTCAGATGCTCTGATATGCGTATATCAGTGCAAAAAAGTCTATCATATTATTGATGTGTTTCCACCAAAATGGCTCTCCGCATATACCATCAGAATCCTATTATCTCTGTATCTAACTTCTGTTTCGGATTGGCATCATAGTACCCCTCTACTACTACTAAGAGTAATATAACCATTCTCAAACTAGAAAAATCCAGGTACCTATAGTATCTGTACTTTGGTAACTTTGTGTCCAGTCCAGAGATATGGTGCAGTAGCATGAAACCGTTGTTTTGAGTTTAGAGGAAAAGATGGGTGTTTGCTATTTAGTTGCAAGTGTGTTTGTTAAATACTAGTATATAAAATATAGTAAATACGGCATCTTTGTTCTATAAGTGTCCTAGATACACTACGTTGCTTGCATTATATATAGCAAATACATAATAATCGATAATGATACAAAGTGCAAGTAGAAAAAGCGAATTCAAAGCATAAACAGAACTTAGACAAAGCATATACAAATCGTGCTGTCCGTCGTGAGTAATAACATCATGATATGGCGTGTAGAGTCCAGATATGGGTATAAAAGATCATCGTGACTCGAAACGAGGGGAACGAAAAGGGTATCACAGAAGAAACCTGAACTTCGAAGCCTACGTTGGCGTTGGTGGTATCGCAATAGTATCCTGTGACTAAGTAATTGGCATCAAGAAGGAGGTGCAGACTCTGACACGCTGAGATGTTCCCCTTGGGAATCGATGACGTGAATCTTCACCTCAAAATTAGAAGGTTGTTCAAGGACTATATCTAGGACATAGACACGTACCTGGGGAGGAGGAGGACCAATAAGCATAATACCCTGCATCGTCCGAGCAGGACGCAAGGCTCCTGTATGTCTGGTAGAGGGTAGGGTGTTATAACGTCGAGAGGTTCGCGTTGGAGGTGGGTATGTTATGGTGATTTCTGGTGTTCCGTTCGAGATGTCCGCCCTGCCCACCCTGACATGCTCGGGCCCTGTCGCGACCGATTGCACATTGTTGACGTTTACAGGAAGTAATTCATGCGAGTTAACCCTGGTGTTCCTCCTTTCTTTGATTGTCATTTTCAAAGCTGAATAACACCAAAAAAGCAAACACATAAATGTCACTTTGGGAACAAAGTTAGTATAGATAACAATAACACAATGCAGGGAAGAATGAGTCAGGGACATACGCAAAGCTATTACAGACACGAGAGTGAGTACCCAAAGCTCCATTCCCATTCCGAATAGGAGAATTCAACGGAAGGAGCTGGCACCACCTATGGGGAGCAGAAAAAGAGTTATGCAAGGGTACTGGGAGTATAAGTATTGATCGATTGTGTTGGACCGTTTATGTTGTAAATTTGCTTTGAGTCCCCCACCTAGGGTATATACGGTCATAGCAGGCACTGCCCCAAGTCTTCTATTACGAATACTAATAATCATCTCAATGGATATCAATGTAGGTACGATAGCTTCCATGCCTTGCATAAATGTTGCAGCGAATGGGCTGTGATGAAGATAAAATGTGAAAGGCTCCTGAGCGCTATGTACTATGTGAGGGTGATTCGACCGGGCAATTTGAGCCAATTGAAAAATGTAGAGAGACTAGAGCGATGTAAAACCGATAGCTTTCAACGCCCCGTTTCGAAGGGAAAAAAGGAAAGGGCTCTAGAGACACAGTAAGTTGAAGTCAAAACAGAAAAGTATGGTGTCAAACCCGAATGTTGAGGTTTATGAGTAAACTGGAAATGAATTGATTGTGCACTCGGTATGCACAGGCTGAGTTACATGGACGCTGGAATTTGAAAGCTATGAAGATGATTTTCGGAATCGTCGTCCTACAGAGCAGAGCGCTTCTAAGGAGATATACCACATACACTGCCTGAATACAATGAGATAGTTCCTGTTACAAGTTCCGATATTCGTTCCAACGATTATAGGCGAAACAGATAAGGACCCCAGGAGGTCACCGACGCGTTTCAATTTTCCCAAGAAGATATCATCCTACAGCAGTGTGTTGGGTTAACCATCGAAACAAGAAGAAATGTGCCAAGAGTGTAGGTTAAATTATGAGTCACAACTTGAACAAGGGCGTATTAGCAATTAATATTGACTAGACTTGTGAAATTTGAATAGACGAGGTCGTAGTTGTTGAAAAGATGTGAATATTTGCTACAGCCCTGAGCCAATACTTGTCCTGTCGCGTGAGAATATTCACGTGAGGATAATCTCAACACGCCGACTTACTCTTGAAGCTTGAAGCTTGAGTCTTGACGGTGACCTACTTCAAAAAGTTCAATAGCAGTCAAGGCAAAGCATGGTCGTTAGACCAAAGTCCTTTAAAACCTTTTTGACATGTCATCTATGTCGGAAACACTCGTACTCGACGGCGCCATACAATTCCAAGAAAATTAGAGGCATGTCCTCTCCCCGAACTCGCACTCTGATATAGTCTAAGCTCGAGGGCATTGCAGCATATCCTTTCAAAATGACTCCAGACCATGCTAAAATGAAGATGGCAATATATGCATCTTACCTGAATCGCGACCCTGCAATTGAAATTGTGCAACACAGACTGGCTTCCAGTTTTCCGGCCTCTTGGATGAAGTCATGGTGCCGACCCCCGACGCGCTTTTCAGCGGTGTACTTTCCGTGTTGGGCTATAAATGCAGATGCGCACATTAAATTAACTTATAATGGGAAGAAGGTACGAAAAACTTGGGTCTTTGCTCAAATTCTTGCTGAAAGATTCTGCAAGGAAACTGTGAACGCTTTATTCCGAAATACGTAGGTTCTTCTGCGTCCACAAATTATCTCTCTAACATGTCCGCGTAGTTATCTTCCTGGTAAAGCTCTCAGAAATGTCACTGCGATTGAGAGGGCTGACCTGACCCGTTAAAAGGGTCTCATGTGCCATTATTATCCGAAGGGGAGCTAGAATGTTATGACATGAAAGACACAGTTCCTTATACAACCGATCTCCTCCGGCAACAGGAGATGCGAGTAATGCCCATCCCATATTCGGCGTCTGCCATTGATCTACTGGACCAAGTTCTCTCTATGAAGAAGGACAAATCTCGCGTTACAATTACAGATAAGACGAATGATCTAATACTATACATGGAACACCTGAAGATCAATATGGTGAGTGCCAAGTTTATATTGAATCTTGGGCGCACTGATAGCACTTTTTAGTTTGCTGCCTACCCCATCTTGATGCCTGTTTACATCGCAGAGTATCGCGTAGCTCATAAAGACAAATCTGTGAGAATGATGGTGCAGGCTCAGGAGAAAAAGGTATTTTCCATATACATGTGTATGAACATATCTGTAATTATGACAGTAGGCACCAGTCATCTGCCAAGCATTAAGAACTATAGTAAGTGAGAACGACGAAGAGGATTCTCGGGCTTTCAGGGGGATAATTGGTGGTTACGCGCGGGGTGGTAGGTTTAATCATTTTTAACGAGGCTCAGCTCCCTGATGGGCTGTAACAGAATTTGTCCCCATTTCTTTGCGGGACAAGCAGGCTGGTCGAAGCCTGTACACGGCGGGAAAAATGTCGCTGGTGGCTGTTTCAGAATGGTTGAACCTGCAATCATACAAAGTAATATTGCCGTTCGCAACCGGTGGATACAACGATCATGACCCCTGGATTCGTCCATTGACGTTGGAGGAGAAGACCACAATCGATAATTATATGGAACTTGCGGAAGAGGCTATCGACCATAGAACCACAATCGAGGTAAATATGCGGAGCATCCCTCTTGCGTAGAAATTCTCAGTTGAAATTGTCTCCAGATGCTGCAGGGTGATTCACAGACACATCAGGACTTATCTGATACAGAATTTGACCGCAGATGTGCTGTCCCTCGATGGTGGCTCAAACACCAAGATATCTTGTCTACGCGTTAGAGAGTAACTCTCTCAGCGCTTCACGTTCATCATGCCATCATTAAATCATTCAAATACTCTAACGTAGCATTATAGTGTACTCGTCATTTATTCATACTTATTCCCCAGCTGGACCCTCGCCATCTTTCTTTTTCTCGGCCCACTCGTCCTCCAGTATCCCAAAATAAATGGCGTCCTGCCGTCCTCCCCTCATCCAAACATGCTGCCTGTGTCTTCCTTCCTCCACGAACCCTCTAGGTCAAAGAAGGCATATTCAGACGAGATTCAGAAGAAGCAAAATATCCAGTCACTGACATACGACGGTACAGGTCAACTGCCCTCTCATTTCCGGCAAATACGCTCAGCGAGACTTTGTGCATCCCCAGCTCGACGAACGCATAGTCAACGAGAAACGTTATCGCCTCGGTCGCATATCCTTTTCCCCACTGTTCTGGAGCGATGGCAAGCCAAAGCACCGCATTTCGGTTTTTAGCCTCGGATAGAGCTAGAAAGCCTATCGCGCCTACAAACGACGATGACGACGAGCCTCTGTTCTCTTCTTCCTTTGGTTTGGGTTTCTCTTCGATTATACCTTGGGTTATGGAAGGGAAAGGCGAACTGATTGCTGGGGACCATTGTTGGGCGATGATAGGTTTGTGTTATGTACCCCATATGTATATCTTCCAAGACAATAAGCCCTGGCTTTTGCCGTATGGATCGTCGTATTTTGCGCGAGTCGCGACATCATGTTTTTTTGTGTTTGTTGTAATACACATGCCTTTCTCATACTATGTCCTTTATATAAAGTGAATGATCTCTATGATCGGCCACCATAGCGAAGGAAATTCATCGATTGCAATATTGCTACTTTACATGCTATAAAATTGAAGTCTAAAGAAAACCAGAAATACAGGTAGAATCCTCACTGAATGAATAAAAGACTATGCCGATGATACATGCTTAAATCCTGTTCTAATCTTATAGTTTCAGTCTATTCCCAATTGCAATCAATAAATCGGAACGATCAAAGGCAGAAAACCCGTCGCAACCATCGATATGGACGGCCGTCAACGTCCAATCGGGATAGGCTCTATCTGTCCATCTCACGCGGGATACAATGGCGTCAAGAAGAACTTGTCCAGTTAGCCTTTGACAATTCCTCAACCTCAACTTCTTCAACCGAGGTAACCTTAATCTGACGAGTTTGTCTTGGCCGTTTGGCGGAGGCTCGATGGGACGCAACAGATTAATGACTTTGTCAGACATATCGGAGGCAACGATGTGGAAGTCTTCAAGATATGTAAGGCGGTCAAATACATGTTGGAAGTCTTTCGTACGCATGTCGCAGAAGTCCATTTCTAGGATGCGGATGGGAGGATTAGACCGCTGGATTAGTTTGCGAAGTCCCATTCCGGTGGCTCGGTCGCTCCAGGGTGACTGAGAAAAATCTCGCGCTTCGTCATCACTATCACCCGGTTCAGGCTCTTCGGCCTGTAGCTGGAAGTCGACGTTCAACAAGGAGAGGAAGAGATTCTGTAGGTTCGGGGCATGGATGGAAGAGAGAAATGCACGAGCAAAGCACGTCCTCTTGAGATGTAGGGTGACAAGATTTGGAAGGTATACAACGGGTAGAGGACGTACGATGGGTTCATCGTGCTGCCATCCGGAGAGGAAAAAGGATTCTAATTCTGGGCATGCTGATAGAATTTCCAATATAAACTTTGGTTGGGTATATAGTCCATTCTCTCCCCCCTCGGCAATTGTTACATGGACAAAAAGAAGTGGCGCAAGAATTTTTGGAGACGGAAGTTTCGTGATCCACAAGCTCATTGCAAAGTTAGAGTCTTCGCCTGGACTGATCGGAGAAAAGGTGAGCTTGGGGTCATCTTCGGCGTCATGCTGTTCGACATCATACAAGCAAAGGTGCAAGTGCGTGAGAGTATCGACAGTTATTCCCGATTCCTCCATGTCGATTTCGTCCTCTAAGGCATTGCATAAGCGTAGCCTTTGCCAACGTGCCATCGAAGGTAAAAGAGGGGAGAGAAGGGGGAGTACATTGTCAGGATCTTTGACGTTAAGCTCGACGTCGTAACTGGGAAGTTTGCACTTTTCCGCCCATAGTGCCACTCGCTTTCCTGAAAACAGATGGTTAGAATCATCGAGAGCGACGATCTGCCACAGCTTCGGTGAAGAATCGACCAAATTTCGCCACAACCACGATACCCCCCTTAGATTGACTAATGATAAGCTATCCTGTGTCATGCAATAAGTGAATATTTCGAGTAACAGCTCCGCCGGAAGATCTCCCATGCCAAACGCTGATTCCTCTTTCCCCATATCCACGTCCTCTCCTTTACTTGCCACTATATGCGCCATCAAAAATTTCTAGAAGAAAACAGCAGCGATGAGATTGGTAGTCGGGAATAAAAGGATCTAAGGTCAAACAATGTAAAATTCCGGGAACACAAATTAGACCAAATTGTGCATCATATCGTGGGAATAATGGAGCGGTGGTTAATAAAAGGCTTGAAAACGACAAAAACGACATGCTCAAGTCGACAAGTCACGACAAAAGTATCCATATGCTGCAAGTCCCGTTACGTCCCGGTAATGCTTCCGACAGTCTGAAGAAACTGGGATTTTTACGGATTCGCTCGAAGAGATTGAACTAGATGTTCGAGATAGAAAACATGTTTATTGCACAAGTAGTACATGGAAAGGATGGAGGCTGAGCGAACAACATGGCCATGGTGGAGTTCGCGAGGCTCTGAATGGCGTCTGCATCAATACAGAAGAAAGAAAGTGGCTGACTAATCCAATTGAGTATTTTGATACTGCTATACAGTTTTGCGGTAATTGCCGAAGCCTCCCATCACGCTGTTGTAGACGACTAAAGAAATACACACAAAGCCCCGCCAACGTCGTGCACGCCCGCCCCCACGCCCTTTTCCTCAAGAAAATCACTTCAAGATGCCGGGAGTACGAGACGTCGCGTTAGCAGCTGCTCTTTCTTGATCGTCGTGGACCGAAACGCTGATCCTGAATTTTTCAAACCAATTAGTGCTGACGCATTCATTACTGCTTATGCTTCGCATCTGAAGCGCTCTGGCAAGCTCGAGGTCCCTACATGGGTCGACATTGTCAAGACTGGCTCGTTCAAGGAACTTGCCCCCTATGATCCTGACTGGTACTATGTTCGCGCAGGTCCGTATTCAAACATATGCACCAGAGTATCATATCCAACATCCTTGGTCTTTTAGCTGCCGTTGCCCGCCACATCTATCTCCGCAAGGACGTCGGAATCGGCGCTCTTACCAAGCTCCACGGTGGACGCAACAGACGCGGAAACCGACCCTCCCACCACGCTGATTCCTCCGCCTCCGTTCAACGCAAAATTTGTCAATCATTGGAGAAGATCGGTGTGCTAGAGCAAACTGGCAATGGTGGACGAAGAATTTCCCAAGACGGCCAACGGGATTTGGACCGAATTGCCACCGCTGTAGTCGAGGAGATTAAGTCGAAGGAGGAGGAGGAGGAGGAAGAGGAGGAAGAGGAGGAGGAAGAAGACGAAGAGTAAATGTTGCGGGTTATTATGACACCTCTTCTACCTACCCCGTATGATCTTGCATGTTTTATCTTTCCTTGTATGCAGCATGCGCACGCTAAAATAATGCTTTCCAACGCATCATCCTGGATTTTCTTGCAGTTTAATTTTACCTGACTTATATTTTCGAATGGCATATCGATCATCGCGGCGCAAAGTTTAGGTTGGGACTATGTTGTGAGGTGTTCACCCTGATGTTACACCGGTGTTTGGAATTTAGGTCAACAGAACATATTCACATTGAAGTTGATGATGCTCTTTTCGACGCCTTGGAAGAATGCTCTGCACCTCGATGTTTTTTTCCGACCCGTCCAATTGCAGTTGGTACCCAAACTATGATTTAGGTATCCATTATGCTAACTCCCTGGGAGTCGAATCCAAGTTTTGAGTTTTGGGGTGCATTATGCCTCTGTAAGATGAGTCAACCTTTTGTATCATGTCCACATGGCGATAAGTTGCTTTGAACTCCCAGGATGCTGAAGTTGCAGTACGATCCAGGGGCCAGAGTTCACATCGGCCCTGTTATTACTAGTACCAAAAATAATCACCTCAGGCGGTCAGGCCACATGCTTTGTACATAAAATCTCCCCACTTTCCACCCCGTGTCTATAAGCACTTTTACTACTCACATTCTATCTGCACAAGTACAATGGCATTCCAATCTCTTATTGGTCAAAAAGCGCCTGCTATCTCACTTCAGAACTATGATGGAGAGACGTTCACTTTCACACCTGGCGAGAAGGAATTGCCCACGGCTTTATTCTTCTACCCGCAATCAGGTTAGGCTTTGCGACATGTATCTCTGTAGTCCGACGTCGAGAGTTGCTAACAGTTACTTCAATGTTTGCATATAGGATCATACGGGTGCACGAAACAGGCCTGTCAATTCCGGGATGCAATTGCTGGTAAGTCTTCAACTCTAATTTTTTTGATGATGTACGTCGAGCTAGGTCGGGACAGAGAAAGATACTTTCAAGCCCGGAAAGGTCCAAATTATAGGCATCAGCCCTGATTCTGTTGAGAAGCAGAAGGCGTTCGTCGAGAAGGAGAAGTTGACGGTTCGTAAAATTCATGATGAAATGGGATTCGATACATGGAGCTCTCAGTCTCATGCATTTCTGTTGCTTTGAACAGTATCCTGTCCTCAGTGATATCAACAAGGAGACTTTCAAAGCATATGGCATTGGAAGAGGAATTCTTGGCCTCGTCTCTGTCGCTCGGGTGACTTTCATTGTCGATAAGAAAGGCATTATAAGGTTAGCTAATCCAGACAAGCAAAATACATCGCATAACGGTTCAGCCTTCAGGGACGCTCTCGATGCTACCATCAATTATGGTGCACATTCCAAGTTTGTGGAAAAATGGCTTGAACAATTAGATGAAGAAGGCAAGAAAGAACCAACCGCCACCGCTACTGCGGAAGCTCCTGTTCCTGCCCCTGCTTCCACAGAAACCACCGATGGACCATTGAAAGATCTTCAGGTTGAATCGGGCTTTGTTTAGGTCAGAACTTTGACTATGGTTCATATGGCTGTAATTAGCCAGCCAATGCTAACGACCTTGTGTTCGTGTTTATTATCGGCATAACATCACTTACTTGTAATACACACCTTCAACTACAGGAGAATTTTAGTGATAAGCATGTTTACAAGCAGTCGTGGTTAAGTCCTGGTGATATGGTTCCAACGAACGTGATGAAGATAGGAGCAAATCATCCAATTGCGGTAGTTGGTTTTGGTGGCGTCAGCGTTCCTTTGCACTTAACCACCACCATCATATATTGTCAGATTACATGTCTCTCATCGATACCGCACAAGCGATAGACCAAGAGTTTCAGAACGTCCCTATCATGTAAGAAGGTCTTAATCCATTTTTGACTTTCTCTGTCATACGGAGACGCGACGAGCCCGCTCATTGAGACTACCACGGTCAATTATCATAACTTATCATCTGACCGTTCTAGAGATCTACAGAGCATGGGCAGCAAAGACCCCGAGGAACGTAGGAAACTAGCTGATGCTGTGCGCGATGCGTGTATGCGCGTCGGGTTCTTCTATGGTATGTCCGCTGTGATGTGTATATGACGCTGGTGATAAGAGAAGCTGACGATATATATTTCTCAGTGAAGAACCACGGAATACTAGAATCAACAACAAACGGTGCACTATGCATGGCAAAGAAGTTCTTTGACCTCTCGACGGAGACAAAGATGGAGGTAAACAAGCTCTATAGGATCCTAGTACGTATGAACCCTGATATCGTATACTAATAGATAGAGAATCGCAAAACTCCCAATTTCAAAGGCTACTCACCTCTCTTAAGCGGGAACAACAATCCAGATGGGGCCGGCGATCTTCAAGAAGGATTTGAGTTTGGCTGGGAGGATCCAAATCCAAACGCTGTTGTGGATGGTGCTTCCAGTGGTGTTATGGCAGGTGCAAACGTTTGGCCGTCCGAGGAAGACGTACCGGGATTCAGAAAGCGAGTGTTAGATTATTAGTGAGTTTCATATGGCTCAATAAAATGGAGCCTATCATAAGTTTATAGCTCAGTTACGCCGCTGTTAGCCTTGGAAAGTCACTGTTCCCCATCTTCGCTTTGGCATTAGATCTTCCAGAGACTTTCTTCGATGATAAGGTACGTACGTATGTATATCTTCTCTTGCTAATATACATCCTTGCTCAGACAGGATCATCTCCAGACTCAACATTCTGCAGCTTTAATGAAACTGCTCCATTATCCTCCACAAACTGGCCCCGTTGACGGACGCGTTATTGGAATAGGGGCACACACTGAGTGGGTACTCCAGAGTCTTAAAATCTACTAACATTCACTTATGTTCCGACTCCTTTAGTTGGGAAGTGGGTACCATCCACTGAAATGGGAAGCTTCCTCTGATAGCTTATATTCAAGTGCTTTACAATTCTTTGGCAAGAACCAGGAATCCAAGCCCTTCAAGTTCTTAATTCCGAAAAACAGTGGATCAATGCGCCGCCAATCCCAGGAACTCTAGTGATAAAGTAAGTCTCAATTCATATATAATGATTTTCATTGAATTTTATTGTGAGTGTAGTCTGGGGGATCAGTTCGCACATTGGACAAGTATGTCGTTCGTCCGCTTTCCTTTCAAGCAGGGAAAGCTTATCCTGTTTTCTAGATGACATCTTCAAGTCGACTGTGCACAGAGCTATCAATCGTAGTGGTGTTCGTCGGTATTCCATCCCGTTGTTCTTTGGAACAGACTACAACGTCAAACTCGAGGTACGTATTCTTTTTCATTCATCGTTGATGTTAGCCCCATCGTAAATATTTGTAGCCTATGTCAAGCTGCGTCTCACAAGAAAGACCTTCAAAATACGAAGTAATAACTGCTGGAGAGTATGTCAAATCGCGGCTCCAAGCGACTTATAACCATTGAGTGTGTATGGGGAAACGTAATGGTGTACTGGCTGCAATAACATAAAATGACCCCTGTTTACTCATCATATTTTATAGTATATCAACAATTTTCATACGTTATTTTTCAGGTTATTACTCTGTACTGGATATTCAATCAACAAGGTGGATGTCAAATTAAAGTTCAACCCCTGAACACAAGCTATTTATCGGCGGCGTTCATAGTACTACATCAAAGAGTCTAAACCTTTGTGGAAGCAAGCATCTGTCCTAAATTTCTGATGTTCAGCGAGTAGCTTGGATATTGGTTCCTTTATTTCG
>Ga0247779_1001028_pt1 | contig 14381 bp, 11 predicted proteins | sample UWRJL221509R5_FD_179925 | JGI IMG/M metagenome (GOLD analysis project Ga0247779, IMG submission 179925) | Plant litter microbial communities from Arlington Agricultural Research Station in Wisconsin, United States - UWRJ-L221-509R-5 | ecosystem: Environmental > Terrestrial > Plant litter >...
GCCTCGATCACGAGGCCATTCACGGCGGCGGCGTCGCGAGCTGTTTGCAGCGCGGCATCGAAGTCGAAGGAGCGCACATCGTGCTCGATGCTGGCGAAGGCGCGAGCCCCGAAGACCTGCTGCAGCGCCGCGCGATGCGCGTCGAGGTACTCCTCGGCCTGCGCGTCCGAGTCGGCCAGCAGGTGCGCGAACTGCTGGGCGTGGCGCGCGACCAGCGCGGCATCCAGGGCAGCGGCGGGCGCCGCTGCACCCGACTTCTTGCCCGGCGCAGCATCCCCCGCCCAGGCCGCCCGCAAGGCGGTGATGACGGTGGAGAGCGCCACCTCGAAGTCCACCATCGCCGCCGGGATGTCGCCCCCGAAGCGCAGCCGCTCCTCCAGCGCGGCCGCCGCCGTGTGCAGCGCCGTGAGCCCGATGTTCCCCGCCACGCCGCGCACCGTGTGCGCGCCACGCTCCGCCTCGTCCTGGCGCCCGCCGTCGAGCGCCTCCTGGATGCGCTCGACGGCATCCGCCTGACCCTCGACGAACTGGTGCAGCAGCCGCAGGTACAGCGTGCGGTTGCCCCCCACGCGCATCAGGCCCGCGGCCGTGTCCAGCCCCGGCACCTCGGGCAGATCCTGCGGTGCCTTCGGGGACGCCGTCGGTATCGACAGCGGCGTGGCATGGACTCCCCCGGAAGCCTCCGCCGGCCGCGGCTTCACCCAGCGCAGCAGCGACTTGAACATCGCCGGCGGGTCCAGCGGCTTGGTGATGTGATCCACCATGCCCGCGGCCAGGCAGCGGTCGCGCTCCTCCACCATCGCATGCGCCGTCATCGCGATGATCGGCAAGTCCTTGGCGCGCGCATCGGCGCGGATCAGCCCGGTGGCCTCCAGTCCGCCCATGACCGGCATCTGCAAGTCCATCAGCACCGCGTCGAAGCGATCCGCCCCCGAGAGCGCCAGGTCGACCGCCTCGCGTCCGTTGTTGGCCACCTGCACCGTGGCGCCCGCACTCTCCAGCAGCTCGATGGCGATCTGCTGATTGATCTCGTTGTCCTCCGCCAGCAGCAGCCGCACACCCCGCAGCAGGTCCGTCGCCACCTCCTGGGGCTGCACCGCGCGGGCGGACGGCGCCGAACTGGGCACCAGCGCCGTCATCAGCGCATCCACCAGGGCCGACGCCCCGACCGGCTTGACGACGAAGGCCTCGATGCCCACCGCCTCGGCCTGCGCGCGCACCTCGTCGCGCCCATAGGCCGTGGCCATCACGACGCGCATGCCCCCATCCAGGCGGCGCGCGCGCCGCGCCGTCTCGATGCCGTCCATGCCCGGCATCTGCCAGTCCACCACCATCAACCCATAGGACTCGCCGCCCTGGGACTTCGACACCGCGGCCAGGGCATCCTCGCCGCTGGCGGCCGTGTCCACGACAAAGCCCATGTCGCTCAACTGCGTGTCCATCAGCTCGCGGGCGGCGTCGTTGTCGTCCACCACCAGCGCGCGCATGCCGCGCATCGGCCCGAGCAGCGAGACATCCTGGCCGCCCGTATCCTCGCCCACGCCCAGGCTCAAGGTGAACCAGAACAGGCTGCCCACGCCGGGCGTGGACTCGGCATGGATCTCGCCGCCCATCAGCTCCACCAGGCGCTTGCTGATCGTCAGGCCCAGGCCCGTGCCGCCGTACTTGCGCGTGGTCGAGCCATCGGCCTGCGTGAAGGCCTGGAACAGCCGCCCGGCCTGCTCCGGCGTCATGCCGATGCCCGAGTCCCGCACGTCCACGCGCAGCTGCACCTGCTGGTCCGAGCGCTGGAGCAGCCGCACCGAGATCACCACCTGTCCCCGCTCGGTGAACTTGACCGAGTTGCTGACCAGGTTGGTGATGATCTGGCCGATGCGCAGCGCGTCGCCGACCAGCGCCACGGGCACGTCGCGGGCGGTGTCGAAGAGCAGCTCCAGGCCCTTGTCGCCGGCCTTCTGGGCGAGCAGCGCGGCCACGTTGTCCAGCACCTCGTCCAGGCGGAACGGCGTGGCCTCGATGTCCAGCTTGCCGGCCTCGACCTTGGAGAAGTCCAGGATGTCGTTGATGATGCCCAAGAGCGCCGTGCCGGCGTTGTGGACCTTGGAGACGTAGTCGCGCTGGCGCGGGTTCAGCTCCGTCCTCAGCGCCAGCATCGACAGCCCGATGATCGCGTTCATCGGCGTGCGGATCTCGTGGCTCATGTTCGCCAGGAACATCGACTTCGCCTGCGCCGATTCCTCCGCCACACGCTTGGCCTCGCGCATCGCTTCCTCGGCGGCCTTCAGCGGGCCCACGTCCACCATCACACAGACCAGGCCGCCCGGCGTGCCGTCGGGCCTGCGAAAGCCGCTCACCGAGGTCAGCACATGGTGCATCGTGCCGTCGGCATACTGCAGCTGCAGTTCTTTCTGCTCGGAGCCGCCTTGCACGACGAGGCGGTCCTCCTGAGCCTGCAATGCCGTACGCCAGCGGGGCGGCAGGAACTCCAGTTCGTCGCTGCGCTTGCCGGCGTAGCTCGCGCGCGAGACGCCGAAGTTCTGCTCGAAGGCCTCGTTGCACCCCAGGAAGCGCGTGTCCGGCCCCTTGTAGTACACCATGTTGGGCATGCGGTCGATCATGGCCTGCAGGAACACCGCCATCTCGTCCACCCGGCGGCGCGCCTCCTTGGCTGCGGTGATGTCGATGAGCGTGAACTGGATCAGCGTCCGGCCGCGGTAGCGGAAGGTGGTGCCGCGGCATTCCGCCCACCAGTCCGTGCCATCGGGCCGGCGGTGGAGCCACTCGAAACTTGGTGATTCCTTGCCGCTGCCCAGCAGATTGCGCCGCCCGCTCGCCAGCACCTTCGCCGTGGGGCCTTGTCCCTGCATTGGCGCCGAGATCGACAGCACGGTGCGTCCGCGCACGTCCTCGGCCCGCTCGAAGCCATAGAGCCGGCGCGCCGCCTCGTTGCAGTCCACATAGCAATCGGTGGCGGGGTCGTAGATCGAGATCGCGATGTGCGACTGCTGGAACATGCGGCTGTAGCTCTCGTTCTCCTCCCGGGTCTGCTGAGCGAGGCCGATCTCCGCCTCATCCTCGATCATCCAGAGCGTGGCCTGGTGGACGCCGGGCATCTGTACCGCGCGTGCCCGTGCGCGAGCCTGGAAGCTGCTTCCGTCTTGGCGGCGGGCGCTCCACTCGCCGCTGTAGACCTCGTCGAGGGCGAGGGAGCGCTCCATTTCCACGCCGATGCGCTGAAGCTCGGTCTCGTCCTCATAGAGGCATAGGCTGTCCTTGCCCACCGGGGCGTCAGCGTCGACGAAGCCGAAGATCTGCGCGAACTTCGCGTTGGCGCGCAGCATCCTGCCTGCACTGACCAGTACGACGCCGATCGGCAGGTGCTGCATCAGCAGGCCCAGTTCATCGTTACCCTGTGGTGACTGCGCGGGCGCTGCGGTTTGCTCCATCGCCTTCACTCTATCTACTCCGGCGCGGACACCAGGTTCTCAGGCGCCGTGGGCGTGCTCGTCGTCCGAGAACTTGCGGGCAATGGCCCGGAATTCATCCTTGATCGCGACGAAGGCTTCGACCAGATCGGGATCGAAATGGCTGCCGCTGCCCTTCACGATCAGGTCCACCGCGTCGTCGTGGCTCATCGCGGGCTTGTAGACGCGGACGCTGATCAGCGCGTCGTACACGTCGGCGATGGCCATCAACCGGGCCGAGAGCGGAATCGACAGCCCTTGCAAGGCCTGCGGGTAGCCGCTGCCGTCCCATTTCTCCTGGTGCGAATACGCGATTTCCTTGGCGAGCTTGAGGAACTCGACCTCCAGCCCGAGTGCGTCCTCGGCATGCTGGATGGAATCGCGGCCCAGGGTCGTGTGGGTCTTCATCACCTCGAACTCTTCCGGCGTCAGGCGGCCGGGCTTCAGGAGGATGTTGTCGGCGATGCCGACCTTGCCGATGTCGTGCAAGGGCGCCGATTTGAACAGCATCGTGATCGTGCCGTCGCCGAGATCACGCGCGAAACGCGGATCCTTCTGCAGCTGGATCGCCAGCGCCCGCACGTAGTGCTGCGTGCGGCGGATGTGGTTGCCGGTCTCGTTGTCGCGGGTTTCCGACAAGGAGGCCATGGCCATGATGGTGACGTCCTGGATCGCGGACACCTCGCGCGTCCGCCTCTCCACTTCCTGCTCCAGGAAACCGTTCTGGTCGCGCAGGAAATCCGAAACGCGCTTCAGCCCGAGCTGCGCCTTGACGCGCGCCAGCACGACCGCCGCGATGAAGGGCTTGGTGATGTAGTCGACGGCACCGCTCTCGAAGCCGCGAGTCTCATCCTCGACGTCGCTGCGCGCCGTCAGGAAGATGACCGGAATGGCGGCCGTCACGGGATTCGCCTTCAGCTGCCTGCAGACCTCGTACCCGTCGATTCCCGTCATGATGACGTCCAGCAGGATGACGTCGGGCAAGGGGCCACGCTCCAGGATCTTCAGGGCGCGCTCCCCGCTGTTCGCCACCTTGACCTTGTAGAGGCCCTGAAGGATCCCGCTCATGAACTGAAGGTTGTCGACGGTGTCGTCCACGACCAGAACCGTCGGCATTTCTTCGCTAATTCCATCCCCCATTTCGAATCCCCTCTCGATTGAATCAGGTTGCGGGCTTCAAGAGCCGGTTGACCGCCTCGTCGCTAAGTCGTCATGTCAGCGCCCATGTGGCCAGGTCGACTTCGTCGCCGGCTTGGCGCTCTTGCCGCGCGCCGCCCATTCCTTGTAGGCGCTGGGCGTCAGCTCGCGTTTCATCAGCGCGTTCAGCTCGGCGGGGCTGATCGCGTGGTCGTTCTGAACTTGCAGATAGGGCGGCTGATCGGTCCATGCGGTGGCGATGACACGCTTCTTGTCTTCCGGGCTGAGGCGGGGCGGGAGCTTGGCCATGATCGTTCAGTGCCCTTCGAAATCGACCAGCGTGAACAGCGGCAGGCCGCTCGCCTTCAGGCGCGCCGAGCCGCCCAATTCCGGCAGGTCGACGACGGCCGCACCCTCGATCACCTCGGCACCCAGCCGCTGCAGCAGCCGCGCGCCGGCGCCCATCGTGCCGCCGGTGGCGATCAGGTCGTCGATCAGCACGACCCGGTCGCCCGGCTTCACCGCATCGGTGTGCATCTCCACCGTGGCATTGCCGTATTCCAGCTCGTAGGTTTCCTCGACCGTCGTGAACGGCAGCTTGCCTTTCTTGCGGATCGGGACGAAGCCGATGTTCAGCTCGTAGGCCAGCACCGAGCCGATGATGAAGCCGCGCGCGTCCAGGCCGGCGATGGCGGAGGGCCGTGCGTCGAAGTAGCGATGCACGAACTGGTCGATCAGCACGCGGAACACGCGCGGGTCGGCCAGCAGGGGGGTGATGTCGCGGAATTGCACACCCGGCGCCGGCCAGTCGGGCACGGTGCGGATGTGGCTCTTGATGTAGTCGACCGGGCTCATGCTCATGGCCCGATCTTATTCAGTTCGTCAGGTCCGCGGGGGCTCATACGCCGGGTCGAAGTTCCGCCGGAACGCGGCCTCGTCGGCCGCCCGCATCGTAACGTCGAGCTTCAACTCCAAGCCAAAGCTCAGCCGCCGCGCGTGATCGGCATCTGCACTTCGACTCCGCCGGGCAGCTTCATGTGCTTGGCCAGCTCCAGCTTGGCCAGCGAGTTGCGGTGCACCTCGTCCGGGCCGTCGGCCAGGCGCAGCGTGCGCTGGTGCGCCCACATCGAGGCCAGCGGCGTGTCCTGCGAGACGCCCATGCCGCCGAAGACCTGGATCGCCCAGTCGATCACCTGCAGCGCCATCGTCGGCGCGACGATCTTGATCATCGCGATCTCGGCCTTGGCGACCTTGTTGCCGACGGTGTCCATCATGTAGGCGGCCTTCAGCGTCAAGAGGCGCGCCTGCTCGATGCTGCAGCGCGCCTCGGCGATGCGCTCCTGCGTGACCGTCTGCTGCGCCACCGCCTTGCCGAAGGCCGTGCGCGCCAGCGCCCGTTCGCACATCAGCTCCAGCGCGCGCTCCGCCGCGCCGATCGAGCGCATGCAGTGGTGGATGCGGCCGGGGCCCAGGCGTCCCTGCGCGATCTCGAAGCCGCGGCCTTCGCCCAGCAGGATGTTGCCCACCGGCACGCGCACGTTCTTCAGCTCGATCTCCATGTGGCCGTGCGGCGCGTCGTCGTAGCCGAAGACCGAGAGGAAGCGCTTGACGGTGATGCCCGGCGCATTCGCCGGCACCATCACCATCGACTGCTGCTCGTGCCGGCCCGCCTCGGGGTTGGTCTTGCCCATCACGATGTAGACGGCGCAGCGCGGGTCGCCGGCGCCGCTGGACCACCACTTGGTGCCGTTGATGACGTACTCGTCGCCGTCACGCTCGATGCGGCACTGGATGTTGGTGGCGTCCGACGAGGCCACGTCCGGCTCGGTCATCAGGAAGGCCGAGCGGATCTCGCCGCGCAAAAGCGGTTCGAGCCAGCGATCCTTCAGTGCCTCGCTGCCGTAGCGCTCGATCGTCTCCATGTTGCCGGTATCGGGCGCGGAGCAGTTGAAGACCTCGGGCGCCCAGTGCAGGCGGCCCATGATCTCGCACAGTGGTGCGTATTCCAGGTTGGACAGACCCTCCGGCGCGCGGGTGGAGCGGGGCAGGAACAGGTTCCACAGGCCGGCCTTGCGCGCCAGCGGCTTCAGCTCCTCGATCACCTTGCTGGGCACCCAGGCGTTGCCGGCCTGGCGGTTGGCCTCGATGTCGGCGTGGTAGCGCGCCTCGTTCGGGTAGATGTGCTGGTCCATGAAGGCGAGCAGGCGCTCGCGCAGCTGCTCCACCTTCGGGCTGTAGTCGAAATTCATGCAGCGTCTCCTGTCGTCGTGGTGGTCGCGGGTCGCGGGTCGGTCCGGCCAGTGTGGCGCAGGCCCGGGTCGCTGCCTGTCACGCAAGTAACAGACGCTCCTCCGCGAGCACCAGCGCCGCCGGCACGCCGGACAGGACTAGAGTGTCACCGCCATGCAGGATCAGCGTTTCATCACTTCGAACGACGACGGCCCCCTCCGCGCGTCGCACCGAGGCCACGGTCACGTCCAAGGTGCCCAGGTCCAGCGCGCCGAGCGGCTGGCCCGCGTGCGGGCTGGTCATCGGCAGCGTGATCGAGGCCAGCCGCGCGTGCAGGCGCTCCTCCGCGCTGTCGTCGTCGGCGCCGTGGAAGTAGCCGCGCAACAGGCCGTAGCGCGCGTCGCGGGCGTCACGGGTCAGACGGATCACGCGGCGCATCGGCACGCCGACCAGCACCAGCGCGTGGCTGGCCAGCATCAACGAGCCTTCGATCGCCTCGGGCACGACCTCGGTGGCGCCGGCCGCGCGCAGCTTTTCCAGGTCGCTGTCGTCGATCGTGCGCACGACCACCGGCACCTGCTTCGCATGCTGCTGCACCAGATGCAGGATCTTCAGCGCCGAGGGCGTGTCATGGTAGGTGACGACCACGGCGCTGGCCCGCGCGAGGCCGGCGGCCATCAGGCTCTGCAGGCGCGCCGCGTCGCCGAATACGACGTTCTGGCCCGCCGCGGCGGCCTGGCGCACGCGGTCGGGGTCCAGGTCCAGTGCCATGTACGGGATGCCTTCGCCTTCCAGCAGGCGCGCCAGGTTCTGGCCGCTGCGCCCGTAGCCGCAGATGATCACGTGCGCCTCGGCCTTGATCGCCTTCTTCGCGATGGTCGTCAGCTGCAGCGACTGCAGCATCCAGTCGCTGCTGGACAGCTTCATCACGATGCGGTTGCTGTACATGATCAGGAAGGGCGAGGCCAGCATCGACAACACCATGCTGGCCAGCACGGGGCTGATCCACTGTTCGGCGACGAGCCCGTGCTCGGTTCCCAAGGTCAGCAGCACGAAGCCGAATTCGCCCGCCTGCGCCAGGTACAGGCCGGTGCGCAGCGCGACGCCGGTCGGCGCCTTGAACAGCTTGCCCAGTCCCGCGATCAGCACGAACTTGATGAAGGTCGGCACGATGCTCAGCACGATCACCAGCGGCCACTGCTGCAGCAGCGGATGCCAGTCCAGCTTCATGCCGATTGTGATGAAGAACAGGCCCAGCAGCACGTCGTGAAAGGGCCGGATGTCGGTCTCCACCTGGTGCTTGAACTCCGTCTCCGCGATCAGCATGCCGGCCACGAAGGCGCCCAGCGCCAGCGACAGGCCGGCGTGCTCGGTCAGCCAGGCCAGGCCCAGCGTGACGAACAGCAGGTTCAGCATGAAGAGCTCGTCGCTCTTGCGACGCGCCACCAGGGTCAGCCACCAGCGCATCAAGACCTGGCCCCCGGCCAGCAGCAGGCCCAGCAGCACGCCTGCCTTGAGCGCCGCCCAGCCGAGCGACACGGCCATCTCGCCGCCGGTGCTGTTCAGCGCCGGGATCATCACCAAGAGCGGTACCACGGCCAGATCCTGGAACAGCAGCACGCCCATCACCTGGCGGCCATGCTCGCTCTCCAGCTCCAGCCGCTCGGCCATCATCTTGACGACGATCGCCGTGCTGCTCATCGCCATCGCCGCGCCCAGCACCAGCGCGCCCTGCCAGGACAGCAGCCAGGGCCAGCCGAGCCAGCCGAACAGCGCAGCACAGGCGAAATGCCCGGCCACCGCGCCCGCCACCGTCAGCAGCACCTGCAGCAGGCCCAGGCCGAATACGGCGGTGCGCATGCTCTTGAGCTTGGGCAGGTTGAATTCCAGCCCGATCGCGAACATCAGGAACACGACGCCGAACTCGGCCAGGTAGCTGACGCTGGCCGAATCGCGCGCCAGGGCCAGGGCGTTCGGCCCGATCAGCACGCCGACCGCCAGGTAGCCCAGCATCGGGGGGAGCTTCAAGGTGCGGCAGACAACCACGCCCAGCACCGCGGCGACCAGATAGAGCAGGGCGAGATCGAGCGGAGCCGTCATGCGGACGATGTTACTTGGCACTGCCAGATGGGCATGGAGTCATGCCTGCTGCGCGTACTGCGGCCGCCCTATGCACAAGCCGCATGACGGAATGTCCACTCGGCTTTGAGGAGGCTGGCGGCGGGCACGGCGTTGGCGTAACGTCCGCCCCACAGAAAAGTTACGGAGCATTACATGTCCAATCTCTCGTTCGTCTCACCCTCGCGCAACAGTCCCTGGGGCACCTACCTGTCCCAGATCGACGCCGTTGTCCCCTACCTGGGACACCTGGCACGCTGGGTCGAGACGCTGCGCCGACCCAAGCGCGCGCTGATCGTCGACATCCCGATCGAACTCGACAACGGCACCATCGCCCACTATGAGGGCTACCGTGTCCAGCACAGCCTGACCCGCGGTCCCGGCAAGGGCGGCGTGCGCTACCACCCCGACGTCACGCTGGAAGAGGTGATGGCGCTGGCAGCCTGGATGACGATCAAGAACGCCGCAGTGAACCTGCCCTACGGCGGCGCCAAGGGCGGCATCCGGCTCGATCCGAAGACGCTGTCGCTGAAGGAGCTTGAGAAAGTTACGCGCCGGTACACCAGCGAGATCGGCATCATCATCGGCCCGCAGCAGGACATCCCGGCGCCGGACGTCAACACCAACGGCCAAATCATGGCCTGGATGATGGACACCTACTCGATGAACACCGGCGCCACGGCGACCGGTGTCGTCACCGGCAAGCCGATCCCGCTGGGCGGCTCGCTGGGCCGCGTGGCCGCCACCGGCCGCGGCGTGTTCGTGATCGGCCGCGAGGCGATGCGCCGCCTGAACATCCCGATGGAAGGCGCCCGCATCGCGGTGCAGGGCTTCGGCAACGTCGGCTCGATCGCCGCCAAGCTGTTCGCTGCCAACGGCGCCAAGATCGTGGCGGTGCAGGACCACACCGGCACGCTGCTGAACGAGCACGGCTTCGACATGCAGAACCTGCTGGACCATGTGGCGCTGACCGGCGGCGTGGGCGGCTTCAGCGGCGGCGACGTGATCGCCAACGAGAACTTCTGGGACGTGAAGACCGACGTGCTGATCCCGGCCGCGCTGGAAGGCCAGGTCACCGGCGACCGCGCCGCCCGCATCCAGACCCGCCTGGTGCTGGAAGGCGCCAACGGCCCGACGACGCCGGACGGAGAGGCCGTGCTGGCCGACCGCGGCATCGTGATCGTGCCCGACGTGATCGCCAACTCGGGCGGCGTGACCGTGTCCTACTTCGAGTGGGTGCAGGACTTCTCGAGCTTCTTCTGGACCGAGGACGAAATCAACGTCCGCCTCGACAAGATCATCACCGGCGCGTTCAAGAACATCTGGGATACCTCGGAGCTGCACAAGATCTCGCTGCGCACGGCGGCGTTCACCGTGGCCTGCACGCGGGTGCTGCAGGCGCGCGAGGAGCGCGGCCTCTATCCCTGATACCGTCAGGCTTCGTCCGATCTCCTCTGTGGGCGCCTTCGGGCGCCCTTTTTTATGCGCGCTCGCCGTCCAGCAGCCAGCGCGCCCCGAGCGTGCAGAGCATCCAGCAGACCCAGGCCGTCCACATCGTGTGGCTCGCATAGTGGGCGCCGCGGATCATCTGCACGAAGCCGAACACGCTGCCGGCCACGATCACCGCCGCCAGCCACCAGCGCGCGCCGCGCGGATAGGCCCGGCGCAGCGCGAACCAGCCGCTCAAGAAAGCGAAGGCCGAGCTGGCATGGCCGGACGGGAAGCACTTGCCCGGCCCGCCGTCCAGCCCGCCGAAGGCCCAGTGCGAGACGTACTGCGCGCTGCCGCCGAACTCGGCCAGGTCCCAGGGGCAGCTGGTGCTGCTGCTGCGCTTGATCAGCGGGATCACGATCACGCAGGCGAAGGTGGCCGCGATCCACCAGATCCGCTCGCGCCGCGTCTGCTCCCGCCACAGGGGCCACTTCACATTGACCATCAGCACGGCCGCGACGACCCAGGCGAAGGCGCGGCCGCCCTCGTGCAGCACGCGCGCGGTGATCCAGCGTTCCCGCCAGGGGAAGCCGCCGGCGTCGGCCCAGTGGCGGACCAGCAGCAAATCCATGCCGCTGGCGTCCCAGGCCAGCAGCAGGAGCAGCGTGACGAAGGCGACGATGAGGTCGCGGCGGAACAGAGGGGTGAACACGGGCATGGTGGGGCGCGATGCTATCCGGTCCAGCCCCTGGTTGGACCTGAAAGTTACACTCCCCGGATGAGTGAAACCACCACTGCCGCGCGGGCGCTAGACGTCGCGCGTGAGGCCTTGCGCATAGAGGCGCGGGCCGTCAGCGAGCTGGGGCCGCGCCTGGGCGATGCCTTCGTAGCGGCCATCGAGATCATCCTCGCCTGCAAGGGCCGCGTGGCCGTGATGGGCATGGGCAAGAGCGGCCACGTGGGCCGCAAGATCGCCGCCACGCTGGCGAGCACCGGCACGCCGGCCTTGTTCGTCCATCCCGCCGAAGCCAGCCACGGCGACCTGGGCATGGTGACGCAGCAGGACATCGTGCTGGCGTTGTCCAACTCGGGCGAGAGCGACGAACTGAACGCGATCCTGCCCGTGCTCAAGCGACTGGGCGTGCCCATCATCGCGATGACCGGCCGGGCCGAATCGAGCCTGGCGGGCCATGCGGCCATCGTGCTGGACAGCGCCGTCGCCGAGGAGGCCTGCCCGCTGCAGCTGGCGCCCACCGCCTCGACCACCGCGCAGATGGCGCTCGGCGATGCGCTGGCCGTGGCCCTGCTCGACGCGCGCGGCTTCAAGCCCGAGGATTTCGCCCGCTCGCACCCCGGTGGCGCGCTGGGCCGCAAGCTGCTGACCCATGTGCGCGATCTGATGCGCAGCGGTGACGAGTTGCCGCGCGTGGCGCCCGCAGTGCCCTTCACCGAGATGATGCGCACGATGTCGGCCAAGGGCCTGGGCGTGGCGGTCGTCGTCGACGCCGAGGACGTCGTGCGGGGCATCTTCACCGACGGCGACCTGCGCCGCCTGATCGAGCGCGGCGATTGCGACCTGCGCGGACTGACCGCCGCCGATGTGATGCATGCCCGGCCGCGCACCATCGCCGACACGGCACTGGCCGTCGACGCGGCCGACCTGATGGAATCGGCGCGCATCACCGTCGTGCTGGTCGTCGATGCCGCGCAGCGCCTGCAGGGTGCGGTCACGATCAACGACCTGATGCGTGCCAAGGTGATCTGACCCGATGCTTGCTCCCGCACTGAGTTTTCCGCCCGAACTGCTGCTCAAGGCCCAGGGCGGCGGCCTGGGTCTGAAGGCGGCGATCTTCGACGTCGACGGCGTGCTGACCGACGGCCGCATCTACATCGGCCCGGACGGCGAGGGCTTCAAGGCCTTCTCGACGCTCGACGGCCAGGGCCTGAAGCTGCTGGACCAGGCCGGCATCGTGCCGATCATCATCACCGGCCGCGATTCGCCGGCCGTGCGCCGCCGCGTCGCGGACCTGGGACTGAAGCACGCCGTCTACGGCGCCAAGGAGAAGCTGGCCGTCGCCCAGCCGCTGCTCGACCAGCTGGGCCTGCAGTGGCCCGAGGTCGCGGCGATGGGCGACGACTGGCCGGACCTGCCGCTGATGGTGCGCGCCGGCTTCGCCTGTGCGCCGGCCAATGCGCATGCCGAGGCCAAGGCGCGTGCGCAGCACGTCACCCAGGCCGTCGGCGGCCACGGCGCGGTGCGCGAGTGCTGCGACCTGCTGCTGCTCGCCAGCGGCCGCTACGCGCAGCTGCTCAACGGCCACCTGGACACCCTGGACGGCAGCGGCGGAGGCGTGCGCTGATGGCGACGCTCGCGCCGCCGCAGGCCGCCACGCGTTCGCGCCCCGCCGTGCCGTGGCTCTGGCGGCTGCAGAGCCTGCTGTCGGCCTACCTGCCGCTGCTGCTGATGGCCGCGCTGGCCGGCGGTACCTGGTGGCTGGTGAAGAACACGCCGGCGGCCGACGAGGTGGTCGAGCTGCCGCCGCCGCGCCACGATCCGGACTACCGGATGAACAACTTCTCGCTCGAGCGCATCGGCAAGGACGGCCGCCTGCGCGGCCGCGTCGAGGGCAACGAGCTGCGCCACTACCCCGACACGGACACGATGGAGATCGACAGCGTCAGGCTGCGCGCGATCAGCGAGGACGGCAGCATCACGCTGGCCACCGCGCACCGCGGCGTGACCAACGGCGACGGCAGCGACATGCAGCTGTACGGCGACGTCGTCGTGCGGCGCTTCCCTGTCGACGCGGCGGGCGAGCCCTTGCCGACGCCGGAACTGGTCGTGCGCGGCGAGTATCTGCAGGCGCTGGCGGATGCCGCGCAATTGCGTTCGCACCTGCCGGTGACGATCGACTACGGTGGCGGCGCGCAGCTGCAGGCGCAGACCTTCCTGTACGACCATCTTCACGGGCTGGTGAGCTATAGCGGCCGCACGACCGCGCGTTTCGAGATGGGCCCGAACGGCAAGGCCGCGCGCCGCCCCACCGGCGACGCCAAGGCGCGGCAGCCGTGAGCGCAGGGCTCGTCTACATCACCGGCGCCTCCAGCGGGATCGGCCAGGCGCTGGCGCTGCGCTACTACCGCGCCGGCTGGCGGCTCGCGCTGGTGGCGCGCCGCGATGCCGAGCTGCGCGCCTGGGCGCGGGCGCAGCAGCTCAGTGCGGACCGCTGCGCGATCTACTCCGCCGACGTCTGCGACGTGGCGGCCATCGCGGCGACCGGCCGCGCCTGCATCGAAGCCCAGGGCCTGCCCGACGTCGTCATCGCCAACGCCGGCATCAGCATCGGCATCGACAGCGCCTACTATGAAGACTTGGCCGTGATGCAGCGCATCTACGCCACCAACAACCTCGGCCTGGCCGCCACTTTCCAGCCCTTCATCACGCCGATGAACGAGCGCCGCAGCGGCACCTTGGTCGGCATCGCCAGCGTGGCCGGCATCCGCGGCCTGCCCGGGCATGCGGCCTACTGTTCCAGCAAGGCTGCGGTGATCAGCTACTGCGAGAGCCTGCGGGGCGAATGCCGGCCGCAGGGCGTCAAGGTGGTGACTATTGCCCCGGGCTACGTGGCCACGCCGCTGACCGAGAAGAACCGCTACGGAATGCCTTTCCTGCTGCAACCGGAGGAATTTGCCGATCGGGCCTTCGCCGCCATCGAGCGGGGCGTCAGCTACCGGGTGATCCCGTGGCAGATGGGTGTCATCGCGAAGATCATGCGCGCGCTGCCCGACTTCGTCTTCGACCGCGCGCTGGTCGGCCGAGCTCGCAAGCAGCGGGCGGCCGAGTAGAAGAAAGAAGACCCAAAAAAGCAAACCAGAAAAAGCAAAAGGCACCCGAAGGTGCCTTTTTCATGCTGTGAGCGAAGCTCAGTAGCCGCCGCCCGAACGGCCACCGCCGCCGTAACCGCCGCCACCACCGCCGTAGCCGCCACCGCCGCCGGAACG
>Ga0247779_1001029_pt1 | contig 14378 bp, 16 predicted proteins | sample UWRJL221509R5_FD_179925 | JGI IMG/M metagenome (GOLD analysis project Ga0247779, IMG submission 179925) | Plant litter microbial communities from Arlington Agricultural Research Station in Wisconsin, United States - UWRJ-L221-509R-5 | ecosystem: Environmental > Terrestrial > Plant litter >...
CAAGAGCCTGGTGTGTCGGGGCACCAAGAACAGCCCTCGCAAGTATAGATGCAATCAGGAGGAGGAGGATCTTCTTGTACTCAGGCATTGTTCTCAGAGAATGTAGGACACTGGGATTACTTTGTCTCGAGTTTTATACTCTGAGAGTAGCTTACTGCGATGTAAAAACATTGATTAATGATAATAATATTTAGAGCTGACAGACTTAATAGCTGAGGTGTACGACCTAAAATGGTTGTGGAATACACCGCTACACCAAAAAAGGAATATTCAAAATTATTAGTCCTGGCGGTCCTATCATCCGGCCAGGTGAATATGTCTACATATAAGTTAAATAAGCTTCTGTATCGATCCTAAAAGGAGCATGATCATGCCTAACAAGGATAGGGTAAGTCAAAACACGCGTACTAGCCCATTATTTGACATGATGAATCATATATTTAACTGTACTAGCACTTCTGGCACTGTGAACTAAGGACTAAGGACTAATAGAAGCAGTGTAGTCATACAATAGTTCATACATGGTACCAGTAAGGGCTCACTACGGGCCTGACTGTCGCGCGCAAGATTATACATGCGGCATCTTCAGTGTTCACAATGAGCCACTGTTTCGGCACACTAATAGAGTACTAACACTTGGATTGTCTCTTGCTGCAGACACAGAGCTATACAGTCTACGTAGCTTGCTAACGTCCACCGGCAATACCCCAGCTTGTCAACTATGAAATATATTTTAGCATTTACACTTCTAAGATGCTTTATCAAGTTAGCATAGTTCAATTCACCAAATGCATACATGCATAGCTCTCCGGTACATATAATTCATATTCCATCACGGATCACGACTTCCTCCCGGCTTCCCGTAGCTAATATCGTTATATTGGCGTGGTTCTCCTGGGACTGGAAACATTTCCCCAGGTAATAGCGTCATAGGTGTTACGATCACAACGACTTCAAGTGACTCGAGGTTCGCGGGATCCAAATTTGCCTAGAGGAAAGGATATCCCTCGTTCAATTATAATCACCCCGTTCGCGCTATGTAGCATACCTTTTGCACTTTCCACTGTAGTTTGCTCTTCAGATATGGTTTCACTACCTCTGGCTCTAGCGACCTTAGCCCTGAAAGTTTGAGGATACCGCGATTAAGGTGGACGAATCCCTGCGTTACATCGTCTCCAGGTGATCCATACCCGTAACCTTCTCTTCGCTCTGCAACATACGCATGACTCGCACCGACGAATGTTGGGGCGATTTGCCAGTCTCTTGGGTTGGAAGGAATCTCTGCGTTGTCGCAGAGAAAGAGGCAGACAGCGAAACTAGTGCCAAGTTCGTGTTGGTTAAATCGTATTCTAGCAGTCCATTCCCAGACACTATTCGGCACTTGGGGAAGGTGTGACATGGGAGAAAGAGGTACGTTGAGCGGCCATGGAAAACGATCCAGTTATCCTTTATATCTATGGATTACTATCAAATGACATACTGGAATGGTCTGGATGACGTGGTTCTGACATAACTTGACTCGACGGTCTAAATTAGGAGAGTCGAAGACGTGACTCCTGTATGTGTAAGGATCGACAGGTTGTCGATATTTAATTTCCAAATCCACAAGACAATTTTCGTTTTTATGATGTATTCATCTTTCCAGGACGTACGAGCCATTTGTAAATCGTGAGATCTGTGTCGGACGTATTCTCGCCATCATCACGACCTTAGGCCGTGTGACTACCACCACGACGGCCGGAGGTAATCGTGTGGTGGTGAAGAGGATTGCCGTTGACAGGGAAAATTGCGGTGGGAAGGTATGACAATGGGACTGACATAATATGCACCTCAAGCGGTTCCAGCTCCGCAGGCCTTCCGTCGATCTATAAGCAAGCTCGAGAGTCAGCATGGTGCAGTTTTACTCTAGAGAAATGATGGGTGACTAACCTTGATAACCTTCCAGTTGAACTCCTTCGTCAAGTAGGGCGCAATTACTGTCCTCCTCGAGGGAAGTCAAATCAAAATGCTTGATAAAAATTTCTCTGTTGAGATGAATACATTGTAGCGCGCGCACCATGCGTACATGTTCTGCCAAAAGCGAATTCCCACGCTTGTGATGGCACCCATGTATATCTTCGGATATATGTAAATTTTCTTCTAAAAATTTCTTTCTTTGTCTTTTCCCTCTCCCCACTCGTTTTATTTTACAATCCCTCTTTTTACAACATATATTTTTCGTACTTATACGTAGTCCTCCCCGTTGTAATTCGTTGGTGAATTCCCCAGTCACGATAATGGCATCCATTTGACTCAACAACATCGTTCAAAACATCCCAATCATCAGAAAATCGAACTCTGGACACGAAAGCGCACTGCGCAGGTCTTCGATGCCTCCCTTCTCTTTTCATCCACCTACACACCACCACCTCAAGGATTAGACCTTCGAGACAATTTTGCCTCGCCTCACCCTTCCTTTTCGAGCCCACAATGGTTCACATCATTTCAACATCCTTCTTCGATCAGATATACCTGGCTTCTACAGTTTGTACACTCTGCTGGATTTCCATTGACAAAGACATGAGGTCACCGACGAAGTTAGAGCTGACAAGCCATTCTTTAGAGTCATCGGGTACTGGCCCGAAGAAAAGGGGAATGGAACGTTGGGAGGTGAAGTAGATATGCCTAGATTTCCAGCCTTAATCACAGATTTAGCAAAGTATCGTACATCCTCTCTGATAAGCAATACAGTGATTTGCGACAGATGTAACATCTTGTTCGTCAACTACAGCAGGATCTAGCGACTTTGGCAGACAGTTTTGCAACAACACAATTGAGGCGCTGCATCCCCTCCCGGCGCCCCATTTCCTTATCCTCCTCCCGAAACAACTTCATGACTCGCACCCATGAATGTTGGGTTAATTTGTTAGTCTCTGGGGATACTTAGAAAGGATTTCTGCACTGTCGCTCCCAAAAGCGCAGACTACGAAACTAGTATCTAGTTCGTACTGGTTGATATGTAGTGTTGAAATACAGAAATTGTTGGTGTTATTAATATTTGATGATACCGTGCGCCTTAAACGCTTGAGCATTGACTAGAAATGTTTTGAGAATGCTTTTTTTTAAATCATGATTCATAGCAAAGTTTCTACAATAAATTAAACAGGCAGTACGGACAAAGTACATACACGAACTTCAATTCTTCTCAGGTCCGAAATTTGGAGCACCCGACATGGACACGAGTAACAGATTTCATTTGCTTTCCAGTATGTGCATCCATCTCATTCATCAGCGCAGCTTCAAGCCCACCGAAAAAGGCTACACTTGAAATAGCTGGTCCATATCCTAACAATCAAAGCGTGGAAGACATTTGTTTGGTACAAGCTCACGAAGATGATGAACATTTAGTCACTCACAACAGGATAAGTGGCGGATATCTGGACTTTCTGATGCGCTTGTCTAAGCTTATCGCTGGACGAAAAAAAAAAAGCAAAAAAGAGGATGTTAGGAATTGAAATCCAAAATGAAATGTTGCACACTTCAAACGCTGCACCAGGTCGTCATATCTGATATTTGATCTTTTATTTACTAAAATCAACAAAGTTAGAGCATCAACCCAGCCCACGCCCAGCAAAATGAACAAACACATACCCAGTGCTTTAATAAAGGCCTAAGAAGTTTGGACGAACAGGCCAATTTAATACAGAGAATATCACAGAGAAAAAGGGTTTGTACGCACAGAACTCATAGCCCCAGTAGCACCCCCACTGTGGAAAGTATCCGTACTCCTCTCATCGTCTTTACACGCTGCAAAGCAGATCTGCAAATTATCATGAGCAAACTGTATTCAACGAAGATTCTGACATATCGCCACCACCACCACCACCACCACCATAATGAATAAGGTGCAGAGCGAAAATGAAACTTACGACATCAGCATCAGAAGGGCCCCTGTTTCGCGCACGCTTATTGGTATGATGATTCATCCCACGAAGCCTACCATGTGCGGAATGCTGGATATAGGTAGATGTTAATGTTAATGAAAAGAATTTTTTTTTAAATCAGACTCTCGGACTACTAGATGTGAAATAGAGTAAAGATGAACACACGCACGAGGTATGGAAGATCTGCAGGGCATGAAATGGAGGCCAAAAAGGAGATTGAAGTTAATGGAACGATAGAACAGATAGGATATCTGATGAGCAAGATCCAGAGCGCCATGAAACGAGGTGTGAAAACGTACCTAGTACAGATTCTGAATGGAACGACTAGTGGATCCCAATGTTAATCGACAACACAACATCAACAAGTTCGCCTGAATCGACGAGCAACTCAATTAACTTACATCGAACATAGCCTGGATGAAAAAAAAGCGAGCAACCATTCAACGATTAGTATAGTATTCAATATTCACAGCTTCAGAGATATGATGAGGTTATATACATAGTACACCCTGGCCAAGACTCCTGACCGAGAGTACGATCTTAGAGTTTGGCCAGGGGTACATAAACAGATACACCAAAATGAAACAAATCACAAGGGCTAGCAAAAACTTACAGTCAACCGGCATCCAGCAGGCAGCGGCTCAACTAGAGCTTGATAGAGTTCCTAATCGATGAAATGTATACGTCAGCACAATCGTAGATACATTGATATAACACAAAATAACGGAAGACCGACATACAGCATCAATAATACTGCCATCGTTCTTATAATCCATTGGGTAAATCACTATGTGAGGGTAATGAATATGAGTCGTACAGAGCAACCTCCTAGTCAGAAGGGGCACAATCATACGTACTTTCTTTACTATCCGCTTCCTTGCCAGAGGTATCGATTAATTGACCTCCGTGTCCAGAATCTACGGGTAATAAGGTGAGAAACGTGCTCGCAACAGTCTTAGATAAAAGGCAGGAGAAATCGAACTCATTCGACTAGGAAATAAAGGTAAGAAAGCCACTGAAATGAAGAAGTAGTCGAGGCGAATAAAAAACGTTTCGCCTCCACTAGCCCAGCCAAACTCGCAATCAGAAGCAGGCAGAAGAAGTTCATAAACTAATCTGCCTTCGGAGATAAAATCAAACAACGAAGAAAAGAAAACAGAGAAAACGAAAACGATCCGAAAGGAACAGGAAAAGAACAAAAGGATTAAAAGTTCCATAGTCTCACAGTAGAAGAACAATGAATCATGCGTCTCGGCTCCTTTAACCAACCATGTCATGGCATTGAAAATTTCCCTCTTGGTAGGCTTGGCAGTTATCTTGCCATACTGCGAATATTTATCGTCGATGAGTAATTGGATGTCTGCCGATTTGAAGCAGTACTGAGCTGTGGTGCGTATATTCATAGTCAGTCAGTTGATTAAGCAGATAAAAAATAAGAGGATAAAGGAAGAGAGGAAGGAAAAAGAATGAAACGAAGAGAGAAGAAAGGAAGAACGAATGAATGAAAAACTCACAAATCAAAAACTCCTTAATCTCCCTCGCATTCCCCGCACACCCTAGAAGTTCATGCTTTTGACCAAGGTAGTTGATCCCAATCTAAAATATCGACAGTTAGTGCGAAGGAGACATCAGAGATGAAGAGAAATGAGAGTAGAGAGGAGAAACCACAAGAAAACACAAGGGAAACACGTGAAGAGGGAAAGAAAAGTGAAATCTAATTCCTACTCACACAAACAGCCTTCTTCTTCCCCGTACAATTCGACCGAAAAAAATTCGGATTTGGCTGGATGCTCTCCAAAGACCTCTTAATCGGATCGAAAAGCTTACTGTCTTTCCTATCATTGCCCATGGAGGATGCATACAATGCGGACATGATCGAGCCAGGTGGTGTGTGCATTGCAGGCGGCGGGAGGATATACACTGGGAACGGCTCCCTTCCATCAGCACCGCAAGGGTACATTGGCATGGGCTCCGATACTCCAGCACCGAGTGAAAGATCCGGCACCACGTGGGAGGGTGTGGGTGGGGGCACGTCCGACACGTCTGTAGCCACCATCGAGGAGGGCGATTGGATCGTGAACCGAGGGACGCTCATTTTGCTCGAAGACGAGCCGTCGCTGCTCCGCCGGCTGTTCGATGGCGACGAAGAGGATCTGTGGCGGCGATGTAAACGGTTATGCGAGGGAACATGCCCTCCTCCTCCGTACGAATGATGCGAATGCATAGAATGCACGCTGTGAGGCGGTAGTATAGGTTGATAACCACTAAACGCTTCACCACCTCCGATTTCTCCTCCCATCCCTGCGCTTCCATGGCTGTTCGAGCTCCTCATAGATCCTGGCACCTGGAGGACAGGCTGCAAAAACGAGGTACTTTGCATCGGCATATATCCCAGAGCAGGGTTGTTAGGAGTCAAATATGTCTGCGGGGTCGGTGAATAGGGTATACCAGAAGACGTGCCCACGTCTGGGAGCCGAATGCTGTTGCCATGGTTGTTTCCAGACTGGGATTGTGCGAGGCTCAGTGTGTACGGTGATGCCGATGCTGATTGGGGCATCATCGTCTGTCCTTGACCTTGACTATGGGAGTAATTGTGTCCGTGTCCGTGACTATGTCCAGACCCACTTGCAGCCAATGGTATCGAGGGAGGTTGTGGGGTCTGCGGATATGGTTTTCCAGAAGGTGTGGGAGCGTTTGCAGGTTGGCTGAGCGCTTGATAAGTTTGTCCGTCATTGTCGTACGCCGATACAGGTGAATATCCATACGCTGGTGTCGAACCATATCCTCCATCGTAAACAGAGTGCATCGTCCCTGGCCTTGAGCGCGAATAGTCAAAGCCACTATAACCATGCTCCGTCCCCGAAGCGTACCCTGTCCGCGTCCGCGATCGTGACCGAGATCGTGACCGGGATCGGGCCCGAGATCGTGTTCGGGATCGTGTCCGTGATCGTGTCCGTGATCGTGTCCGACCCCTCCTAGAACCGCGTGAGTACGACCTTCGCCGTCGTTGTCGATATCCGTATCCGTAAGTACTCCTGCTTGCCCGCCTCCTCCTCCTTGGTTCGCTCCCCGGATTCGACCCGCTTGGGTAACCCCCATCGTCGTTATCATGTTCTGAGTCACTATATGCAGAGCCTGGGGGTGTATTTTCACGAGAGCCCAGGCGGGAGGTTGGTGGTGAGCGCGAATCGTTGCTTGAGTACGCAGAAGAAGTTCGTGGAGTACATAACATAGGAACGTCACTGACATTGTCGTCGTCGTTGTATATAGGGATGACCTGAATAGCCTTTGGTACCGGGAAGAAAATTGGGAGAGGCGCATCTGGTCTGCTGAAAAATTGCAAGTAATTATCATCCCGTTGAGTGCGTATGTAAGGGAGGACATATACATACATCAGCAACTTCTTGCTTGGATCGAACTTGATAGGATCTCCCATGATACGGTAAGCGTCTCCGTGAGCAGGATGTGCCATCGTTTAAAATCGTGAAGGTATTTAAAGGTACAGGTAAAGTCCAAAAGAGAGAGGGTGAGTGCGAGTGCGAGTGCGAGTGTGAGAGAAGTGGAAGGAGCCAGCAATTGCAATGCAACGGCACAGTGGTAGAAATATGAGAATTAAACCACATTGCGTTGGATTCAACTCCGCCTATGGACCGCCTCCACGCATCTTTACAGCTGTTTTCATAAAGCCATACATACAAATACACGCGGATTTAGATAAGTAGTTTTGCCGCACCACGCACACGTGTACATCGATGTTAGAATCATATCAGGCGCGGAGTTTCAATCGTTTATGTTATCGCTCACTTCACCCCAGCGAGTACAAGTTTTCCGCTTACAAGAGAACTTGGTATGTAAGTTTTCGTGTGACCTGAAAAGATGCACATGCTGGGGTGCTCCCTGGTGCTCCAGGCTTTGGTCGCTGTATGTCGCAGATACGGCGATTAAAACCCGAAGTGGCTGTGATTCATGTTCGGCATACCCTAAAGCCTTCGATATCGAGGACCGCATGTACGTGTATTTTGGCGTAATGGTCCATCGATATGAAAACGGCTATGATCATCTGGGGTGTGTTTCAGTACTATGTGGGAGTCGTACACTGCCACCTTATGCATACTTGGTTCCAAATGAAGTCCACTATGCACATCATGCTACTGCAACTTGTACGTTACAGCATGGCTATGGTAATGTTTTGGACACACGCGGCTTGGGTGTGATTGTGAAGCATAGGTTGAGACATGTATCCTGCAAACATTTCACTTCGGCGGCTTGCCGGATCGATCACCTGAGGCGATGAACGGTGAACATTCAGAATGCCGACAGGTAAGGGTGGTAAGGGTGCGTATAGTGGTCCTCGCCTGTGCTACGCCTTGTCCATGAGGCATCCATGCAATGTTTTCTCGTGCGTATCCGGCATATTCTCATGTGCAATCACAACGGAGCACCAACTGTGGTCTGTTTGGATATAAAGTCAAGGTGGAAAGTATTCTCGTTTTGCTAATATCTCTCGCTTGCCTTGCTATAACTTGAAGAACCGTGTTTTTTCGCCGATATTGTTATGCCAGACAAACATCATGGTTCCGTGCATCATTCTATGTTTTCGGGGACGAATGTAGCCGTATCTGGAGGGACGTTTATTCAGAAGATCTCTGCTGATGCTCGAAATTGTGCGTAGCTATGTGGTACAACTTGAGCATTTTTACTGACGCTGAAACGGCTCGTGGCAGCATCGTTCGAGACATTAAAGGCCAAAATTGCTCCCACTGCTCTGCACGATTCAGCCGCTCAATTTGACCGACCAAAATGCCATCGAAACACACGAATAGCCGTCATCAAGAAGATCATGGATTGGATGTACTGCACGGACTGGGAAACATGGTATAACTACATCATGTGGCTTACCGGCGCTGCTGGTGCAGGTAAATCTGCCATCGCACAAAGCATCATCGCACGCTGCCTTGAAGAAGGCCTCGTCATAGCGAGTTTCTTCTTCTTTCGCTCGGATGAATCCAGGAATCACGGGAAGCACTTCATCGCCACACTTGCATATCAGATATTTCATTCCGTCCCAAGTACACAGGCAGCAATACTCTCCGCCATTGATAACGACCCTCTCATATTCACGAAAAGCTTGCAGCGTCAATTCGACGCATTAGTCATCCAACCTCTCTGTCACTTTTACAAGCCACTGGATACCAGGGATAACAGATGCCGCCGTCTCATTGTGATTGATGGACTAGATGAATGCCTTGACAAGGAAACGCAAAAGCAAATATTGAACATGCTCCGTGACGCCATACGAGAATACAGGCTTCCCGTGATCTTCCTTGTGGCCAGCCGCCCAGACCATGATATCACCACGGTCCTTAACTCAAAGCCTATGGAAGGTGTATTTGCTCGACTTTATCTTGACAGCTCCTTCTATCCCGATGATGACATTCGTACATTCCTTGAGGACAGCTTTGAAGAAATTCAAACGAGCCACCCCTTCCAATCACATGGTCCCGTATGGCAGCCCACGCCGCAGGCCTTAGAGTACATTGTCCGGAAATCATCAGGGCAGTTTATATATGCAGCAACGGTTGTCCGATATGTCCGGTCCATCCGCCATTTACCACATCATCGATTCGATGTTGTGATGAACCTCCGACCAGCCAAGGGTGATCTGCCTTTCGGGGAACTGGATGCACTATACACGCTCATTTTATCTTCCGTCGCAGACATCGATCGAGTGTTGTATGCACTCAGCGTTTTTGCCTTGCGCGTGTTCCTGTACTCTCCTGACATATCTACATTCATGTCACTTGCTGAAGGAGAACTTGAGATGTTATTCTGTGACATGGGCGCCATTGTTGAAATCGAGCATGTCGCACATGTTCCAAGGCTACATATCCTACACGCTTCGTTAAACGACTTTCTCCTCGACCCAGAACGATCAAAGGACTTCTTCATTGATAACCCTACTTGCAGGGCAAACCTCGTTACAGACAGTCTATCTTTTGCGTTGTTAGGTGAGATGTTGTTGCATTTAATTTCCACTTGAGCCTTGAACTAAATCGTCTCAGATGTAGAGAATTTCCCCCGTGTTTCGAACTTTCTCAAACGGCAGTTACCACTTTGCCAAAGCTCTACACGCCTAATGCAGAGAATTAACACCTTTCCTCTATTTGAGTTCATTCAGCAAGAGTTAGAGTTAGACGGTGATGTCCAAACTAAAGATAGACGGGAATTCGTATTCTTTCATCTGATTCCCTTTATTAGACGCATGGTAAGAGATATATGGCCTTCTTCCTTTCTGAGTAATAACATTTTCTCTTTATTCTCAAAGGTACACTCAAACCAACAGTCGTCATTGGTAGAGGCGCAGCAACATGAGGCACTGGACAAGCTATACTTGTCAGAGATGCGTTTACATTATGATCCCAAAGAGCCAACGCTGGTCTGGTTCTATCTCTAGTATGTCTCATGGGTAGCAACATATCTTGCCCATGGATTGACCACCCAGACCGCCTTCTTCAATATCCTTTTTCAAATTTCAAATATTCTACGCATGATGCAGTGGATTCACTCATGCTAAACGACTTGACGTCTGAAGACGTTGACACCCCAAAGGATCCATATCGACTTTTGCTTACCCGATTTCTACGGGATCCAAATCGGTCAGGATGCTATACCATAGGTGATGCTACATATACAGCAGCCGCGTTATTCCTCATCGAAAGCTTGGGGAAGCTGCTGGGACGTAGTAACCGATATGAAGCCTCCGACACAGAACATTCTTTATCCAATCGGCTCATCCTTGAAGGTGGAAGATGGGTATTTAGGTTTGAATCAGATTCTACCAGTTCTTTTTCAGAGCTCGGTTTTCTACTTCTAGGCTATATCGACTTCCCTTCCTCTATGCGGGAATTCAGGACAGCCATCTATATTTTCAGGAGATCTTACGCAGTATTGCCACCAACACAGACGTATCCCGCGACACGTGAAGACTCTTTTTCCAACACAAAGCGCCCGCGTAGAAAATGCGATAGATGACTATCTCTGCCGTTCGCGACACATGAATCTTGCAGAATTTGTACGAAGAACAATGATTGTACCAGAATACAGTAGCTAATTTATATATATTCCTTGTCAACGCCAAATTAGTACCTGTGGACGAGTCGTGGAGTAGTCACGCAGCCTAACTTTGTGATGATTACACGAATGCCTCAAACATATCCCACAAATGCCTGGGTACTTCTTCGAAAAGTCCGCATAACACAAGAAAACCACATTTGCATTGTAAAACGAAAAATGAGAAGTCGATGCTCGGTATTACAGATTCATTCCATCTTCTTGCCTTCAACACTCTATTTTACACCCTCTCTGATAAGCAATACACTGACTTCCGACAGATGTAGTACCTTCCTTGCTCGTTAACTACGGCTTGACCACCTCAGGATCTAGCGACTTTGGCGCAGACAGCTTTGCAATAACTGCGAAGCTAGTACCGAGGCTCGCGTCAGTTGAATTGTATTCTGACGGTCCATTCCCAGACCGTACCAGGCGTCGCTTGGGTTCGGAGATATTTGTTGATAATCATGCAGAAACAATGACGAACAGGATTTCAAAGTTTATCCAGAGTCCTCGAGACGAGACAGAGCTTGCGCGACCAGACCGGATAGCGAACACTTAATCAGGATACTTACCCGGTAATCAATGCAGCCAATACCGCGCGTGCCGTCGGTATAGAGATTGGGATGGTAGAAATATGATGCGATTCGATGGGTATTATCCTGATGCGAGTCCCTAGAGCAGCAATGCCTGCAAAGCGCCAATCATGGTGACAGACAACAGGAGCAGGGCGTTTGAAGACGTCGCAGACCGAGCGCCAGAAGGCTTCGTTGCAGTATCGGTATTATTGGTGGTTGTGCCAGACGCTTTCGTGGTGGACGAGCTTGAATTCGAGTTGTCGTTCGAGTCGGAATCAACTGCCGTGTAACTAGGACGGAAAGCGCTTTGAGAGTTTATTCGTCCCTCACTACTAATCTTTGACTCACATAAAATTGATCAATGAGAACGTCAAATCTCCTTGCAACGTCGGAATTTTAGATGTATACGCATTCGGTGGCGAAGCGCCCTTGACTGCAACTGATATGGTGTGTTCCGTAGTCGGATCGAGGCCCGACTTTGAGAAAAGGTTGAAGCATCCGAAGGGAACAAAGTCCCTTGTTCCATTGACGTCGAACGCCTGACCATCGAGGGTAACAGTATATATAGGTGACACTTGCCAGAGCGCGCTGGTCACATAGATCGCGCTTCCTGGTTGATGTAAACGTCCATATGTGAGAAATAGCCACAGATTGTAGGGAGAAGCCGGACGCACCCTTGAACTTGAACGAGGCCCCAGCGCTAAGATCCGTGTTTGGTTGGCTCACTGCAAAGCTACTGGTGCAGGTCGAATTTCCAAAGTTATAGCATCCTAGTTGGCCACCAACAACCAACCCGTTGGCGTCGATTTTGCAGATGTTGGCGTCTTTGAGAATAGTCCCTGTATACTAAATAACACATGTAAATGATAGACCAGAAAACTGATTGAATTCTTAAGTGGGAACGTACTGTGATAGAATCGTCCGTATTGGTGACAGTAATATTTTTCTCCCCTGCCCCTAAAACCAACGTAAAAGACGACAGCAAAGCGACGATAAGAGCACTGCGCGTGGTGGTAGAAAACATGATAATGATGATTCAGTCAGACTCTCAAGAAATGACAGTGAAGGTAAAAAGAAAGGAAAGGACACAGGCACTGAGGCAATGTTGAGGGAAACAAAAACAAAATGTAACCTTAAAGAGTGTATGTGTGGTGCTTCCTGCCTGGGAAATTCGATGAAACCTGAAACATTTTTGAGCTCGGGCTGCACGGGCCGTTGGTTGCCATCCGGCAGTGGCAACCGGCAATACGACTGCAATCAGTTCGATCCTCTCACAAGGCAATCTTTTAAAACCGGGAAATATGTTTGAAATGACATGCGCAAGTAGGGAAGAGTATCGACGGTACAACAGAGAAATTGCTGACGAAGTTATTTGATGATACGCGTCTCAAGCAGTAGCCTTTTTCAACTCCTTCATTCGTACCCATAGGCCGCCCTGGTATAAAGCAATGAATTACAAGATCAGCTCAACAGTAGCTTTCATCCCCAGCGACGTAGAATCATACTCGCCTTAATATACATTGTTAGATGCGATAAAGGCTGAATCTTTTCTAAGGGTTTGCGTCCCTCTCCATGTATCCACTCCACCGGAGGAGGGATGTTTGCAGAATCGTCGAGACTGAATTCCGTGAATTTCTGTAGGAGGCGTACCATGTAATATGATGCTTCGTGGTAGGCAAACTACAGCCGTATTTTACACCATGGTTCCCAGAAAATTGATTTAAGTTGGAGCTTACCTGTTGTCCCAGACAGATGCGTGGTCCCGCGTTGAATGGGCAGAATATGAACGGATTTGGCGTTAGGTACTTGTGTAGACGTTCATCAATAAACCTATCGGGGTCAAATACCAGAGCTGTATCACCACTTCATAACTCAACTATGCATGCGAGTTAAGGGATGATTTCATACCATCTGGTCCCCACAAGTCGGTTCTACGGTGGATGTTCATAACTGAGTAGAAACAACTAGCGCAAAACGTTAAGTCATACACAGGACATCAGAATGTTTCAGCTTACTCTGTATCCTTGGGCACAAAGATTGGCTTCTTCAAAGGGTGTGTGCTCGGTAAAATGACATCGTGCATGGCCATTCTGGCATCAATTGGCCTGCGGTATTGTATTATAAGACCAACGAATACACGTCAATAAAGAGTCGTAAAATATGTAGGATTAGATTTGACATACACTGGAGGATATAATCGCAGAACCTCTGTCGGATTATCAGTGCACTTATTAGAGACGAGAAGAAATCAAAGCCGCACCATTCAGGAAGGCTCTCATGTACCTCATATCTCGCATTTGATCGTAAGTAGGAGCTGCACTAGGCCCAACGACATTGAATATTTCCTGACGAAGACGTCGTTCCATAATGGGATTCTGTGACAGCATGTATACCGAAAACGTCAATAAACACATCGTCTATTCACTTTTTAGCGATTCAGTCCACTTTTATCAAGGATAATCTTACCGTATCCCGTCCGGCCACAAGGAGATTGATTAGCTATCATCCCCATGTCACGTAAGAGTCCGTTTTTATATCATAAAGAGGATATAAGTATTACTGACCTCGTCTTTCAAAACCTGTTCATCTATACTCATTTTCATATGTGCTAGTCTCACAAATAATTAAATTACTGCTCATTGACCTTGCGTCTGATCGACAAGGCTGTCAATTACGGTCTCCGCTCCTCTAGACTTTTGGACGTTGTCGCTTAGATCGGTAAGCCCTCGATTTGCCAGAGCCTTTTCAATCATCGGTCGGGTAAAAT